>Ga0075163_10008729_pt1 | contig 13318 bp, 7 predicted proteins | sample JI1023141ADNA_FD_71478 | JGI IMG/M metagenome (GOLD analysis project Ga0075163, IMG submission 71478) | Wastewater effluent complex algal communities from Wisconsin, to seasonally profile nutrient transformation and Carbon sequestration -... | ecosystem: Engineered > WWTP > Effluent > Algae...
GCCTTGGTGGCGCCGTAGAAGCCCTGCATCGGCGCGGCGCGCAGCCCGGCGACGCTCGCGATGTTGACGATCGAGCCACCGCCGCCGCGCTTCTGCGCGTGCTTGACGAACGCGCGCGCGACGTAGAGATAGCCGCGGACGTTGACCTCGAGCGTCTTCTCCATCGCGGCATCCGGGATGTCGATCAGCGGACCGAAGTACGGGTTGGTCGCGGCGTTGTTGACCACGCCGTCGACGCGCCCGAACTTGTCGACGGCCTTCGCGATCAGCGCGTCGACGTCCTCCGCCTTGCCGGTGTGACACGCGACCGCGATCGCGCGTTCCGCGGGCAGGCTCGCCACCACGCGATCGAGATCCGCTTGCTTGCGCGAGGCGAGGACGACGCTCGCTCCATGCTCGAGACACGACCGCGCGATCGCTTCTCCGATTCCGCGACTCGCCCCGGTGATGACGACGACCTTGTCCTTCAGCATGCGCGGACGCTATCGCCGCTACGTGTGATTGGGAAGCGACCTTCCCCATGGTTCCTCGACGATCTTCGAGTGACCACAACGGATTACGCTGCAGGAATAGTGAGCGCCGCGACTGCATTGACACCACCGATGAGGAAACAACTGCTCGCATGCGCTCTTCTTGCCATCACCACCTCGGCTGCCACGGCCGACGACAAGAAATACACGCTCGCTGACCTCAAGGCGCTGCTCTCCCAGAAGTCGTACAAGGAGGCCGTCGCTCACCTCGGCGATATCGCGCCGGCCGAGCGCAACGCCGAGTGGCAGTCGATCGCCGCGGATGTCGCGACCGGCTACCTCGCGGGGCTCTCCAACGACGATCTCTCGGCGAAGATCCTCGAGATCGAACGCCTCGACGGTCAGTACCCGCTGATCATGAAGTCGCCGAAGTACGTCAAGGCGCGCACCGAGATCGGCCTCAAGGGCTTCGAGGCGTGCTTCTCGGAGCCGTACGCGTTCCAGGTCTGCAAGGAGCACTTCGTCAAGTTCGTCGACGCCGACGCCACGAACCCCGAGCTGACGTTCCGCGCGGCGAAGTTGATCCGCCGCAACGTCTCGCCGCACTCGGCCGCGGCGTCGTTCTTCCAGAAGGCGATCACCGCCGCGGGCAAGAACGCCGGCCCGATCTGCAAGGACGAGGATCTCAAGCTCGTCGTGGTCTCCGGCTTCAACGCGCCGCCCGACTGGGAGCAGAACAAGATCGTTCACAACATCGTCGTCAACTCCTGCTGGAACGAATTCAAGACGGTCGTCCAGGAGGAGAACAAGAAGGCGACCGAGACCAGCTCGGAGAAGCGCAACACGTGCGCGATGCTCAAGGCGAAGAACGCGCTCAGCGCGGACCAGACCCGCGCGTGCGAGCGCGCGAAGAAGGACAACTAGACTCCACGTGCCTGCGCGCGGCGGACTGCTTCGGTCCGTGCGTCGAACCCATCGCGGCGTGGTTCACGGGACCACGTACCCGACGGTGAGTCCGAAGCCCGAGCGCGACAGGCGGGCCTCGTCGGCGGTCCCGTTCGCGTTGTTCGGCGTTGCGAACTCGAGCCGATACTGCGTGCGCTCGCCGCGGGCCGCGCGATTCGCGAGATCGTCGACGAGCTGAGCGGTGACCGCGAGCGACTTGGTGCCGGCGATACCATCGACGGAGAGCGCACCGATCACCGCGAGGGGCGTCGCGGCGAACGCGGTGCTGTCGATCGGTGAGTTGCTCGTGTGGAGGGCCGAGAGATCGCCAAACGCGTACGGCGCGCCGTTGATCGAGCTCTGGTTCGCACGCAACGTCGCGGCGTCCACCGTCGAGCCCGCGGGCAGCTCGGGTAGCGCGAAGCTGACGAAGCTCTTGGTCTGCAGGTTCCCCGACGAATCCCCGACGGTGAGCGTCACCGCACCCTCGGCGAACACGACCCCGTCCGCGCGCATCGAACGCGTCAGTACGGCGACGGCCTCGAGCTCGACCTCGAGCCGGCGCAGGGTCGTGAACGACACGCTGCGCGCCTGGTCCAGCGAGCGACCGTCGAGTCCCTTCGCTGTCGTGGCGATCGTGTACGCGTAGGCGCGGGCCTCGACGACGCTCGGGTCGAGGCCACTGCCCGACGCGAGCTCGAGCGGCACGTCCGGTGTCACGGTCAGGGTCGTGCCCGTGGTGTCCCACGCGAAGGCGAGCTGGTCGGGAGGGAGATCGGTCGATTGCCACGCGGCCTCGACGCTCGGCTGGTCCATCGGCGTGTCGAAGCGGATGACGATCGCCGCGGTGGCCTCGATCCCCGTCGAGGCGTTCTCGGGGTCGACCGAGACGATCGAGAGGGTGGTGGGATCGGTGTCCGCGTCGGCCCCTGCGTCGGTCGGGGGGGCGCTGTTGACAGAGCCGCAGGCCGCCAGCAGCAGACCGAGCAGGGTAAATTTCGTCATTCACTGGTGGAGTGACGCGCTCGCGATTTGTTACAGCGATTCGAGCTCGCTGAAATTGCTCGCGAAAATTCTCGGTAACGATCGGGGTGTTCCGTACTCAATCGGTCTGATGGAAGCCCTGTACTGTGCGGCGATGTCGGCCAGCGACCTCGAGCTGCTGGACCGCTGGCGCAACGGGGACAGCCGCAGCGGGCAGGAGCTGTTCACGCGGTACTTCGACAGCCTGTGTGGCTTCTTCGCGACCAAGTGCTTCGCGGATGCCGACGAGCTCGTCCAGCGGACCATGCTCGCCGCCACGCGTGGGAAGGAGCAGTTCCGCAAGGAGGCGAGCTTCCGGACGTACCTGTACACGCTCGCGCGCAACGAGCTCTACCAGTACCTCCAGCAGAAGCGCCGCGACGGCGTGCTCGACTTCTCGATCACCTCGGTTGCGGACATCGTGACCACACCTGCGACGCGGCTCGCACGAGACGCCGATCGTCACAAGTTGCTCGAGGTGTTGCGCACGCTGCCGATCGAACAACAGACCTTGCTCGAGCTCCACTACTGGGAGGAGCTCGATGCCGATGCCCTGGCAGAGGTGTTCGACACCACGACCGGGGCGATCCGCGTCCGACTCCATCGCGCTCGTCAGGTGTTGAAGGAGCGGCTCGGCGACGAGGAAGCGATGACTAACCCCGCCCGTACATGAGGATTCGATGAGGTCTTTAGTGGTTTGTGTGTTGCTCGCCGCCTGTGCGGAGTCCGTCGACGTGGATGTGGTCGAGCAAGAAGCAGCGTGCTCCAACAAGTTCTACTGCGGTCCCAACACCCCCAAGCTCGGGGTCCTGTCGTTCTTCGAGCTCGACATGACAGGCACCACTGCCGCGCCGACGACGGGTGTGGTGCTCCACAAGTTCGAGGACGGCGCCGGCGTCGCGATGAGGCTCGACGTCGACGGCGTCCGACTGCGCGGCATCCGGCCGAACGGCACGATCGTTCAGGGCGGGTTACCAGCCCCGGCGGGCCTGCTCGACGCCAAGCTCACGATCAAGCGCGGACCGCAGACCTTCGTCGTCAAGATCACCTCGGTCACGGCGAACCAGCACTTCTACGAGGGTGCCGGTGTTGCGGTCCCGTCCGCGTTCCCGTCCTACGGCATGACGGTGACCGAGGTCGGCGTCGCCGGCAAACCCAGGAACCTGTGCAATGTCCCCCACAACGACACGAGCATGTTTCCGGTCGCACCGTACGAGGTGCTGATCTCGCGCGGAAACCGCTACGACCCGTCGACCGGACAGGTCTACGCCACCGGCGCTCAGACCGGCACGTGGTTCAACCTGGCGTGCACCGGGGATGCGATCTCCAAGGTCGAGGTCATTGGCTACAACCAGCTCGTGCATGCCGCAGGCCTGAAATCGGAGAAGGAGCAGCGCACGGCGGCCACGCACGCGATTCGCGCGGGGTACTGCGGCGACGGCATCGCCTACACCGAGTCCGGGACGTGGATCGACATCGCAAATGCCGGCGGCTGGCTCACGCAAGCAACCGTCCTCGACGCGACCAACATCGAGGCGATCTGGGACCAGCACGGCGCGGTGTGCTTGACGAACAAGCGCCTCCCGTTGGCGATCGTGGGCTGCAAGATCGATCCGTGCACCGCGGTGCAGATCGCGGATCCGTTCAGCTATGGCGAGCTCGTCACGCTCATCCCTTGAAGCCAGGCGAGCCGTCGTCTCGCGGGTGTGAACGGCGGCTCGAGGGCGATGCAGCGCTCGAGGTAGTCGATCGCTCGCATCCGTGCGACCGCGCTGTGCGATGCGAGCGCGATGCCGATCTCGATCTCGGCCGCTTGCAGTAGCTCCCACCACTTCGCTTCGCGGGGCGGGATCGTGCGCTTGGCCTCGAAGGCACGCAGGGCGGCCGCGGCATCGCCATCGAGGAGCGTCACGAACGGCGCCGCGTCGTTGGCTCGCGCGAACGCCGCGCGCGCTCGGACGCGCGTGCCGTGCGATAGCTCGAGCCAGGCGAGCTCGGCTGACGCATCGGCGATCGTCGCGACAAAGCTCGGATGGAGCGCCAGGTAGCGCTCGACCGCAGACCTCGTCGCGGCGAGTGCGCGCGCTGGATCGTCGGCATACACCGCCGCGTAGATCTCCATGTCGAGCGTGATCGGATGATCGCGTCCGAGGCGGCTGCTCGTGATCTGGACCGCGCTCGCGAGCAGCTTGGTCTGCTCGTCGGGATCTCGCGTGATGCGCGCCAGGTTGACGCGCACGTTGGCGAGCTCGACCTCGCCTGGGCCCGAAACCTGATGGCCGAGCGCGAGCGCGGTGCGCAGGGCCGCGCGCGCCTGGTCGAGCCGACCCGCACCCTGCTCGACGACCCCGAGGTTGTTGTAGAGCAGGGCGCGCGCGAAGCGACCGCGATCGCCGAGCCGATCGGCGACGCCCTCGACGATCTCGAAGCCGGCGCGGGCCTCGGGTTGCTGCGTCTCGTCCATCGCGCGTAGCCACATCGCGCGCGCAAAGGCCTCGACGGTGATCTCGTCGGCACCCGCCGCGGTCGCGAGCCGGATCGCCTCCACGAGAGGAGGGATCGCACCCGAGCGGTCGTCGAGCGCGAGCGCGATTCGACCTTGCACGAGCAACGCATCGGCGAGCAGCGGCTTGTGGCCGAGAGAGCGCGCTTGCGCGGTGATCGCGCGGACCCGCGCAGCTGCGAGCGGGGTCGCCGCCTCGACGCCGACCCGCGCGCGCTCGAGCACTTGCGTGAGCCCCGCGACCGCGGCTGCATCCTGAGGTTGCTCGAGCTTCGAAGACAGCGCGAGGAGGTCGTCGCACGCCGCGAGGGCAGGTAGCTCGGCGAGCGAGCGCGTCGCGTTCGGAAGCCGCGGGGCATCGATTCCCTCGAGCAACTCGAGCGACGCGTCGAACCGCGACCTCGCACGGGCCAAGCATGCGATCCGTTGCGCGTGCAGTGGATCGCTCGCACGTTCACATGCCGCCTCGTAGCGAGTCCCCCATTGCTGCGCGTAGCTCGCGAGGAGGGCGCGGACACGGGTGGCTTCGATCGCCGCGAACGGGGTCGCGAACGCCGTGATCCGGCGCTCGATCGCGGCGCCTCGATCCTGTGGCAGCAGCTCATCCGCCGCGCACGCCGGGCCCGCGTTGTCGCGCCCGAGCGCGAAGCCGACGCCACCCATGGCGACGAGTGCGAGTGGCACGGCGATCGTCGCGCGCCGTCGCCAGCGCGTGGGTGGATCGTTGGCGAGCGCACGCAGGAGCTCCGCCATCGTCGGGTACCGCGCCTGCGGATCGCGCGCGGTTGCGCGGGTCACCACCGGCTGCAGCCAGCGCGGAACACCTCCAGCAGCGGTGATCGCCTCTTGCAGCGTCACGCCAAAGGCGTACTGATCGCTCGCCGGCGTGATCGGCTCGCCTCGTACCTGTTCGGGGGCCATGTACATCGGCGTACCAGCCGCGTTCGCTGCCTCGCCGCCCGTCGTCGCGAGCCCGAAGTCGATCACGCGCGAACGCCCGTCGCTTCCGATCACGACATTGTCGGGCTTGAAGTCGCGGTGAACGAGCCCCTCGGCGTGGGCGGCCGCGAGCCCCTCAGCGGCTTGCCGGCACGCGTGCAGGACCGCGCGCTGCGAGCTGGTTCGCGCGTGCTCGCGCAGCGACGCTCCACGCACGAGCTCCATGACCAGGTACACGCGGTCGTCGCTCTCGCCGACATCGAACACCGCCACCACGTTCGGATGCGCGAGCTTCGCGAGTGCCTTGCCCTCGGCGAGAGCGCGCTCGCGGAGCGTCTGGGTGACCGTGACGATCAGCTTGATCGCGACCTCGCGGTCGAGCTCCGGGTCGCGCGCCACGAACACCGAACCGCCGCCACCCATGCCGATCACGCGAACGATGTCGTAGCGGCCGACGCGGACCGTCTCGAGGGTGCCGAACAGCGCCTTCACCGCGCGTGCGCGGATCACCGAGCGGGCGATCGCGTCGACCTCGGGTCTCGCTCGCGAGATCCGCCGCGCCACCTGATCGTCGGCGTCCTCCATGCGGCTACGAGGGGGTCTCGTCATCCGGCAGCGGCACGCGGCACGTCGCGAGGGTCTTGCGAACCAGCGCCCACACCGCGCCGGCGTCCGTGGTGATGTCGTCCCAGCGCCCGGGAAACCGGCCGCAGAACGACGTCTTCAAGATCTCCGGGAGGGCGCGCTTGCCGTCGTCGGCGAACAGCGGGTGCTTGAGATAGACGCACGCCTCGTCGGTGGCGCGCACCGAGAGCGTGCCCGGCAGATCGGCGGCTTGCCGGATCGCGTTCGCGACGGTGACGATGATGTCGAGGTTGGCGTTGCTGATCTCGGGATAGCGCTTCGTCAGGATCTCGATCTCCGCACGCTGCGGCGGGTAGTCCATCTGCAGCGGCGCGAACCGATCGAGCTGCGCGGCGTCGATGCCGAACGTGCCGCTGAACTCGCGACCGCGGTTGACCGCGGCGATGAACTGCACGTTCTCGGGGATCGGGATGAACGTGTTCTCGATCGGGTGGAACACGCGGCGCGTCGAGTCGAGCGCCGGCATCAACGCGTTGCGCGCACTCTCCTGGCAGCGATTGAGCTCGTCGAGGAACACCAGGTAGCGCCGCTCCGGGTGATCGCCTGCGTCCTCGAGCGCGGTCAGCACGTCGGTCTTGACGAAGTCGGTGACCGGCGCGCCGGTGGACGAGGCGCGGACCTGGATCGCGACCAGGAAGTCACTCGCCTCGACGACCGCGCCGCAGTTGAAGAACACGAACGTCATCCCGAGCGAATCGGCGATCGAGCGAGCCAGCACGGTCTTGCCGCAGCCCTGCGGGCCGTCGAGCAGGATGTTGAGCCCGCTCTCGAGCAACACCTGCAGCTTCTTCGACACGATCGGGTCGAGCCAGACGCCCTCGATGCGGAACGGCGCGCGCCCGACGAACTCGACCTCGATCCGCCCGCGATCGTCTCGCTCCAGGTTGTGCACCGCGACCACGCGCACCAGGCACGGCACGCCGGCGACGATCCGGTCGTCGTTCGACAGGATCACCTTCGGGGCGCGACGGCCATCGAGATGGGTCGCGCGCAGCTTGAACGCCGATCCCTCGTGGTCGTTCGGCCAGAACGTCGCCTCGACGGTGCGCCCCGGCGTCAGCTCGTCGACAGTCCACTTCGCAGGCATCGCGGGACGGTACTACAGACCCTCGTCCCACCAGTAGCGACGGACGTGACCTGGCAGCGTGCGGAACACGGCGATGAAGCGGCCGTCGATGTGCGGCCACTCGACGTAGAAGCCCATGTGCTCGACCAGCAGCTTCGTCATGTCCGCGGACGACGCCCTGAGCTCGTCGCTGACGTACTTCGGATCGATGTCCTTCAGCACGAGGTCGCGGATCGCGGCGGGCGGTGCCGAGCGAACCTTCTCGCGCGACTCGAGCAGGCGATCGATCCGCTTGCCGCGCGCCTCTCCGACGGGTCTCGGTGCGCCGCACGCCGGCTCCGGCCTGTCGTAGCCGCGCTCCTTGCGATCCAGCCACAGCAGGCCATGCATGCGCGCGACGTCGCCGGTCCTCGCGATCTCCTTGCGCTTGCGGCCCCACGTGCACGGAGCCGCCGTCCACGCGCCGGCTGCCTTGTGCAGCAGCTGGCCGGCCGGATCGTAGATGTCGACGCGGTTCGCCCACGGGAAGCCGTAGACGTAGATCCGCTCGCTGCCGAGCGCGAACGTATCGAGCCGCTGCTCCTCGCCGTCGATCGTGCCGATCGAGACCGCGTGCCGGATGCGATCCGCGCCGGGGACGATCTCGATGACCTCGCCGTCGCTGTTGTTCCCCTTCGGATCTGCCCGAAACAGCCTCCACTGCGACGGCGTCTCGGTGTGCGAGACCGCGATCAGCGCGCCGGCGGGATCGAAGTGCTTCCACACCCCGGTGACGCGTCCGGTGGCGGAGAACGCACCGGTCGCGATCCGCGTGCGCTTCGCGGCGTCGTGGAAGAACTCCCAGCGACCCGCGCGCTTGCCGTTCCAGAATTCGCCGATCGCGGCGAGGTTGCCGCTCGGGTGATAGAACCGCCACGTCCCGCTCGGTGCGCTGTCCTCGAAGCGACCCCGGGCGAGCAGCGTGCCGTCGTCGTAGTAGCTCCTCCAGGGACCGCTGCCATCGATCAGCGTGCCGCGGCCGATCACCGCCGCGGTCTCGTCGATGGTCTCGCGGGGCGCCCGCTCCTCGCTGATCTCGGCCGCGTAGGTCTTCCACTCGCCCTGCATCTCGTGACCCGCGAACCGCCCGATCGCCGCGGACTCGCGCATCGACGTCGAGCGATAGGCGCCATCGCGGATCTGGCGGGTCAACCAGCGCTGCCAGGTCTGCGCCTCGGGCTCGCTGTACCCGGGCTGGATCGAGGCGAGCTCGTCGAGCGTGAACCCCGAGCTCTCCACCCACGCGGCGACCTCCGGCAGGGTCGCGATGTCCTCGAGGTAGTCGTAGCGATGCGTCGCCGCGATCCGCTCCGCCAGCGCGCGTCCGACCGAGCGCTCGATCAGGTAGCCGACCGCGCAGATCGCGCCGCGATCGTCGATGAACACCGGCGTCCGCCACGGCAGCGCCCAGTTGGTCGGCGTGATGCCCTTCGCGAGGTAATCGTCGAGGTAGCCGAGCAGCTCGGCGCGCCTCGCCGCGAGCTCCGGCCTGGTCGCGGGCTTGGCCGCCAGCTCGCTGCGGATCCAGGCGAGGTGAGTCTTCATCCGCGACGCCTCGGAGTCGCGCGCGCTCGGCTGGCGGCCCCGCGCGGCCACGAAGCTGTCATCGCCGACGTGATGGTTCGCACCCTCGCGATACGGGCTGTTCGGCGGCAAGGCGACCGCCGTGCCCGAGACCAGGAGGAGGCAGAGCCCGGCGCGACGCATGGCCCCACAACGGCCCGCCGGGACGGGTTATTGCGCGAGACTGCGCCGCGCCAGGTCCGCGATCATGCGGCCGAACCGCGCCACCGCCTGGTCGGGCTGCTCGTCGTCGAGCACCACGTAGTGCGGGAAGCACTCCTCCTCGAGCTTGCGCACGGCGACCTGCGCGCACACCACGCCCTTGCGGCGGGTCAGCGTGGTGACCAACCCGCGCAGCGCCGCGACCGAGCACTCGGTGGGCAGCCCGTCGCTGATCATCACCAGCAGCTTGGCTCGCTTCAGCGAGGCCGCGGCGACGTTCGCGGCGTGGAGCAGCGCCGCTGCATCGTTGTTGCCCCCGCCGGCCTCGAGCCCGGTGATGCCGCAGTCGTTCGCGTCACCGGCGTCGTAGATCGTGCTGTCCGTGAAGCCGAAGAAGCGCGCCTCGACGCCGGGCAGCGGCCGCACGGCCTCGGCGATCAGCATCGCGAACCGCTGCGCGCGGTGGATGTTGTCGCCGACGGACATCGATCCCGAGCAATCGATCAGCGTGCCGAGGAACAGATCGGTGCGCCGTACGGGCTCGCGTGCCATCAGGATCCGCGGATCGTTGCGGGTCACCAGGCTGCGCAACCGGGTGCGATCGATCGCGCGGCCCTGGATGCGCGCGTGCTGCGGCTGCCAGCGCAGGCCGAGATCGTCGAGGAACGCGCGCAGCCGGTGCGCGTGACGCGCGACCTGGTTCGCCGTGGTGCGGTGCGCGGCCGGGTCACCCTGGACGCGCTGCACGTGGGTGATCCGATCGAAGCCCTCGGCCTCGTTGACGTTGATGCACAGCCGATCGCGACCACCGGGTGCGCCGGACTTGTTGCGGCGCGGATCGAGGATGCGCTCGACCTCGCGCTGCAGCAGCTCGTCGTCGAGGCCGTTGTAGACGTCGTCGTCGCGCTCGCCGAACTCGAGGCCCTCCGAGCCGCCGAACACCTTCGCGATCGCGACGGCGCCGCCGAACAGCTCCGCGATCTTGACGGTCAGGTCGTAGAGCCCCTGCATGTCGAGCTTGCGGAGGTTTGTACACAGAGCGAGCGCCTGGGCGACCAGCGGATCGCCGGTGCGATTGCCGAGCCCCATCCGCAGCGCCCGCGCGAATCGCGCGAGGGGATGCCCGGCGCGCTCGAGCTCGGTCAGCACCGCACCTCGCCGCAGCCGCACGGAGTACTCGTCGAACGCGACCTCGAGCGGAGTGCCGATCAACGCCGCCGCGGCGGAGCCACGCAGCGCCTCGAGCAGCACCACGACCTGGATCTCGTGGGCGCCGTGCTGGAACGCGAACGCGTCGAGGCGCTTCAGGCGATCGCCGTAGTCGCGCGACACCCCTCGCAGGTTGCGCTCGAGGTGCTCGTCGGCGATCAGGTTCAGCAGGTGCCCGAGGCCCTCGTCGTGCGCGCGCTTCCACAGCGCCTGCGGCGCCTCGCCTCGGTGATAGACGTGGTGGCCGAGCTCGTGGAGCAGCAAGCCCTCGACGATGTCCTTGCCGAACGGCTCGCCGCGCAGGAGCGGGAGAGGCGACACGAAGATCCGGTTGCCGTCGAGGAACGTGTGACCGAGGTCGCTCTCCTTGCTGGTGAGGTGGACGCGGAACAGCCGCCCGGTGAGCTCGATGCCGCGGCGGATGCCCCACGCGAACACCTCGGCGACACGCGTCAGCCGATCGGCGCGCAGGCTGTCGGTCGTGATCAGCTGCGAGGCCTGCCGGCGCACCGCCGCGGTGGTTGCCTCCTCGAGGACTCGCAGGTACAGCGGGCCGAGCACCTCGGGCTCGAGCTGCGAACGCAGCCCGGTGACCACCTCCCACATCCGCTTCTCGCTGCACGCGTGGTGACCACCGATCAGCGCGGCATCGATGATCGCGGTGGCGACCAGCGCGGCGGTGCGCGAGTCGAAGACCGCCAGATCGATCGCCGGCGCATCGACGAGCTCCTCGATCAGCAGCGGCAGCCCGAGCTCGACGCGATACGCCGCCAGCAGCGTGCGGGCGATACTCCGGCGCAGCTCGATCGGACGATTCGCGTCGACGGCGAGGAACCGCATCAACGCATCGCGCACCATTGCGCTCGCCGGCTGCTCGAGCAGCAGCTCGATCGCGCGCAGATACGCGTGATGGTGCGGGCAGTCCGCCAGCTCGAGCGCGCAGCGCACCGGATCGACGACCGCGACCAGCGCGTCCCAGTCGGCCCGGCGGAACCAGCTCCCCGGCGCCTTGACCGCCTCGACCGCGCGATCGTGATCGCCGAGCCCGAGGCAGAGATGGAACTGCCACTGCGGCTTCAGCTCGCCACGGGCCGCGAGCTCGCGTGCGGCGAAGCGCGCGGCGTTGTCCCACAGCCCGATGCTCGCGAGGATCGGCACGGGTTGCGGGAGCGCATCGAGCTCGCGAAGGAGCTGGGCGAGTCGCAGCTGGCCGAGCTCGCCGTGGACGAGCAGCGCGAGCACGGCCTCCTGCACGACCGCGCTGCGCGAATCGCCGCACCAGCGCACCAGCTCGCCGAGATCGCGGCAGTGGCGAATCCCCTCGATCAGCTCCGCCGTCGGCGCCGCGCTGTCGAGGCGTGGCGGCGGTTCGGGCATGCCGTCGAGCCGGATCAGCCGGGCGAGGTACTCGCGCGTGTCGGCGTCGGCGTCGGCGGTGCGATCCAGGATGATCGTGCGGATCGCCGACAGCCCGACCGCCTTCCCCTCGACGAGCGCGACCAGGATGCGCGCCGCGTACCGGCCGATCGGGCGATCGACGCGCGACGCGCAGTACCGCGCGAGATCGACGGTGCCCTCGCGCGCGAGGCGCGCCGGATCGCGGTACCGCCAGAACATCACCGCCTCGGCGACGCCGGCCCACAGCGTCTGCGCGGCGAGCAGGCCCGGCAGCGCGTTCGCCGCCATCACCGCCGCGAGCACGCCGCCGGCGTTGTCGATCCAGCGGGTCAGCGCGAACGTGTGCGCCTCCCACCGGTACAGCCGCGCGTGCGCGAGCGGCGGCAGCTCCGCGTGGTCGTTCCAGTGCGCGGCGGTCAGGCGATCGAGCTCGGACGCGAACCCCTTCGTCGGCGCGGCGAATCGATCGAGCTCTCGCGCGACGTACTCCATCGGATCGGCACACCCGAGCAGCGCCGCACACAGCACCGGGCTGGGATGCGGGTGGCGCTCGCTCGCCGCGGAGACCAAGCCGGTGACCGGCGCCCACCCCAGCGCCGCCGGCAACTCGTTCTCCGCACACGTCGCGATCCGATGCCGCGCGGTCTCGTCGAGCGAGCTCGCCGGTCGCGGTTTCTCGACGACCACCTCGACCGGCGCGATGGCGAGGATCCGCGCGACCCAGGCCTGCAACTCGGGGTGCGCACGCTCGGCGATCGCCTGCGCGACGGCGAGCTCGCGATCCCGCGGCAGCGCGTCGGGGCCATCGCAGCTCGCGATCAGCGCGAGCACGCCGGCATCGTCGACCGCGGAGATCGCCGCGGCGAGCAGCTTGTCGGGCAACCCTCGACACAGGGCGCGGGCGATCGTCGTCTGTGCCTCGAGCGTCGCGGTCAGGATCGCGGTCGCACCGGCGCGATCGAGTCGCGGTGCGAACGCGGCGATCACCGCCGTCAACCGCTCCTCGACGAGCGTGGTGGTACGCGCGAGCTCGATGAACACCTCGGCGCGCCGCCGCCGCGAGATCTGATCGACGAACGCGAACAGCCGCTTGTCGCGCAGCACGCCGAGCGCCCGCGCGGCGAGCGCCACGTAGCGCGGTACGTCCAGCTGCTCGACCCGCGCGAGCCACGCCAGCTCGCGTGCCGGCGTCTCCGACGGGAGCCGCAGGATCTCGTCCCACCCGCGATCGCCGGCGATCAAGCGCTCGACGATCGAGCTCTCGCCGAGCGTGCGCTCGAGCTTGTGGAGCCGCGCCCCGCCCAGCCCGACCACCGCGGCCGCGAGTGCGAGATCGCCGGCGACGAACGGCAAGCG
>Ga0075163_10008730_pt1 | contig 13318 bp, 7 predicted proteins | sample JI1023141ADNA_FD_71478 | JGI IMG/M metagenome (GOLD analysis project Ga0075163, IMG submission 71478) | Wastewater effluent complex algal communities from Wisconsin, to seasonally profile nutrient transformation and Carbon sequestration -... | ecosystem: Engineered > WWTP > Effluent > Algae...
AATCAAGACTACCCATATGTACAGGTGTTCCAACAATAACAGCATCTGCTTTTTCTAGATCTTCAAAAGTTGTATCTTCAGCTAGTTTTATTTCTACTTGGGTATTTGCTACAGATAAAGCACCTGCGGCTATGGCTTCGGCTGCTTTCTTTGTATTCCCATAATCTGTTGCATAAATAACTAATATATTTGTCATGTTTTCTCCTTTTTACATGTTTAAGATTATTTACTGGTAAAAATAAGTTTAGGATTCTGTTAAGCCAATAATTTCATATAACTCATATATGCCTTTTTTACCTTTTAAGGCAATATGCCCTACTTTTCCAACTACTATATGTTTAGACACTAATTTATAAATATCTTCAGAAATCAGTAAATTAGTTTTTAATTCTTTATTTGCACTTTCAATACGACTAGCTAAATTTACTGCATCTCCAATTACTGTTTCCATTTTTTTATCTAATGCACCAATAGTTCCCATTACTACTTCACCATAATGTAGACCAATACCTATTTCTATTTTCCATTGGTATAACTGAACTAAATAATCATTAAGTTTTTCTACAGCTTTTAGCATGTCTAAACTGGCTTTTATTGCATTAAGACATGCTAGAGTTATGTCTTTTGCTTCAAAAAGTGCAAGTAGTCCATCTCCAATGTAATTATTAACTATACCTTGATTGCTGTTAATTACAGGTACAACAGCTTGAAAGTAGCGGTTTAAGATATGTACAACATCATAAGGCAAAGTTTTTTCAGAAAAGCTAGTAAACCCTCTAATATCAGCAAATAAAATAACTAGTGCTTTTTCCTGACCAATATAACTTATGTTTTTATTACTAGTAGTTTGCTTTGCTAAAATAATATCTGAATCATCTATTACTAAACGGCGAACTTTTACTTGTGCTTGTGTTTTAGTTTGACAAGCTAAGCGAATAGTAGAGTTAAAATTTAGTTGTTTAGCTAGTTGTGCTTCTTTTTCTGTTATTTGGCTACAATTTTCTATTCCATCAATAACAAGTACTCTACAGGTAGAACAACGAGCATTTCCCCCACAAATATGTGCATGTGAAATATTTGCTCGTAAAGCAGTTTCTAAAATAGTTTCATCATTCTCTACTTTTACTAATAAATTGTCTGGTAAATAAAAAATCTCTGCCATGTTTTTATCTTTCATTAGTTAATGATTAATTAGTTAATCGTTAATTAATTAATTATTAACTAATTAACGATTTTAAGAAAAAATTTTTATATTACTTTTAATTTATCTAACAAATTGCTTAGGATTTCTAATTCTGATTTAGAAAAATTTTTCATATTATTTTCAGCAAATTCAATTACTTGTTTTTGTGTATCACGAATAAATTGTGTTCCTTGTTTGGTTAATGCTATTTGTTTTACGCGTCGATCTGTACAAGAGAGTCTTTCTACAAATTGTTTTTTTTCTAAAAGATCTATTAGTTTAGTAACATTAGCACGAGAAGAGACTAGTCGTCGTCCGATTTCTGTTTGTGGTAAGGCAGTTTCAGACCCATTAAGTATGCGCAATACATTATAGTGATTATCTGATAAGCCCCATTGAGAAAATCTTTCATCAGAAATGCGCCAAAGTTGATCTCCTATGTGCATTAATTTCACCATAGTTTGTTCTGCTAAACTGTATGTAATGTTTACTTTCATAAAAACATATTAATTTGTTATAAAATTTTTGTCAACAAAGAAATTGTCAACTAGTAAACTATTTATTAAAACATTTTTTATCCAAAAATTTGAAAGTAAAATACAAAAACTTGGAAATTTATTGAATAAAATAGTTATATTAGAAAAGTGTTTTGTTTGTTAACTTTTTGTTTAAGAATTAGTTATATAAAAGCAAGGATATTTTTTTTATAAGGCTTGGAAATTGCATGATAGTTTTGGTTTTGATCCTTGTTAGTAAAAGTAAAATTTACAAATAGTTAACAATATTTTGACATCAATTTAACTTATTTTTTTTACCCTTGCTAAAATATAAAGTTAGTAAGAAATTTGCAAATTCTTATCAAAATATAGTTCTAAAGCTATCGTAAAACTAGAGAAATAAGTTAAAATAGCAGTCCATTAAACTAAAATCTTTTGCTTATCTATATTTTATAAATCATAGGTTGGTTTGCAAGCAAACTAACTAGCTATAATTTCAATAAAGTTTTTTTAGGATATAACTACAGATGTTGCTAAAAATGTAACACTGTTATGGGAGGAAAACGTGAATCAAAATGCATTACGCCGATTTTTCTTGTCAATAGCCATAGTACTAGCAATGACTGCGATTGCCATTGCTCAACAAGCTACAGGTTCAATTGAAGGTCTTGTTCGTGATAGTACTGGTGCAGTACTAGCTGGTGCTGATGTAGCAGTAATTAACACTGAAACAGGCGCTGTTCGTATGTTTGTAACTAATGACAGTGGATTTTACAAAGTCCCATCATTACCTGTAGGTAAATATACTGTGCGCGTCACTGTCCAAGGTTTTGCCCCTAAAGACCTTACCAATGTTATTTTACAAGTAGGTTCAGTAGCAGAAGTCAATGTAGATTTAGAAGTTGGTAACACTGGTGGTGAAACTGTAGTAGTAACAGCCGAAGCCCCATTAGTTGAAACTACTCGTACTTATGTTGCTACTACTGTTGATGAACGCTCAATTAAAGATTTACCTGTTAATGGTCGTAATTTCCTAGAGTTTGCTCTACTTACTCCAGGAGTTAGCCAAGATCCTCGCGGTGGTGATATTTCATTTGGTGGCCTACGTGGTACTAATAACAGTCTACAAATTGATGGATCTGACAATAACAACTCTTTCTTTGGCCAATCTCTTGGTCGTACTGGTTCAGGCCGTGCCCCATACCAGTTTTCTAAAGATGCAGTAAAAGAGTTTCAAGTAAATACTAATACTTATGCTGCTGAATATGGTCGTGCTGGTGGTGCAGTAATTAATGCTGTTACCAAATCTGGAACAAATGATTTTCATGGTGGAGCATTTATATTCTTCCGTGATAGATCCTTAAATGCTGAAGAACCATTTGCTAAAGCTAATAAACGACCAAAAGCTCGTAACCGTTTTTATCAATTTGGAGCTTTAGCTTCAGGCCCAATCAAAAAAGATAAAGCTTTCTTCTTCTTTAACTATGATGGTCAACGTAATAATGAACCAAACCCTGTTTTCTTTGGTGCTCCAGTACCAACAGATGCAGTTTCCCAAGCAGTTGCTCAAAGCTTAACTAGATTCTTAGCTCCTTATAGTAGAGAATTTAAGCAAGATGTTTTCTTAGGTAAAGTTGATCTTCAAATTAATGATAAAAACCGTTTATCTGTACGTTTTAATCATCAAGAATTTACTGGTACAAACCTAGAAAGCTCTGGTAACCAATCTTCATTTGAGCACACAGGTAATTCAAATGTTAAAAGTGATACTATCACTGCAAATCTAACTACAGTAATTACTCCTAGGTTAGTAAATGATGCTCGCTTCCAATTTGCTCGTGATGATGAGCCTGGTCAATCCAATGCAGGAGATATTCCAGAAGCCGTTATTCGTTCTGGTGCAGTTACATTTTTAACTATTGGTCGTAACAATTTTAGCCCACGTTTTACAAATATTAAGAAATATCAAATTATTGATAGCGTTTCCTATACTGCTGGAACACATGCATTAAAATTTGGTGTTGATGTTAACATAGAAAGAATTGAAAACTTCTTCCCTGGTCTTTTCTCAGGAGTTTATAATTTTACTAGCTTAGCTGATTTTGCTGACGGTAGACCAAGTGGCGGTTATACTCAAGCTTTTGCTGGTGCAGGTACAGATGGCCCGCTTTCTAAACCAAATAAGAGTGAATTTTCTGCTTATATACAAGATGACTGGCGTGCTACAGATCGCTTAAAGATTTACTATGGTGTACGTTATGACTATGAGCGTTTAGAAGAACCAAAAATTACAAATACCAATTTTCAATTAGCTCAACGACGTATTAATACTGGCCAACTTAATCAAGATCTTAACAACCTTGGCCCACGTGTTGGTTTTTCTTATGCTGCTACCAAAGATAATAAAACTGTAGTACGTGCTGGTTATGGAGTATTTTACTCACGTACTCCTTCTATTTTGACAGGAACAGTACTTACCAATAATGGTATCCAAATACAAAGCTTTACCTTTAATGGAAATAGTACTCCTATCTATCCAAATAAATTTAGTGCTCCTCCAACAGGTGCTGCAGCAGGTCGTCCAAACATTTTCTTCTATGATCCTGATTTTGTTTCACCTCTTATTCAACAAGGTAGCTTAGGAGTTGAAAGAGAATTACCTGGTAGAATTAGCGTTTCTCTTTCCTATTTAGTAGTTAAAGGTACTCACTTACAACGTGTTCGCGACGTTAACCTAGCTGCTCCTACACCAACAGCTATTACAGTAGGTATACCTGGATCACCTAGATTAACCTTTGATCGTTTTACCAATCCTAGACCACTTAGTGCATTTGGTCGTGTTACTTCAGTTGTTGCTGATTCTAACTCCATTTACCATGGATTATCAGTACAAGTAAACAAACGCTATGCTCAAAACTTCCAATTCCTCTTTTCCTATACATTCTCTAAAGCTATTGATGACAAACCAGATGCAACATCTGTAGTAGTAGGTAATGCTGGTGATGATGCTAAACAAGTCTCCAACTATTTCCGTCCAGACTTAGATCGTGGTATTGGTGATACTGATGTCAAGCATCGTGCAGTAGTAAGTGGTGTATATGACTTTAATCTTAGTAAATATACTGGCTCTAGCAGCGGCTTTGCTAAAGCTATATTAGATGGTTACTCACTTAGCGGTATTTTTACAGGTACTTCTGGCCGTCCATTTAGCGCCACTGTACCAATAGATCTAAACAATGATGGTAATAGCCGTACTGACCGTGTACCCGGAGTAGGTCGTAATACTTTACGTGGGCCAAACTTCTATCAATTAGATATGCGTTTCACTAAGTCATTTAAGCCAACTGAAACCACTAAGATAGAGTTTATTGGTGAAGCATTTAACGTATTTAACCGTACCAATATTGCTAACATTGATACAAATAGATTTAGTGTTACTGGTACTGCTCCTAACCTAGTACTTGTACCAAACCGCAATTTCCTAAATGGTACATCTAGCACTGGTGCAGGTAGAGGTGCAAACCGTCAATTCCAATTAGCACTTAAGTTTGACTTCTAAAACTACAGTTATATAAAACTGTTTAACAAAAACTTTAGCCACAATAAGAATACTTATTGTGGCTTTTATATTTTTAATAATTTGTTAATTTGCTAGTTATATAAGATATTGCCAGCTACATAACTCCCAATCATTACCCTCTACTATTACAGCCCCAATAAAATCTTCTGCTGGCTCTAATTCTTTTAATGACCAACGCTCAACCTCTTTAGGGTTAGATAAAACTCTAAGTAGTTTGACAGGCTCATTTTGAGTAAAAGTAACATCAAACTTATCTAAACCATAGGATAAACCATCCCCAATAGCTTTAATATAAGCCTCTTTACGCGTCCAACATCGGAAAAAAGCTAATTGTTTTTCTGCTTGAGAGAGAGAACAAAAAAGAGATGATTCCCGAGGTGAGAAAAAGCGTGCTGCAATTTGTTCTGCATCTTTCATTAAACGTAAATATTCTATATCTACACCTAACTCTCTTTGATAAGTTATTGCACATAAGGCAAGGTCTTTTGAATGAGATAAGTTAAAACGTAAGTCAGTGTTTACTAAAAATGGCTTACCGTTTTTTGCATAACTAAATTCTATTTCACTAGGGTTTTGCCCTAAACAGTTACCTAAAATAGTTCTTAATATTGCCCTAGCAACAGTAAAACGATTACGATCATGTTCAAAATAAAATTTGTCGGCTCTGCTACGCTCTTCAAGAGAAAGTATTTGTCTAAGCTTGCTAGTAGTTTCACTAGTTTGATCTAGCCTGATAGACCAAACATGAACATAGTTTTTAGAAAGTTCTATCTCTTTTAGTGCTAATGGCCAATAATCTTTTGCCATAGAATTTGCCATAGAATTAGTAAGTATTAAGTAATAAATATTAAAAGATTAAAAACTATTGTTTAGAATTAGTCTAAGGAGCCACCTTTTGATAACCTAGACGGCTATTGATAATAACCTAGTCTTTTAGCCTTGGGCTATAGGACTAAAGCTAATAAGCTACAAAGAAATTCCTGTAAGTATAAATTTATCTACTGATTTAGACTAACACTTATGGTAGTATGTTTAACCTAAAGTTTGCAATCTCCCTCTCTTAACCTATAACCTCAACCATCTAGGGCAGATTAAGCAATTAACCTTAAATATTTGAAAGGCTGGTTTTCTATGAGTGTTGACCTTTCTGTAAATTTCACTGGTTTAAAATTTGAAAACCCATTTTTACTTGCTTCAGCACCTCCAACAGAGTCAGAAAGCAATATTTTACGTGCATTTGAAGCTGGTTGGGGAGGAGTAGTAACTAAAACTATTGGACTTCACCCCGTAGTAAATGTACGTGGGCCAAAAACTAAATTTAACCGTGCTTCAGCAGATTCTTGTCAAATTTCTATGAAGAAACTCCCTAATAGTGCACTTCACTCATCTTGGAATTGGGAATTAATCTCTGACAAAGTTTTAGATTGGTGGGTGCCTAGAATTACTAATATAAAAAAACAGCATCCCGAAAAAATGTTAATAGCCTCAATTATGGCAGGTTCTGGTAGTGATAAAGAATTAGCTCATTGGCAAGATTTAGCTAAAGCTTGTCAAGAAGCAGGTGCAGATGGTTTAGAGTTAAATCTTTCTTGTCCTCATATGGATCGTGCAGATATGGGTTCAAATATTGGTAAAAACCAAGAACTATGCTCTTATGTTACCCAAGTAGTTAAAGAAGTTGCAACAGTTCCAGTATGGGCAAAACTAACACCTTCTACTACAGATATTGTACTAGAAGCCCGAGCAGCTTTTCGTGGTGGGGCAGATGCAATTACATCTTCTAATACTTTTCCTTCACTCCCACTTATTGATCCACAAACTTTAGAGTTTGAAATACATGTTGATGGGTTTGTTTCTGCTGGTGGTTTGGGTGGGCCAGCCATTTTGCCTATAGCATTAGCTAAAATGTCACAAATGACTTTAGCCTTTCCAGACAAGAGCTTTTCTGGTATTGGAGGAATCTCTGATTTTTCTCAAGCACTTAACTATTTCTTACTAGGTTGTGGAACTGTTCAAGTTTGCACTGCGGCAATGCTTGATCATGCAATTGGACCAAATGTAATTAAAACCTTAAAGAATGGTATGACAGAGTTTTTAGAAAAAAATGCTGAACGAGGATGGAAATCTCTAGAAGATTTTCGTGGGATTCGTCGTGATCGTATTGTGGCTCAATCTCAAATTGCTCGCCCTACTGGAGCAGATTATTTTGGAGGCCATGACGCAGAAGGCTACTCTGGTGCTAATTAACTAACTATAAAGCAAGCCCAAAACACTTATGTCTTGGGTATTTTGGGCTTGCTTAAAAACTACTTGTTTTTTTCTTTTAATAATTCTTCTTTAACCTGCTCAAATTCTTGACAAAGTTGTTTTATCAAAAATTCAACATCTTCTAGTGATTGATTGCGACCACGTTTTTCTATTTCATAAGATATTTTTTGTAAGCGTTTTGCTCCTAAATTACCTGCATTGCCCTTTAAGGCATGTGCATTTTGCTCTAAAGCCTTAAAATTTTGTGAGCCTAATGCTTTTTGTAAAAAAGTGAGTTTTTCTGGTGCTTCTCTAATAAAAATATCTATTAATTCAGCCACTAAATTAGGGTCGCTATCATCTTCCAACATTCTTAAGCCATCAATAGCAGTTTTATCAATAGATGGTTCTGAATCTATGTCCATAATATTTATATTCTTATCACCGTAATTATTTGTTTTAGGGCTATTATGACCAAAAGTATTAATATTACCAGTATTATTAGCAATTACCAGATTAGTCACCATAGCAATAGAGGGTGTTTTAGCTTGACAACGTTCTAAGACTAGTTGTAATTGTTGTATATTAATGGGCTTACTGATATAGTCATCCATTCCTGCTTGTAAACATTTTTCTTTATCCCCTTCCATTGCCCCAGCCGTCATAGCAATAATACTAGGGCGTTTAGGTTTTGGCCATAACTCACAAATTCGTTTTGTAGCCTCTAAGCCGTCCATTTCTGGCATTTGGATATCTGTTAAAAGCACATCATAAGTTTGCCGTTCTAATGCTGACAATATTTCTAATCCATTTGCTACTGTATCGGCTCTATACCCCATTTGCTTTAATATTTGTAATGCTACTTTTTGATTTACTACATTATCCTCTGCTAAAAGAATTCTTAGTGGTTTACGTTGTGCCATGTCTTTATCTATATGGCTCTTAGGTCGTCTAATTCGAGCAGTATGTGACCCTAAAACATTCATTAAAGTATCATAAAGGTAAGATAATTTAATTGGTTTATTTAGTAAAATATTAGGCTCTTTAATTACTGTTGATTGCTGTCCAAGTACGGTTAACAAAATTACTGGAATAGAATTATTTTGAAGATATGTTTTTATTTGCTTTACAAAAGAAGCTTCTTCTTTCTCTATAGCTTGAGCATCTAAAATAAGCACATCAAAGTTTTCCTCTTTTTCAAACCAAGATAAAACCTCTTTGCTATCTCCTGTTACTTTAGAATACATTCCTCTAGATTCAGTATAATCTTTTAAGATACGTTGATTGGTTACATTATCTATAAAACTTAAAACTCGTTTATTTAATAAACGTGGTTGTTCTAAAGCTAAAAACGTTTGTGGTCTTACTTCCACAGGGCTTGCAATAATAGTAAAGAAAAAAGTAGAACCTTTATCAACTTCACTTTCTACCCACATATTACCACCAAGCATTTCACTAAGACGTTTACTAATGGCTAAACCCAAACCTGTTCCACCATATTGACGTGTAGTAGAAGAATCCACTTGAGTAAAAGACTGAAAAAGCCTATTCATCCTATTAGCAGGAATACCGACCCCTGTATCTTTAACTGAAAACTGTATTTCCTGTTTATCACTAGATATTAGCTTACTAGTAACAGAAACTAATATTTCTCCTTGTTGAGTAAACTTAACGGCATTACTAAGTAAGTTCACTAGTATTTGTCGAATGCGAGTAATATCACTTATCAAGCCATCAGGGACATTATGATCAATAACATAAGCAAGGTTAAGGTGTTTTTCTACAGCTTTGGAAGTAATTAGATCTATGGATTCTTCTACACAGGTATAAAGATCAAATTCAATAAACTCTAGTTCTAGTTTTCCAGACTCTATTTTAGAAAAATCCAATATATCATTAATAAGTGTTAGTAATGAATCTCCACTAGTACGAATGGTTTCAATATAATCTTGTTGTTCATCAGTAAGTTTAGTATTTAAGAGCAAACCTGTCATTCCAATAACAGCATTCATAGGAGTACGAATTTCATGGCTCATATTAGCTAGAAATAAACTTTTTGCTTTATCTGACTCTAAAGTTTTTGCTTCTGAGTCTAATGCTTTATCTTTTAGCTCTATAGCTCTTTTTTCTGCTTCTTTAAGTTGTTCTATACTTTTATTGAGCGCTTCAGTACGTTGTTTTACTTTTACTTCTAATCGTTCACTACGAATCCTTAAAGCCTGTTCTCTAAACTTTATTAATAAATAAATAGCTATAATAAATGATAATAAATAAAGGCTATAAGCCCATTTAGTACGCCACCATGGGGTTATAACTAAAAAACTATATTTAGCTCCTGTTTCATTCCAAAACCCACTATTATTAGAAGCTTTTACTAAAAAAGTATATTCTCCTGGCTCTAAATTATTATACGTAATATCTCTACGTGTTCCAACATCGCGCCAAACTTGATCATAACCTAATAGTTTGCACTGAAAGTGAACTTTATCAGGAGCAATAAAACTTAGTGCTACATAATTAAATTCTAATTCATATTTATCAGGAAATAGCTCTAATTTATTCTTTAGATTATACTTTGTCCCATTAATTAAAACCTCTTCAATAACTATAGGAGGAATTTTGTTATTAATAATATTTTCATCAGGATCAATAACTGCTACACCTTTTACAGTAGGAAACCAAATTTTGCCATCACTAGTTTTCCATCCAGCAGGCTGAGTTGAGCCATTACATTGACTACTTGCCATTCCTTCGGATTTACCATAATTAATACACTTAAAGGATTTTATTTTACCAAGAGCAAAATTATTTAACTCTTGTTTAGGGATTTCAAAAACCCCTTTATTACAACTAAACCAAAAATTATTTTTATGATCTAGTAAAATCTGAAAAATGTTTCCAGCAAAAATCCCTTGTTGAGGCGTATAATGGACAAATTTTTTATCTTGTAGCCGCGAAAGCCCTTCATTAGTACCACACCAAAGAACATTATCTAAATCAACATATAAAGAAAATATTTGATTTGTATTTAACCCATTATCTTTATTGTAATTAACAAATTTATTATCTATAAAATAACTTATTCCATTATTATTAGTAGCAACCCATGTATTTCCTAGTAAATCTTGAGTTATTGCTGTGACAGAGTTACTAGCAAGCCCATCTGCTTTAGTATATTCCTGAAGTTTATTATTTTCATAAGTAACTAAACCTCTACCATTAGTACCAATCCAAAGTTTACCTTTTTTATCTACAAATAGTGCAGTAATATCATATTTAACCAAGGGTTTAGACCATTTACCATTATTAAAGTGGTTTAGTCCTGCACTAGTACCAACCCAAATATTTCCTTGTAGGTCTTGATAAATACTACGAACAGCATTATCAGTTAAGCCATTTGCTTCTGTATAGTTAGTAAATTGATTTGCATTTAAACAACTTAATCCATGATCGGTACCAATCCAAACATTATTTTGACGATCTTGATAAATAACCCTAGCATAATTATGGGATAAGCCATGAGTAGTAGTATAAGAAATTATTTTAGTATCCTTAAGGCATTTTAAGCCTTCATTTGTCCCTATCCAAAGGCTACCTTCATGATCTTCTAGAAAACAGCGTACAGATGAAGCAGACAATCCATCTTTAAATTTATAGGTTAGTAATTGACCATTCTTAAAACAATTTAGACCTTCATTTGTACCTATCCAAACTACTCCTTGAGTATCAACATATAAATTCCTTATATAGTTATCTACAAGCCCATTATCAGTAGTGTAATTAGTCCAACTATTATTACTAAAACGGCTTAGACCTTCTTTTCCTGCTACCCAAATATTATTATTTAAGTCGCGTAAAACAGATCTAACAGATTTTACAAGTAATTTTTCTGCTTGAGGGCAAGGGATAAACTTTCCTGCTTGAAAAATTATTACGCCTTGATTGTCTGTACCAAGCCAAACACTTCCATTTGGATCTTCATAAACTGACCGAATAAAATTATTAACACTATTATCTTTATCAACATAACTAGTAAATTTACCATCTTGTATTTTACTTAATCCTTTATCAGTCCCTAACCAAATTCCTCCATCTTTACTTTCATACATTGAGTAAACTACATTACTTGGAAGTCCATCTTTTTCTGAATAGTTAGTAAATTCGTTATCTTTATATTTAACTATTCCTCCTCCCAACGTAGAGATCCAAAGAGTTCCTTCCCTATCAACTAGCATTACTAAAATACCATTAGCTTTAAGTTCAGGAACATTATTTCTATCAAGAGTTGTAAATTTTATCCCATCAAATTTTACTGCACCTTCATAAGTACCTAACCAAAGATAACCATCTTTAGCTTGGACTATTGAGGAAATACTATTTTGGGGTAAGCCTTCTTGGAGTTCTTCTAGTCTATATTGCTCTAGATTTTTTTTTGGGTCTAAAGCAAAGGCTACTAAAGAAAAGCAAAAAATTATTAAGCAGGTAATAATAGGAGTAATTATGCTTATTAACAGCTTGATATAGCTCATAGTTTTGATAAGTTAAATTTATTTTGAACTCTGCCTGTCTAAGTTAACAATAATAATGACTAGTATCAAGTAGTTTGCTAAAAGTTAATAAAAGTTAATAAAGGTCTAAGCAATAGCTTTAATATATCCGACATAGGTTGCTTTCTTTTTAAGTTGTGGATAACGTATCAAGATCATTTTGCTTTGAGGAGATTATTTTTGATGTCCGCCACTGTAGACCTTTTGCGCTATGATTGGACTTTAGCAGAGATAGAAGCAATCTATACTTTACCGCTACCAGAATTAGTTTATCGTGCCCAAAACATTCACCGTGCCTATCATATAAATGATGAAATACAAGGTTGTGCATTACTTAGTATTAAAACTGGTGGTTGTCCTGAAGATTGCGCTTACTGTCCACAGTCTGCAAAGTATAATACTAACTTGCCTGCTCAGCGGTTAATGAGTATTGATGAGACTTTAACTAAAGCTCGTCAAGCACGAGAGCAAGGAGCAACCCGTTTTTGTATGGGGGCAGCTTGGCGTAGTGCACCAAATAATTCTGACTTTGAACGAGTCTTAACAATGGTAAAAGGTGTTCGTGATTTAGGAATGGAGGCTTGTTGTACACTTGGAATGTTAACTGAAGAACAAGCCCAAGCCTTAGCAAAAGCAGGATTAACCGCCTATAACCATAACCTTGATACATCCCCAGAATTTTATGGAGATATTATTTCTACTAGGGTTTATGAAGATCGTTTGGAAACTTTAGAAAGAGTAAGTCGTGCCGGCATTTCAGTTTGTTGTGGTGGTATTATTGGAATGGGTGAAAACCTTTCAGATCGTTATAGTCTTTTACAACAACTTGCTAAACGTAACCCTCATCCTGAAAGTGTACCAATTAATATGTTAGTAAAAGTTGAAGGCACTCCTTTAGCTGATCAACCTAGTAGCGAAGGACTAGAGTTAGTACGAATGATAGCTACAGCCCGTATTATGATGCCCGCTTCAATGGTACGTCTTAGCGCTGGGCGATTGTCTCTTTCTGATGAAGCACAAGCACTTTGTTTTATTGCTGGAGCTAACTCTATTTTTATGGGTGAAAAACTACTTACTACAGCTAACCCTACTGCCGATAGGGACAGTGTTTTACTTAATAAGTTAGGGATGAAACTAATGATAGCCCCATGCGCATCAAGCTAAGGAATTGATGTTGTAAATAAAAGAGTTAGCTAATTTATCAAATGACGAAAATTTTATAAATAAGTAAAATTATTAATAAATTTTGAATTTTTCTAATCCC
>Ga0075163_10008731_pt1 | contig 13317 bp, 11 predicted proteins | sample JI1023141ADNA_FD_71478 | JGI IMG/M metagenome (GOLD analysis project Ga0075163, IMG submission 71478) | Wastewater effluent complex algal communities from Wisconsin, to seasonally profile nutrient transformation and Carbon sequestration -... | ecosystem: Engineered > WWTP > Effluent > Algae...
CTGATCGAGAAGAACGGCTACCTCAGCCCCGCCGCCGCGCGTCAGAGATGGCTCGACCAGAACCTGCCGTGCGCGGCATAGTGCAACCTACTGTCCAAGGGACCGGGTGCGGTACATCGGAATCGGAACGAGTCCAAAGCCGATTCAAACCGGGTACGTCGAAGACTTCTTCAGCAGCCTGTTAAGTTTCCGAACGGCGACGGAGTTTGGGGAATCTACGGACGGGGCGTGCAGCCAGGCTCGGTCCTTGCCCAGCGGCCAACCGGCTATCACTCCACTTTTGGCCCAGTCGGATCCAATGAGGCCAGGGAGGCGGAGGCGATGCTCCGGGAGTTCATCGGATGCTGACCGCGCACCAGCAGATCGCCATCCTGCGACGCCTTCCAGGCTGGACCCTCCAAGATTCCAGCCTCGACGGTATCTGGCGCCTCGCCTCGCCGCAGGGCGGCGTCTTCCACCTCCGCGACGAGCGCCGGAACGTCTTCGATCCACGGGACGGCTTCTCGGTCATGCCCGGATCCACCGAAGCCTTCGACGTGGCCGACACGATCCTCGAGCTGCTCCGCTCCGTGCTGGGCAGCGTTGAAATCTATCCGGTGAGCCTGCCGCCGATGCCAGCCGGCGCGCAGCCGCACTGACCGCCGGCCAGCACCCCGCGGGCCGGATATCCCTATCGAGGCCGTCGATTCCGGAGACCATCCGCCGGCCCGTGTGGAGCACTTTGTGGAGCAGAAACGCGAGCAGAGGTCCTAACGGGCCGTTAAAACCGCCAGGACAAGCAGCCTGATTTCCCTTCAAGATCCTGAATTGCCCGACCTAATCCGATCTGGTAGGCTGCGGGCCGATCGGTTGAAATGGCGGAGAGACAGGCCGCCATCTTTAGGGTTGCATCCGTCGCTTTGTGTCGCGCAGCACTCGGAAAACCCAAAGAAATCCTCCTTTCTCTTGTCGCCTGCCATTGTCAAACATCGCAACCTGCCGCATGATAGATGGCGGGTAGAAGTCAGGGTACAAGATGCCGCGGGTTGCGAAAGAACTCTCTGCGCTGGATGTGAAGCGGCTGCAGCACCCGGGTCGGGGGCGCAACGCCACCTTTGCGGTCGGCGGGGTGGCGGGCCTGGTGCTGCAGGTAACCCCCAACGGAGGACGCACCTGGCTCCTTCGCGTGCGGGTGGGTACGAAGCGCCGCGAGATCGGCCTCGGGGGCTATCCCGACGTCACGCTGGCGATGGCGCGCGATCGGGCGCGCAACGCGAAGGACAAGATCAGGCAGGGCATCGATCCGGTGGAGGAACGCAAGGCTGCCCGCGCCGCGCTGGTCGCCGCGCAAGGTCGGGGGCTGTCCTTCGCGGATGCGGTGGACCGCTACCTGGCGGCCAAGCTCGAGGCGTTTCAGAACCCCAAGCATCGCCAGCAATGGCGCAACACGCTCGACAGCTACGCCGTGCCCGAACTTGGCGCGATGCTCGTGCAGGACATCGGTACCCAGGATGTGCTGCGGGTGCTGGAACCGATCTGGCAGGGCAAGACGGAAACCGCATCGCGGCTGCGTGGCCGCATTGAGGCGGTGCTGTCCTGGGCGACCGTCGCCGGGCATCGCACAGGCGACAACCCGGCGCGCTGGGCCGGGAACCTGAAGGAGCTGCTCCCCGCGCCGTCCAAGGTGGCGAAGACCGACAACCAGCCGGCACTGCAGATCGATGACGCGCCGCGCTGGTTCGCGGCGCTCAGGAGGCGGGATGGCATGGGGGCACGGGCGCTGGAGTTCGCCGCCCTCACCGCCGCCCGCTCCCAGGAGGTGCGTGGGGCGCGCTGGGACGAGATCGACATAGACGGCCGTCTTTGGATCGTGCCGGCCGCACGGATGAAGATGGGGCGCGAGCACCGGGTGCCGCTTACGCCCGAGGCAGCGCAACTTCTGGAGGCCCTGCCGCGCTTTGCCGATAAACCACTGGTGTTTCCTGCCCCGCGCGGGGGCGAGATGTCCGACATGACGCTCAGCGCAGCCATGAAGCGACTGCACCAGGCCGACATCGATGCCGGCGGCATGGGCTTCGTCGATCGGGTGAGCAAGCGCCCGGCGGTGCCGCACGGGCTGCGCTCGACCTTCCGCGACTGGGTGGCAGAGCGCACGCACTATCCCGGTGACATGGCCGAGGTCGCGCTGGCGCATCGCGTGGCGAGTGCGGTGGAGGCGTCGTACCGGCGGGGCGACATGGTGGAGAAACGCGGCAGCATGATGACGGCATGGGCGGATCACCTGACGGGCAGGGAGCGTTCGGGCAACAAGCTGGTGAGGATCAAGTGATCGACTGGCGGGATTTGATCTCTGCGAAGGACTGGGACTCGCTCGACCACTTCTGGATGAGCCAGACGGCGGACGTTTGCGGCGAGGTTCTCGTGGCTCTGCGGCGAATCGTGCCAACGGTCGAACGTGTCAACGGCATCGAACGGGAGCGGGAGTTTGCGAGACCAGACGAAGTTGCTCCGGAGGATGCCGGGGCTGCTCGAATTCTGTTCCTGGGGGAACTGGAGGCTGCTGCCAACAAAGAGAGCGGACCTCCCCCCTACTTCCAGCAGTGGGAGCGCATGTCGGAAGACGTGCGGAGAGTTTGCTCGAAGCTGGCCGCGCTTCCGGAGGTCACCAAGGGAGCGCCGCACATGTCGCGTGGGCATCACGCCGGAGAAGTGGTTCAGCTGACGAGCGTAATTGCCGCTGTCATCCGCGCGATGGTGGTTTCCGATCATGGTGACGAGGAAGTGCCAGACGGTCTCGCCGCCAGCCTCCAGGAACACGTTGCCACCGCCGCGGTCTGCGCCTTTGCGGCGGGCCGACACTTTCAGTTGGCGCTCGGGAAGGGCGCCGAGCCGGACGCGCTCCGGGGCATCAAAGTCCACAACGGAGCTAGGAATAGCGGTCGTTTGGGTGGCCGCAAAGCAGAAGAGAAGAGCGCAATCATTCTCGCCGAGATGAACCGCTTGCTGCACGAGCGACCGTACCTCAAACCGACCGGGGTCGCCGCACTGGTCCACAGGAGAGGGCTCGGGACCTCGGCTGATGCGAACCGGAAGCTTTGGGAGCGCCGCTCAAGAAACCGGACATAACCCCGCCACTGTCCAGCTCACGCCGACCAGATTGCACCCAAACGCAAACCGTTGGAGTGCATCGCATGACCACCACCTTCCTGTCCGATACCCAGATCGCCGCGCGCTACGGCGTCCACCGCTCGACGCCCTGGCGCTGGGCCAAGACCGATCCGGCCTTTCCGCAGCCCGTCACCCTGACCCCCGGCTGCACGCGCTGGAAGCTGTCGGACCTCGAGGCCTGGGAAGCCGCAAAGACCCGGACCGCCTGAAACAGAACCGCCGCCCCGCGTAGGGCAGCGGCGCTGGTGGTCTAGGTGGTGTGGTTACCCCAGACGATAGCGTGAGCGACCCTCGCCGGCAAGGCAGGAGTACTCCAATGATATGCTTTGAATGGCCGGCGGTAGCGCATTCCGTCCAGGTCACCGAGTCGATTGCGCAGCATCTCTGGATCGGACTTCGGCAGGCTCACCTCTCCTTTGCGGGGATCGCGGCGTGAACGCCGAGCCGAAGAACTTCAAGACGGCCCTCACGGCGGCGACGGCCACCTGCGTGTCCGGCTTCGGCCAGAGCGACACCCATACGCTGGAGATCGAGGGCGCGCCGAACCCGCACCCGAGCGCCGGCACGCCGTACGCCAGCATCTCCAACAGCGAGATCGCCCGGCTCGTTCGCGAGCCGCAGTCCGTGCCGAAGGTGCGAGGGCAATGGTTCATCCCCAGCACCTACTGCGAGTACGACGCCCGCTCGCACCGTGTCCAGGCCGCAAGGGGCTCGTTCTGGCTCCTGACGCTCGACGTCGACCAGAACGACCTGAGCCTTGATGACGTGCGTACCACGTTGGCCAACCTCCTCGGGAGCGCGGCGACGCTGATCTACTCGTCCCGCTCCGCGGCGGCCGATTGTCGCAAGTGGCGGGCGCTCGTGCCGCTCGCCGAGCCGCTGGCGGGCAACGACTACCCCGATACCCAGAACGCATTCTTCGACCTCCTGGAGGAGGCCGGCGGCGGGGTGCTGATCGCCGACCGCGCGCTCGCGAGGCCGGGGCAGCTCGTTTACCTGCCGAACCGGGGGGAGCACTACGAGTGGCACATCGCGCGGGGCGAGCGCCTTGCCCTGTCGCCGGATCACCCGATCATCGTTAGGCGTGAGGCGATCCGGGCGCAGTGGGCGGCGGCCGAGGCCGAGGCGCGGAAGGCGCGCGAGAAGCGGGCGGCCGAGCGCCGGGCGCGCGCGGTTGGAGGCGAAACGTCACCCGTCGAAGCGTTCAACGCCGCCCACGATCTTGCCGGCCTGCTTGAGCGCTTCGGGTATGATCGGGCCGGCGGCTCCAACCACTGGCGCTCGCCGATGCAGACCAGTGGCTCCTACGCGACGCGGGTCTACGACAACAGCTATTGGGTCAGCCTATCAGCGAGCGATGCCGCCGCCGGGATCGGACGATCCTCTGGCAACGGCATGAGCTGCCACGGTGATGGCTTCGACCTCTTCAGCTATTTCGAGCACCATGGCGATTTCGTGGCCGCCGTGCGCTCCTATGCCAAGGAAACCGGGATGAGCTACGACGGAGGCCTGTTCGCGGGCGGACCGGAGTTCGACTGGCAGGGTGGGGACGCCCGCAGGAGCGAGAGCGCGAGCGGCGGGAAAGAGGACACCAGTGCTGGCGCCGATACCTCCTCGGACCAGCGCTCGGGGCAGAGTGAGCCGGGCTGGACGGCGCCGGATGCGCGCTTCCTGCGCACCGTGTTGCCTGAGCCCCCGACACTGCCGCTTGATGACGTCTTCTCCCCCGGCTGGGCGCGGTGGATCCGGCGGGCGGCGGAGGCGAAGGGTTCGCCCGCCGACTACGTCGTGGCCGCCCTGCTCAGCACCGCAGGAGCGCTCATAGGAAGCACCCGCTGGGCGGCGCCCTGGGAAGGGTGGAGTGAGGTCCCGATCATCTGGGCCATGGCGATCGGCAACCCCTCGTCTGGCAAGAGCCCCGGTATCGATGCGGTGCTGGCTCCGCTCAGGCGGATCGAGCGTGAGCAGCGCCAGGCGGCGGAGGCCGAGTTTGCCGAGTGGGCGAAGAAGGCAGATGTGGCCCGCCTCGTCACTTCGACGTGGAAGGAGGAAGTGAAGGCGGCACTTAAGAGCGGAGATACCGTTCCCGAGAAGCCAAGCGAAGCCGATCCCGGCCCCGAGCCGCTCAAGCCCCGCTACGCCCTTGCCGACGCCACCGTGGAAAAGATCGCCGTTATCGTGTCGGCGCAGCCGCGCGGCACTCTGCTGGCTCGGGATGAACTCTCCGGCTGGCTCGGCAACATGAGCCGTTACTCCGGCGGTTCGGATCGCCCGTTCTGGCTCGAGGCCTATGGCGGCCGTGGCTACAACGTCGAGCGGATGGGGCGCGAGTCGATCTGGATCGACCATCTCTCTGTCGGCGTCCTCGGCGGCATTCAGCCGGACAAACTGAAGACCCTTCTGATCAAGACGGACGACGATGGCCTACTTGCCCGCTTTCTGCCCGTGTGGCCGAACCCCGCGCCGATCAAGCAGCCGGACGCCGGGGTCGATAACGCCTTCATCGACGCTGCCCTCCAGCGTCTGCTGACGCTCGGCATGGTTCCGAACGAAGCCGGCGACCTGCGGCCTTGGTTCATACCTTTCGCACCGCGGGCCCGCGATGCGCTCAACGAGTTCCGTGTGGACGCGCGGCGCTGGGAAGAGAGCGAGGATGGCCTTCTCCTCTCCTTCATCGGGAAGCTCCCCGGCCTGGCGGTCCGGCTCGCTCTCATTCTGGCCTACCTGGATTGGGCCGCTGGCGAGCGTGACGAGGTGGATGAGATCGGCACGGAATACTTCTGCAAGGCAGCGCACTTCATCGAAGCATACGCCTTGCCGATGGCTCGTCGCGCCTATGCGGACGGCTCCCTCCCGAAGGAGACCCGGGCGGCGACGAAGCTGGCCGCGATCATCATCGAAAACCGGTGGGAGCGCTTCACCACCTCGGACGTGTTGAGGCTCAATCGCTCCGGGCTCGACACGAAGGCGGACCTCGACCCGGCGCTCGACGCGTTGGAGACGGGCTCGCTCATCCGCGCGCTCAACCCGAAGTCCGAGGGTCGGGGGCGGGGCCGCCCGTCGCGCACCTTCCTCGTCAACCCCAAGCTGTCGAGGCGCGAGCCATGAGCAAGTGGCTTGCGCTCCTCGCTGCCATCAGGGCAGGCGAATTAAATCAAATAAACAATCAAACCCTGACGATCTTCCCGCGGGAGCCATCCTTGCCAGCCGAATCCGCGAATATGCTGTTAGATTCATTTAATTCGCCTCACCCCGAAACCGCCTCAGAGCCCGACCCCGACGCTCTCTTCGATCTACTCCTTCAGCGTGGCCCGATGACCTACGGGGCCGCTTCTTCGACGTTGGAATGGGGCGGCTCGCGCGCCTGGCGGGCTGCGGCCGAGCTGCGGGCTGCAGGGCGTGTGAGGCTCGACCGCCTCGGGCGGATGACCACGACAGAGGAGAGGACGACATGAGCGGCGACAGTCATGGCGCTGCCCCTGGCGAGCGACAGTCGAGGGCAGGGACCGTACGACACATGCTCGCAGCTTCGGGCTCGGTCTTGTGCCCGCAATCCCGGCCGCGGTCTGGAAGTTGGCCGCCCGGCAGCGTGGCTGCGCGCAGGAGGCCTACATTGCCCCACACTGCAGCCCCATGGAGCCGTTGATGACCGACGTCCCAAACCAGCAGCCGATGTCGACCGAGAACCAGAAGAACCTCATCTGCGGCATCCTGCTCAGCTTCCTGGAGGAGGACGATAGCGAAGGGCTCTTCGGCTACCTGCGCCACTGCGGGCTTCCCCCAGGGACCTTTCGCTCCGCCGCCGACATTCTTCCGGCCTTCCTTGGTCTCTACCGCATCCGACCCGGCCACTACGACGTGGAACGGGCCTGCATGGACCTGAGGTGGTGGCCACCCATCGCCACTCGTATCGCCCAATTGGAAGCCGAGGCGGCCGGACAATCGAACCAGGGGACCGAAGCGAGGAAATTGCCAGATGATTTGTGATGGGAAAGCGAGGCTCGACATACGCCGGCTCTGGTGCAGGAAAACCGAAATGCTCGTAATCGACGGCGTCAGGCTGCGGATCGTGAGGACACCATGCCACCTAGGCGGGGTCCGGAACTGGTTCCTCTGCCCGGAGTGTGCACGGCGCTGCGCCTTGCTCTACGGCGATCGCTACGCCTGCAGGATCTGCGTGAAGGGTCGCTACGCCAGCGAGCTCGCCTCACCGCAAGACCGGAAGCTCCGCAAGGCGTTCAAAACCAGAGAGCGTCTTGGCCAGCAAGGTGAAGGGGTAGTCGCACCGTTTCCCGCGAAGCCAAAACATATGCACTGGGCCACGTACCTGCGCATCAGATCCGCCGCTGAAGTGCATGAGAGGCAGCTGCTTGAAGAGGTCATGGGGGCATACTCTCTGCGATCAAAGCTTTGAGTGGAACGATGTGCATGTCGGGCGGCCGTGGGTCCGAGTTCAGCGCACAGCGCCGCCCGGACATCCGACCCGGTGGCACGAGGTTCGGGTGCAGCGGACGCCGCGGTCCTGCTTGTCCGTCGTGACGTGCGTTGCCGGAAGATGTATGTCCCGGCCCTACCGCGACTGTGCGGCGGTGGCTGCCAGTGGCAGTCGTGCTCGTGCTTGTGGTCGCGAGCAAGGGGATGCCGACCGGCTGGCCGGTTGCGGACTGGATGCCCACATCGGCGAAGGCGCCGGCGTCGTCGCCGCAATTCATGCTGCACTGGTCTAGTTTAGGCGCGTCCGCCGATCCGACGGCCACACGAAATCAGACTTGCTCTCGATGTGGACATCTCCATTGGAAGTGGGCGGCTCGTTGTATCCATCAGGCCTCCGCCAGATCCTGGAGGAAGTCTGAGGTGGGAAATTTCCCCGATACGAGGAGGCGGTCGCGGGCTCGGGTAGCGGCAACGTATAGGAGGTGGCGCTCGGTGGCGTAGACTTCGCCGAGCGCGGTTTCGTCGGCGGCTTCCGTGAGGCGTCGGGCTGCAGGGAGCACGTCGGAGTCGCAGGCGATGGCGGCGACGGCGCGAAACTCGAGGCCCTTGGCGGTGTGCATGGTGGCAAGCACGGCCTTTCCGGTCGCGGGCGCCGCGCGGGCGACGAGGGTGATTGCGTCGAGGCCGGCGTCGGCGATGGCACGCTCGGCGCGGGGGAACTCGGCGACGGAGCGCACGAGGACGGCGATCTCCTCGGGACGGATGCCGTCGGCGACGGCTTGGGCGAGCCAGTCGGCGACGAAGGCGGTCTCGGCGTCTTCGGTGGGGAAGGCGCGGATCGTCGGGGCGGGACCATCGAACACCGACTGGACGCCGGTGCGGTCTTCCTCGGCGCCCTCGATCTCGACGAGGCGCGGGGGAAGGAGGAGGTCGGCGCGGCGGCGAATCTGGCGGGAGGTGCGGTAGTTCACCTTGAGGGAACGGGAGCGGCCGCGGATCTCGACGCCTTCCGCCGACCACGCGAAGGCCGGGCGGAAGATGCGCTGGCCGATGTCGCCGGCGAAGAACAGGCCGTTGATGTCGCGGGAAACCGCCACCTTCAGGACGCGGAGTTCGGCGAGGGTGAGGTCCTGGGCCTCGTCGACGAGGACGTGGTCGAAGGGCGGCCTTGCCTCGGCGGCGACGGCGGCGGCGGTGTCGTGCAGGGCCTCGGCGTAGGTCTTGAGTCCGCGGGCGGCCAGCGCGGCGCGGGCGCTGGCAAAGACGGTCCAGAGCGCGTCGCGTCGGTCGCCGGTCAGCCGGGTGCGGCGGCCGTGGCGTGGCAGGTCGCGGTAGGTGGCAGCGTCGCGGACGTCGCGCGCGTCGATGATCAGCCGCCATTCGTCGCGGAGGAAGGCGGGGTCGAAGCCGGTCCCCTCGGCGGCGGTGGCGAGGGCGGCGATGACGGTCGGCATCGTGGCGATCTCGACGGGGCCGAGGAGGCGCTCGTGCTCGGCGAGCGCGGCCGAACGGAGGTCTGCCACGCGGAGGTTTTGGGGCGCGGCGAGCAGGCGGAGCTTGGCGCGGAGGCCGTCGGCGAGGCGGGCGTTGTAGGTCGTCAGCAGCACGCGGGCGGTGGGATCGGCTCGGGCGAGGCGGACGGCGCGGTGCAGCGCGACGATGGTCTTGCCGGTGCCGGCGCTGCCGGTGACGCGAGCCGGGCCGGAGAAGTTGTTGTCGACGAAGGATCTCTGCGCAGGGTGCAGCCAGATCGTCCACCTCTCCCACGGTGCGTCGAGGGCGCGGGCGAGCTCCTCGGAATCGACGAGCAGGCGGAAGCGACGCTGGGCGTCGGGGTGGGCGAAGGGGTCGGGCGTCGGCGCCGGCGGCATGGGCTCGATGCCGGCGGAGAGGTTGATCAGGGCTTCGAGCGCCTCCGCGGGGAGGTGGGGGGCGAGGTCGAGAAGCGAGTCCTCGGTGGCGGCACGGACGTCGGCGAGCCAGTCGGGCGGCACGCCGCAGAGGAGCAGCGTCGCCTCGGGCGTTCGGGCGAAGAGCACCGGATGCGCAGCCGGGGCGGCCACCGGGGCGGAGATTTCCTCAACCCTTTCGCGGATTTCCACAAGCTGGGCGGCGCCGGTGGCGGGATGGGTCTCCAACCGCCGGCGCTCGGCCCAGGCGTAGGCGTCGTCGTGGTGGCCGACCCAGGCGAGGAGGGTGTCGGCGCCGCGCCGGTGCAGGACGATGCGCAGGTCGCGGGTGACGCGGGCGGTCCAGAAGTCGCGGTCGCGGGAGCGGTCGATGCGGTGGAGCTGGAGACCGGGGGCGGAGGGATCGGTCCAGAGGTCGTAGGCGGCCTGCTTGGCGGCGGCCTTCTCGGGGCCGGTCAGGCGGTCGAGGGCGGTGGTGAAGGTGTCGGCGATGCGGAAGGTCATCGAGGGGAAATACTCCTCATTCCGCGGTGAGGCGGGGAGTGTTCATACATGCACAGTCCATGCACATCGCGTACACATTCCATGCACCGGATCCTGCGCCGAAGTCTCGCATCCGCCAGCTTAGTCTCCCTCCCGCTTAAGCACCGCACGACGCCGCCGTCGGCGCTCGACCACCACCCGGGCCATCCTCAGGATGTCCTTCTCGCGTTGCGCAGCCACTGCCGCGATCCTCTCTGTACGGCGTTCTGCGCGTGCCGCCGCACGACTTGCGGCCTTCGCCTCGTCGCTTCTGTACCTGGCCAGCTTGCGGGCTTCCTTCTCGGTGCGACGCTGTGCTGCGGCCTCGGCCTCTGCCCGGGCGCGCGCCTGCCTTTCCTCCTTGGAGAGCGCTTTGCGCGCAGCCTTCTTCGCTTGTCGCTTCCTTTCAGCCTCCAACTGCGCGCGTGCGCGTCTCTGTTGCTCTTCTTTCGAGTGTCTGGACTTCGGCGGCTTCGGAGGTGTCGGAATGAGTGCCGCATCGAAACCGCGCAACGGTTGCAGGGGCACCGTTTCGGTGCCGTTCCTCCGCATCTTCTCGCGCTTGGCGGCCTTGTCCCAGTCGAGCCCCTTTGCCATGTCAGGGCACCCCGAACACCTTCATCACCTCGTCGCCGAGGTGGTTGATCACCTTCACAGCGATACGCCCGGATTTCGGCTTCGGGAACGGTCGTGAAACGATAGCCTTAAGGCTCTCCCAGGCGTCCTCGTCGATTTCGGCCTTTAGCGTCGTGCGGATCGCCTTGTAGGGGATGTCGGCGGCGGGAAAGTAGGCGTGGCGGACGAAGAAGGATTCCTCGTTGTAGTCGGTGTCGATGAACCAGCAGGCGATGTCCTCGGCCTCGGAGCTCGTCACCTCGCCGAGGGAAGGCTTGAAGATGTCGACGCCTTTCAGGGCGACGCGGAGCGTGTCGCCTGAGCCATCGGATCCGGGTAGGATCTCGATGTCGGGCTCGCCGAAGATGGTGAAGAGGTTGCCGCCGCCGGCCTTCAGGTCGCCGGCCATGTGCAGGTCGGGGTTCATCCGGGCCTGGAGGACCGGGACGCGGCCGATGTGGCGGAGCTCGGAGGCGTGGGCGTCGAAGTTGAAGGCGCAAGCGATGACGAGGTCGAAGCCGGACTCGGCCGCCTCGCGGGCGGCGGCGGCGAGGTCGGCGCGCTGGACGGTGCCGTATTCGGGGCCGATGAAGATCGCCGCGCGGCGCTCCGTGTCGCCCTCGGGGTAGCGGCCTTCGGCGGCGATGAAGTCGCCGGGCCAGGGCTTCAGCGCGGTGAAGGCGATGCGGTCGCCCTTGTCCTTCTGGTGGACGCCGGCGCTCCTCAGGTTCTCGAGGATGGCCTCGACGTAGGATTCGGCCTCGGCCTCGCGCGAGCGCAGGCCGCGGGAGGCGTCGAGCTCGTCGATCAGCTCGCCGTTGACGCCGACGGCGGCGGCGCGGTGCGGCGACAGGCTCTCGACGGTGAAGGGGCCGGCGACGCGGATGCGCTTCCGGTCCTCGTAGGGCTTGTCGTAGAGGTACTCGAACTCGGCGCGGGCGGCGATCGAGGCGTCGATCTCCTGCTGACGGGCGATGCGGGCCTGCCAGAAGGCGGCGAGGGGCGCGCGGGCCGTCTCGGGCCAGTTGGCCGGGGCCTCGCGGGGAACCTCCCATTCCATCAGCCCGCCGGCGGGGGCGGGCTCGCCGGAGGCGAGCGTGACCTCGCCCGTCTCGCGGAAGTCGAGGGACTGGCCGGCGCGGCCGCCGGTCTCGATCTTGAAGGGAGTGGCGTGGCCGGCGAGGGCGGCGTTGAGGGCGGCCCGCGCGGCCTCGACGGCGGGCTGGCGGGCCTGCCAGATCACGTCGATCTCGGCGTTGTTGGCGATGCGGCCCGAGGTGATGTACGGGCAACGCCCGTACACGAAGCCTTGGCGGATGTCGTTGTGGGTCGGCGTCTCCGGCGGGGGCGTGCGAGTGATTTCGGACTCCTTCTCTCGCCCCGCGGGGCTGTCAGCGAGGAGGTAGTAGGGGAACTTCGCGCCCATGATCCGGGCGCGGGTGAGCGCCAGCGCCACGCGGGAAGTGTCGATGGTGATCCAGCGCCGGCCCCACTGCTCAGCGACGAAGGCGGTGGTGCCGGAACCGCAGGTCGGGTCGAGCACGAGGTCGCCGGGGTCGGTGGTCATGAGAATGAGCCGCTCGATGATCCGAGCATTGGTCTGAACAACATAGACTTGATCGGGCGCCCCGCCCAATCCATCCCACCAGTTCGATATTATCGAGTAAGGGAAGTCCTCAAGATACCTCTTGAAATCCAGCGCGGTCTTGGATCGAACCAAGCGGCCGGATCGGTTGATCCGCTCCATACCGGATGAACCGTTGTCCTCTGGAAGCGACGTATGGCGCCAGCAATTACCCTTTGGGGGTCTGACGTTCGTCCCTTGAAAGGCAACGGGATGCATTTGGCGGGCGCGCTCGCCGCCATTCGTGATCGGCCAAGGGCGGAAGCACATACCCTGCGGAAAATCCTCAAAGACTCGGCGAGGGTAGATCCTGTAGTCCAGAACGCCATCCTTGGCATGAGTGTGCTTCTTGAGGTTTGCGATTGAGCCGTCGGGAAGTTCGATGCGTGAAAACTCATTAATGGTTTCGGAATCGATCTCTTTCTTTTCGTATATCTGTCGATACTTGATCTTTCCCTCTGCCCTCGGAGATCTGGTGTACCAGAGTATATAGTCGTTTACGGGGTCAAGAAACGATGATTTCTGCGCTCCCTTCTTCTTTACAAGAAGTTCGACGACGCAATTCTCCTCCCCGAACACCTCGTCCATCAGCGCCCGGACGCGGTGGACATTCTCGTCGCCGATCTGGACGAAGCAGGAGCCGCTTTCGGTCAGGAGCTCGCGGGCGACGGTCAGGCGGTCGCGGAGGTAGGTGAGGTAGGAGTGGATTCCGTCGCGCCAGGTGTCGCGGAAGGCCTTCACCTGCTCGGGCTCGCGGGTCAGGTGGCCGAGGTTGCCGTCCTTGACGTCGCGCGAGGTGGTCGACCACTGGAAGTTCGAGTTGAAGCGGATGCCGTAGGGCGGGTCGATGTAGATCGCCTGCACCTGGCCGCGCAGGCCCTCGCGCTCGGCGAGCGAGGCCATGACCGCGAGGCTGTCGCCGAGGATCATCCGGTTCGACCACTTGCGGGAGTGGCGGTAGAACTCGACCTCGGCCTCGCGGTCGTCGTCGGTGAGGCCGAAGTGGTCGAAGAGGTCGGGGCCGCGGGGCCTGCCGTCGCGGAGGGAGGCGCGGAGGTCCTCGAT
>Ga0075163_10008732_pt1 | contig 13316 bp, 10 predicted proteins | sample JI1023141ADNA_FD_71478 | JGI IMG/M metagenome (GOLD analysis project Ga0075163, IMG submission 71478) | Wastewater effluent complex algal communities from Wisconsin, to seasonally profile nutrient transformation and Carbon sequestration -... | ecosystem: Engineered > WWTP > Effluent > Algae...
CTGCTCTTTAGCTGTATCTGAAAGGCTGTCTAACAATCGAAGTATTTCTTTTTGATTCATCCGACGCTCAGATTCCGACGCACCTTTATTCTCGCGTGTAATGTCCGACATGCATCTCATGAGTCGACTATGATCCATGCGCTGTATGTACTTCCTGTGTTCCATGAACTCCATGGTAAAATCAAATTCATTACTGTTAGTCATAGCGGTCTCTCTCCAATTAAAGTCACAGTTGATGATTTTTAGGTTAACCTGACTAGCATTCTATCATGGAATAATTAAGGAAGTATTAATTGAAAGATAAATCGTATCGTACTCATCAATGGCGTATCGTCCCTCTAAATGCATCTAGATAAAAAGCACATGTTTTGTTATCATAGCCAAAATTTTTTACATCTCTCTGGAGTCCCATGTTCACAGGAATCATTGATGCGACACCCTGTGTGATTGATACTATTGAAATTGACAAAGGATGTCGCTTGATACTTAAAGCCCCTTATAATGACTTTGTGATAGGTGAAAGTATTTCGGTCAATGGGGCTTGCTTAACGTTGGTATCAGTGGAAGGAGGGCATATGGCTTTTGATGTGTCACCTGAAACGATTTCTAAAACGATGTTAGGAAATTTAGTGTCTAATATGCTTGTGAATACAGAGCGTGCAATGTTAGCATCGCAGCGTTTTGGTGGGCATTATGTGACAGGGCATATTGATACTGTTTTAACGCTCGCATCAATCCATCAAGTAGGCGAATACCTGGATTGTCGTTTTACAGGGTTTAGCGCTGATGAAAGGGCTTATTTGGTACCCAAAGGAAGTATTACATTGGCGGGTGTAAGCTTAACACTCAATGATGTGAGTGAGCATGAGTTTAGCGTGATGTTAATACCGCATACGACAGCGAACACCACATTTCAATATCTCAAGGAAGGAGATAGGATTAACGCAGAATTTGATTATTTAACCCGTATTGTCAAGCATCAGTTGGCAGTGGTGGGCAGATGAAGGGGATATAATGACCACGCCGTTTATAACCATTGAAAAGGCAATACAAACCTTACAATCCGGTCGCATGATTATTTTGCTAGATAGCGAAGACCGTGAAAACGAAGGCGACTTAGTGATTGCAGCAGAACATGCAACACCCGAATCCATCAATTTTATGGCAACCTATGGTCGTGGTTTAATTTGCTTACCAATGGCTAATGCCATGATTGATAAACTCAAACTCCCCATGATGACGCATCATAACCGCTCCCCATACGGCACGGCCTTTACCGTATCGATAGAAGCGGCTGATGGGGTCTCTACAGGTATTTCAGCAGCTGATAGGGCAAAGACCATTAGTGTCGCTATTGATGATAAAACAACAGAGCATGACATCATTGTACCTGGGCATATTTTCCCTTTGAGAGCACAAGACGGTGGTGTGCTTAAACGATGCGGCCAGACAGAGGGTAGTGTTGATTTGGCACGATTATCAGGACTTAAACCTGCTGCTGTTATTTGTGAAATTATTAACGAAGATGGCACCATGAGTCGTCGATGTGACCTAGAAATTTTTTCTAAAAAACATGATATTCCCTTGGTAACCATTCAAGATTTGATTGATTATCGTATTCAACATGAAGCATTAGTCGAAGTCGAGGCCAGCAGTCGCCTACCTTTAGAAGGCTTGGGTGATTTTGATATGACCGTATATCGTAATGCGCTTGACGGCCATGAGCACTTTTCATTAATTAAAGCACCTAAAATTGGCAATCAAGTGCCATTGGTGCGCGTGCATTCAGAATGTTTAACGGGCGATGTTTTTGGTTCTTGTAAATGTGATTGTGGTGAGCAATTAAGGGCTTCTATGAAGCGTATTGCAGAAGAGGGCGGCGTATTAATCTATTTGCGTCAAGAAGGCCGTGGTATTGGGCTTTCTGACAAGCTTAAAGCTTATGCGCTGCAAGAAAAAGGCCTAGATACGGTTGAGGCCAACGTAGAGTTGGGTTTACCGATTGATAAACGCGAATATGGCATTGCGTATCAGATATTAAAATATTTAGGTATAGATAGTTTACGCTTGATGACCAATAACCCAGAAAAAGTTAAGGCTTTAACCAAATATGGTTTAACCATTGCTGAAAGAGTGCCTGTGTTGGTGGCTTCATCAAAAGAAAACGCATCGTATTTAAAAACTAAAAAAGACAAATTAGGGCATTATTTGTAGACCCACGCCATCTCGAACGTAGGTTGGGCCTTGGCCCAACAAAGGTGATGTTGGGCCAAGGCCCAACCTACACTAATTTATAGGTGTATTATGAAAATTGCAGTCATTACCAGTAAGTTTAACCAAGAGATTACTGAGAAGCTCAAATCAGGAGCTTTGGAGATATTAAAAGCAAATAATATTGATGTGCTTGCCATTGATGTGCCAGGCGCTGTTGAAATCCCCATTACAGCCCAACGTGTTGCAAAATCAAAACAAGTGGATGCCATTATTGCTTTGGGTGCAGTCATTCGTGGTGAAACAACACATTATGATTATGTCTGTGAAATGGTGAGTCAAGGGTGCTTGAGGGTGTCGTTAGACTTTGATATTCCAGTGATTTTTGGTGTATTAACCACTGAAAATGAAGCGCAAGCTTATGACCGTTTAGGGGGTGCGCATGGCCACAAAGGAAAAGAGTCTGCCGAATGTGCTATTGAATTGCATAAAACTTTGCTACAATTCACTCCCGACATTGGGTCAACCAATCAACGGGTAACTTCATGACAAATTATATCTTTATTACAGGCGGTGTGGTCTCTTCTTTAGGGAAGGGGATTGCTGCTGCATCTCTCGCTGCTATCCTTGAGGCGCGAGGCCTTAAGGTTACGATGATTAAGCTCGACCCTTATATCAATGTTGACCCAGGGACCATGAGTCCTTTTCAACATGGTGAAGTGTTTGTCACCCAAGATGGTGCAGAGACCGACTTAGACTTAGGTCATTACGAAAGGTTTTTGCGTACCACCATGACCAAGCGCAATAATTTTACCTCAGGTAAAATTTACGAAACCGTCATTAAAAAAGAACGACGGGGTGATTACTTAGGCGCGACCGTTCAAGTGATTCCTCATATCACCAATGAGATTAAACGCTCGATTAAAGAGGGCGCTGAGGGCTATGATGTCGCCATGATTGAGATTGGCGGCACGGTGGGTGACATTGAGTCGTTACCTTTTTTAGAAGCAATTCGCCAGTTACGCATCGAGCAAGGCTCGCTTAAAACCTTATTTATTCATCTGACCTTAGTGCCTTATATTCCGACCTCTGGTGAGACAAAAACCAAGCCCACACAGCATTCTGTCAAAGAGTTACGTTCTATTGGTATACAGCCTGATGTTTTGATATGCCGTTCAGAAAAACCTTTGTCTGAGCATGATAGGGCTAAAATTGCGTTATTTACCAATGTAGAAAAAGACGCCGTTATTTCATTGGAAGATGCAAAAAGCATTTATCAAATCCCCATGATTTTACATGCTCAAGGCTTAGACGAGTTTGTCGTTAAAAAGCTTGGGTTGACATTGCCGCCTGCTGATTTGTCTGAATGGCAAGCAGTGGTTGATAGGGAAGATGCTGCTGATACGACAGTTAAAGTTGTTATGGTTGGCAAATACACTGATTTTTCAGATGCGTATAAATCGCTTAATGAAGCGTTACGTCATGCAGGTATTCACACTAAAACAAAAGTCGATATTGTTTATCGTGATGCAGAGTTATTAGATAAAGAAGGCATGCGCTTACTTGAAGGTGTTGATGCTATTCTTATCCCAGGTGGCTTTGGTGAACGCGGTATTGAAGGCAAAATTAAAGCGATACAATATGCCAGAGAAAATCGCATTCCGTTCTTGGGGATTTGTTTAGGCATGCAGACGGCGGTTATTGAATTTTCACGTCATGTATTGGGGTTAAAAAATGCCAATTCGACTGAGTTTGATAAACAAACGCCATACCCTGTGATTGGACTTATCACGGAGTGGTTAGACGAGCAGGGCACTAAAAATATTCGTAACGAAGGTGAAGATCTAGGCGGTACCATGAGATTGGGGGCACAGATGTGTCACCTAGAAGAAGGGACCCTTGCTAAAGAAGCCTATGGAAAATCAGATATTATTGAGCGTCATCGCCACCGATATGAAGTCAATAATCATTATGTTGAAGCTTTAGTTGCCAATGGACTTGTGATTGCAGGCCGCTCAAAAGATGGTAACTTAGTTGAAATGATAGAGCTACCCAATCACCCATGGTTTGTTGCTTGCCAATTTCACCCAGAGTTTACATCAACCCCCAGAGATGGACACCCGTTATTTAAATCGTTTATAGAAGCGACACGCGACTATAAGCTTAATAGGAACACAAAATGAATGTATGTGGCATAGAGGTTAATGAAAAATCGCCGTTGTTTTTAATTGCAGGTCCTTGTGTTATAGAAAGTGAGGAACTTGCCATAGAGACGGCGGGGTATCTTAAAGAACTGTGCCAGTCGCTTAATATTCCTTTTATTTATAAATCGTCATTTGATAAAGCGAATCGCTCATCAGTGTCGAGTTATCGCGGCCCGGGCTTTGAAAAGGGCTTGATGATACTTGAAAAAGTGAAGCAAACAGTTGGGGTTTCGATATTAACGGATGTGCATGAAGATACACCCTTAATGGAAGTGGCAAGTGTTGTTGATGTGTTACAAACACCTGCGTTTTTATGTCGTCAAACCAATTTTATTCAAAAAGTCGCCTCAATGAATAAGCCGGTTAATATTAAAAAAGGCCAGTTTTTAGCCCCTTGGGAAATGAAACATGTAGTAGCAAAGGCGAAAGCCACCGGTAATCAACAGATTATGGTCTGTGAGCGCGGTGTGACCTTTGGCTACAATAACCTAGTGTCAGACATGCGGTCTCTTAAAATCATGCAAGACACAGGATGTCCTGTCATTTATGACGCCACCCATTCAGTACAGTTGCCAGGCGGCAATGATGGCACATCAGGCGGCCAAAGAGAGTTTATCCCTGTCCTTGCAAAAGCGGCAGTGGCAGCTGGCATCGCAGGCATATTCATGGAAACGCACCCAGATCCTGACAAAGCATTAAGTGACGGCCCCAATAGCTGGCCATTAGATAAAATGAAAGATTTATTGTCATGTTTGATTGAGTTAGATGCTGTATCAAAAAAATATAATTTTTAGCAAAGCCACGACCGTAAGGGAGTGTGACACGACATGCAGTGCATCACAGAATTTTAGTGAACGCTCCTTTACAGTCGCGGCTCGGTTATCCGTACAAAATACGGTAGTAATCATTTTCAAATGATGATAATTTTTGCGGAATTTAATTTACTCAAAAGATTATCCTCATGCCTTACAAACAAATTATCGAAAACTATACTGTATTAAAAGAAGGGCTGCCGGACTTCTTAAAAAACGCCATTGATATATTGTTAGAGACACAAAAAAATAATGATCATTTGGAGCAAGCATTAATTGCATTAAATCATTTAAAAACGTTTGGATTGTTAGATTTGGCAATAATTACCCAAGAGACAATCGAAAAAAACTTTCTATTTGCGGTAAATGAATCTATTAGGACCTCAAACATACTCGAGGGTTTAGGTAAAGCCAATCTCTTAATAGCCCCTTTATCACAGTCTCATTATGAAAAGACACAAGCGCTTAGCGAAAAAGAATTAGTCACGTTTTTATCACTATTAGATAAGTGGGGACAAACGATATTATTTGAAAATGAAATATGTGCAGCTGAAAATTTTTCATTGTTAATGGCTTGTTCACATAAAAAGCATCGCTTTACGTTTTTAAGTAAATCCTATGTTACAAAAATGGAAATAACGGCTTTATATTTTGATTTTGCGCTCCAAATGGAAAAGCCACGTTATTTTGCAAATAACGCTAAACATTTTCAAGAAATCCTTAACCACGATCTATTTGAAAATATCTCGATTAAGTCATTACTAGATATATTTAAATCTTCAAAGAAACCAACAACACTCATTAACTCTTTTTATTTTTCTATTTTTGATCCAACAACATATCTATTTTATGCGCCCTTGAGTGAAACCGGATGTAGGCTAGTAGTTAACCATAAAAATCCCATTAAACTTTTGAAAGTTTTTAGACATTACCCTAAAACACTCGCAACAGATACGTTAAAAACCCTGATTAGTGCGCATAAACACCCATGGACGGTATGCCATGCCTTAATGATTGCTAATAAGGGGTATTCTTTATCTGAAGCTGAGATGACGGCTATTATCATGCATCACTCTTCATGGCGCATGGCATTAGCCGTGTGCCTGTTAAAAGAAATTAATCATCCTTTAACGGTCGAGTTAAAGTCCCAATTATTAGATAGCACTCATCCAGAAAAAATTGCTAAATCTATATTAGATGCAGACGATCTTTACTTTACAGTTTTTGATAAATTGTTTAAAAATAAATTTCAACAAATTACTTATAAAGGCGCGCCTTTTGAAACGTTGAATCAGGATGAAAAAACAGCATGTATTGCTATTGTTTTATTACTTTTGTCAAAAAATCTTACAACTCAATATCGTGTGAGAAAAATAGATGCTGCTTCTAAAGATGGATTAGACATTAATGAACAGGCAATTCTTTATGCAGAGATAGTTAAAGAAAGCACAGTGTTATTGAGCGGAATTTTAAAACCAAAAATGCTTTCTCGTGCGTTAGCAGATAAAAATTTTAGAGAAGAGGTTAAAAGGGTAAACTTTGATAGTAAAGAAATCTTATTATTGGTTGCCGTAAGTTTAACCATTAATGCCAATCTTGATAAGGATACAACAACGCGGATAATATACTGTCTCGCTGATTCTTCAGATTTTTTTGAAGAAGTTTTCCAGGCATTGGTTGAGCTTAGCGATAACGGTATTTTTAATGAGCCTTATTTTAACGCGGTAATAAACGCAAAATCTTCACGCTATTTAGAAATAAGTGCTGTATTGATTTACTTTAAAAAGATGGGTCTTTTAAATCAATCGTTTGAGCCACTATTGCTAAATACGATAACTACTACCAATTACTCTCCTATTCATAAAGCAGTTGCAATCGCAACGCTTTTTAAAGTAAATCAGGATGCAGTTCGACCTCGCTCAATATGGAAGGCGTTGGCGGTAAAATCAAGTTCAATATGTGCGAGTAAGTTGATAGGGTTCGATAATGCTATCATCTCAGCGTGTATAGACTATATTGAAGTTGATTGTCTACGTGCTGAAATATTAGCTTTATTAATAAATAATAGTAGTAGTGCCCATGCAATTGAGTTTTGGATAAATCAACTTCAAAAGGTTCAATCGTTAACTAAAATCAAAGAAAGTTTGAACATATTAATTAATAACAAATTATGTGCGTATGTAAATTTTCTACGGGCCATATCATATCCTATGCCAGATATTTTAGCGTTATTAATACAAATAAACCAACTGAATCAAATAAACATGGATAAGATATATGACATTCAGGATGAACGTCTAAGCTTGGTTTTTTCTTCATTGTTACAACGTTTAATCGAATGCTATGCCTTTAGTGATGAAAGTACTGCAACAATTCGATTTAATAGCTTTATAGATGAGTTTGAGCTTTTAGACGATAACAAAAGAGCCGCATTAACAGCGTTTCCGAATCATCGACTAACATGGGAAGATTTTGTCGCCATTAAAGAAAGTAAGACACCAGCTGAGTCACTAAAATATATATCACCATCTCACTATGGCCGCAGCCCACAACGGGATTTGTTTTTTGCAAAGCCAAGACTGGAAGATGAGGTGGCACGGAATTTTGTGCCACACAAAACTCAGTGAACGCTCCTTAATAGTCACGGCTCTGTTTTTTGCTGACACACAAAAAACATATTGCGTATTTAAATGCCACATGGTAATATATCTTTACATTTTTTCTGTGAGGTAGTTGACATGATATGGTATCAAGAAATTGTGGATTTAGGTATTTCATCAAGATTCATCCCTAAAGACTTAACTGAAGAGACCTATCAAGAACTGTATTTAAAAATTAAGCGTTATAATAAGTATTATACTGTTAGGCTCATTATCGATAAACCATGGCAATTAGCTGTTTTATCGGGAAGTGAGCCTTTGAATGATGTAAAGTTAGGGGAATCTCTCGATAATTGTGGTTTAAGCGCGCTTCATTACGCAGCCTGGTCGGGCAACAAAGAAACCCTAAGGCTTGCGTTAGAAAAAGCAAGAGCGCACTTATGGGATAAAGACAATCATGGGTGGACTTTTCTTCACCATGCGGCCTGCTCGGGCAACAAAGAAACCTTAAGTTTTGCGTTAGAAAAAGCAGGCGCGCACTTATGGGATAAAGACAATCATGGAGCGACTTTTCTTCACCACGCGGCCCGCTCAGGCAACAAAGAAACCTTAAGTTTTGCGTTAGAAAAAGCAGGAGCGAACTTATGGGATAAAGACAATGATGGGGCGACTTTTCTTCACTACGCAGCCTGGTCAGGCAATAAAGAAACCTTGAGTTTTGCGTTAGAAAAGGCAGGGGCGCACTTATGGGATAAAGACAATCATGGGTGGACTTTCCTTCACGACGCGGCCCGCTCAGGCAGCAAAGAGACTTTAGCTCTCGCCTTGGAGGTGTTAAAATCAAACTATGTCATAACTAAAATAAAAACTCCACCTGATTGTGACAACCCCACCAAAACAGTAATTACTGAGGTAATAGCAAGAAATAAATGTATAGTCTCAATTGACACGCAAATAAAAAAACTTATCGCTGACTCAAAAGGGTGGTTAGCCACAAAAAAATCAAGTGAAATAGCACTGCAAAAAGTCGCGGCATTGAGAGAGCTCAAGCAGATGTTTGACAACAGGCCTTGCTCATTTACACAAGATAGCTTTAAACAATGGTATAGCTCGCATGCCACCACGATAAATGCGCAACATAAGTGGATTAACCTATTTTCATTATCGATACGAACGTTAGTTAGTAGATTATCTCAAGCATTTAGGTTTGACGAAGAAATGGTGATAGCGTTGCCGGCACCTGGCTTAGAAGTGCAAAAGCTTGAGAAGCGAATTGCCGAGTTAGAGGTGGAGCTAGCAGAAGCAAAAAAAGAAGCTGAAAGACTAAAAGTCGCAAGAGTTGAAGAGGCGTTGCCAGTAGAAGCAAAAAAAGAGGCCGAAAGACCAAAGGTCGCATGTACTGTAGAGGCGTCGCCTGTAGTAATAGGGATTTCTGCAGTGAGTGCGCCTGTCGATGAGCGGGTAGCCTCTACCGGCGGTAGCTATCCAGCTATCAATGCCTTGCTGAATGGCGCGCCAATTCCTCTTAATGTTTCCGTGACTCGTGACGATGTTTCTGAGGTCCGTAAAGGTGTTGTAGTAGATGAGCTGGTTAATTTGAATGGCGTCCATGTTAATCAAGTGCCTGAATTTTTCAAACAAATTTTCAGCCCGCCTACTGAGGCTACTGCGCCTACATATTTAGACTTGTTTCCCTCTGTGCCAAAGACCCGCGTACCATCCGCCACTTTGGCGCATGTTAGGGCCCAGGTGGCGGTATAGCAGAGCCACAACTGTAAGGGAGTGTTACGCGGAATGCAGCGCCTCACAGAACTTTCGCGTAACACTCCCTTACGGTCGTGCCTCTGCTAGCCGTCAAGTGCGACATCTCATTCGTGCCAACATTAGTCTAAGCCTCGGCATATCCCCTCAACCATCGCTTTAGCATCACCAAACAGCATATAGGTGTTGTTTCGATAAAATAACTCATTTTCAACACCTGCATAACCCGAAGCCAGGCTTCGCTTAATAAATAACACGGCGCGAGCCTTATCCACTTCTAATATCGGCATACCATAAATGGGTGAGCTAGGATTGGTTTTGGCAGCAGGGTTTGTGATGTCATTGGCACCAATGACAATCACAACATCAGTACTTGCAAAGTCTGCGTTAATCTCACTTTGCTCAAAGACAAGGCTGTAAGGGATGCTGGCCTCAGCCAATAACACATTCATATGCCCTGGCATGCGACCCGCAACAGGGTGTATGGCAAAGCGGACATGTATGCCTTTTTTAGTGAGACTATCTATCAAATCTTTTATCGCGTGTTGGGCATGAGAAACAGCCATACCATAGCCTGGCACAATAATCACTTCTTTGGCATTGGATAACAGATAAGCGGCATCTTCACTATTGGCGGCTTGAATGTTTTTGTCGGCATCCATTATCGCTTGCGTGTCATCTTGGGTTTGCTCTTTAAGGCCACTAAAAATCACATTGATGAGAGAGCGATTCATGGCATGACACATGATGTATGAGAGTATGGCACCACTGGCACCTACCAGTGCACCTGTTATTGCAAGTAAAGGGTTACTTAGCGTAAAGCCTATGCCTGCTGCTGCAAATCCTGAGTAGGAGTTTAGCATAGATATGACAACAGGCATGTCAGCACCGCCAATCGGGGCTATGAGTAAAAACCCTAAAATAAAGGCAGTCATTGCCATGACGTTAAACCATAATGCTTGCTGGTGTACTAATCCAAGCACGAGGCTTAAGAATAAAATTACGGTGATACCAAGCGTGATGGGTTGCTGCAAAGGAAATCGTATGGGCTTGCCTGATATTAATCCTTGTAATTTTAAAAAGGCAACGATGGAGCCTGAAAATGTAATAGCACCAACAATTAATCCTAAACTCATTTCAATTAAGCTTGCTATATGGATATGGCCCCTTGTTCCTATATCGAAAGACTCAGGTGACAAGTTGGCGCAATAGGCGACTAAAACAGCCGCAAGCCCTACAAGTGAGTGAAAGCCTGCGACCAATTGGGGGATAGCCGTCATTTTAATAGTGAGTGCGATATAAGCACCGATTAAGCCGCCTAAGGTTATAAGGATAAACATGCTGATATGATGTTTTAGTTGCGGCAAAAGCATAGTGGCAGCGATAGCGAGCGTCATGCCTATGATGCCATAGAGATTGCCATTAGACGCAGATTTAGGGCTCGCCAGGCCTTTTAAGGCTAGGATAAAGCAGATGGCTGATAGTAAATAGATGAAGGCAATAAATGTTATCATAATGACCCCTGATTATTTCCGATACATCTTTAGCATGCGCCAAGTTACAACAAACCCACCAAAAATATTAATGGCTGTGATGAAAATGGCAAGGCCTGAGAGCATGCGCACTTGACTTAATTCTGATGCGCCAAAAGCAATTAAGGCGCCTAAAATAATGATGCTTGAGATGGCATTGGTCACCGACATTAGCGGCGTATGGAGTGCGGGGGTCACTTTCCAAACAACATAGTACCCCACAAATAAGGCCAAGATAAAAATGGTCAGAAGCGTCAAATAGGGATTAGATAAGAGATTGGTCATAAAGGCTCCTTGGTCACTAAGGTATTGGTCATGATAGGGTCATCATTGTAGGTTGGGCCAAGGCCTAACAAGGGAAGCATGTATTTCACAAAATTCAAAAAATTATTCGCAAGCATATCACTCGCAGTCGTTGGGACTGAACGCGCCAACACACTATCACCAATAATTGTAATACCATGATAATCAATCGTTTTATCGGGCTTGCTTAACGCACAATTACCCCCATGGGCGGTTGCAATATCAACAATAATGCTACCAGGCTTCATCCCATTAACCGTATTTTCAGTCATCAGTATGGGGGCTTTTTTATTAGGAATCAGCGCAGTTGTAATAACGATATCAGCTTTTGCTGCTTCTATATCGATAAGTGCCTGTTGTTTTTCCTGATATGCTGCAGTAGTTTCTGCCGCATAGCCGCCACTACCTTCAAAAGATTCTTCAGAGACACTCACAAAGCTCGCGCCTAAACTTTCGACCTGTTCTTTAGCTTGCGCTCTAACATCAAAGACAGTTACAACAGCCCCCATTCTTTTGGCCGTCGCTATCGCTTGAAGCCCCGCAACACCTGCCCCTAAGATAAGGACATTGGCCGGCTGGATAAGTCCTGCTGCGGTCATCATCATAGGCGCTAATTTTTGATAGTGATATAAAGCATCAATAACCGCGCGATACCCTGTGATGCTCGCTTGCGATGAAAGTACATCCATATTTTGAGCACGACTGATTCTTGGTAATAAGTGTAATGAAAACACCGTAATATTTTGCTTAAGGCAGGCGTCAATCAAGGTTTTATCATGACTATCCAAGTGACTCGCAATTAAAATAGTTTTAGGCTTTAATTGCTTAATAAGTGAAAGCTCAGGTGTGATAGATAAAATAATATCACAGTCATCAAAAACAGATTTATCAGAGGGATATAGCTTAGCACCTAGACTTTGATAAGCTACATCAGCGTAATGTGAACGAAGCCCCGCATCTTTTTCAATCGCAATATCTAGATTTAAACGTTGATAATGCTTAATCGTTTGTGGCGTCAACGCAGTGCGGGTTTCTAACTTGTTTTCTTTAACGATACCTAGTTTCATGTGACGTCCTTGGCACAATATTAATCTATGGTGCAAGATAATCTGTTAGTATGTCAAGATAATAAATTTAATCATTATCTGACTATTCGAGTCTGAAATGGAGAATAGTCAAGACTTTTCACCAATGCCATGGATAATAGTCAGTTTGTAATTGCCCAGGTACCACTCGTGCCCCGACGCCCCGCGGCTTGTCCGCGGGGTCCTTGATGCACAGGTATTCGCTGGATCCCGCGGACAAGCCGCGGGAGGTCGCGTGCTTGTGAGTAGTTGCGTCAGTTTTTAAATGACCAAAAGTTGCGCATGAAGTCTGTTTTGTGATAACATTAGTCGCATTATTACTAAATGATTTCCACAGATGACGAACCCATTGATTAGCACTAATAAACTTGAGTTTCTGGAAAGTAATAATGTAATACCGCATAAGCTGTCAGGTCGTGACCTCAAGGCAATTGCCGTGCATTATCTTGAAAAAGGCATTAAGATTTATATTGAAGGGCAAGTTTTAGATGAAACAGCGCCTGGCTATTCAGCTGATGTTAAGCAAAATGCCATTAATGAAATGCACCATATTAAAAGTGGATTAAAAGATGGCGAATACGCGGGGTATATGTATCTTAATCAAGCCCGGGGGGAGGACAAGGATCACTTCGAGGCCTTTATTATTGAACCGACGAGGATTATAAAGCCTTTGGTATGGAATGTTAGGCCTCTGAATGCACTGCAGCTTGATAAATATCCTAATGCAACAGCCACAACATCACTTTACGCGATTCAAAAAATAAACAGTATCCCTCAGGTTGGTGGTGCTGAGTGCGGGACATTGGGG
>Ga0075163_10008733_pt1 | contig 13315 bp, 6 predicted proteins | sample JI1023141ADNA_FD_71478 | JGI IMG/M metagenome (GOLD analysis project Ga0075163, IMG submission 71478) | Wastewater effluent complex algal communities from Wisconsin, to seasonally profile nutrient transformation and Carbon sequestration -... | ecosystem: Engineered > WWTP > Effluent > Algae...
AGCGCAGCGTCGATGTTGCCGCGCGTGAGCTCGAGCTGCGCGACCTCGACGAGTTCACCCATCAGCTCGGCCGGCCGGTTGGCCTCGCGGAGCATCGTGACGGCTTCGGCGCGAACGGTGAGCGGCTCGTCGTGCAGCTCGGCCGCGCGGCGGTAGAGACGGAGCGCGACCTCGAGGTCCTGCAACGAGTCCTTCGACTCGCGGGCAAGGTGCACGAGGCGCTCGGCGGTGCGAGGCGACGACGACAGCTGCTCGAGGTGCTTCGCGCGCAGCTCGACCGAAGCGCGGCGCTCACCACGCGTCGAGAAGATGCTCGCGAGGCGCTCGACGGCCTGCGTGAGCAGCGGGCGCTCCTGCACCAGCTTCTTCAGCGTGGCTTCGGCGACACCGGCGTCACCCAGCTGCTCGGCGAGATCGGCGAGGCGCAGCATGATGCGCTCGGCATCGTCGGGGCGATCGTCGAACGAGAGACCAGCCGCCAGCGTCTGGTGGAGCGGCAGCGCTTCTTTGAGCGCACCACGCAGGTACAGCGCATCGGCGAGCCGCTCGAGATCGTCTCCACTCGCCGGCTGCAGGGCATGCGCGGCACGCAGCAGCTTGAGCGTCGTCTCGTCATCGGACGCGCGCGTCGCGAGGGCAGCCGCTCGACGCAACGTCGCAGCCGACGTGGACCCCGTCTCGAGGGCAGCAGCCTCTTCGAGCAACGTGACGGCCTCGACGAACTGGCCCTGATTCTCGAGCAAGCCTGCGAGGCGGTGGCGCGCAGCTCCATCGGTCTCGTCGAGCAGCACGAGGCGACGCAGCGCCGCTTCTCCAGGACCTGGGAGCGAGAGCTTGTCGAGATACAGCGACGCGAGCTCGGCGAAGAGCGGAGCGGCCTGCGACTTCGGCGTCTGCGCGGCGTCCTGCGCAAGCACCTCGGCCAGCCCTTCCCAATCCGAGAGCGAACGCAGGTTGCGCTTGAGACCGTCGAGCGCGAGGGGATGACGAGGCGCGAGCGCCAACGCCGCTTCCCACGCCGTCACGGCATCGTCTGCAGCGCCGCGCGCTTCGAGCAACGTGGCGCGTTCGACGAGCGCTTCGACACGCCTCGGTGCCGGACCCTGCTTCGACGCTTCGAGGAGCGCCTCTTCAGCGCGACGCGGCGACGAAGGACGCGCAGCCTGCGCGAGGCCGTACCAGGCATCGAACCGCTCGGCGGCGGGCAGCTGGAGCGTGACCAACAGCTCGAACGCCTCGAGCGCCTTCGACTGCTCCTGCGCACCGGCACGCGAGCGGGCGATGGAAGAGATGCGGCTCGCAGCGTCGGTGAGCGCTTCGACGTCGCCCTTCGCGGCCGCGATGACGAGGCGCCACGCTCCGAGCTCGGCCGGTTCGTCGAACGACTGACGGCACAGCTCGGCGAGCCCACGCAGCAGCGGCAGCGGACGCGACGAGGTCTGCGCAGCGTCGACGAGGTCAGCGCGCGCGGCCGGCAGGTTGTTGGTGATGCGGTGCAGCTCGCTTCGGCGGGCCAGCAGTTCAGCGCGGGCATCGCCCTTCGCGGTGAGGACGAGCCGACCGAGCAGATCGAGCCGTTCGCGCGCGGTCGTGTCGTCGGCCGGAATGAGCGAGAGCAGTCGACCCGCCGCCCAATCGTCGTCGGGCACGTCGGTGAGAATGCTGCGCAGCGCGTCCATCGCGGCCTGCGTGCGACCGAGCGTGAGCGCGCCTTCTGCGTACTCGCGACGCGCCGAGGTGCGGCCGTTGCCTTCGAGGCGGGGCCAGAGCTCGGCGAGCAGATCGACCAGCGGCTCGAGCGCACCAGCGCGGCGATGCAGCTTCACCAGCTCGAGCTGCGCGTCGAGGTCGTCGGGGCGCTGGGCGGCGTACTTCGCGAGCAGGCGGCGCGCGGCGTCGGTCTGACCCGACTTGAGCGCGGCGAACGCGGCCTGACGGGTGAGCGTGACGCGATCGAGCTTCAGCGCGGCGACGTCGGCGTCGTTCTCGTCGGCGGAGAGCACCACCTCGAGGTCGGCCATCGCCTCGCGAGGATTGAGCGTCTCGGCCAGCTCGGCGCGGCGCAGGCGGGCGGGAACGTACGAGGGGTCCTGCTCCAGCGACTGGGCGAGCAGCGGGCCTTCTCGCGGCGTGTCGCGCACGAGCGCAGCAGCCTTGAAGGTGAAGCGCGCCGACTCGCGGGGATCTTTCGCGACCTGCGCACGGCGGGCGAAGAGCCGCGACGCCTCGGCAGCGCCACCACGCTCGAGCTCGAGCTTCGCCATCGCCTCGAGCACTTCGCGCGCGCTCTCGCCGGTGGGAGACGCATCCAACGCGGAGGTGAGGCGCAACATCGCGCCCGTCGCATCGCCTGCTGCGAGCTGAGTCTGAGCCGCCTTGAAGAAGAGCGGCGCGGCATCGTGAGCGCGGCCCGCCTGCAGCAACGCCTGCGCGCGAGAGGCCCAGAGGTCGGTGAGCTCGCGCGTGAAGCGGCCTTCGACGTACAGCGCTTCGAGGCGGCCCGAGAGTTCGTCGTCGAGGCGGCGCAGCGGGAACGCGAGCGCGTAGTTCTCTCGAGCCGCGTCCTTGTCACCCAGCAGCTCACAGGCACGGCCGAGGCGGGCGCGCACTTCGGCGAGCTTCTCGGGCGGAGCGTGTTTGGGCAGCAGCGCAAGCGTGTCTTCGAGGGCCCGGCGCGCGTTGGGCGCACGCTCGAGGCGTAGACAGAGGTTCGCGAGCTCGAGCAGCGCGTTCGGGTCGGGGTGGAGCCGCGCGGCCTTCTCGAGCGCGACCAGCGCCTCCCCTGCCCGGCCAAGCCGAACGTCGAGCACCTGACCGAGTTCACGCAACGCGGCAGCCGCGAGGCGTTTGTCGCCAGCCGCTTCCGACGCCTTCGCGCGTTGCTCCAACGCCCAGGCGAGGCCGGCCATGTCGCTGCGGCGGCGTTCGAGGGCAGCGAGCTCTCCCAGCACGGGAAGATCTTCAGGCTCGACGCGCAGCACTTCGCGGTACGCGTGCACGGCGAGGTCGAGATCGAACGCGAGGTCGCGCGCCGCGACGGCAAGGCGGCGGTAGTACCGAACACGTTCCTTCGGCTCGGGCGTGAGCTCGGCGAGGGCGCGCAGCGAGCGGCAGAGCTGACCACCATCGCGACGGCTCTCGGCGAGCGACAACATGCCTTCGAGTGCGAGGCGGTTCTTCGGGTCGGCCTCGAGGGCCTGCGAGAGCAGCCGTTCGGCGCGTTCGGGTTGACCGAGGCGGCCACGGTACAGCTCGCCCGCTTCGGCCCACAGCGCCGCGCGACGCAGCGGATCGTCGATGACCGCAGCAGCCTTCTCGCACGCGTCCGCCAGCTCGACCGCTTTTCCCGCAGCGCGGAAGTACGGAAGCAGCTCGTCGAGCGCAGCAGCGTCGGTCGGATCGAGCGCGAGGGCCGACTCGAGGTGATCTCTCGCGCGTGCCGGCTCTCCCAGCTTCGTCTTCAGCAGGCGGGCGAGCGCGTGATGTGACTGGTGCGCAGCGACACGAAGCGCAGGTGAGGCCGGTGACGGCCCCGCGAGCTCGATGGCCTGCTGATAGCCCGACACGGCCTCCTGCACCTTGTTGAGCGACTCCGAGACGCGCGCGGCCAGATAGAGCGGTTCGGCATCGCCAGGCAGCAGCGACGCAGCCTCTCGATAGCGGAGCAGCGCGTTCTCAGGCTGCTTGAGCCCCGACTCCCACACGCGACCGGCGAGCAGGTTGGCGCGGCCAATGCGATCGACCTCGTGACGACCGAGGGCGACCTCACGCAGCCGATCGAGCGCCTTGATGGCGCGAAGGTGTTCGCCCGAGCGGAAGCAGAGCTCACCCAGCTGCAGCAACGCTTCCGGATGATCGGGCGTCAGCCGCAGGGCCGCTTCACAGTGCAGCCGCGCTCCCGCGATGTCGTCTTCCGTCTCGGCACAGAGGCGGGCGAGCTGCACGTGCGCATCGGCGGCTTCGGCCGGTTCACGCGCGAGCGCCGCGAGGCGACGGTAGGCACGAATCGCTCCAGCGCGATCCTTCGCCTGATCAGACGCACGGGCGAGCGCCTTGAGCGATGGCAGATGATCGGGCTTGAGGCCCAACATCTCGTGCAGGGCGCGCACGGCCATCTGCGGAGCCGCGTCACGTGACGATCTCGCCGCCGCTTCTGCCGAGAAGAACGCTGCCGCTTCTTCCTGGTGTTTGCGCGACAGGTTGCAGAGCGCGAGGAACCGCTCCGAGGCGCGGGCAAACTCTCCACGCTTCTCGCGAACGACGGCTTCGGCCCAGACCGCGGTGGCGCTCTTGTCACGCCGACGCGCGAGCGACGCAGCGATGTCGAGCGCGAGCTCGTGCGCTTGAGGATCAGCCACGAGCAGCGTCAGCAGGCGCTCCACCGCGAACGGGTGCGCTTCGGTGGCATCTCCCAGCCGCAGGTACGCCTGACGGGCTTCGGCGAGCTTTCCCTGCGCGACCAGCTCTTCGGCATCGGCGAACGCGCGCGCACCTTCGAGGGTCAGCAACAGCTCTTCGTCGAACGCAGCTGGAGGCGGCAGGCCACCCGACGAGAAGCGCAGCCGAATGCCCTTCGACGAGACGAGCGCTTCCGACAGGCGGGCCTGATCGAGCGTCGGCATCTTGTAGCCACGCGCGACCGCGGCCTGCTCGACGAGCTGAGGCAGAATCTTCGTGGTGAAGCCGTTCGCGCCGCGCCGCTCGACGTCGGGCAGCAGCGACAACGACTTGATGGCCTCGCTCACCAGGGCGGGAATGCGCGCCGCGGCCGTGGTGCTGAACGAGTAGAACCGAACGTCGTAGAAGTAGACCGCGAGCGAATCGCCATCGCCGTCGAACGCGACCTTGAAGGTGAGCGGAGCGCGCTCAGGCCCACGCAGCCGCGCCTGCACCTCGAGCGACCCGGGCCGGAAGTGCAGCTTCACGTCGTCGAGCTCGGGCAGCTTGCCTGCGACGGACTGCACCGCGCGCTGAATGACGTCGGCGCTCACCGACAGCTCGAGCAACCCGAAGTCGAGCTTCTTCTTCTGGTACTTCGCCGCGCCGCCCGACACGTTCAGCGGGAACGTCACGTCGGGAATCGACAGCGCGAAGTCGACGATCTCGACGCCTGGCGCCAACGTGAGCGCGGGGAAGCCGACGTACGCACGGCGATCGAGCAGCCGCAGCTCGGGGCCGGGCGTTCGGGCGCTCGAAGATGTGGTGTCTCTCTCAGCCATCGGGGATGCGGACGGGAAGGTACCATCGCAACCGTAAGCGCGGAATTTTTCGCGGTTTTCAGAACGTGAGAACGAGACTGGAGTCCATGCGCGCAGGGCCCCGGCCCCTGCCCCTCTCGGAAAAGTGCGCGAATCGTCGACGATCAGCGCGCTGGCACAACCGCTGCTCAGGGCACTCCCCACACTCGCAGTACTTCGGGGGAGCACATGCGGATCAGCGGTCGGGGCGTTGGGGTGACGGTGGTGGGCGGCGGCGAGACGGTGGCGGCGAGGCGCATTCAGCAGCGGCCTACGCGGGTCGAGGAGAACACGGTCGACCGGTTCGAAGCCTCGATGCGTGACGTTCCGGTGTCGAAGGCGGGCACGGTGCAGCAGTCGCGGCAGCCGCTGGTGACGAGCGACGACATCGGCGTCGCGCAGGGTGAGACGAACGCGTGCGGTCCGCTGGCGCTGTGGCTCGCGCTCGGTCAGTTCGGCCGCGCCACCCAGGACTGGACGCAGCTCGACGCAGAGCTTCGCCCATGGAGCTTCGGCACCTCGCCCGGCACGCTGCTCGACGGGGCGCGCTCCCGCGGGCTGCAGGCGCAGATGTACAATCACGGCTCGTTCTTCGACCTCGAGCGCGAGACACAGGCCGGCCGCGGCGTGCTCGTGATGACCGACGTCGGCGGCTACGACAGCCCGAACGGCGACATGTTGCCGGGCGACCGCGCTGACTTCGAATCGCACTGGATGCGCGTGACGCGCGCCTGGGAAGACTCGACGGGCCGGCGCTGGGTCGAATACGAGAACCCGTGGGGCACGCGTGAGCTGCTGCGCTACGAGCAGTTCGAGCTGCTGTGGAAGGACCAGCGGCTCGGCGGCGTCTCGACCGGCTACGACTGCGCGTACCTGCTCATCGATCGCGCGAAGGCGAAGCCACTGCCGACGACGACCGCCGATGACGTGCAGGCCGTGATGGCGGTGGCCGATGGAACGCAGAACCTCGCGCGCGGAGTCGACGACCTCATCACGGGCAAGGTGTTCACCGGCCTCGGGCGCCTCGCTGCCGGAGCGACGTCCACCGTCTTCGGAGCCGTCGGCAGTGCGCTCTCGGTTCCCGGCCTCGCGCTGCAGCAGGCGGGCGACACGCTGCTCGACCTTGCCGAGCAGGGAATCTCGGAAGGTGGCATCGCGGCGGTGGGCGGCGCGCTCGCCGGTGGGGCCGGGCTCGTGGTGCGCGGCGTCGGCATGATCGCCTCCTCGGTCGGCAACGCGGTCGGCTTCATCGGTCAGGCCGTCGGCGCCATGCTGCAGGGAGCGCTGAACGCCCTCGGTGCCCTCTTCCGATGACGCCCTTGTCCGAGCTCGCTGCGCTGCTCGAGCTGATCGAAACCCACCTGCACGTGAGCGAGTCAGACCTGCGGGTGCACGTGCTCGAGGTCTTTCGCAGACTCGAACGTGCGCACCGGGCGCTCGCCGATCTCGAGCACCGCGTCGCCGGTCAGGAAGCGCGGTTGCTCGATCTGCAGCTCGAGCTGCACTCGCTTCGGCGCGGCGCGAAGTTCAACTGAACGGCGCGACCAACTCCACGAACTTCGCGTCTCGAGCGACCTCGAGCGCGAGGAACGATCAACCGTACCCAGCCGTGCACGGGCCCTGTGGTGTCTTCTCGAGCCGCGACGCGATCAGGTGGGCGACGGTGGTTCGCAATACGCAGGTGCTGGCCCGATTCTGCTGGCCGCTGCGGCCGTTCAGCGCACCATCGCCCGCCAGTGATCACCGTTGCCGACACACTGAAGCGGGGCGGTGTGGGCGTCGAGTCCTGAGCAGCCGACTCCCTGCGAGCGCTGCGCGGTGGAAGGAACCCCGAGCCGTTGCCAGATGGCCGGCGCTGACGGGCAAATGGCGTCCCCCGCGGTCCACAACCCTGTGAAGCGCTCAGGAGGCGTCGCCCAGCCCGCGCTCGAACTCAGCCATTGCGCAGGCGTTCCGTCGGCCAGCGAGTCACACGGTGACGCGAGCATGATGACGCGCTCGACCTGGTGTCGCTTGCCGAGCAACGCGGCATGGCCACCAGCCTGCGAGTGCCCTGAGACGAGGAGCCGCTCCCACCGCACGGCCTCAACCTCGAGGAACTCGCCCCACCCGCCTTCGGGGTCGCGCACGGAGAGCACCTTCAGGGCCGCCGCGATTCGCCGCTCGATGCCTTCGTCGACCCTCACGTTCGCCAGGGCGCTCGCTGCGCCCACCGCTGGCTCGCCCGTCACCAGCGCCATTCGGCTCGGCTCGAAGCAGGTGTCGGCGCTCTGACAGAGCACTCCGATGGCCGCGCCGCTGCGATAGCTGACCCCGAGCACGTGCAGTCCTTCACTCTGCGCGATGCCGTACCAGGACTGGGCGAGGCCAACCGTGGCCGCAGCCGGCTCGCTCCCGCTGCCGTTGAGAAAGACGAGGAGCCGGCTTCGAACCGCTCCTGAGGGGCGCAGCGCGTATTGGTCGACCTTCGAGCCTTCGCCCGACAGGCCCGCCTCGGCCGGAGTCAGCAGGAAGCAATTCTGTCCACCAGCCGACGGGCAGAGCCGCAGTCCTCCTTCGGACATCAGCTGGCGGGGACCACAGGCCGCACAGAGGACGAGCAGAAGTGAGAGCCGAGCCATCACGCCATCATGACTGGAAACCGGGCGCTTGAGCTCAGCTGAACGACGGCGTCTTGCCCTTCGCGGCGCTCTCGACCCACTTCATCACCGGCGCAACGAGCTTCAGGGGTTTCACCAGCTGACCCACGAGCTTCGGCGACTCGCCGAGTGTGGCGAGCCCTTACCGGCGACTCAAGCGCGTAGACACGAGCAACGGTGTCCTCCGATGGCAGGAGACGTCGGCCGGAGGCTTCACATTTGCGATACTCTGCCCCCGTGACGAGTAAAAAATCTCCAGTCAGAAGGGGTCGGGGCACGCCGCTCACGAAGCAGCGCAAGAAGCAGCCCAAGAAGCAGGGCGGAACAAGGCGAACAGCTCCCTTTCCTCAGACCAACCTCGGCCCGTGGGAAGTCGAGGCGGCGCAGATCCAAGCGCGGGCAGAAGGAGTCGATGAGATCGTTCGACGCCTCTTGCGGTCAACGGAGTCCGTTCTCAGCGTAGCTGCAGGACCCAATCCGCACGTCCCAGACGGCGGCGTCGATTTCGCCGTCGAAGGACCAGTGCCCGGGTTCGCCGATTGCACGATGAGCGATTGGCACGTCACGGGGAAGCAGCTTCCTGATGCGAAGGCACTTCGCAAATGGGTGACCGAGCAACTGGGTGGCGACTCTGTCCGTCAAGGGGCAGCTCAGGTGATGGTCGTCTCAAACTGCGGCATCACGGGGCACAAGGAGCGGCTGCGAACCATTGAGCGCGAGAAACGCGTCCGAATTCTCGATGCAGAGCAACTCGCAGCCTGGGTCAACACCGTTCCCGCCATCGCGCTGTCGATTCGTGAAGGGCCCAACGACGGGAAATGGCTCGAAGCTGCGCTTCAGGGGCACAAGACGGAGTTCCTATGGGACGAAACGCGGGAAGCGTTCCTAAAGCACTTCGAAGAAGGTGCTCGAGCTGATCGCACGAGTTTCCATCTCGAGGGCTTTGCTGGAATTGGGAAGACGCGACTCGCGCTCGAAGTCCTCCGTTCTGCACAGAGCGGGAGGTTGGAGAATCAAGTCGTCTACTTTCCCAGTCTCGAAAAGTCATCGATTCGAAGCCTCGTTACCTACCTGCAGTCATCGCCGGCCCGACGCCATGCATTTATCGTGGTCGATGAATGCTCATCGACTGAGCGAGCGATTTGCAACGAAGATGTGAAGGCTCTGTTTCCGAGGGTCCGACTCCTCACCATTGGAAGGGCGAGCGAGTCGACTCGAGATCCGGACGTACGTGCAGTTGACCCACTCGATCAGGGTCACATGCGCAGCTTCGTGAGCGCTCGAGTTTCGGATCCGCAATTGGTGGAACTCTTGCTCAAGGAGTGCCGCGGGTACATCAAGGCAGCCGACCTACTTGCGGATCTCGCCCAGAAGACACAACTGACATCCGTCGCAGCCGCAAGGATGGTCGGCGAACGCGAACTCTTCGCCAACGCGCTCGGCGACGATGCGGCAATCATGCAGGCATTGGCCTTGCTTGACGAACTCGAATGGGAAACACCCGAAGAAATCGGTGTGTTCATCAAGCATTTCGAATTCACTCGCACCAGACTGCGTGAAGCCTGCAAGAGAGCCGCTGATCGGGGACTGTTTCAGCCTTCTGGGTCGAGGCGATATCTGTCGCCGCATGTTCTCGCCAACAACCTTGCGCTCAGGTGTGTCGGAATCCACCAAAGCGATCTCGTCGACCTGTTTCGAGAATTGCCCCATCGGGCCCGAATGGCAATGCTGCGAAGGTTGGTGCCACTCGCGTCTGGCGACGACCGAGATGCGGGGACGCAGCGACTCCTTGTCCAGATCCTCTCTGAGCTTCCGCCCCCAGGCGGAGGCGGGATTGCGAGTTACGGCGATGCGGCCCGAACCGAGGAACTGCGTTCGTCCCTCGCAAAGGCCCTCCCCACCGAAACGCTCGCCTCGATCGAGCCAACACTGCTCTCGATGTCGGAGGCCGAACTCAAAGCGCTCTACCGTAGACCCATCGTTGAGAGCCTTGAAGAGGCCGCCCGTGAGAATGCGCTGTTTTGCAATATCGCACAGATAACTCTTCGGCTGGCTGCAACAGAGACGGAGCCCTATTCCAACAACGCGACGGGTCTTTGGAGCGATTTGTTCGGATTCGGCATCGCGCGAACTGGGATCAGCAACGCGGAGCGACTGTCCGTTCTCGAGACGACTTCTCAATCCAATCGCGTCGTTGAACGGTCACTTGCAGTGGCAGGCCTCGGGAGGATTCTCAGTCTGGAGAATGGGTCGATCTTCGCCCATGAGGCCCATCACGTTCAGAGCCGGGAGACCGATTTCGCAGAAGCGCAATTGGTCTTTGCCCGCGCCTTTCCCACGCTGGTTCGACTCAGTACGGCCGATTCCGACGACGGGGTTCGCGAGGTTGCTCGGATCGAGCTCCTTCACGCGATTCGCATTGGGCTGAAGCGCGCCCCTGAAACCGTCGTCGCGGCACTCCCCGCGCTCAATGAAAGCCGCGACCGAGAGACTCGGCGGAAAGCACGTCTCGAACTGGAGTGGGTGTTGGCTGCGCCGAGCGACTGGCATGTCTCGTCCCAACTGGAGTTGGTCCTTCGCGACTGGGTGACAAGGATGGCCGCCATCGAATTCCCCGATCGTCTGCATTCTTGGCTTGATGATTGGCGGACTTTCGACTCGAACGCCGAACAGGCGATTGAACAAGAATGCAGAGCGTTGGCTACAGAGGTGCTGTTGAATCCAGCGCTGATCAATGATGAAATTGATTGGTTGGTTCGCCGTGTGCCAGCGCCAGCATATGGCTACGCCTTCTGGCTGCAGGTGGGACGACTCGATGCTCGAATGCATTTCCTTGAGTTGTTCGTCAGAGAAGCCAGGCGAGGCCACGGGGGGTACGCCTTCGGAGGGTACGCTCGTGGATGTGCCGAGGCCGGCACCGGGGAGGCCGTCGAGGCTGAACTCGACAGACTCGCTGTTGCTCAGTCACCCAGTACGGACGTCGCGCTAGAGGTCACTTGGCGCATGAGGGCGAGCGAAAGAGGCCTCGCCCGCATCTCGGATCTCATCCAACGCCGCAGTCTCGTTGGGCCCGTGCCCGAGACAGTCGCTCATTGGGCAATGGAACTCCCTTCGGCCAGTGTACTCAGAGTGGTGCATTGGGCCCGGAAGTTTGAACTCCCGATGTTGGCATACGGTCTCACGGGAGCATTTCAATTCTGGGCGAAGAAGCACCCCGACGAAGAGTCTGCGATTCGACAGATCAGTGAGCAGATTCTCGGTCTGCTTCCGGTGCTGCTCGAGCATCATCGAGGCGGCGGCGCCCTCTACTTCTGGCGTGAGTACGCCAAGAAGACAACGCAGCCAGTCAATGTGGCCGCAGTGATTCTGGATGCACTCAAAGGCAGCCGCGGACTCAATGAGACCGACGAACTCGCGGGGGTGCTGGTTCATCTTGCGCTTAGAGAACGCGAACTGTGGCCCCAGGTCGGTGCCTTCCTTATTGGGAACGGCAGGGCGCGCTTCGCCGTCTCTCGAACGTTCTCTCCGTCCGAAGCGTTTGTGGAGGAAGTGCTGGTGCCCTGGGCCGTCCAGCACGAACACGGCCCTCTCCTCCTTGCCGGGCTTGCGCCCCTTTCAGGTCACCTCTCCAGTCTCGCGTTGCGTGTCTTGGAGGTCTTCGGAAGCGAGGAGCGAGTGGCAGCGGAACTGAGTCGTCGCCATCTCCTTCCTCTCAACGAGCGCGCAGGCGAGGTGTTTCTGCGCGAACGTAAAGCTGAGGTGGAGATCTGGATGAAGGGAAGCTCCAAGAATGTCCGCGCGTGGTGCACACGCCAACTGTTGACCATCGATGCTCTCCTGCGGTCAAGCAGAGCGGCCTGACGAAGGAGCAGCAACACGCGTGGTGGCCGGTCGGTACGGGTTCGGCGTCATCTGAACGACGGCGTCTTGCCCTTCGCGGCGCTCTCGACCCACTTCATCACCGGCGCGACGAGCTTCAGCTGTTTCACCAGCTGACCCACGAGCTTCGGCGACTCGAGTTGCTCGACCGTCGGCGCGGGGAACGAGAAGGCGAAGCCCTTGTGCCGCAGCAACGCTTCCCGCGGGTGATCCTTCCCCCACGGCTTCGGCACTCGCGTCAGCTGCTGTTGCGAGGAGACGGTGAAGCCCTGCTTCTCGGCCTGCGCGACGGCCTTCGCGAACCCAGCGCCGGTCTTCTCGTCGGCGACGAGCTTGCGAAAGCGCTTCAACACCGGCGGCTCCATCATCCACCGGCCGGCGGCGACGAACGGAGTCGGGCCGAACTCGAAGTAGAAGCCGACGCGTTCCATCATCCCGCCCGGGTACAGCGGAACGATGCCGCTGAGGCTCGTCTTGAATGGCGACTTGTCCTTCGAGAAGCGCGTGTCGCGGTAGATGCGAAACACCTTCGTCTCGGCCTTCACCGACTGCGGAAACGTGCTCGCGAGCGCGGCCTTCACCTCGGCGAGGAACGCGCGCATCGGCGTCTCCCACAGTGCCTGGAAGTCGGCCTTGTGCTGCCGAAACCACTCGCGGTCCTGCTTGACCGACAGCACTCGGAAGAAGTCGACGCCGCCCTTCGGGAATCCCTCGAAACGCATGGTCGGCATCTTGTGCGCGGGTACATTCGAACGCGCCATGAAAACGCTCACCGAATACCTGTGGTTCGAGACGCAGAAGAAGCGCGAGCTCGTGCGGGTGACCGACACGGTCGCCCAGCTCGTGAAGAAGGCCGGCATCAAAGAGGGCTTCGCGCTCGTCTCGGCGATGCACATCACGGCCGGCGTGTTCGTGAACGACAACGAGCCCGGGCTCTGGGAAGACATCTGGGAGTGGCTCGAGAAGGTGGCTCCAGAGAACCCCGAGTACCGTCATCATCAGACGGGCGAAGACAACGGCGACGCGCACCTCAAGTCGTTGTTGATTCACCACCAGGTGATGGTGCCGGTGACGAAGGGCCAGCTCGATCTCGGGCCGTGGCAGCAGGTCTTCTACGCGGAGTTCGATGGCCAGCGCCGCAAGCGCGTCATCGTGAAGGTGATGGGAGAGTGAGATGAACGAGCGCATCGAGCCGTTGGATGGGCGGCTGTTCGGCGAGGGCCAGCCCTGCTTCGGCTGCAGCCCCACGCACCCGCACGGGTTTCACCTCAAATACGAGCGCGATGGAGAAGACGTGCTGACGCGCTTCGTGCCCGGGCAGCTACACCAGGGGCCGGTCGGCATCATGCACGGCGGGCTGGTGTCGACGTTGGCTGACGAGACCGCGGCGTGGGCCGTCATCGCGAAGACGGGAAAGTTCGGGTTCACCACGTCGTTCTCGGCGCGGCTGCACAAGGCCGTGCGCGTCGGCGTCGAGGTCGAAGCGCGCGGCAAGGTGATCTCGGAGAACCGGCGGGTGGTGAAGTCGTCGGTGGTGCTGCGGCAGAACGGCGAAGACTG
>Ga0075163_10008734_pt1 | contig 13315 bp, 5 predicted proteins | sample JI1023141ADNA_FD_71478 | JGI IMG/M metagenome (GOLD analysis project Ga0075163, IMG submission 71478) | Wastewater effluent complex algal communities from Wisconsin, to seasonally profile nutrient transformation and Carbon sequestration -... | ecosystem: Engineered > WWTP > Effluent > Algae...
CAGGCGCCCGGCCTCGACGCCTCGCCCGCCGAGCTCGGCGTCGACTCGCTGATGGCGATCGAGCTCAAGAACCGCGTCGGCCGCGAGCTCGGCGTCGACCTCCCCGGCGACCGCCTGATCGACGGCACACCCGTGCATCAGTTAGTAGAGCTGCTCCACGCCGCGCTCGAGCTCGGCCCGCTGCGCCTCGCCACCACCACCCCCGCCGACGACGTCGAGGAGCTGCTGCTATGAAGCTCGGCGAGCTGCTCGGCGAGCTCAACCACCGCGGCCTCGAGATCGGGGTCGACGGCGAGCACCTGCGCCTGCGCGGCCCGCGAGGGGCCGTCGACGCCGCCCTGCGCGCCCACATCGAGCGCCACAAGCCCGAGCTGCTGCGCCTGCTCCGCGCCCGGACCGGCCCCGACGAGCCCCCGCTGACCGCCCGCCCGGACCCCGGCCCCGCGCCGCTGACCCCCGGCCAGCAGGGCCTGTGGTTCCTCGACCGCCTGACCGGCGGCGGCGCGCTCTACAACCTCGGCTTCGTCGTCCGCATCCGCGGCGCCTTCGACGACGCATTGTTCGAGCGCGCCCTCCTCGAGATCGTCCGCCGCCACGAGGTCCTGCGCACCCGCTTCGTCGAGATCGACGGCGCCCCGGCCCAGGTCGTCGACGCCGAGCCGCGCGTCGACCACCGCCGCCTCGCCGCCGCCGACCTCGCCGAGGATCCGCTGGCCGTCCTCGCCGCCGCCTGCGCGCGCCCCTTCGACCTCGCCCGCGGCCCGCTGCTGCGCACCTGCTTCGTCGAGCTCGGCCCGCGCGAGGGCCTGATGGCGATCGCCATCCACCACATCGTCGCCGACGAGTGGTCGCGCGGCGTGCTCATGCGCGAGCTCGCGGCGATCGTCCCGGCCCTCGCCGCCGGCCGCCCGTCCCCGCTCCCGCCGCTGCCGCTGCAGTTCCGCGACTACGCCCGCTGGCAGCGCGAGACCCTGCGCGGCGAGACCCTGACGCGCCTCGTCGACTGGTGGCGCGCGACCCTGGTCGGCGCCCCCCCGACGCTCGAGCTGCCTTACGACCACCCGCGCCCGCCGGTCCGCGACCACCGCGGCGCCGAGCTGCGCCGCACGATCGACCCCGCCACCACCGCCGCGCTCGCGGCCCGCTGCCGCGCCTGCGCCGCGACCCCGTTCATGGGCGTGCTCGCGGCCTTCCACGCCCTCCTGCACCGCATCTCCGGTCAGACCGACCTCGTCCTCGGCACCAACACGATCCACCGCGAGCGCCGCGAGCTCGCCCCGCTGATCGGCTTCTTCGTCGACAACCTCGTCCTGCGCGTCACCGTCGACGGCGCCCTCGGCTTCGACGCCCTCCTCGACCGCGTCCGCGCCCGCACCCTCGACGCCCTCGCCCACCAGGACCTCCCCTTCGAGCTGCTCGTCGAGCAGCTCGCGCCCGCCCGCGTGCCCGGCTGCAACCCGCTGTTCCAGGTCGCCCTCGTGTGGTCGCGCCCCGAGCCCGAGCAGCCCGACACCGGCGAGCCGACGATGGAGCCGCTCGCGATCCCCGACCACGCCGCCCGCTTCGACCTCACGCTGTTCATCGGCCCCCGCGGCGACGCCCTCGACCTGCGCATGGTCCACGCCCTCGACCTGCTCACCCCGGAGACCGCCGCCCACTGGGCCGACGCCTTTATAAAATTGCTGTCCGGCCTCGTCGCCGAGCCCGAGCGCCCGCTCGCCGACCTGCCCCTGCTCACTTCATCCGCCGCCGAAACATTACAGCGCTGGTCGCAAGCCCCCGCGCGCCCCCCTCAAGAATTTCGCGACCTCCACGCATGGTTCGAGGCCACCGCCGCGGCCCACCCCGACGCCCCGGCCCTGATCGACGGCCCGACCACGATCACCTACGCCGCCCTCGCCGCGCGCAGCAGGACCCTCGCCGGCGCCCTCCAGCGCCTCGGCGTCGGCCCCGGGCGCGTCGTCGCCCTCGCCCTCGATCGAGGCCCCGCGCTGCTCGCCGCGCTGCTCGCCGTGCTCGCCTGCGGCGGCGCCTTCCTCGCCCTCGACCCCGGCGAGCCGCCGACGCGCATGCGCACCATCATCGCCGACGCCCGCCCCGTCGCGCTGATCGCCCACAATAACTTCCCCCTCGACCTCGACGTCCCCCGCCTCGACCCCGACGCCCCCTCTCCGACGCACCCCTTCACCCCGCCGACCCTCGCCCGCGACACCCTCGCCTACCTGATCTACACCTCGGGCACGACCGGCCGCCCCAAGGGCACCGAGGTGTGCCAGGGCAGCATCGTCGACTATTTAACATGGGCGATCGACGCCTACGACGTCGCCGCCGGCCACGGCAGCGCCCTCCTCGGATCGCTCGCCTTCGACGGCACCCTGACCAGCCTGTTCGCGCCGCTGCTCGCCGGTCGCCCGCTCCACCTGCTCCCGCCCGGCCGCGAGCTCGAGCGCCTGTGCGCCGCCGACTGGCACACCCCGCGCCTCAGCTTTTTAAAAATGACGCCGGCCCAGCTCGACGCGGTCGAGCAGCTCGGCGGCGCCCAGCGCCTGCTGGCCCGCACCCGCGTCCTGGTCCTCGGCGGCGAGGCCCTGCACGGCCGCCAGCTCGCGACCTGGCGCCGCAGCGGCGCCGACACCCGGATCGTCAACGAGTACGGCCCGACCGAGATCACCGTCGCCTGCACCGCCCACTTCCTCGCCCCCGGCGACGACGTCCCGGAGCGCGTCCCGATCGGCCGCCCGATCGTCGACGCCCACGTCCACGTCGTCGACGCGAATTTTCAGCCGGTCCCGATCGCCGTCCCCGGCGAGCTCCTGGTCGGCGGCCCCGGCCTCGCCCGCGGCTACCTCGGCCTGCCCGAATTGACCGCCGATCGCTTCATCGCCGACCCCTTCACCCCGGGCGCCCGCCTCTACCGCACCGGCGACCGCGTCCGCTGGCGCCCCGACGGCCAGCTCGAGTTCCTCGGCCGCGTCGACGACCAGCTCGAGATCCGCGGCCACCGCGTCGAGCCCGGCGAGGTCGAGGCCGCGCTGCTCGCCCACCCCGCCGTCGAGCAGGCCGCCGTCGCCCTGCGCCCGCTCGCCGGCCGCGACACGCTCGTCGCCTGGCTCGTCCTCACTCCCTCGGCCCCCCACACCCCCGACGCCCTCGCGACCGCGCTGCGCGAGCACCTGCGCGCGCGCGTGCCCGCGACGATGATCCCCGGCCACTTCGAGCCCGTCACGGACCTCCCACGCAACCGCAGCGGCAAGCTCGACCGCGCCGCCCTGCCCGCGCCCGCGTCCCCGACCCGCGCGCTCGCCCGCGGCCCCGCCACCGGCGAGACCCGCCCGCTGCAGGCCTGCTTCGCCGCGCTGCTCGGCGTCGCCGACGTCGGCCCCGACGACGACTTCTTCGCGCTCGGCGGCCACTCGCTGCTGGCGATCGCGCTGGTCGCCCGCGTCCGCGAGCGCCTCGGCGTCGAGCTCCCGCTCGCCGAGGTCTTCGCCGCCCCGACCCCGCGCCTGCTCGCCGCCCGCGTCGCCGCCCAGCGCGCGGCCGAGGCCCCGCCGCCGCTGCCCGACTGCGTCGTCGCCCTGCGCCGGACCGGCCGCCGCCGCCCGCTGTTCTGCGTCCACCCGGCCGCCGGCAGCCCCGGCGTCTACCTCGCCCTCACCGCCAACCTCGACCCCGACCAGCCCGTCTACGGCTTCCAGGCCCCCGGCCTGCTCGCCGGCGACCCCGTCGACCGCGTCGACGCCCTCGCCGCCCGCTACGTCGACGCCATGCGCCGCGTCCAGCCGCGCGGCCCCTACCGCCTGCTCGGCTGGTCGTTCGGCGCCGTCGTCGTGTGCGAGATGGCCCGCCAGCTCGAGCGCCACGGCGAGGCCGTCGACCTGCTCGCGCTCGTCGACGGCGGCGTCCTCGACCCCGCGCTCGTCCGCCAGCGCCGGCGCTGGCTGCGGGCCTTCGCCGAGGGCGCCCGCGTCTTCGAGGTCCTCGCCGCGACCCCGTGGCCGCGCACCTACGACGAGCTGCGCCACGCCGCCACCTGGGTCGGCATGAGCCTGCCCGAGACCGGGCGCGAGCTGCTGCGCCCGGCCCGGCTCGGCCGCTTCGTCGGCGAGGTCGGCCGCACGCTGCGCGTCAGCTGGTCGTCGTACGCCGCCGAGCGCCGCCAGCTGCGCGACCGCCCCGGCCCGTGGCGCGGCCGCGCCGTGTTGTTCCGCGCCGGCGAGGTCGACGCGGACGACGACCTCCTGCTCGCCAGCGTCGCCGCGTTCGCGCGCGGCGGCGTCGAGGTCCGCCGCGTCCCCGGCGATCACATGAGCGTGATGATGAACAGCGAGCACGTCGCGAGCCTCGCCCGCGAGCTCGCGCCCTATCTGGCCCCCCAGGAAACGAGCCCACACCCATGATCCGCCAATGCATCTTATCGATGGACGGCACCGCCGTGTCCGGCGGCAGCGGCCTCGTCACCGCCGCCAGCCTCGTCGCCCTGCGCGCCATGCTCGACGCCGCCGGCGACCGCCGGCCCCTGCTCGAGCAGGTCGACATCTTCGCCGGCACCTCCGCCGGCGCCTTCAACGCCCTGTTCCTCGCCAGCTACGAGCACCCCGACGACGGCCTGCGCCACCTCGCCGACTTCTGGGCCCACGTCACCGACTGCAACCGCGAGGGCTTCTCGCTGCTGCGCGCCCTGACCGTGCCGACCGGCCAGTCCTCGCTGCTCTCCTCGAAGCCGATGCGCGGCTTCTTCAACGAGTTCTTCGGCGAGGACATGCGCCTCGGCGACCTGCGCCGCGGCGTCGTGATCACCAGCTTCGCGCTCGACGACCGCACCGGCCCGCTGCGCACCTGGAAGCCCAAGGTCTTTCACAACACCGGCAGCCGCGACGACCCCGACCTCGAGCTGCGCGTCGTCGACGTCGCCCTGCGCTCGGGCTCCCCGCCGCTGCTCTACCCGATCTACGGCGGCGCCGAGCCCAGGGACGGCGGCTTCGTCGACGGCGGCGTGTGGGCCAACAATCCTTCGATCGTCGCGCTCGCCCAGGCGATCCGCAACATCGTCCACGGCGACGAGCGCCACCCGCCGTGCAAGGACGAGGCGGCCCAGCTCGGCGGCCTGCTGCTGCTCTCGCTCGGCAACGGCAGGGTCCCCTACTACCTGACCCCGCGCCTGCGCGACGGCGTCGCCAACTGGGGCTTCGCCGAGTGGCTGCTCGACTTCCACCACCCGCTCGCGCTGACCACCATGATGCTCGAGGCCGGCGTGCAGGCGGCCGACTTCCAGGCCCGCTACATGCTGCAAAAGCAGTACATGCGGGTCAACCCGATCCTCGACGCCAAGCTCGCCGTCAACGACGGCAAGGCCGTCGCCGACGCGATGAACCGCATCACCGCCCTCCCGACCACCCAGGAGGAGCTGATCGCCGCGCTGATCTGGCTCTCGGACTCCGGCTGGCTCGACGCCGAGGTCGGCGAGGAGCCGGCGATCTTGAACCCCGCCCTGCGAAAGGTCGACCCGTAACCCGGACCGACCCGCACCCGCCCGCCGCTCCACCGCCGTGATCCGGCGGCGCCCGCCGTCGACCCGGCGGCGCCGCCGCGCATTGATTCCATATCTACACACCACACGAATGCGCGCACATACCATCGCATTGACATCATTCGATCGAGCGTGGTAAGCGCGACGAGAGGGATAGGTTTTTCAAAATGGTCCGAATCATCCTCGTCTCCGGCAAGGGCGGCGTCGGCAAGACCACGGTCGCGGCGTCGACCGGCCTGGCCTCGGCGCGCGCCGGCAAGCGCACGCTGGTGCTGTCCTTCGACCTCGCGCACAGCCTGAGCGACAGCTTCGACCTCGACGAGGCGCTGTTCTCGAGCGCCAACGGCCAGCCGGTGCGCGTCGCCGACAACCTCGACATCCAGGAGATCGACGTCCAGGAGGAGCTACAGCGCTCGTGGAAGGACATCTCGAGCTACACGACCGCGCTGATGGTCCGCGGCGGCCTCGAGAGCGTGCTCGCCGAGGAGGTGGCGATCGCCCCCGGCATGGAGGACGTGGTCGCGCTGATGCGCCTCAACGACTACATCAAGCGCGGCGTCTACGACGTGATCGTCCTCGACTGCCCGCCGACCAGCGAGTCGCTGCGCTTCGTCAGCATCACCTCCACGATCAGCTGGTACGTCCGCCGCCGGCTCAAGCAGGACCGCCGCCTCGCCAAGCTCGTGCGCCCGATCGCCGCGCGCCTGAGCGAGAACGCCGCCCTCTCGATCCCCGAGGACAAGTACTTCGAGGCCGTCCAGGTCATGTTCGACAAGCTCCAGGGCGTCGACGAGCTGCTGCGCGACCCCAAGGTCACCACCGTCCGCCTCGTCACCAACCCCGACAAGATGGTCGTGCGCGAGACCCAGCGCGCGTACATGTACTTCTGCCTCTACGGCATCACCACCGACCTCGTGGTCATCAACCGCCTGCTCCCGACCGGCGACGGCTACTTCACCGAATGGGCGCAATCGCAGCAGGTCTACGCCGACGGCCTGCGCGACTACTTCGACCCGGTCCCGATCGCCCGCATGCCGCTGATGCCGCGCGAGGTCGTCGGCAAGGACCGCCTGAGCACGTTCTCCGCCCAGCTCTACGCCGACCGCGACGCGACCGCGATCATGGTCGACCGCCCCTCCTACGGCTTCACCAAGGAGGCCACCGACGCCTACCGCCTCGAGATCCGGCTCCCGAGCGTCACCAAGGACAAGGTCGACGTCTCGCGCAGCAACGACGAGCTGGTCGTCCGCATCGGCACGTTCAAGCGCAACATCCTGCTCCCGCGCATGATCGCGCCGCTGCCGACCGCCGGCGCGCGCATGGAAAATGATATGTTGATCGTGCGGTTCGCCCACGCGCACGGCGCGGCCGCGAGTAGCCATCGCTCGGCCTGAAGTCCAAGGAGCCACCCATGAAGCGGCAAGACGCGCCCGATGTCATGAACACCCTGCATATCTCGACCGACGAGGGCCTGCACGCGGCCGACCTCGCCGAGCGCATCCTCCCGGGCGGCGCCGGGCTCGTGCAGGGCCTGGTCCGCGCCCAGCGCGAGGCCCTCAAGGGCCTGTCCGCGCTGATCGAGGCGAACGTGCAACAGCTCGATCAGCTCGACGAGTCGATCGCCGACCCCAACCGCGAGCGCTGGTCCGGCGGCATCGGCCGCGGCCTGCTGCTGCTCGCGGCCAAGCGAGCCACCGCCATCCACGCCGCCATCTCGCAGACCGAGGCCGCGATCCTGCGCCGCATCACCGCGGGCCTCCAGGGCGCGCCGGGCGGCCGCGCGATGCACCCGCGCCACGCCGGCCGCGCCGAGAAGGTCAAGATCGAGTAGCCGCCCGCCATGGTCCAGGAGCTCTCGCCGCTTCAGCGGGCCGTGCTGACCATCAAGACCCTGCGCGGTCGCCTCGACGAGCTCGAGCGCGCCCGCCGGGAGCCGATCGCGATCGTCGGCATGGCCTGCCGCTTCCCCGGCGGCGCCGACAGCCCGCGCACCTACTGGGAGCTGCTGCGCGACGGCGTCGACGCCGTCGGCCGCGTCCCCGCCGACCGCTGGGACGCCGACGCCTACTACGATCCCACTTCGGGCCCCGGGTGGACGATGAACGTCCGCGAGGGCGGCTTTCTGCGCGGCCCGATCGCCGACTTCGACCCCGAGTTCTTCGGCATCTCCCCGCGCGAGGCCGCCTCGCTCGACCCCCAGCAGCGCCTGCTGCTCGAGGTCGCGTGGGAGGCCCTCGAGCACGGCGGCATCGCCCCCGACTCGCTGGTCGGCAGCGACACCGGCGTGTACATCGGCTTCCTCAACAGCGACTACGGCCGCGTCCCGTTCAACGCCGTGCCCGCGGCCGACCTGCCCTACGTCGGCACCGGCAGCGGCCTCGACTTCCCCGCCGGCCGCATCGCCTACGTGCTCGGCCTGCAGGGCCCGTGCATGGTCCTCGGCACCGCCTGCTCGTCGGCCCTCACCGCGATCCACGTCGCCAGCCAGGCCCTGCGCGCCGGCGAGGCCGGCCTCGCCATCGCCGGCGGCGTCAACCTCATCCTCCACCCCGACAACAACATCATTCTTTCAAAAATGCGCGCGCTGGCCCCCGACGGCCGCTGCCGCACCTTCGACGCCGACGCCCGCGGCTACGGCCGCGGCGAGGGCTGCGGCGTCGTCGTCCTCGAGCGCCTCGCCGACGCCCGCGCCCGCGGCCACCGCGTCCTCGGCCTCGTGCGCGGCTCGGCCGTCAACCACGACGGCGCCAGCGGCGGCCTGACCGTCCCCAACGGCCCCGCCCAGGAGAAGCTGCTGCGCCGCGCCCTCGCGGTCGCCGGCCTCGCCCCGGCCGACGTCGACTACGTCGAGGCCCACGGCACCGGCACCCCGCTCGGCGACCCCATCGAGCTGCGGGCCCTCGACGCGGTGCTCGGCGAGGGAAGAGACAGGCCCCTGCTGGTCGGCTCGGTCAAGACCAACCTCGCCCACCTCGAGTCCGCCGCCGGCGTCGCCAGCCTGCTCAAGGTCCTCCTCGCATTCGAACACGAGCGCATCCCGGCCCACCTCCACCTGCGCACCCCCAACCCCGCGCTCGACTGGTCCCGCCTGCGCCTCGAGGTCCCCACCCGGGCCCGCCCGTGGCCAGCCGGCCCGCGCCCGCGCGTCGCCGGCATCAGCGGCTTCGGCCTCAGCGGCATCAACGCCCACGTGCTCGTCGAGGAGCCCCCGCGCCAGGACCCACCGCCCCCCGACGCGAGCCCGAGACCCGCGCACCTGCTGACCCTCGCGGCCCGCGACCGCAAGGCCCTCGCCGAGCTCGCCGCCCGCTGGGCCGCCTCGCTGCGCTCCGGCGAGCTCGCCGAGACATCGACCGACCCCGCCGACACAGCCGACACCACGAGCCCCGCGAACACGGCTCAACCCGCCGCCACCACGCGCCCCGCCGACGCCACGCACTTCGCCGTCACCACGCGCCCCGCCGACGCCGCGCATATCGCTGACGCGACCCGCCTCGCCGACACCACGCATATCGCTGACGCGACCCGCCTCGCCGACACCACGCATATCGCTGACGCGACGCACCCCGCCGAGGTGCCCCGCTCAGCGAACACGACCCGCTCCCGCCTCGCCGACGCCTGCTTCACCGCCAACACCGGCCGCGCCCGCTTCGCCCACCGCCTCGCCGTCGTCGCCGGCACCCCCGCCGGCATGGCCGAGCGCCTCGAGCGCTTCGTCGCCGGCGAGCCGCCCGGCCCCGGCCTCGCCCACGCGCAGGCCCCCGCGACCCCGCCGCGCCTCGCCTTCCTGTTCACCGGCCAGGGCTCCCAGACCCCGGGCATGGGCGAGCACCTGTACCGCAGCGAACCAGCGTTTCGCGCCGTCTTCGACCGCTGCGACGCCTTCCTCGCCCCGCGCCTCGGCGCCTCGCTGCGCGCCCTGCTGCACCCCACGGACCGCGACGACGCCGCCCAGGCCCGCCTCGACCGCACCGGCCTCGCGCAGCCGGCCCTGTTCGCGCTCGAGCTGGCGCTCGCCCACACCTGGATGGCCTGGGGCGTGCGCCCCGACTACCTGCTCGGCCACTCGGTCGGCGAGTACGCGGCCGCCTGCGTCGCCGGCGTGTTCAACCTCGAGGACGGCCTGCTGCTGATCAGCGAGCGCGCCCGCCTGATGCAGTCGCTGCCCGACGGCGGCGCGATGGCGGCGCTGTCCGCCACCCCGGCGCAGGCCCACGCGCTGCTGACCGGCGCCGACGATCGCCTGGCGATCGCCGCGATCAACGGCCCGCGCGCGACGGTCCTGTCCGGCCCGACCGCCGCGCTCGACGACCTCCTTGCCCGCGCCGCCGCCCAGGGCCTGCGCGCGCGCAAGCTGCGGGTCTCGCACGCCTTCCACTCGCCGCTGATGGACCCGATCCTCGCCCCCTTCGCCGGGGTGCTCGCGCAGGTCCAGCTCCGCCCGCCGCAGATCCCGCTGATCTCGAACCTCGACGGCCGCGAGGTCGGCGACGCGATCACAAAGCCCGCGTACTGGCTCGACCACCTGCGCCGACCCGTCGCCTTCGCCCGGGGCATCACCACATTGGCCGAGGCCGGCGTCGAGACCTTCCTCGAGATCGGCCCGCAGCCGACGCTCGTCGCCCTCGCCCGCGCCTGCGCCCCCGAGACCGGCCGCGGCCGCTGGCTCGCGAGCCTGCGCCCCGGCCGGATCGACGGCGAGCAACTTTTCGAGACCCTCGGCGAGCTGTGGACCGCGGGCGTCGACGTCGACCTGCGGGCCCTCGACGCCGGCCGCGACCGCCGCCTCGTCGCCGCGCCGACCTACCCGTTCCAGCGCCGCCCGCTGTGGCTGACCCTCGGCGACGCCGGCTGGGATCGCGCCGGCGTCCGCCCCGCCGAAGGCCCCGCGCCCCGCCACCTGCTGCTCGGCCGCCGCCACCCCTCGCCCGCCGCCGCCCGCGAGTTCACCGCCCGCGTCGGCGCCCGCGAGCCCGCCTACCTCGCCGACCACCGGGTCCACGGCGAGGTCGTGATGCCGGGGGCCGCGTGGGCCGAGCTGGCGCTGGCCGGCGCGACCGACCTGCTCGGCCCCGCGGTCACGATCGAGGCGCTGCGCTTCGTCGAGGCGCTCGCGCTCGGCCGCAGCCACGAGCTGCGCACCCTGGTCACGCCGACCTCGACCCCCGGCGCCGCCACCGTCGAGATCTTCAGCGCCCGCGCCGACGGCCACTGGACCCTGCACGCCCGCGCCCGCGCCATTTTTAAAACCCCGCCCGCGCGCCCGCCCGCGGCCCTCGCCGACCTGCGCGCCGCCTGCCCCCGCGAGCACGCCCTCGCCGGGCATTACGCCGAGCTCGTCCGCGCCGGCCTCGACTACGGCCCGTGGTTTCGCGGCATCCGCGGCCTGTGGTCGGGCCCGGCCCAGGTCCTCGCCGTCCTCGCGCTCCCCGACGACGCGCCGCCGGACGACCACATCCTCCACCCCGCCCTCCTCGACGCCTGCTTCCAGGCCGTCGGCGCCGCCTTCGACGCCGACGCCCGCACCGGCGAGAGCGCCTGGCTGCCCGTCGGCCTCGAGCGCCTGCACGTCCACCGCCCCGGCGTCCGCGCGGCGTGGGTCCACGCCCGCGTCCACGCGACCAGCGACGTCCGCGGCGCCCCGCTGCAGCGCTGCGACCTCGACCTGTTCGCCGCGGACGGCCAGCCCATCGCCGAGATCGGCGGCCTCGAGCTGCGCCGCGTCGCCCGCGACAGCCTGCTCGGCCCGCGCGACGAGAGCATCGACGGCTGGCTCTACAAGATCGAGTGGCGCCCAAAACCACTACCCCCGACCCCGCGCACCCCGGGCCGCTGCCTGATCGTCGGCGCCCCGGACCCGCTCGCGGCCTCGCTCGCCGCGGCCCTGCGCGCGCGCGGCTGGTGGACCGCCCTCGCCGGCCCCTCCCTCCCCGACGACCTCGCCGAGCTCGCCCTCGCCACCGGCCCGACCCACCTCGTCGACCTCCGCGGCGCGACCACCGACATCCTCGCCCCGAACACCGCCCGCCCCGACGCCGCGACCAACATCCTCGCCCCGCACGACGGCGACGCACGCCCCGACGCCGCGACCAACATCCTCGCTCCACCCGACCCGCCCGGCGAGGCACGCGACGTCGCAACCAACATCGCCGACAGCGCCACCGACGTCCCCGCGACCGCCCTGCGCCTGGCCACGCAGGCGCAGGGCCTCCTCAAGACCCTCGTCGACCGCCCGCGCCCGCAACCGCTCGCCCTGTGGCTGGTCACCCGCGGCGCGCAGGCGGCCGCCCCCGGCGACGCGCTCCCGGGCCTCGCCGCCGCGCCGCTCGTCGGCCTCGGCAAGGCCATCGCGCGCGAGCTGCCCGAGCTCGGCTGCCGCCGCGTCGACCTCGACGCGCAGCCCGACCCCCGCGACGCCGACCGCCTCGCCGACGAGCTGCTGGCCGCCGGCGACGAGGACGAGCTCGCCCTGCGCGGCGACCTGCGCCTCGTCCCCCGCCTCGTCCGCGCCGCCCCGCTCCCGCCCGGACCCCCGGCCCTCGACCCCGCCGCCAGCTACCTGATCACCGGCGGCCTCGGCGGCCTCGGCCTGCAGTGCGCCGAGCGCCTCGCCGCGCGCGGGGCCCGGCACCTGATCCTCGTCGGCCGCAGCGCGCCCGGCCCCGCCGCGCAGCCGCGCCTCGCCGCCCTCGCCGCCGCCGACATCGACGTGCGGGTGATGCAGGCCGACATCGCCGACCCGCGCGCCGTCGCCGACCTGTTCGCCGCCCTCGCCGGCGCCCCGCCGCTGCGCGGCATCGTCCACACCGCCGGCATCGTCGACGACGGCATCCTCCCCCAGCAGACCGCCGCGCGCTTCGCCCGGGTGTTCGCGCCGAAGGTCGACGGCGCCTGGAACCTGCACCGCCTGGCCCCCGCGACCCTCGACTTCCTGAGCCTCTTCGGCTCGGCCGCCGCGCTGCTCGGCTCGGCGGGTCAGGCCAGCTACGTCGCCGCCAACGCGTTCCTCGACGCCCTCGCCCACCACCGCGTCGCCCGCGGCGTCCCGGCCGCGAGCCTCGACTGGAGCGGCTGGGCCGACCACGGCGCGGCGTCCAACGCCCAATTTCGCCAGCGCATGGAGCGACTCGGCGTCCTGGCGATCGCGCCCGACGACGGCCTCGCGGTGTTCGAGCGCAGCCTCGGCGTCCGCGGCCAGCTCGGCGTCCTCCCGGTCGACTGGGCCCGCCTCGCCGACCGCGGCCGCGCCCCGCTGCTCGCCGAGCTGCTCGCGCGCCCCCCCGCCGGCGCGCCCGCGAGCGACGCCGAGGGCGCCCTGCGCGACGAGCTCGCCGCCCTCCCCGCCCACGCCCGCCGCGACGTCCTCGCCCGCCGCGTCGCCGCCCTCGTCAACCGCGTCCTCGGCCGCGCCCCCGACGACCCGTTCGACCCCGCCGCCGGCTTCTTCGAACAGGGCATGGACTCACTGATGTCCGTCGAGCTGCGCAACGCGCTGCAGCGCGGGCTCGCGACCTCGCTGCCGGCCACGCTCGCGTTCGACAACCCGACCCTGCACGCGCTCGTCGACCACCTCGCCGGCGACGTCCTGCGCCTCGCGCCCGCTGTCACACTCGCGCCCGCCGAGCCGCCCGCGCCCGAGGTCCCCGGCGACCTCGCCACGCTGCTCGCCGACCTCGACGATCTCGACGACGGCGAGGTCGAGGCGCTGCTGCGCAAGCGCCGCGGGTGAGCCCGTCGTGGGGATAACGCGGGGCGAGGATATCCGGGCCGGTCGCGTGTGCGGAT
>Ga0075163_10008735_pt1 | contig 13315 bp, 12 predicted proteins | sample JI1023141ADNA_FD_71478 | JGI IMG/M metagenome (GOLD analysis project Ga0075163, IMG submission 71478) | Wastewater effluent complex algal communities from Wisconsin, to seasonally profile nutrient transformation and Carbon sequestration -... | ecosystem: Engineered > WWTP > Effluent > Algae...
GCCGGCTACCATACCGCCAGATTCGTGCTTAATCTCACCTTTAATCCGCGCTCAATGCAGACAATGCCATGGCCTTATTTAAGGCTTCAGCGACGGAGACAAAAAAATCCTTGACACGGACATGAACGGGAATTAAGCCTGTACCTACAGCGGCGCACTTCGGCGCACGCGGAAAGGGACAGGAAAATGAAGAGTCACATTGAGGGTGGTAATGTCGCGAGTGGAGTCGGTAATGTCGCGAGTGGAGTCGGTAATGTCGCGATGGGCGCCAGGATAGCCGTGGGGTATGTGCGAGTCAGCACCGACATGCAAGCGAATGATGGCCTGTCACTCGACGCTCAGAGACATGCCATACAGGCATATTGTGGTTCTATCGGATTGCGCTTGCTCAGGATTTATCAAGATGTCGATTCGGGGGGAAAAGCAGATCGAGTTGGACTCGCTGAAGCCTTAGCGGCGAGGGCCGATGTGGTCGTGGTCCTGAAGTTTGACAGGGTGAGCCGGTCGATAAAGCACTTCTGTGAGATGTATGAACAGCACTTTGCTGACGGGACGAAAGAGCTTATCGCCATTCGGGAATCGATCCGCCTGGATTCTGCTCTGGGGCGGGCGCTGGTGAGCATCCTCCTTGTATTTGCACAGATGGAGCGTGAATCGACCGGAGAACGAACGCGCGAAGCTATCGCTCATATCCGAAGAAATGGCTATCACTTTGGAAAAGTGCCCTATGGGTACAAAGCCATCCCCGCAGCGGAGAATCCCCGCTATCGTGTTTTGGTAGAAGACGCAGCGGGACAGAAGACTCTGGCCAAGATCAAAGCCCTCGTGGAGTCCGACCATGGGCTGCTCGAGATTGCGAATCTCCTGAACGCGGAGCAGATCGCGCCGCCGCAAGGGGAGCGCTGGACCAAAAGCTTGATTTTCAATTTGAAAGTCCGCAAAGGCTGGCACGCTTGTAGACCTGTGAACCAACGCAACCACACGGATGAAGAGGCCAAGCTGCGGATGCGGGAGCTGCGCGATCGTGGCACGACGTATCAAGGGATCGCGAACATCCTGAACGAAGAGGGGTACTTGCCGTACAAGGGCAAAAAATTCACGGAGTCAAGCGTCTGCCGATTGCTGGGCGCAGTGAAGGAAAACAAGCTCCTGACGCCGCGGGCCTTCTGCGACTCCATGATTCGGCGTGCGCAAGGAGAACGCCCAAGTTACCCGGCGCTGGCGCGAATGCTCTCGGAGGGAGGCTTCTTGACTCCGCGTGGTAACTCGCACTGGTGGCCCGCGCAGGTTCAGCATCTCTTGAACGGAACCTATGACGCGCACTACGCGGCTGCCTCATCGCGTCGCCGCCCCGCTGCCTTAGCGGCCTGCGCAGCTACGGGTTAAGCCAAAATATTCACCCTCATGCTCCCACGCACTGTGGTCTTCGAGGGCTCGCTCTCCCGGCCCATGCACGCGGGAAGCGTCGTGGACCAGCAAGGACGAATGCGCCAGCGCTGCCTCAGAGTCCCGGCTCCTTGCATAGGATGCCGATCGGGTCGCGGTGTACGGTTAATTCCGACGAAGAAGCTCCTCCAGCAGTTTCTACTGCAAGATTGTTGGCGGAAGCCTTGGAGAGCGCTGCGGGGCAAGGTACTAGAAGCGGTCTCATAACCCTACTGCGCGTCCCAATCACGAGGTCGTCCGTGACCGATCTTGCTACTTGGGCCCGTAGGCGCTCCGCGCGGGTGCCCTCGCGCTTGGGCCGCTCGCTACGGGTTATGAGACCGCTTATAGCCTTGGGGCCTGGTACCCTGGCGAGCGAATGGCGTCGCTCCTACGGCCTCAAGCGCACAATCCATCATTTTGTCTGCCCAGGAGCGGACTTCCTCAAAAACCCGTTCGCATGACCTCGCGGGTCCCCATACGCCAGCGTGTGCCCGGACTCGTCACACTACAGGATCCTGTTCATCAGCCTCGGTACAAAGAAGACGCCATAATCCCAGGCAGCGGTCAGGAGTAATTCGGTGCAAAATTGGCCAACCCACGCAGCCCCAATCGCAGTACCCTGTTTCGATGAAAAGGACGAACGAGAATCAGTATACTTTTGAAATTCCTGGCGACCTGTCACCGGAGGAACACGATGAGTTGTTGGTGCTGCTGCACAGGCACAGTATCCGACTAGAGGACAACACGGTTCGCGATATATCAGCGGTTCTCCATTCTGTCGTGGTGTTCTGTCAGGCACACGCAGCAGGTGCCGCCGCAGCTGCAAGTGCTGCGACATCGGCTATCGGTCTGGCCAATGCACTCATCAGCTGGGGGCGAGAGCGCCGAAAACGGCAAGCGGAAGACAAAGCGGCGCAGCGACCGTCGTTACTTGTCGTTGCCCCGGATCAGACAAAGCTCGACCTGTACACCGCGTCCGAGGAAAAGATCCGCGAATTTTTTCTGCGGAATCCGAACGTGCACTAAAGGTCAGCCCTGAGTAGGGGGGGCGAGCTTGGCTTAGTAAGTTTGAAACGGGAGAACATTCGTGGGACATTGCGCGAATGCGCTACCGAGTGGTCGTCAGCTACTCTGACCGCGATCGTAGATACGTAGACGGTCTGTTACTACATCTCGAGCGGGTTCCGAGCATCGAGTGTTGGGCTGAGTCACTTCTGCAGGGTGGAGATGTCATCCCAGCGCAGCGTAGCAGTGCCATCACTTCGGCCCACTTTGCCATCGTTCTGATCAGCGCCGAGTATCTCCGAGACAAAGAGAAACAGGAGCTGCTGCTGCTGTTGGAGCGGGCTAAGAAAAATCAGCTCCGGCTCTTGCCTGTCCTGTGCCGCACAGTGCTATACGATGAAATTCCAGAGCTACGGGATCGGCAGTGGCTGCTGTCGCCAGAGACGCCGCTCAGTGCCATGAGCGATCATGCGCTTCAGACGGCATTTGCAGGCATCGCCGCGCAGCTTAAGGAACTCAGTGGGAGTCTTGATGTCGCGCCATCGACCGCAGACGTGGCAGCCACAACCACAAAGCTGCAGGCCCAGGAAGACGCGCTGTTAGCGACTGAGCGAAGGTGGCCGCGGCGGGACTGGAAGCGCGCCACTGGACATGTCTTTGCCGAAGCAGGCTTCCTATTCATCATCGCAGGATTTTCTGGGCTCTATGCCTATCGGCAAGTGAGCGATGCGCGGCGGGATGCGGCAAGTATGCGGGCAGCCCTAAGGGCTGTTCGGCCATCTGAACGAGTCGTCTCGCTGGTGGAGGGCCTCGAGGCGGCTAGAGCGGACGACCGCTGGACGGATGCAGACCGTGGCTTGCTAGCCGCAGCCAGCATCGACCCGTTGCCGTGGGAACGCTACCGTCTGCTCAGTGGACATGAAGGTGCGGTAACAGCCGCGACCTTTTCGCCCGATGGTACTTTGTTGGCGACGGCCAGCGAGGATAACACGGTGATCTTGTGGGGCACCAGGGATGGAGAGCGCCGAGCGACCTTGCAAGCCGAGCATGCGATCCGCTCACTGACCTTCTCCCCGAACGGCAGCCGTGTCGTCGCCGGAGAGTCGGGCCACAGCCTCGATCTTTGGGATGTCCAGACGCATCAGAAGTACAGCCTGTCGACGAACCTCCATGATTCCTGGGTCAGCTCCGTTACCTTCCGACCTGCAAATGCTGCGGGGCCGGTTAAGTGTGATGGCGCGATCCCCTCGCCAAGAGACATTCTCTGCACGACGGGCACTGACGGCGCAGTGAAGGTCTGGTACCTCGAATATAATAAGCTGGTCCTCTGCCATGACTTGGCACCGAGCTGGGACCGGGGGCGATCGGTCCGCTTCTCTCCTGACGGCAGACATCTGATTGGCGCGAGCAATGACGGCGTGATCACGGTCTGGGACGTGGAGACTTGGGCGGAAACGACCCTCGCTCAAGCGAAGCTACCGGTGAACGGCGCAGAATTTTCCCCTTCGCTGGTCTGGCCGCAGAAGCAGTGGTTTGCATATGCTGGCACGGACCATACCGTTCGGCTCTACGATCTAAGGCAGCGGCGAGAGCTCGCAGTCGGACACGGCCACCGCGACAGCGTAGCTTCGGTAGCATTCTTTCCCGATGGCAACCATTTGGTCAGCGCCAGCGATGATGGAACGGCTCGTGTCTGGGACCTGACACACCTGGAACAGGAGGCCGGCGAGCTGCGCTCGATCGAGCTGTCTGGTCATCGCGGCGCAGTCTCCACGGCTGTGGTCGCTCCGAATGGTCAGGTGATTGCAACGACCGGTTATCACGACGCTCAGGTCTGGCTATGGCGTCAGACTGAGCCAGTCTATCCGATTCTGTAGGGGGTACATAAGCTGGGACTGCTCGAAGTCGCATTCTCCCCCGACGGAAGCCGCGTGCTAACGGGCGGGAAGGATCAGCTCGCGGTGATGTGGGAGTCACTCGATGGAAAGCCGCAGCACCAGATCCTGGTAAAACACGAGGACTGGGTCAATCGGGTGGCCTTCTCACCTGATAAAGTTCATGCGCTCACGGCGAGTCTCGATGGCACAGTCCAGCTCTGGGAGGTAGCTACTCGCCAGCCGATAAGAGCTATCAAGCACTCCGCGGATCGCTACTCTGCGAGCTTCGGCAATGGCGGAAAGTGGTTGATCGCAGGCGGATTCCGCATCGGAATGGCTCGCATCTGGGAGCCCTATAGCTGCCTCAATGTACAAGCGCAAGCCGTGACGAGCTTAGGTTTGGTCGCTCTCTCACCAGACAGCAAGACGCTGATCACTACGAGCTTTCCGAACCATGTCCACGTCTACGAAATAAATGACAGCTTGGCGGGACCCCCGATAAGCGAGCCATGTAGTGACGAGCGCCACACATTAGGCAGTCATACTCTGACCAAGGTGCGCGCGCTTGAGCAGCCAGGCAGCAGTGAGATCAACTCTCTCGCGTTTGCCCCGGATGGTAAGCACCTGGCGTTAGGAACCAAGAGCGGCGAGATCCAGATCTGCGATCTGCAGCGGTGCGAGCCGGATCGCGTACTGCACACCGGTACATCCGGTATCACAGCGCTAGTGTTCGCTCACGATGGCAGGCTGGGTGCCACTGATGCCGATGGCCACGTACGCCTGTGGGCTACAAACCTGCGCGAGCTCTCCCTGTATCTGCAGGACCTTCCCGCAGCAGCTACTGGAGTCGACTTCTCGCCCGATGGGCGCAGAATTGTGGTCGGCTTCGCCGATGGAACAGCCCGAATCTATCCCTCGACCAAGCAAGGCTTCATCAAGGCCGCCTGCCTCGCCCTGCAGAGCGGGAGCGAGGAGACACTACGCGACCTACTCGGCAGGGAGCAGCGTGAATCGAGCACGAAGACCCGTGTACAGGCCATCTTGGCGCTCTGCGCGCAACTGGACTGACCTGATGGGCCCGCCAAAATTTTCGCTCTCTGCGATTCCGGGTCAGACTTCCCGCGCCCAGATCGAATGGAACAGATAAGACCCTCTGCGGTCGAACCAACCCCAGACGAAAGAGGAGAGCGCCATGCGAAGCCTGTCTTATGCTCTGGTCATGATCTTGTCTTTGTTGCCCACGGCCGCGCTTGCGCAGGTCGGCGGAGCGGGTGGTGGTGTAACGCCGGCCAAGCCGACTGAGCCATTGGTAAAAAAGAAGGACATGCCCGCGCCGAAGCAAGATACCCCTCCACCGCGGAAGCCCTAAGAGCCGAAGCTATCCATCCCGCTGTGCCTCGGCCACCTGAGTAGCCTCCTTTCCCCTTCCCATCCTACTAGATCAGCGCCGATCGCCTGTTCCCAGGCGGCTTGAACAGTCGAGCCAAGATGCAACACTCGAGGACGACTCGCAGCCCCTGGACCTGCTGCGCCAGCGGCTGATATGCGACGCCAAGCTCGGCGGCCAGTGTTTCGTCGGGCGCTAGATGCACAAAGCCGACTTGGACCTCTGGATCGAGGTGGTGCAGGCTGTAAAAGAGGGCCTGGTTACACAGGAACAGCCCGGCCGTGCCGCTGCTCGCAGCAGCAATGCCATCTCGGCGGAGCACATTCAGGATTTGGTCAACCGGCATGCGTACCTGTAGCTGCTCTCGACCACCATCGACAACGGGCAGCCCCTGGACCATACTGCCGCCATTGTCCATGAGGTCGAACTCTAAGCGATTCACACCTATCTGTTCGACGCTGAGGGTGGGGCGCTGGAGTGCCAAGCCGGTGTGCAGGACCAAGCTGGGTCTGAGCGCATACAGTGCCTGCAAGGACTGTGGCAGTCGCTGGTAGTCGACAGGCAGCACTGCCTTGTGCACCCTGTGGCCGCCGATAGTGCTCGGCAGCAACCCAAGTGCCGCTTCACTTGGGTTATATGAAAGTCCACCGAAGGGCTCAAAGCCTGTGACCAGGATGGGTCTCATCTGTCATCTCCTCGGGCTATCGAGACACGGTAGTGGGTGGCGCGCCTTGCATGGCGATGAAGCGTGGATGCTTGGCCACTGCCCCCTCGAACCACTTGCGCATCGCGACGACGTCCTGCCGCAGCTGGGCATCGTAAACCATGCAGATCGAGCCCTTCAGCTTGGCCGGTAGGTGCTGAAAGGTCTCGCGGTCGGATAAGATGATGGTTGCTTCCCGATCTCTGGCGAGCATCATACCCAGCTCCAGTAGGACGTTTTGGTCGCGCCCGGAGATATCGGCGACAAAGCGCCGGCTCGCCGCCACCAGCTCAAGCGGTCCCTTCAGGACATCAGCGCCAAGAGTCTCATCGCTGCGTACCAGCTGCCAGTGGTATGGGGCCCCGCTCAACGCTCCCTGAATCGCCTGCCAGACGCCGCGAAACGATGGCTCGTGCGGCAGAGTTACGAGGCACTGAGCCTTCTCCTGACTCGCAAGTCCAGCGTGCGGCACTTCAATCTCCCGGGTCAGCGCATAGGCCAGATGCGCCGCAATCTGGGTAGCCGCCGCGAGTGCGACATTCTGAAAGTGCGATTGCGGATTGAGCACTGCAATATAAAAAAGGATGTCGGCGGCGCGCTGCAGCCTCTCTGAATTCAGATCGGTGACGCCCATGGCCAGCACCTCGATCAGCGGATGGCGGACGTTTAGAAAGAGGCCGGCCACGCGGGCCGCATCTGTATCATCCGAACCCTCTACTTCCAGCAGCGCGGGGCCAGCGTCAGGGCGCAGCTGTCCGGTCGGCTTCAGACGTGGCACACCATGGCGGCTCATGGGGAGCGCCAGTCGCTGGACAAGCTGCATGAAGGGTGCCGCCACCGTGTCCTGTTGGCCATTGCTATTCATGAGCTGGGCAGCGTTTACCACTCGATAGCCATCGGTGTTCGCAATCTCTTCGAGGAGCTGCGACTCGACCTCAGTGGTAATGACCAACAGGACATTGCGGGCTCTCGCCACATCTTGAAGATGCATCTGGGGGTTGGCCACGGAGAGTACGTGGACCGTTTTTCGATCAGGCGGGCAGCTAGCGATGATCTCACCCCACAGGAGATCACCGTTAATCGTCATGAAGCGATAGTGATCACGAAACAGGTCAACCAGACGCTTGTCCTTGGAGGCATAGACCTGCAGCATGGTGCGGTGAATCCGCAGAACCTTCTCCATCGTCGCCGGATCTTGCCGCGCCAGCAACTCAAGAAACTCCACCACATGGTCGCCCACCTGCCTCTTTAACGAGGTAAAGCAATCATCCGTGATCAGCCCTTCCCGAGTGATCTGCAGCTTATAGTCCGGGTGCTCAAAGAAGCCGCAGACGAAAGCTAGGTTCTCGGGAAAGTACTTCTCGACGCTCTTTTCGACCAGGATTCCCTGGCAGAAAAACCAGGTATGATGCCCGTACAATGAGCCGGTGGCCTGCTCCTCATCAGGGATGCCCAGAATCAAGCTAGGTCCGTCCAGCGTAAACATGCCGTAGATCGCTAGCATGTTGAGCTTGCAGTAGGTCCGCATGACCTCGCGTGCCTGCTTCAATGGCAGAAGGCGGGGCGTCGGATCCGACATCTGCTGCCGCAGCCACTCGCAGTGCTTATTCGCTGGGCGCTCACCCTTCTCACCCACGTAGATTGGCGTGGTAAACAGCCCCATACATCGCTGCACCGCATCGGCGATGTCGCCGTCAGAGACCAGCTTCCGATGCTCCGCATCGACATATAGTGTGGCCTGGGTGCCGCACTCGCTTCGCTCAATCGGAGTCAGGTCGTAGCTGCCCTGATGACGACGCCAATCGATGCGCCAGCCGTGCTTCTCGCGTTCGCTACGGGTCTCGACCACCAGGCGGTCGGCGATGATGAACGCAGAGAGAACCCCCAGCCCAAAGCGACCCACCGGGCGACCCACCTCGCCCTGCTCGAGGTGACCACCAATCGCTGTGAAGGCCTTGGTTATCACATCCTCGGTCATGCCGCAGCCGTGGTCGCGAATGTGAATTGCGGTTTGACTTCGATCGGCCCAGACGCGGATGAAGGGCCGGGACTGCCCCCGGCTGGCATCGTGACCGTTGGCAATATACTCGCGAATCGGTGTCCACTCATCCCGGTGCAAATATCGAATTAGGATCTCCCTAAGCTGCTCTGCATCGGCGGTGACTGGAAGGGTCCGCGTTTCTAACGTTTTCATGAAAAGCCCTCTTGTCTACGGCCACACAAGCTGTCGCAAGGCAACGATTTCATCGGTTAGCCATGCGCTGGGACGACCCGGCCGTGCCGGGACATTGCCGCCGAGATGGGCGGCATATTGCTCGAAGAGGTCGGGGTCTAATCGGTACTGCTCAATCACTTCGCGCAGCTGATTGAAGCGCTCGCCCCCCAGACGCCGCAGCTCGTGCAGCTCTTCACCGCCATCTGAGGGAAAAATAATAGATGCTTCGATCGAGCGGAGCAGCCCTAGCGGTGCGCTGAGCGTCCGCACCTGATCGAGCAGCCGCTTTCTATAGTAGGCGGCCTGCTGAGGCGCTTCGGCCGCCATCAGCCATGCTGCATGCAGGACGCTGCTCTCGCTCTGCAAGTACGGATCCCCCTCGAGGTTGGCTGCTTCCTCTAGCCATTGCAGCAAGCGACCGGGCGCATCTTTCGCCGGACTCTTGAGCTGTTCGAGCACCTCTGTTGCCGACATACCGTCTTCCAGTGTCCGATCCAGCTCCACATGCAGCAGGGTGGCTGCGGCCATGGCTTGACACCAGGGCCCCGTGTTCGCTGCTCGCAGAATCTCTTGCGCCGCACGGGTCGCCGGCAGGCGCTTGGAGCGAATCAGTGCGCCCGTCTGGGCTAGGAACGCTTTCACATGCTCGGGCCACAACAGGGAAAAAGGAGGCTTGAGCCCTTCCATCTGACCCAGCGCATCTTCCAGGCAGTCGCGGGCTCGATCGCAGTCTCCGAGTTGACGCGCTAACAACCCCTCCAGCACCAGGGTTTGAGCCGCTAGATCTTCCTTCATAGATGCGAAGCGCTCGCGCGTCTCCTCGGTAAGTTCGCGAATGCGCCGCGGTGCCCCCAAGGTTCGTCGCATCGTCAGAATCAGCCCCAGCGCGGCGCGTGGACGATAATCAGCGTAGTAGTCGCGTGGTCGAGAGCGCTCTTCCTCCGAGATTCTGGGTGAGTCGCCCTCCTCAATCGCAAGCTCGTAGAACTGCCGCGCCCGCAGAAAGTCTCCTTGCCCTCGATAGATCTCACCCAAGAGGCAGGCCGCGACCATGTAGTAGATGGACACGCGCTGTGGCGAGTCCAAGATCTTCTGCAAATAGGGTATGGCCTTTGCCCGGTCGCCGTTCTGATCTTGGACATAACGAGAGGCCAAGTCGAGCAGCTCGCGCAGCCCGCGTGCACTCGCCTGTGCTGCGCCTTGAAAGCGAACACCCACAGCTGTATGTGGCGGCGGGCGAACGGTCGATGTGGGGCGAGCGGGGCGGGAGCGACGCGGCTCTTCTCCGCGCTCCGCGGGGAGAGATGCCCCCGGTTGGACTTCTCTTGACCCGTCTGGAATCGGTCGCTGTGCCGCGTTCGAGCGCGGGACGGGGACGCTTGACAGGTCCACGGGCGACTGGCGTGCCTCCACGCCGGATGTAATGCGAGGCCCCCTCGTAGGCGTGTCCTGATCGGCACTGGCTTCGCCCAGTTGAGTAGTCCTCCGCTGAGCGTGCAGTCCAGCACCTTTTAACGGAGGCGTGATTGCCTGATTTAGCGCAGCGACGGTGTCGATCGCAGAGGAAAGGGCGACACGGACCGAGGGCTGCAAGCTGCTCGGGAGCGCCCGCCTCCGCCGCGCCACCACCTGTGCGGCAAAGAGCCCTAGGATGAAAAGTAGGAGTAAGATGCTCGCGAGACTCATGGAAATACTCGACTCAGTTGGGGACGTAAGTCCAGCCTCGCTCCTGCCATCGACTGACTGACACCGGACGAAGGAACTGGTGGTTTACAGTCAGCAGTCCGCGGATCTGCACCCGCTCGGAGACCAGGCTCGCGAGGCGGCTAGGCACATCGGTCAGATAGGTCAGCCTTCCTTTTTCATCCACTAATCCCAGCGGCAAGTTGCCGCGGGCATCCGTCGCAGCGCAGAAAGTCTGCTCCTCCGATTGCGTGCGCTCCTGTAGATAGCAGCGAACCTCCACCAAGCGCCCCTCGATCGTAGACAGACGCTCCAGACTGGAGTAAGTAAGGGCTCGCCCCCCCGCCCCAACCGGCGCGCAGGCCGCAAGCAGCCCAGCGAACAATAGCGGCAGCGTCGCCCTATTCATTGCCCACCTCCACCCCGGGACCTTCGGTTCCAGAGTACGGCAGGTTGACCACCTGCCAGCTTGCTCCACATTGCGCGCGGAGCTGCACAACACTCATTGCCTGCCCATCCTGATGCAGTAGCCCGCGCGCCTGGATTCGCTCTGGCTGTAGCCCCGTCTGCGGGCAGCTGTGACGTAGAATCCGTCCATCCAACAGCAGCAGGGTGAAGTGCCCCAGACTGGTCAAGATACCTCCCGGCTTGCCATCCTGTAGGGCGCGGCGATTGCAGTCAGCCGTCGCCCGCGGCACAGCCAGGCACTCTGCTGCCCACAGCGCTCCGTCAATGGTGTCGGGGGCCAGCTCTACCGCAAAGTCCTTCGGCTTGGGATCGGCCAGAGCGACTGCCGATGTCAGCATGAGGCTCAGCAGCACAAGCTGAGAAATGGGTATCGACAAGCGGCGGTGTTCCATGGTCGTTCTCCTCACCACTCCGACAACTGGAGGTTGTTCGCGATCTCCCGAGCGTAGCGATCCATGCGACCGCGCAGCTCGGTAGTCTGTGCGTTCCTTGTGAGCTGAAGCAGGTAGCGCAGGTGAGCGTGGCGATAGCCGAACTCACGCCCGGTCTGGGGAGCCAGCCCCCGACGGTGATGGATACATGCGACGGCGTCCAGCACCTGCTCGTACAGCTCGCTGTTGCTTGCTCGGAACAGCAGCCCCACAGAATACACGTCCTGGGTCAGATCTTCCCAGGGGCCAAGATCGTCGGGAGCAGCGGGCGTGGCCACACAGCGCGGGCGGGCAATCGCCAAAAACTCCTGCAGAAGCTGTTCGCTCTCCTGACTCCAGTAGGCGCGCAGGCTGGCCGCAAGCTCCGAGTCCTCAGCTTGGCTCTGGCCCTGCGCGCTCTGACCTGGCTGATCGGGGGCCTCTCTCGTACCGCAGTCCTGTAGCTTCGCTTCGAGCAGGCCCAGCGCCCGAGCGCGTAGGCGGAAGGAATCGGGCGCTCCTTCACGCAGCAGCGTCATCAGCGACAGGACTCGTTCGAGATGGCCGCAGAGTATCGGCGTCGGCATCTGATAGGTCTCCAGCAGCTCTAGCTTGGCTTGTAGCCGCCGGTCCCTCTGGCCAATAGCTGCTATCTCGGGACTCCAGCGCGCCCGCGGGAACGACTCGGTTTCGTCGTAGGCAACCAGATTCAAGGCAAGATTAGCCTCGGCGCTGGTTTCGATGTGCTCACCAATCCAAGCCATGGACGTTTGCTGCCACAGCCGGGCATCTAGTGGTGTATGGCGAAGCATCGGGTCTGCCTGTGCTGGCAGCAGCCCCCCTTTGATCGGGGCTTTAGCGCGGAGCTCCTGCCAGAGTTCAGGTCGCTGCGTGCGGATGGCCTGCAGCAGCGTCAGTGCCTCGACGGTCGAGCTGAGCTTATCGAGCGAGGGAAAAGCACGGCGATACAGATCCCAGCGCTGCTCTATGTCCTGTTTCAGCTCGCGGTACGGAATGCGCGCTGCCACTTGATCTCGAGGGCTGGGGGCATCGGTGGATCGATACCAGAGCTTGGTCTGTGGATGAATCCAGGAGCCAATCGACAGACGAATCGGCCAAGCGCCAACCTCCGGGGTCACACGCAGCGTTAGCTCTCCCACGCAGCCAGGTGGGCTGGGGTAGCGTGCAGCCAGTCGACGGTAGGCAAATGCTGCCACATCGTGGTTCTTTGCATCCAGCAGCCGCTCATGTTGACGCGCGGGGAAGCGCTGATCATTGCCATCCCGAGCAAACAACGGATGTAGCTGCGGCCTCTCAAACGGAAGGTCGCCGCAGGCAAGCTGATGGGCCAGCACATCCCATTGACGCAAGCTGGAATGCAGGGTCGCGGGAGCGCTGGGGGGATAGTAGCTTGTCGCACCGGGTACCAGCGCACCATCCAGCGAGACCACAATGACCCCACCCTTGTACTTCTCGGCCCAGGCCACAACCTGGCGCTGGTCGAAAGCGGACATGGGAATCGTACGCTGCTGGCCACCAAGGTCGAAAAGCAGCCCCTGCGGGCTCGCGCTGACATGGCGAATGGAGCGGACCGAGATGTCCTTTGCGATCTCAAAGACCAGTCCGGCGTGAGACAAGCTTGGCAGAAGCAAGGTGCCGCATGCGACTGCCATCGCCACGCGGGTGGCTTGGCGCGAATTGGGCATAGGCGACTGGCTCCTATACGAAAAGTCATCGAGGCTGGTTTGCCACCGCACACCCACGCTCGTTTCCAATGTTCAGGCGTGGGTGTACGGTGTTCTAGGGGGTGCTAACGTGCCTTGCTCGGAGTCACCGGGGCGGCCTTCTTTACGACCGGGCTAGGTGCCGAAACGGCAGGTTTGTTGCTACCGCCGGCACCGCCGACCTGGGCAAACGCAGCAGTGAACTGGGAGCAGACGGCCAGCAGGAGCAGTGCGGTGAAGGTCTTCATGGTTCATTCTCCGATCAGAGGGTTGCTAATTGGCGACTCGTGTCACCCACCTAGTGTCTCGCCCCAGTGAATTTGACCGGTTGAGGGGTGGCTCAAGCGGCCTGCTGTAATAGGGCTGGGGGCGCTGGGTTTGGGTAGCTTCGGGCCAGCTTCTGCCTGGCTTTGTC
>Ga0075163_10008736_pt1 | contig 13314 bp, 14 predicted proteins | sample JI1023141ADNA_FD_71478 | JGI IMG/M metagenome (GOLD analysis project Ga0075163, IMG submission 71478) | Wastewater effluent complex algal communities from Wisconsin, to seasonally profile nutrient transformation and Carbon sequestration -... | ecosystem: Engineered > WWTP > Effluent > Algae...
ACATTTGATAAGGTTTTCAGCGCTTCATCATATTTCTTTTGTGCTAATTGTGAATCTGCTAAGCGTATTTTTACAATTTGCAGTAAACCAGCATCTTTTACTTTTGAGTTTTCAACTTTCTTTAACGCTTTTTCAGCGGCAGCATAGTCTTGTTTATCATAAGCAAGCTTCGCCAAAATAAATTGTGTTTGAATCGCTTGAACTGAATTTGCATCATCTTTCACAATCTTATCAGCTGCTTCAGAGACTGTTGCCAAAGCATCCGGTTGACCAGATGCAGCTTTGGCTTCATCCATTAACTTCTGTACTTTCGCAGTTTGACTCTGTGCCTCAGCCAAACTTTTCTTTTGCCAATATTCCCATCCGAAAAAGGCAATCAAGGCAATCAGAATCCCGCTAACCATGGCAGAACCATATTTTTTGCCAAAAGACTTTAATTGGTCGAATTGTTCCTCATCACTTAAACTCATGTGATTGTCCTTTCCCTAAATATTGTGCAATTTATTGTTTAAATTTTTCGATAAAAAATGACGTCAGCTCAGTTAAAACCACCTGCGCCTGTTCAGCAGTTGCAAGCTCTTTCACCAAAAGCTGTTGAGATTCCCACTCACGCTCACCCAAAATCACGGCATAAATCGCACCAGATTGATCAGCCTTTTTCATCTGGCTTTTCATACTGCCTTGAGATCCTGTTTTCAAACGGATCTTACTATTTGCAGCTTCTAGTTGGTCGCGAATTTGCTCTGCCAAAACTAAGGCTTTGGCTTGATATGCAGGTTCAGCCAATAAGAAGATTTCACAATCACGCACTTCTTTAGTTTGTTCGACTTGCTCAAGCAAGAGCAATAGTCGCTCCATACCCATTGCAAAGCCAACCGCAGGAACCGATTGATCTGCCTTACCTTTTAACTGCCCAACCAAACCATCGTAGCGGCCACCTGCACAAACTGTTCCTTGTGAACCCAACATCGTTGTTGTCCACTCAAAAACAGTCTTGTTATAGTAGTCCAAACCACGGACTAGCTTGTGGTTAATCACAAACTCAACGCCCGCATCAGTGAGATACTGTTGTAACTGTTGGAAGTGATTGATTGAATCTTCTTTTAAGAAATCATGCAACTTTGGTGCATTTTCTAAAATCTGTTGCGTTGATTCAATTTTAGAATCCAAAATACGCAATGGATTGGTGGTTAAACGGCGTTGTGAATCTTCATCCAGTGCATCTTTATGTTGATTCAAGAATTCAACCAAAGCGGTACGATATTCAGCACGCTCATCCGTTTCACCCAAAGTATTGAGTTCTAAACGCACATTAGCTGCAACACCCATACGTTTCCATAAACGTGCTGTCATTAGAATGATTTCAGCATCAATATCAGGCGTTGCGACGCCAAAAGTCTCTACACCAAATTGGTGAAACTGGCGATAACGACCCTTTTGTGGTTTTTCGTAGCGGAACATTGGCCCCACATACCACACTCGCGGCGTTGCACCACGGAGTAAGTTATGTTCCAACATTGCACGCACGCACCCTGCCGTACCTTCTGGACGTAAGGTCAATGATTCTGGTGGCGTACCTTTATCGAAAAAGGTATACATTTCCTTTTCAACGATATCAGTGGCATCACCAATCGCACGTTTAAATAAGTTAGTTTGCTCAACAATCGGTAAACGAATTTGTTGATAGCCATAAGCATCCATCAAAGATGCCAATTGTTGTTCCAGACTTCTCCAAGCAGCAGTTTGTGTTGGAAGGGTGTCATTAAAACCTTTGATTGCGACGATTGAACTCATGATGAACTACGAATAATTTCTTTAGATTTAGCTTCTTCAAGCTCTTGAACACGTTGACGAACCATTGTTTCAATTTCATCAACCAACTGATTTGTATCAATTAAATGGCTTTTCTCACCATTTCTATAGACCAGTGAACGCGGAGAAGCCCCCACAATCCCAATATCCGCTTCCTTCGCTTCACCAGGACCATTCACTTTACATCCGATGACAGATAAATCCATCGGTGTACGAATATCTTCTAAACGCTCTTCCAAAGCCTGCATCACTTGAATCACATTAAATTCTTGACGTGAACAGCTTGGGCAAGCAATAAAGTTAATGCCATTGGAACGTAAGCCCAACGATTTTAAAATATCAAAACCGATTTTAATTTCATCTTCAGGTTCAGCAGCAAGAGAAATACGCATGGTATCTCCAATGCCTTCCATCAATAATCCACCTAATGCAATCGCCGATTTTACCGTACCCGTACGATAAATCCCGGCTTCAGTGACACCCAAATGCAATGGATTATCAATCTGTTGAGATAATAAACGATAGGCATCCATGGTTAAAAACACATTTGATGCTTTGACGCTAACTTTGAATTCATGAAAATCTAGACGATCTAGAATATCAATATGACGCATTGCAGATTCAAGCAAGGCTTGTCCTGTTGGCTCACCATATTTGACTTGTAAATCTTTTTCCAATGATCCTGCATTGACACCAATACGAATCGAAATACCATGATGTTTGGCTGCGGCAACCACTTCACGCACTTTCTGATCTGAACCAATATTGCCAGGGTTAATCCGCAAACAATCTGCGCCATAATCAGCTACAGCGAGTGCAATACGATGATCAAAATGAATATCTGCAACCAAAGGTACAGAAACACGTTTGCGAATTGCACCAAATGCCTCTGCTGCTTCCATTGACGGCACAGAAACACGCATGATATCTGCACCCGCATCTGCACAACGTTGGATTTGCGCCACTGTTGCATCGACATCACAGGTTTCAGTATTGGTCATACTTTGAACACTGATCGGGGCATCACCACCGACATACACCGAACCCACTCGAATTTTACGGGTTGGACGACGTTTAATTGGATTCACAATCATCGTATAGCTCTACTCTTTGGCATTAACGAGACAAACGGAATTCTGCTTTTCCATTGACAGTATACGGAGACAAAGAAATTTGCTCCTGATTTAAAGTCAAGGATACGGCTGTTGCGTCATCTAAACGAATTTGGAATGGTGACTCACCACTCAAAGTTAATGTAGATGCTTGACGACCTGTTGCCAATACTTTACCTGTTGCATCCACAATATGCACCGAGGTTGGTCGACTAAAATTTAAAATTAACTGATCACCAGAGGTTGCTACTGTGCTATTTCCCATAGGAATAATTTCAACATCAGAACTTTTCACCTTTGGAACGTCAGCTTCATCTTTATGACCAGATGTCCAATTTTGTACAGCCATTACTGCCAGCCAGCCCAAAAGCAGCACAACAGCTAAAATAGCTATTCGCTTTAACCATTTACGGTTACGTACACTTTTTGAACCAGACAACTTACCCATGATCTTGATAGGAGAATTATTCAAGGCATGGTTTGCTTTTAATCCAGTATCATTGGCATAAATTTCATCAAAACGCTGAATAATGGCACTCGCATCCGCATTTAAATACTTTGCATAGGCACGATAATAGCCTTTGATAAAAGTTGCTTCTGGTAATGATTTATAATCATCTTGCTCTAATGCTGTTAATGTTTTAACAGGCATATTCAATACGCTTGCAATCTCTTCAAGTTCTTTCTTTTGTGCAATACGAATTTGACGCAAATACTCACCAGGTCGTTGAATATTTCCTAAAGTTGACGATGGCGAGGTTGAGCCAGTTGGCTGATGTGAATTTGGATTTATTTCCATACGGCCTCAGTACTGTACTGTAATTGCAAATAACGTTGATATTCTGGACTATCAGGAAATAATGCACGCAGTTGATTCACCAGCACTTGCATTCCTAATTGATCCGCATTCGCTCGAGCAATGCGTATACCAATCCAAAGTGCACGTGCACCTTGGTTTTTCTGCCCCACATTACGAACATATTGTTCATATAGTTGCGATGCATCTCTATTATTTTGTTGCAAATAGAAAATTTCTGCTAACTCTAACATTGAAATTATTGCATTACGATTTGCTTGTAGCGCCTGTTTGAATGATTTTTCAGCATTCGCAACATCGCCCAATTTCAAATAGATTCGCCCAAGGTTTTCCAACGATTGAAATCGCTGTTCATAACCTAAAGTTGCACCTGCATGGGTAAACTGCTCGATCGCTTCATTATAACGTTGCATTTGATACAAATATGTACCGTAATTATTACGAGCTTGCGCATTATCAGATTCAGATGAGATGGCACGTTTGAAATAAGCTTCTGCTTTTTCCATATTTGACTTACTGCCTTCTTGCTGCAGCAAAATCCCCATCATCATATTGGCATTTGCATCACGTGAATCAATTTTTAGCGCTTGATCAAGAGAACGCTTGGCTGAATCCAATTCACGGGTACGAATATATTCGGCAGCCAGTTGAGTGCGAACTTGCACTGCCTTTTCGGGGTCTTTCTTTAATCCTGTAGTAGATTGGCAGGCTGTTAACCCCATTACAGTAAACACAACAGTAGTCGCTATAATCGTTTTTAGTCGAGTTGTATTCAACGCTTTATCCCCAAGTTTTATCCTTGTGTGCGCAAAATTTCTTGTCGTTGCGCCACTTTCTTCTGCCACTGTTCAGCACGGCGAGTACGGTCAGCAACCTGCCCCACCAATTGACCACACGCCGCATCAATATCATCACCACGTGTCTGACGAATCGTACACACAAATCCTGCATCCGACAAAGTTTTTTGGAATGCAATAATTCGGTTACGACTTGAACGACCATAAGGTGCATGTGGAAATGGGTTAAATGGGATCAAATTTATTTTACTTGGTAAATTTTTCAATAATTTTAACAATTGCTGTGCATGTTCTGGATGATCATTCACCCCTTCCAACATCACATATTCAATCGTGACATGTCGACGTGCACTTTCATTACCATCTTTGGTCAAATAACGCTGACAAGCAGCAATCAATTGTTGTAATGGATATTTTTTATTGATTGGAACAAGTTCATTTCGTAATTCATCATTTGGTGCATGTAACGAAATTGCCAAAGCGACATCAATATCTTGTGCCAACTGATCAATCTTTGGAACAACGCCAGAAGTCGATAAAGTTACACGGCGCTTGGACATACCATATGCAAAATCATCTAACATTAACCGCATTGAACTGAGTACTGCATCGTAATTGAGTAAAGGTTCACCCATACCCATCATCACAACATTGGTCACTGTACGTTCACGCTCTGCAACAGGCACATCTTCCATATAGGAATAATTTGCCATCCAAAGTTGACCGATGATTTCTGCGGGAGTTAGGTCACGTTGGAAACCTTGCTTTCCAGTCGAACAGAATGAACAATCCAACGCACAACCCACTTGCGAAGAAATACATAAGGTTTTACGTGCACCTGTTTTATCTTCTGCGGGAATCAGTACCGTCTCGACTAAAGAGCCTTCACCTTCACCAACACGGAACACCCACTTACGCGTACCATCTTTAGAATAATTACGGTGTACCACTTCAGGCGCTTTAATTTCACAAATCTTTTCTAATTTTTCACGTAACTTGCCTGAAATATTGCTCATTTCAGCAAAATCAGTCACGAAAAACTGGTGTATCCATTTCATGATTTGACTCGCACGAAACTTTTTTTCGCCCAAGTCTTCAAAGAATTTTTCTAGTTCAGCCCGCGACATGCCAAGCAAATTTACTTTCTTATCGGCAGCTTGAACGACAGACGTAGTTAAAGACTGTTGTTTTTCATCTAAATTTTCTGATGAAACGACCACTACAGAACTCATGTATATTTACCTAAACGATATCAGCGCTAGAAAATGCTGTGTAATTTTCACACAACTCAATCTATAAAAAATAAAAAACCAGATAAGTAGTATACCACTTATCTGGCTTGAATACTTTGGATTAACGAGTGCGTGGGCAGATCTCGTTATCAGCAAAGAAGTAAGCGATTTCACGCTCAGCAGAAGCAACTGAGTCAGAACCGTGAGCAGCATTTTCGTCGATGCTTACAGCGAAGTCAGCGCGAATTGTGCCTGGAGCCGCTTCTTTAGGGTTTGTAGCGCCTAAGATTTCACGGTGAGCAAGAACTGCGTTTTCGCCTTCAAGAGCTGAAACAACAACTGGACCAGAAGTCATGAATGCAACTAGATCACCAAAGAAACCGCGTTCTTTGTGTTCAGCATAAAAACCTTCAGCATCAGCTTGAGAAAGGTGTTTCATTTTAGTTGCAACAATTTTTAAACCCGCTTTTTCAAAACGAGCAAAAATGTCACCGATGTTGTTTTTAGAAACTGCATCTGGTTTTACGATAGATAAAGTACGTTCAATCGCCATGATTGACTCCTATTTATGGGTAAACTAAAAAATTTGCCGCATTATACCGATGTCATCGCTAATAATCAGCTTGAATCTGTAAAAGTTCAGCGATTTCTGATATTTTTTTAACGAACTTCATCCAACCAAGCCATTTGAATGGCTTCAAGCAAACCTTCCGTCGACTTATTTGGGTCATCTTTAAAATCTGGCAAAGCACAAACCCATGCATGCAAATCGGTGAAACGTATCCATTGTGGATCGACATCTGGGTGTGCTTCAGTAAGTTCGATTGCGATATCAATCGTATCTGTCCAACGTAAGCCCATACAACAACCTAAATAAATGAGTGTGATTGAGCGTACTTTAACAAATCACAAGATTTAAGAAATAGTGTTCTATGACTAAATTTTCGTTAAAACACTTATAGGATGATATTCAAACTCGGTGCTAATAAAATAATTCCACTTGCAACCGATGCCCCAATCATTGCACCAACGACAACATCACTTGGATAGTGCAAACCTAAAACCATACGTGATAAACCAATCAAGATGGTGAATGGCAACATTAACGTAAGTAAAAATGGTTGAATGTAACCTAAAGTAATGGTGACCATTACCGCATGTAAAGTATGACCTGATGGAAAGCTAAAGTGGTCTAGCGGTCGCTCACCCAAGATAATCACTTGATGAACCTGATAAGGTCTTGGGCGTGTAGTTTGATGTTTTAAAAATTTATAGATCACCGTGCCAACAGAACCAGCAACCAGCAAATATAAAATTTGCAGACCGTATGCCAAACCTTGCTTTATCCATACTGATAACAACATGGCATACCAAAATGGCCCGTCACCTAAACGACTAATCGTTTTAAAAAATAAGGCGACACGTTGCGACTGTGAGAGATGATTGAGGTATACACACCCTTTTAAATCAAGATCGAGTATTTTTATTTTTGCATTCTGAAAATTCATACTGTTCTCCTTTCTGAGGATACGTCAGGTAAAAGTCATGGGAGACTCCTTCACCACCTGATAAAGCGCTTGTTCTAATTGTTGTACAGGAAACTGCCAACTGGTTTCTTGCACACTCTCACTCGCCAGTTGCCCCATTTGCCTCAATTGTGGCAATTCAGGAAGATCGCAAATGGATTGAATTAATGCATCAGTCTGTCCGAGTGGCGTCAACCACCCTGTCACGCCTTGCTTAACATGCTGATGCGCGCATACATAATCATAGGCAATCACAGGTAAACCACTCGCTATTGCCTCTAAAACCACATTACCAAAAGTGTCTGCTTGGCTTGCAAAGGTAAATACATCTGCGCTTGCGTAAGCCATTGCAAGTTCACGACCGCTAAGGCTTCCTGTAAAAATCACATCATGAGATGTTGTCAATTTACTCAACCGAATGCGATCAGGCCCATCCCCGACAATCACAAACTTAATATTTGTACCTTGTTGTGCTTGTAATGCATGGAAGCCTCTGATTAATACATCCACTTCCTTTTCTGGTGATAAACGTCCGACATACAACATCACACGCGTATTGGTATCGACACCCCACTGTTGTCGTAGTTGTTGTGAACGATACTTTGGTGAAAACTTAACTGTATCTACCCCACGCCCAACCACGACCAAAGGACAAGTCACACCAAAACTACGCAAAGCTTGTTCAGTATATTGACTAGGAACACAGGTCACATCGGTACTGTTATGAAACCATGTTAAATAGCGTTGAATTGGTTTTACTAAAAATGCCAAATCAAAGAATCGACTAAAATCCTGAAATGGAGAATGAAAACCACTTGATACTGATATTTTTCTGCTCTTGGCTGCCTGTAAAGCAGTCAGTCCTAAAGGCCCTTCTGTGACGATATGCACCACATCTGGAGCAAACTTTTCAAAAGCTTTTGAAACCTTGATATATTGTGGCCAACCAAATTGAAGACTTGGATACTTAGGAATGGGTTGAGACAGCACCAAGCATTCTTGCTCTGGATGAAACTCCGTACACTCTTCTTTCTGTACAGGTCGTACCAATAAAATTTTATGCCCAAGCCTTTGTAAGCCCTGACACAACTGCATCATTGACAGAGCCACACCATTAATTTCAGGTGGCCATGTTTCAGTGACGATTGCAATTCTTAAACGAGGACGAACTAAATCACGAAGTTCAGCCAATTCATTTTGTTTATTTTTAAGTTGTTTCCTTTTAAAATAAAACTTAAAACTTTCTGGAAACGGTTCTTGCTTTAATAGAGATGTCGCGTATGTACTTTGCATATCGCCATCCATTTGTGTCGTTATTTTCATGCTTTTAGCTTATAAGTATTTTTTGACACTTTAATGATCAGCACATGACAGTTTCATGAATCAAATGATATGATTTATTGCTTTCAGCAAAAATAAAAAGATTTTAAAATCATGCAAATATTAAAAGCTCAGTCACGTTCTGAATTAGCAGACCGCCTTCGCCCTACTATTAAATATAAAAGCAAAGCTATTGTTGCTTATTTTGTATTTTTTATCACTCATAGTCTTTTGTTGATAGTCTTTCTCTACCTGTTCGACTGGGTAAAAGGTCAACCCTATCAACTGCATTGGGGATATTTTATTTTTAGCTGGATTTATGCAATTGCATTTGCGTTTCCAATTAAACATAAATTCAGCGATTATCGCATTCCTTTTTCATTTGAAAAATATTTTATTGACCCAGCATTAGTTCAGGATTTAAACAAACTAGAATATATAAAAGCAACAGCAACAATTACAGATATTAAAATCCCATCAAAACAGTTTTTTAAACCTACATTGCATACTTTAACCCTACAACTGAATGAAACAGAGGAAGTCATCACGGATACTTCTGTTCATTTAAATCTATTATTTAGAAATATTTATTTTACCAATTCAAATTACACTCAATTTTATGCTGACCCAGCATGGATTGGTACAAGAGTAGAAGTTTGTTTTTTACCCAAATCTAAGCGCATCATTCAATTGATTGTGGATACTGATCAACATGATTTTCAAGATTTGACCACTGAATCCGTTAATAAACTCACATTACATGAAGTTCCCTCTCGTTTCACCCAAGAGTTATTTGCGGTTCAAAGTATTGAAGCTATACGCTCAACAGACAACACATGGCAATATGAATTAATCATCACAACAACATTTCACAATCAATATCATATCCCTGCTAACAGTCAGGGCTTTGCTAAGCTAGAACAGATACTCTCAAATCGAATTGATTTTTTTAAATACTGTCAGTTTAAGCAAAGCCCATCAATCAGGTCAGAAGTTCTTTATCGACCTAAAATAATTAAACCACCACAGTTTCTACCCAAAATTATATCAACGCCCCATAAAGTTTTTCTTTAGACCAAAGGATTATCAACCGCAAATAACTGTTGATCTTCTAAACGATAAGCCACCAATTGTTGCCCCCAAACACATCCACCATCGACATTTTGAATTTTTTGGCTAATGGTTTTACCCTGCAACGCCGCCCAATGTCCAAAAATCAGTTGATGGGTTTGGGCTGCTTGGCTTTCAAACTCAAACCACGGCTTAAACCCTGTTGGCATCGGTGCGTCTAACGCATCTTTAAATTCAAACTCTAGCCGCCCTTCAACATCCGTCAAACGCATACGAGTTAGATAATTAGTGATACAACGTAAACGAGCTGAGCCTGTTAAATCATCCGACCACAAATCAGGTTGAGCACCATACATTTCAACCAAAAATGCATCTAAAACAGATAAATCCTCATGTCCTACCGCGTGTTGAACTTCCTGAGCAAGCGCAATGGTTTTTTCTGCATTCCAAATACAAGGAACACCCGCATGGGTAATCAAAGTTTGTTCATTTGGGGTTAAACTCAATGGCTGTTTACGCAGCCAATCAATCAACTCATCACCATCAATTGCATCAATCACATCCTGAGTATGATCTTTGGATTTGGCTTTTTTAAATCCACGTGCGCAGGCGATCAAGGTCAAATCATGGTTGCCGAGAACAGTTGCCGCAGCCCCACGATCTGCTAACTTTTTAACAAAGCGCAACACCCCTACGGAATTTTCACCACGTGCAACCAAATCACCAGCAAACCATAAAAAGTCTTGGTCTGGGTCAAAACGTATTTCTTTCAATAACGCTTTTAATGCTTCGAAACAGCCTTGCACATCACCAATGACGTAGTTATAGCGTTTAGACATTGTTAAGATACCATCTGATCAGATAGGGCAACAAAATCAGCCAAACTCAAGGTTTCTGGTCGTGCCATCGGATCAACCCCTGCTTTTTCAAAACCATCTTCAGCCAACATTCCTTTTAAGCTATTGCGTAAAGTTTTACGACGTTGGGTAAAAACATGTCCAACCAAGCGAGCTAATGCCTTTTCATCTTTTGCCACAATCGGTTTGATTGCATACGGCTCTAAACGGAAGACGGCAGAGGTCACTTTAGGGGGTGGATTAAATGAACCTGGTGGTACTTCAAACAAAAATGTTGGTTTACAGTAATACTGAATCATGACCGATAGCCGACCGTATTCTTTCGTATTGGGTACAGCCGTAATGCGATCTACCACCTCTTTCTGCAACATGAAATGCATATCTTTAACTTTGTCACCAAACTCCAAGAGATGGAACAACAAAGGCGTTGAAATGTTATAAGGCAGATTACCAACGACACGGAGTGGATGACCGTCTTTAAATAGCGCAGTGAAATCGTATTTTAATGCATCAGCTTCGATAATAGTTAGACGTTCAGGATGCGGCACACGACCTGGTAAACCTGCTGCCAAATCACGGTCAAGTTCAACCACAGTCAGAGCGTCACACTCGCCAATTAATGGAGAGGTTAATGCAGCCAAACCAGGACCAATTTCAACGATATTCTCGCCTGTACGTGGATTCACTGAGCGTACAATTTTAGCAATCACACGTTGATCATGTAAAAAGTTTTGACCAAAACGTTTTCGAGCCTGATGCCCTTCATCTTTAGGGTTTAGGGCATTAATTTGATACATACATTTATACTCAATATTTGAAACTTAATCCCCCCTCTTTTATAAAGAGGTGAGAAGCGATTATAGCTTCGTAAAGGAAGTTCTTGCTAAATCAAGTGCTAAATCCACTGCAACATGCAAACTCGATGCTTTTGCTTGTCCAGTACCTGCAAGAGAAAGTGCCGTACCGTGATCGACAGAGGTTCGAATAAATGGCAAGCCCAAAGTAATATTTACTGCTTCACCAAAACCCTGTGATTTTAGCACAGGTAAGCCTTGATCATGATACATCGCTAAAACTGCATCGGCATCTTTTAGGTTTTCGGGAGTAAATAAGGTGTCAGCAGGCAAACTCAAACTCATGTGAACCCCCTGCGCCCGATACGTTTCTAAGACAGGATTAATCACATCAATTTCTTCACGCCCTAAATAACCATCTTCACCCGCATGTGGATTTAAACCACAGACTAAGATATGTGGCTCAGCAATTTTAAATTTAGTTTTTAAATCATGAATCAGAATATCAATCACTTGATGTAAGCGTTCTTTGGTAATGGCATCAGGCACATCACGCAAAGCCAAATGTGTTGTGGCTAGGGCAACACGAAGCGTTTTGGTTGCCAACATCATCACGACACGATCAACATCTGCAAACTCTTGGTAATATTCAGTATGTCCACTGAATACAATGCCTGCATCATTAATAATCGACTTTTGTACTGGAGCCGTTGCAACACCAACACTCCGCCCCGACATCGCATAATCTGCGGAACGACGTAATTGCTCGAGTACATAAGCTGCATTTGCAGAATCTAATTGCCCTAATACAACTTTTTCAGCTAAAGGAACATCTTCAACAAATAATTGTCCTTGCAAACTAGATTCAGCTTGTCCTTGATAAGGGGTGAGTTCAATATTTAACCCCAACTGATGTGCACGTTGCCACAACATTTCCATATCAGCGAGAATAACAATTGGTCGCTCATCTACACGCTCAGCTAAACTTAGACAGATATCTGGTCCAATTCCAGCGGGCTCACCTGATGTGATATATAAAGGACGCATAAAAACCGCCACAAAGTTTCTTGATTTTCACATAGTGTAGCGAAAATCTAAAAACAGCTATAGCCCCCTACATACCACAATAGCAATGAATTAAGGATTTGATGAGCCTTTAGACAAATTTTGAGGAACTAAATTTGAAGGTACAAATTCAACCTGACGCGTCCAAGGGTTAATCTTAGGCTGCACCTTTTTCTCCGGTTGAACAGCAACCACATCCCCTTTCTTCTCAACAGCAGCGACCGTACTACTTGGCTTTTCAATGAAAGGGTTCGCAACGACTTCTTTCTTTTCAACAGCATGAGGCTGTTGTGCTACTTGCTGTGGCTCTTTCTTTTCTGTTGCAGGTGTTACAGGAGCCACTGGATTTGGATAAGTAGCAGCCATCGCACCTTGTTTCACAACAGTTTGCGTCGTTGGTTGATGTACTTGAGGATTTGGCTGAACCGACGAACTTGGTGATTGAGCTAAAGGATTCGTCTGATCATCAGGAATTTCAATCGCTTTCATTTCAGCAGTCACCATCATGGCGGGATCGACATGCTCACCACGACTTTCCAAGACTTCAACTTTACGACTTGCTCCCTCTTTAGGTTGAAATTCTGAATAATTGGTCACACTCCCCTGATCGACCCATTTATATAAACGTCGTGCGTTCGCTTGTGTAGAACCAACACTTATTAACATGACAACTACAACAATTTTTGTAGAAAACGATAAACCCATCAAATTCCCCAAAAGAAGAGGTAAATACTTCTATTTATTTCAAATAATTAATGCAAAAATGATAGGTCAAATACAAGCGTCTCTCAAGTCAAATAATGTAGTTCAAAATTAACGGGGATATAGTTACAAAATCAGTCACATTGCAGCAAATTGTGGCGTCTAGCGTGAATTTTTCTTGTACGCTTTTATAAACTCATGTAGAATTC
>Ga0075163_10008737_pt1 | contig 13313 bp, 12 predicted proteins | sample JI1023141ADNA_FD_71478 | JGI IMG/M metagenome (GOLD analysis project Ga0075163, IMG submission 71478) | Wastewater effluent complex algal communities from Wisconsin, to seasonally profile nutrient transformation and Carbon sequestration -... | ecosystem: Engineered > WWTP > Effluent > Algae...
GTCGAAGGACCCGAGCGAGCGCCCCCCGATCCGTACGTCCTGAGCGAAGCCCGCTGCGGGCGAGTCGAAGGACCCGAGCGAGCGCCGCCCTATCCGTACGTCCTGAGCGAAGGCCAGAGCGAGCGAGGGCGAGTTGAAGGGCCCGCTGCGGGCGAGTCGAGGGGCCGAGGGTCAGGCGCGGGTGGCGCGGACGACGGTGTGGACCATCGGCGGGGTCGGGCGGGTGATGACGGCGTCGGTGAAGCCGAGATCTTGCAGCCAGGCGACGTGGTCGACGTCGGCGTGGCAGCCGCCGCGCTCGCTGGTGAGGAACATGTTGAGGCCGAAGAGGGCCGCGAAGGGGGGGCCGACGCGGGTCTGGTCGCGCATCACGTCGACGATGTAGATGACGCCGCCCGGATCGAGCGCCTCGCGCAGGCGGCCGAGCAGGGCCTTGCAGGCGTCGGCCGGCTCGCGGTGCAGCAGGCCCGAGACCAGGACGGCGTCGTGACCGCCGCCGAGCTCGGCCGTCAGCACGTCGGCGTCGCGGTGCACGACCCGGTCGGCCATGCCCTGCGCCGCCACCAGCTCGCGGCCGACCGCGGCGATGCCCGGCAGCTCGAGCACGGTGGCGCGGAGCTCGGGGTAGCGCTTGCACAGCAGCACCGAGAGCGTGCCCGGGCCGCCGGCCACGTCGAGCAGGTGCTTCTTGCCGGTCAGGTCGACCGCGCCGACCAGGCCGTGGCCCATGCCGAGCGCGCGCACGTGCATCCCCTCGACGAACGCGCGGGTCCGGGTCGGGTCGTCGCCGGTGTAGACCGGGGTGGCCACGATCGGCGCGTCGTTGCCGATCGCCTCGCCCAGCCGGGCCCAGGCCGGAAACAGCCGGGCGTTGTAGGCCAGGGCGCCGGCCAGCGAGCCGGGGCGCCCCGGGACCAGGAACACGCTCGCCTCGGGCGTGTTGCGATACACGTCGCCGTCGCGCACGCACAGGCCGAGGGCGGTGACCGCGTCGACGAGCAGCTCGGTCGAGCGCACCGGCAGGCCCTGGCGCGCGGCGAGCTCGGCGGCGGTCGCCGGCCCGGCCTCGAGGGCGGCGAACAGCCCGTGGTCGAGGGCGGCGAACAGCGCGGCGGAGCCCCAGAAGGCGTTGGCGAGATCCAGGATGCGAGCGGGGTTCACTTGGGCCCTCCCAGGGGCGGCATGGGGATGTCGGGCGCGAGGACGTCGATGGCCGGCGCCGGCACCGGCGGCTTCTCGGGCCCGCGCTTGATGACCAGCGTCACCGGCACGTCCTTGGCCGGCAGGAGCTTGGTGTTGCCGGTGTAGCCCTCGTTGGGACCCGCGTACGGGTTGCCGGGATCGACCGAGTAGCGCATCGGGGCGAAGTAGTCGCGGGCGACCAGGGTGATGAAGTCCTTGGTCAGGAGCGACTGGTCGCGGTCCTCCTGGGCGAAGCCGACGACCTGCCACGGGTGATCGGGCGGCGCCTTCTTGCGCTTCTTGTCGACCATGTAGGCGCTGATCGGGCGCTCCTTGCCGTCGACGATCGCGGCCAGCATCACCGTGTCGGCGGCGGTCGGCGCCGACACCACGTGGTTGGGGCCCTGGGGGATCGTGCCCTCGTAGCCCAGCAGCGACAGCGCCAGCCGCAGCTCGATCGCGTTGGTATCGACGACCAGCAGGCTCTCGTATGCCTTGCCGTTCTCGGTGACCGCGACGTACTCGAGCGGGCCGGTGGCGGCCGCGACCTTGCCCGGGATCTCGATCCGGCCCTTGGCCAGGTCGACCTTCATCGTGCCGACCTGGAGCAGGTCGGGCCCGAGCTTCTTGATGAGCTCGTCCGGCTTGATGTCGGGCGCGGTGCTGCTGATGATCGGCGCGTCCTTCATCAGCTCGGGATTGCCGCGGCGCAGCAGCTCGGCTCGTCGGGCTTCGTAGCCGGTGTCGACCGCGGTCGGATCGTACTTCGGCTTGGCCGCAGGATTGGCCGGACCGGTGGGGGCGGCCTGGCTCCCGGCGCCCGCTGCCGGGGTGGGGGGAGGGGCCGCCGTCTTCTTGTCCTTGCACCCGCCGAGGCCGACCGCGGCCGTCAGGGCGAGCGCGATCGCGCCGCGCTTCATGGGCGGAGATATACACCGTCGAGCCATACGGCGCCGTGGTTACCCGATCGGATCGCGCACCGCCTGCGTTCTGCCATTGCCATCGCCCGGTGACCTGGAGTCTGATCGCTTCCGCCGGATTCACGTCGCACTCTTCGGGGAGCCACCATGAAGTCTCGTTATCTGGTCGCCGCTTGCCTCTCGCTCTTGCTCGCCGCCTGCGGCGGCGCCGATGACTCCGGCCCGCCGCCGGGTGGCGACGACGCCGACGGCGACGGCATCTCCGACAACGACGAGGGCCGGGCCAGCGCGATCGACAGCGACCACGACGGCACCCCCGACTGGCAGGACGACGACAGCGACGGCGACGGCATCCCCGACTACCGCGAGGCCGGCGACGAGCTGGTCGGGACCCGGCCGATCGACAGCGACATGGACGGGACGCCCGACTTCCAGGACCTCGACTCCGACGGTAACGGCCGCGCCGACGATGTCGACGGCACCGGCGATCTCGACGGCGACGGCCGTGGCGACTACGCCGACCTCGACGACGACGGCGACAACATCATCGACCTCGCCGAGATCGGCGCCGACCCGGCCCACCCGATCGACACCGACAGCGACGGCATCCCGGACTTCGTCGACCTCGACTCGGACAACGACACGATCCTCGACTCGGTCGAGGGCATCGAGGACTACGACGAGGACATGACCGGCAACTGGCGCGACCTCGACAGCGACGGCGACTGCCGGTCGGATCAGATCGAGTCGGGCGGCACCAACCCGCCGCGCGACACCGACCTCGATCAGCGCTTCGACTTCCTCGACCGCGACAGCGACGACGACGGCCTGACCGACATGGCCGAGGATCCCAACTGCAACGGCGTGTGGGACAACAACGAGAGCAACCCGGTCAACGGCGACAGCGACTTCGACGGCGTCAGCGACCTGATCGAGGTCGCGGCCGGCACCAACCCCAACGACGCCAACGACAACCCGCAGGCCAACGGCGACTTCGTCTTCGTCGAGCCGTATCAGGACGTCCCGACGCCGATGGAGGACGACCTCGACTTCCAGACCCGGCTGCAGAACGTCGACATGTACGTGCTGATCGATCGGTCGGGCTCGATGTCGAGCGAGATCGGCGCGGTCCGCACCAACCTCGGCACCGCGGTCCGCAACCTGACCTGCCCGCCGCTGGGCAACGGCAACCCGGCGACCTGCATCCCCGACCTGTGGGCTGGCGCCGGCACCGTCGGCTACTCGGGCGCGGCGACCGCGTTCGTCCACACCATGGACATCAAGCCGCCGCCGCAGGACTTCACCGTCATCCCGACCACCGAGCCGGGCGGCTGCTGCGCCGAGCCGCTGACCTTCGGCGTCTACGCCGCGATCACCGGCAACGGCAGCAACAACGCCGCCGGCTGCGGCCTGGCCGGGGTCAACCCGCGGGCGACCTGCAACGGCTCGCCGGCGCAGAACGGTGGCTTCCAGACCTTCGGCTACCCGTGCTTCCGCATGGGCGCGCTGCCGGTCGTGCTCCTCGCCACCGACGAGCCGCCGCTCGGCGCCGGCGACACCAACAAGTGCCCCGACTGGAACACGATCGTGAAGCCGCAGATGCTCAACCGCAGCGCCAAGCTGGTCGGCATCCTCGGCAGCGGCCCGGCCGGGACGACCCAGGCCGACCTGCGGCAGATGGCGACCGACACCGGCGCGGTCGATTCGACGATGAACAACGCGCCGCTGGTGTTCGATGGCTCGGGCGCCAACGCCGCCACCGCGATCGAGAACGGCATCCGCGCGCTCGCCAACGGCGTGCCGCTCGACATGCGGGCCACCGCGGTCGACACCGCCGGCGACCCGGTCGACGCGGTCGCCGCCTTCGTCGACCACCTCGCCACCCTCCAGCTCGGCACCGCCCTGTGCGCCAACGGCCTCACCGACCGCGACGTCAACGGCGACACCTTCCGCGAGGAGTACGTCGACGTCCGGGCCGGCACCGGCGTGTGCTGGAAGGTCGTCGTCAAGTCCAACACCACCGTCCCCGCCACCCAGGCGCCCCAGCTCTTCCGCGCCAACGTCATCGTCACCGGCGACGGCGTCACCGAGCTCGACCGCCGCGAGGTCTTCTTCCTCGTCCCGCCCGTCCCCGCCGACGAGCCCATCAACTGACGGGGTTGCGCCGGCTACGTGCCGGCTCGCGTTGGCGGTGGGCCGCGGTTTCGGGGCGGCCGGTGGTGGTCGCGGCTGCAGCGGAGCTGGCGCGCCGACGCGCTCGGCCACGCCGCGACGGCGCGAGCCGACAGGTCGCGCGACGGTGACTGCAGCGCTCCCTCAGTTCGAGACGGGTGCGACGGGGACGTTGGCGAACCGTCGAAGCCAGTACGTCCCCGCCGGGAAGATCGCGTGCAGGCCTTGCAGCCAGCAGGCCCGCGCCTCCCGGTACGCGACGAGGAAGTCGCGGTAGCGGCGCAGGATGGCCTTGCGCGTTTCGCGGTCGCGCGCCGCGACACGGGGGCGAAGGGTGGGGCGTCGCGCCTGGCTGGTCGGCGAGTCACGCCAGGACTGGCGGAGAATGGCGCGGCGACCGAGGACGTGGGCGCCGGTCTTGAGCCGCTTGACGGCGTGCTCCCGCTCCACCGCGGCGACCCGCTCGCGCAGCACACGACGGACCTCGTCGGCGTCGCCCAGCTCCGGCGGGATGACGTAGCGGAGCTCGACGGTCTCGGGCATCGAGCCGTCGGCGCGGAAGAAGTGCTTCGGTCGCCGGATGGTCAACACCCGTTGGTTGAGCAGGTCCGACAAGCCGTTCACGCCCGGCCAGTGGTGCACCCGCTCGACCAGGCCGTCCTTGACCGGGTTGGTCGCGGCGTAGACCACCTTGTCGATGACATCGGCGGTGTCGACCAGCTCGACCAGCGAGACCGGCTCGCTCGACCACAGGTTCTCCGAACGGCCACGCAGCGCGTTCTGCGCCTTGGCCACGAGCTTGTGCAGGTACTCGTAGAACTCCGCGACCCGACCGCGCCGATCGAGCACCGGCAGGTGGTGGTGGTTGGCCTCCACCGACGGCAGGATGACGTCGATGTCGTAGCGCTGCGCGGCCAGCGCGAGCACGTAGAGGAAGATCTGGTTGGTCTCGTCATCCGGCCGCAGCAAGAACTGCCGCTGCGTGCAGCGACGCGTGATCATCCAGAACTTCCCGGGCAGGATCTGACGAGGGAGCACGGCGCCGTCTCGCATTCCACGAAGCGTGCCAGCGCGTAACCTCGCGTCACCTCTCCATCACGTCTCGCGCACTGGCCGGAATCCGGCCAATCTCGTCCGGTGACCGGACGCTTCTGGCCGGAATCCGGCCACCGCCGCCGAACCACCCCCACCGGGGTTGTTCGTCAGCCGCCCAGGGTCCAGATCTGGCGGCCGGTCTTGAGGTCCTTCTTGCGGATGGAGACGGTGTCGGCGCCCTCGGCCTCCGCGATCGCGCGCAGCTCGGCCTCGTCGGCCGGGGTGCCGTCGCAGAAGCCGATCGGCCGCGGGTTGTTGGCCTGGAGGAGCTGGACCTGGAGCTCGCCCTTGTCCCACCGGGTCTGCGACGCGTTGTCGTGCGGATAGATCATGGTCGGTAGCCTACGCCACCCCCATGACCTCCCCGAACGGGCCGGCCGCCGCGGCTTCCGAGGTTGCGGCGGCGAGGGTACGGTCGGCCCATGACCGCGCCGACCGCCTACGCCGATCTCGAGGCCCGCTTCCATCGCCTGTACGCGCTCCGCAACGCCACCGGCATGCTGGAGTGGGACTGGGCCGCGATGATGCCGAGCGGGGGCGCCGAGGCCCGCTCCGAGCAGCTCGCCGCGCTCAAGGTCGTCTGCCACGGGCTGATCTCCGACCCGGCGGTGTCCGACCTGCTCGATGGCGCCGAGCAGGACCAGGCCACGCTCGACGACTGGCAGCGGGCCAACCTCGGCGAGATGCGCCGGCAGTGGATCCACGAGACCGCGCTCGACGCCCGCCTGGTCGAGGCGGTGTCGCGCGCCCGCTCGGCGTGCGAGCAGCGCTGGCGGGCGACCCGGCCGAGCGGCGACTTCGCGCAGGTCCGGCCGCTCCTGGCCGAGGTCCTGTCGCTGGTCCGCGAGGTCGGCGCCGCCAAGGCCGCCCGCCTGGGCTGCTCGGTCTACGACGCGCTGCTCGACGAGTACGAGCCGGGTGGCCGCGCCGCCGACATCGAGCCGGTGTTCGACCACCTGGCCCGCACGCTGCCCGCCCTCACCGCGCGGGTGGTCGAGCGCCAGGCCCAGGCCGGCGCCCCGGTCCGCCTCGGCGGTCCGTTCGCCGTCGACCGCCAGAAGGCGCTCGGCCTCGCGGTCATGAACACCCTCGGCTTCGACTTCGCCCACGGCCGCCTCGACACCAGCGCCCACCCGTTCTGCGGCGGCGTCCCCGACGACGTCCGGATCACCACCCGCTACGACGAGGCCGACTTCGTCAAGGCGCTGATGGGCGTCATCCACGAGACCGGCCACGCCCAGTACGAGCGCGGCCTGCCCGCCCGCTGGCGCTATCAGCCGGTCGGCCAGGCCCGCGGCATGAGCCTGCACGAGAGCCAGTCGCTGCTGATGGAGATGCAGGCCTGCCGGTCGCGCGCGTTCCTCGACCACGTCGCGCCGATCGTCAAGGACGCCCTCGGCGGCGCCGGCCCGGGCTGGGACACCGACAACCTCCACCGCCTCTACACCGAGGTGAAGCCCGGCCTGATCCGCGTCGACGCCGACGAGGTCACCTACCCGTCGCACGTGATCCTGCGCTTCCGCCTCGAGCGCGCCGCGATCGCCGGCGACCTCGATCTCGCCGATCTGCCCGGCGCCTGGCGCGACGGCATGCGCGAGCTGCTCGGCGTGGTCCCGCCGTCGGACAAGGACGGCTGCATGCAGGACATCCACTGGTACGACGGCGCGTGGGGCTACTTCCCGACCTACACGCTCGGCGCGATGACCGCGGCCCAGCTGTTCGACGCCGCCACCCGCGCGGTGCCCGACCTGCTCGGCGCGATCGGCCGCGGTGACTTCACGCCGCTGCTCGGCTGGCTGCGCACCAACGTCCACGGCGTCGCCTCCAGCCTCACCGGCCGCGAGCTGCTGATCCGCGCCACCGGCCGCCCGCTCGACCCGACGATCTTCGAGCGCCACCTCGAGACCCGCTACCTGAGCTGACCGGCCCGGCCGCCGCGCTCGACGACCGACCCGGCGAGGGCTACGATCGCGCCGTGTTCCTCCGCGACGCGTTGCTGGCGCTGGTCCGGGCCCGAGTACGCTTCTGCGTCGTCGGCGGCGTCGCGGTCAACCTCCACGGCGTGCGCGCATGACCTACGATCTCGACGTGGTGCCCGAGCCCACGATCGAGAACCTGCAGCGCCTCGAGGCGGTGCTGACCGGCCTCGGCCTCGTCGCCCGGATCCCGGTGGTCCTCACCAGCCTGGCGGACGCCGCCGAGCGGCGCCGGCTCCTCGACGAACGCAACCTCCGCGCCGTCACGTTCAGCGATCCCTCGGACCCGCTGCGCGAGATCGACGTCCTGATCAGCCCCGGACCGGAGCCGGCGGCGCTGGTCGACGGCGCGATCCGGCTGACGCTCGGTGATGTCTCGGTGCCGGTGATCGCGCTCGCCGATCTGATCGCGCTCAAGCGCGGCGCGGGCCGGCCGCAGGATCTCGATGACGCTGATCTCCTCGAGCGGTTGGTGCGCGGAGGTCACGGTGGCTGACCGTGACCCGCCGCGCGGGTTTCGCCACCGAGTGTCGGACGCCCAGCTCGCGGCGTTCGCCGCCCGCACCCCCGACGAGCGGCTGCGGTGGCTCGACGAGACCCGCGCCACGCTCATCGAGATGGCGCCCGAAGAGACCCGGCGGCGCTGGCGGCTGGTCCGCGGCGGCTGATCGCCGGCGGCGCGGCCCCCGGTCAGGCCCGGCGGCGGCGGCGGCGGGCGAGCAGGGCCACCAGCGCGAGCGGCAGCAGGCTGGCGCGGCCGTCGCCGCCGGTCGAGCAGCAGCCGCCGGCGTCCTCGATCGGCGGGTCGTCGCAGCCGCCGCCGTCGCAGTCGGGCGGCGCGACCGGGCAGGCGGTGCCGGGCGTGGCCGCGAAGGTGACCTCGAGGGCGAACGGGCCCTCGCTGGTGACCAGGTCCTTCACGTAGCTGTCGGCGACCAGGTAGTAGGTGCCGGCGGCGAGGTCGGCGTCGATCGCGGTGTCGCCCCGCGCGAGGCACGCGTCCTCGTCGAGCGCCGACAGCAGGTGGAGGTCGACGTCGGTCGCGCTGTCGTCGGCGATGGTCGCGGCCAGGTGGCCGGGCTGGCACAGCTCGACCCGGTACACCCACTCGCGGCCGTACTCGGGCGTGGTCGGCGCGCAGCCGTAGTAGTTGAACCAGCGCCCGGGCGCGTCGACGGTGGTGCGCTCGTCGTGGAACGGCAGCGACGCGATCGGCACCGGCGCCGCCCGGCTGCCCTCGCGGGCCGGCGGCGGCGCGCCGAAGGTGGTCTCGAGCAGGTCCCACAGCGCCGCGTGCGGCTTGTCGTAGTTGAGCGCCCAGATGCCGGCGCCGCCCAGGCCCTGATCGTCGATCATCCGGTACTTGAGGGCCAGGCTCTCGGCGTCGTCGTACCAGACCTGGTGCCAGGCGCCCGACGCCTGCCACGCGTACCAGGGCGATCCGGTGGCCGCGTCCCAGCGTCGAGTCGCGCCGGCGGTGAGGTCGGCGACCGAGGCGCTGTAGGTGACGGCGCCGACGTGGCTCGATGCCCGCGCCGGCGCGCCGTCGTCGGCGGTGATCCACTCGCGGCCGTAGTAGGGGATGCCGTGGACGATCTTGGCCCGGCCGGCGGGGCCGGCCTCGCTGGCGAAGTCGGCCAGCGTCCGCTCCATCGACCAGCCGGTCGCCGCCCGCCAGGTCCGGTCGACGTCGAGGATGCCGATCGGGCCGGCGTTCGCCGAGCCGCTCCAGAAGTAGCCGTAGCCCATGATGAAGAAGACGTCGATCTGCGGCAGCAACGCCGGCAGGTCGAACTCGGGCTTGCCGTCGGCGCCGGCCCAGTTGACCGACGGGCCAGCGATCGAGATCTGCGCCGCCTGGTGGCCGCGCGCCGTCAACGCCGCGCGCAGCTCGGTGATGAAGGTGGTGAAATGGTCGCGGGTGCCGTCGATCAGGCCCTCGAAGTCGATCGAGATGCCGTCGGCGTTGCCGGCCTCCATCCGATCGATCATCGTCGTGATCGTGGTCGCCCGCCGCGCCGGATCGCGGGTCAGCGCGAGGATGTCGGCGCCCGAGAACAGGGTGAAGGTGAGATCGACGCGGACGCCGGCGGCGTGGGCGGCGTCGACGGTGGTGCGATCGGGCCAGCCGTGGGCGGCGGTGACCGCGCCGCGGCCGTCGATCTCGATCGAGAACCACGCCAGGTGGGTCAGCGCCGACCAGCGGATGCTGGCGAGGTCGGCGACCCAGTACGGGTAGTAGCCGTAGACGATCCGCTGCGGGCGCGCGGCGGTGCCGTGGTAGGGCGGCGGCGCGACCCGGACCGCGGGCGGCTCGCCCCGGTGAGCCTCGAGCTCGAGCTGGTGGATCGACGGCGGCGGCGCGCCGACCAGCGCCGGCGGCGGCGCGGCCGGCTCGTGATCGGGGCCGGCGAGCGCGGGGCCCGACGACAGACCCAGCCCGAGGGCGCCGGTGGCGGCGATGACGACGGCGACGGCGCGACGCACGGGCGGACGATATCACCGGCCGGGCGAGGCGGACCGGCAAGTCCGCGCAACCGTCGTCGCGGCGCCGCCGACCCGACCGAGATCACACCACCAGGACGCGGGCCGCCGGCACGCCGGCGAAGCCGCGGTTCCAGGCCGCGGCGTAGCCGCTGACCGCGGCGAGCACGACGCGGTCGCCGACCGCGGGCAGGGCGTCGGGCGGGACCTGCGCGTCGGCGATGACGTCGTCCTCGCAGCAGGTGGCGCCGAGCAGCGACAGCGCCGTGCCCTGGCCGGCCCGCGGCGGCGGCGCGACCAGCCGCGGCGACGACCAGCGCAGGTGGCAGAGCCGCGACAAGGACAGCACCCGGACCGCGCGCCCGGCGATCGTGCGCGCCGCCAGCACCCGGCCGGCGGCGAAGCCGGCGCCGTCGAGCAGCAGGCGGCCGGGCTCGATCACCAGCTCGACGGTCGCGGGCACCGCCGCGCGGGCGGCGGTCAGCGCGTCGGCCAGGGTGGCCTGGCCGGCGGTCGGCGCGTCGAGGGCGAAGCCGTGCAGCGAGCCGCCGAGATCGAGGCGGTCGAGCGGCAGCTCGGCGGCGGCGGCGGCGGCGACCGCGGCGGCGGCGAGGCGGGCCAGGCGCGCCGCCGAGGTGGCGAGCGGGCCGCCGTGGAGGTGGAGGGCGCGCAGCCGACCGCCCGCGATCGCGCGCAGCGCGGGCAGCTCGGCCGGATCGACGCCGAACCGGCTGACGTGGCCGCCGCCGCCGCGCAGCCCGCCGGGCGCGTCCTCGTCGAGCAGCGCGCTGACCGCGAGCCGGACCGCGAGCTCGACCGCCGGCACGGTGGCGGCGGCCGCGAGCTGGGCGGCGGTCTCGCACACCGCGATCACCCGGTGGCGGGCGGCGAGGACGGCCAGCGCCGCCGGAACGACGTCGCCGGGCCAGGTGACGGAGATCGTCATCGGCGGCGCCGCGACCAGCGCGGCCTGCTCGTCGGGCCCGGCGACGTCGATGCCGTCGAGGGTCGCGCCGGCCAGGGCGAGGATCTCGGGCAGCGGGCAGGACTTGGCGGCGAACAGCGCCTGGACGTCGGCGGCGTGGGCGATCGCCCGCAGCCGCGTCATCCGCGCCCGCACGACGTCGCGATCGAACAGCAGGGTCGGGCCGTCGACGAGCCCGGCCAGCGCCCGGGTCACGGCGGGAGTCAGCGCCGCGCTCATGACCGGTCGCGCCGCCGGCGCGCCGTCACGACGACGCATGCGCGCCGACGCTGTCCCGCGCCCGGGGTCAGGGCGAGCCCGGCGACGGCGCGGTCGGTGTACGGGGCTGCATGCGCGGAAAATCGTCCGGTTCGCCGGACGCCGGCGACGGCGTCGACGGGGCCGCCGGCGCGCGCGGCTGCATGCGCGGAAAATCGTCCGGTTCGCCGGACGATGGCGCGGGCGCCGGCCCGTCGGGCGTCGACGGTGCCCCGGCCGGCGGCGCGCCGCTCGCCGCCGCCGGCGTCGCCGCCCGCGACCGGTTGGCCGCCTCGGGCCCGCCCGACCACACCACGTAGGCGATCGGCACCGAGATGCCGGCCGTCGCCAGCGCGGCGCCGCGCCAGCGCAGGCCCTTCTTGCCCTTGATCATGAACAGGCCCGAGGCCGCCAGGTAGAGCAACAGGATCGCGTAGGCGTCGGCGACGTAGGTCCATGCCTTCTTGCCCCGGTTGTAGTGCAACCAGTTGGCGACGCGGAGGAAGAACCGCGGCTTCCGGCCCTGCTCGATCACCTTGCCGCTGTCGCCGATGACCACGAACTGCTTGGTGTCGTACTCGAGGCGCAGCTCGTCGCCGGCCCGGTACCAGCTCCGGGGCGCGCCGACGCCGAGCGCGGCCTCGGCCTGGGCCAGCGCGGCCTCGTCGGGCAGGTCGGCGGCGATCGGCGGGATCCGCCGCTCGCGCTCGTAGCTGTGGAAGTTGGGATCCCAGCCGGTGGTGCCGATGTGGTTGATGGCCAGGCCGCTGAGGGCGTAGATGACCGTCAGGCCGACCGCGAGGTAGCCGAGGTCGCGGTGGATCGCGCGCAGCCAGCCGCGCCAGCGCCGCTTGATCGCGACCAGCAGCGTGCCTTCGGGATCGGGCGCCGCCGACGTCGACACGTCAGCCGTACCGCTCTTCGCGCCACGGATCGGCGTGGTTGTGGTAGCCGCGCACCTCCCAGAAGCCGGGCTCGTCGCGGGCGACGAACTTGATCCCGGTCAGCCACTTGGCGCTCTTCCAGAAGTACAGGTCGGGCACCAGCGCCCGGACCGGCGCGCCGTGGGCGGTGGCGAACGGCTTGCCGTCGACGCGGTAGGTGACCATCACCGCCGGCGCGGTCGCCTCGGCCAGCGGCACGTTGGAGGTGAAGCCGTGGGCGGCCTCGAAGATCACGTGGCGGACATCGCCCTTGACCCCGGCCCGCTCGGCCAGGGTCGCGACGGTCACGCCCTTCCACAGCGAGCCGAGCAGCGACCAGCCGGTGACGCAGTGGACGTCGGCGGCCAGCTCGGTCTGCGGCAGCTTGAGGAGCTGGGCGTAGTCGAGGGTGAACGGGGTCTTGACCGCGCCGTGGACCGCGAGGCGGAAGCTGCGGGCGTCGCTCGGGCCCTCGTCGCCGCCCATGTCCTTCATGTACGTGATGACGCGCTGGCCGGGCGGCAGCCGCGGCCGACCGTCGGGCCGCTTCTCGGCCCGCGCCTTGCGGGTCAGATCGTCGCCGGCGAGGGTGAACAGCGCGCCGCCGACGGCGACGATCGCGGTGCCGGCGGCGGCGGTCTTGATGAACTGCCGCCGGTCCCAGGCCGGGCGCGTCTCGGGGAAGCGATCGAACATCGGTTTGTCGGGCAAGGGACCTCCAGGCGCGGGACGGAGCTCGTACAGCGTAGCCGACCGTCGTCGCCGAGGCTGATACGTCGGTGGCGCCGTCGAGGTTACGAGCGAAGGCGGACGCCGGTTCACGGCGGGGTTGGTCGGACCGCGTCGGAGCAGAGCAGAGCAAGAGCAGAGCAAGAGCAGAGCAGAGCAGAGCAGAGCAGCAGAGCGGGAGGCGCGGCGGACTCGGCAGCGGCTCGGGTGGGGTCCCCGCGCTGGCTCGGTCCCGTTCGCCGGCGCTCGACTGGGGACTCGGCGCCGCGACTCGGGTTCGCCGCGGAGGAAGCACGGCCTGTGGAATTTACGAGCGCTCTGGGGACCCCACCCTCGCCTCGCCTCGTCCGCGGGACCATGGCGAGGGGCTGTCGGACCCCACCCTCGCCTCGCCTCGTCCTCGGGACCACGGCGCGGGGGCGTCACCTACCCGAACCGGACGCGCTGGCCCGTCCTCGGGACGACGGGAGCGGAGATGACTCGGGGCCGCGACGCGGGTTCGACGCGGAGGAACGGCCTGGGATCGGGGCGGGTCAGCCGCGGCCGTAGACGGGGATGAGGGCGCCCGAGGTCACGGCGTTGGCGGGGCTGATCAGGTGGGCGATGGCGG
>Ga0075163_10008739_pt1 | contig 13312 bp, 6 predicted proteins | sample JI1023141ADNA_FD_71478 | JGI IMG/M metagenome (GOLD analysis project Ga0075163, IMG submission 71478) | Wastewater effluent complex algal communities from Wisconsin, to seasonally profile nutrient transformation and Carbon sequestration -... | ecosystem: Engineered > WWTP > Effluent > Algae...
GCCTCGAGCAGCTGCTCCTTGGTCAGCTCGCCGCGCTCGGCCTGATCGAGCAGCTGCTCGATCTTGGCGGCGTAGTCGTCGAGCTCCTTGACGTCGTCCTTCTTGGCGGTGGCGCGCAGGTCGGCGACCAGATCGCGCATGTAGGCGTCGTCGTCGGGATCCATCGCGACGGTGTTGGACTTGAAGTTGCGCGGATCGTCGTCGGCGATGACCTCGAACGGCACCGCGCCGAGGCGCTTGCCCCGGGCCCACGCGACCAGCTGGGTCTTGCCGAGGCGGGCGCCGGTCGGGACGGTGATGATGATGCCGCCGCCGGTCCACGCGGTGATGGGCGCGGCCACCGCGCCGGCGTCGTCGCCGACGTAGACCAGCGCCTGGGGCGGGTTGCACGCGACCTCGGGCTTGGCCTTGGGTCCGCACAGCCGCGCGCCGACGATCGTGACCTCGGCGCCGCGGCGGGCCGCGTCGGGCATCGCGCGGATCAGCTCGGGATCGCGGGGCGGCATCGTCACGCCGAGCACCGCGGCGACCGCGGCGATCGCCATGAACGCCAGGGCGCGGTTGAGATCGGCGGGCTTGTGGAACGGCGTGGCCTTGACGACGCTGGCGCGCGGCGCGACCGCTGCGGCGTCGCGCATCGCGGCGTGCATCAGCGCGGTGGTGTCGGCGTCGGCGTCGTCGCCGGGGCCGGGCGCGCGCAGCGCCCGCTCGAAGGCGATCGCCGTGGACAGGCGATCGGCCAGGCCCGACGCGCGATCGATGCGCCGGGCGACGTGCTCGTCGTCGTGGGTGCCGAGCGCACCGAGCAGCGCGCCGGCGGCGACCACGCCGGCCGACGCCGCCAAGAGGCCGAGCCCGGTCGGCTCGGTGATGGTCTCGGTGCGGACCAGGAACACCGCGGTCAGCGCGCTGGCCGAAGCCAGGATCGCGCCGGTGGCGGCGCCCTCGATCGCGCCCTGCAGGCGGAGCCGGGTGCGGGCGGCGCCGATCAGGCCGCGGACGACGGCGAGATCGATACGAGGGGAGGGCGGCGGGGCCGCGTCGTCAGCCATGGCGTACGACTCCTGGGCGGGGCAGCGGCCGCCCCATGTTCGACCGTTCAGACCGCGCCGACATTCCGCAAGGCTCTGACACCGTCAACGCGGAGCATAGCACCTTCATTCGACGCACCGCCGGGCCCCGAGGTCTACGGTCCGCCATGTCGGGTAGGACACCCGGCTCCCTCGCCAGTTTCGCGATTCGCGTGCGCGCGCGGCGGCGGCGCGCTACCCTCGGCGTGCTGCGGGTGCGGCGGTCGGTGCGTGGTCGCGCGGCGCGGTCAGAGCTGGAAGACCGCGAGCGAGAACTTGTTGCTGGTGGTGTCGATGACCTGGACGGTCTCGCGGGCGGTCGGGGTCGGCAACACCGACTTCAGCGTCGGCGGGCGGCCGGCCTCGGTGACGACGTAGTAGGTGCGGCCCTCGGGGGCGATCGCGCGATCGTTCAGGTAGCGCAAGAAGGCGACGTTGTCGGTCTCCTTCACGGCGGTCTTCATCTCGGGGATCGGGCCCCAGATCTCGTCGCCGCTCCAGAAGTTCTCGCCGCGCCAGTACAGCTGCCAGGCGATCAGCCGGTCGGCGTCGACGATCCGGTACGGGCACGCGACCCGGCCCGGCCGCGGCCGCGGCGCGCAGGCGATGCGGCGCTCGCGCTTGTGGCGCTCGACCGCGGCGGCGATCGGCCCGAGCTGCCCGGCGGCGAAGTCGATGCGGATGGTGTGGTCGCCGACGACGGTGCCGGTGCCGCGCGCGAGGAGCTCGGCGTCGCCGGCCTGGCCGGCGGGCAGGCCCTGGATCTGGATGCGCACCGACATCGGCTGGCCGTCGAGGAAGTTGTCCGGCACGACGGTGTCGAACTGCCACGAGGTGCGGCCGGCCTTGATCACCGGCGCCCAGTCGTCGACGAACTGCCGGGCGTTGGCGTAGACCAGCTGCTGACCGTAGATGTGGCGCTCACGGTAGTAGCGGGCGACCGCGTCGCGCATGCCCCAGTGCTGGCCGGCGATCGGCATGTACACGTGCATCGCCCACAGCGCGGTGCCGAGCGCGGTGGCGCCGATCGCGACGACCGCGGTGCGCTTCCACCGCGTGCCGAGCAGCAGCACCGCCGCGGCGCCGGCCAGGCCGATCACCAGGAACGCGTCCGAGGTGTCGATGCCGTACGGCGGGTTCGACGGCCACGGCCGGTCGTAGCGGTAGATGAACATCTCGATCCACTGCTTCTCCTCGTGCATCATGTCGCGGGCGAGGAGCAGCACGACCGCGGCGCCGAACGCGCCGATGACCCAGCTCGGCTTGACCCGCCCGGCGAGCACGTCGTCGAGCCACATCGCCACCAGGATCGCCATCGCCGGCACCGCCGGGAAGATGTAGTGGTGGAACTTGGTCTGCGACAGCGAGAACAAGGTCGCCGCGGCGATCGCCCACGCGGCGATCATGAAGCGCACGCGGGCGACGCGCAGGTTGGCGGCCGGGACGAAGGCGGCGCCGGCCAGCGCCATCGGCACCAGCGCGGCCCACACCATCATGCCGTAGCCGACCTGGCCGAAGCAGTAGTCGAACGTGCCGCGGTCGCCGTGGACGCCGGCGGCGGCGCGGTTGAGGTTGTGGGTGAAGATCCACTCGCTGATGAACAGCGGGCCTTCGCGCAGCCACATCGCCACGTGCCACGGCAAGACGATGATCAGCAGCAGCACGACGCCGCGCTTGATCTCGAAGCCACCGGCGAGCAGCCGGTCCCAGCGGTTCTGGAAGATCACGAACAGCGCGCAGCACACGCCGGCGATGCCGAGGCCGGGGATGCCCTTGCCGAGCACGCTGACGCCGATGAACGCCCAGAAGAAGATGAGGTAGATCTGGCCGTCCCGGGTGAGCGACGCGACGTCGCTCCACCGCTGCGCCCGTCGGTGGGCGAGCTCCCAGCCGCCGCGCTCGCCGCTGATCGCCTGGACCGCGAGGATCAGGCCGCCGAGCGGGTACGACAGCAGGCCGGGCGCGCCGAGGCGCTGCGCCTCGGCCCACGCCGCCGGCCGCTGGGTCAGCAGCAGCACCGGCCAGATCACGGCGGCCCGGGCGAGGCGGTACAGGCCAGGCGCGAAGACGTAGATCGCGCCCAGCACCATCGGCACCGCGATCACGAAGCCGGGCTGGCGGATCGGCGGCACCCGGAAGCCGGTGACCGGGAAGCGCGCGATCTGGAAGTACCAGAAGTAGTAGACGGCCTGGACCAGGATGAAGCCGCCGACCAGCACGAACGCGACCGCGCGGGCGTCCCAGGTGATGGCGCGGGTGGGGCCGAGGCGGAGCAGCCGCCCGAGCGGGCGGATCGCGCCGTCGCCGTCCTCGCTGGCGAGGAGGAACATCGAGAACGCGCCGAGCAACAGCGCGACCAGGGTCATGTCGGTGATGCCCTGCCGGGCGACCAGGAAGAAGAACGGGCAGGTGCCGATGGTGAGCAGCGACAGCCACGCCGCCCGCCGGTTGACCAGCCGCGCGAGCATCAGCCACATCAGCGTCAGGCCCATGACCGCGAGCAGCACGAACGGCAGGCGGATCGCCAGGAGGACGCTCGGGCCCGAGGTCATCTCGCCGGAGTAGCCGCCGTCGGCGCCGTGGCCGAGCGCGCGCATCGACGAGGCCATCAACCAGAAGGTCAAGACCGGCTTCGAGCGGAAGCCCTCGTTCTGCCAGTCGGTGTGCACCCAGTCGTGGTCGTTCAGCATGCGCCGGGCGACCTCGCCGTAGTGGGTCTCCCACGGATCGACGAGGCTGTAGCGCCAGACGCCCGGCAAGAGCAGCGCGGTCGCGACCAGCACCACCAGCGTCAGCTCGAGGCCCATCGGCAGGCGGCGGGCCCGGACGGGGGACAAGGTCTCGGGCGAGGCGACGGGCGCGTCCATGCGGGCGGCACCTTATCACCGGTCGCGGCGCCCGACGGGCTCGCGGCCTGTGATCGACGCCACCTCGGGCAGCGCCGCGGTACGCTGCGGCGCGTGGAGCTGCGCGCCCGGTTGGCCACGGTGTTCGCCGACGCGAAGGCGGCGTGCGATCCGGCGGCGGCGGTGCGCGCGGCGCTGGCGGCGCGGGCGTGGCCCGGGGCGGTGACGCTGATCGCGATCGGCAAGGCGGCGCCGGCGATGGCGGCGGGCGCGGTGGCGGCGCTGGGCGCGCGGCTGCGCGGCGGCCTGGTGATCCACCCCGACGGCGCGCCGCTGCCGTCGACGCTGGCGGGGCTCGACGTGCGGGCGGCGGCGCACCCGATCCCCGACGCGCGCAGCGAGGCCGCGGGGCGTGCGGCGCTGGCCCGCGCGGCGGCGGTCCCCAAGGACGAGACGCTGGTCGCGCTGATCTCGGGCGGCGCGTCGGCGCTTGCGGCGGTGCCGGCCCCGGGGCTGGCGCTGGCGGACAAGGTCGCGGCGGTGCAGGCGGTGGCGCGCCAGGGGGCGCCGATCGCGGCGCTCAACGCGGCGCGGATCGCGCGCTCGGCGATCAAGGGTGGGCGGCTGGCCGCGGCGTGTCCGGGGCGCGTGCTGACGCTGGTGGTGTCCGACGTGCCCGGCGACGACGTGGCGGTGGTGGGCTCCGGCCCGACGGTGCCGGCGCGGCCGGGCGACGAGGTGGTGCTGGTGAGCGGCCTGGCGAGCCTGCGCGCGGCGGCGGCGCGGGCGGCGGCGCGGGGCGGCGGGACGATCGCGCAGCACGACGGCGATCTGTGCGGGGACGTCGCCGAGGTGGAGGCGACGGTGCGCGCGGCGGCGGAGCGGCTGGCGCCCGGCGGCTGGTGGGTCGCGGGCGGCGAGTGGACGGTGCGGCTGACCGGCGCGATCGGCCGGGGCGGGCGCGCCAGCGCGCTGGCGCTCGCGTGCGCGCGGTGGCTGGCGGGGCGCGACCTGGTGCTGCTGGTGGGCGCGTCGGACGGCGTCGACGGCTCGAGCCCCGACGCCGGGGCGATCGTCGACGGCAGCTCGTGGGCCCGGGCGGTGGCGCGCGGGCTCGATCCGGAGGCGGCGCTGGCTGGCCACGACGCGGCGCCGGTGCTGGCGGCGATCGGCGACGCGATCACCACCGGGCCGACCGGGATCAACCACGCCGACCTGGTCGTGCTCGCGCGGCCGCCGGCCGTGGTACGTGAGGGCCCTTGACGACCTGGACCACCGCGGCGGTGCTCGACTGGACGACCAAGCGCTTCACCGACGCCGGGATCGTCGGCGCGCGCCTCGAGGCGCAGGTGCTCCTGGCCCACGCGCTCGCGTGCACGCGGATGCAGCTGTACACCAGCTTCGATCGCCCGCTGGGCGAGGACGAGCTGGCGTCGGCGCGCGGGCTGATCAAGCGGCGCCTGGCCGGCGAGCCGCTGGCCTACCTGGTCGGCGAGCAGGAGTTCTGGTCGCGGACGTTCGCGGTGTCGCCCGACGTGCTGATCCCGCGGTCGGACACCGAGACCGTCGTGCAGGCGGTGCTCGATCGGCTCGGCCCCGACAAGGCGCAGGCGCGGCGCGGCCTCGATCTGTGCACCGGCTCGGGCGTCCTGGCGATCACGCTGGCGTCCGAGCTGCCGGGCTTGTCGATGGTGGCGACCGAGCTGTCGGCTGCGGCGGCGGGGGTGGCGACCGCCAACGTCGCGCGCCACCAGCTCGCGGCCCGGGTCGACGTGCGCGTCGGCGATCTGTGGGCGCCGATCGACGGCGCGGCGCCGTTCGACCTGATCGTCGCCAACCCGCCGTACATCCGGCAGGGCGAGCTCGCCGGGCTCGACCGCGAGGTGCAGCGCGAGCCGCGGCTGGCGCTCGACGGCGGCGACGACGGCCTGACGTTCTATCGGCGGATCGCGGCCGGGCTCGCGGCGCACCTGGCGCCGGGCGGGCTGATCGCCGTCGAGCACGGCCACGACCAGGGGCCGGCGGTGGCCGCGCTGCTCGACGCGTCGGGCGTGACGCAGCCCGCGGTCACGATCGCCGACCTGGCCCGCCGCCCGCGGGTCACGCTCGCCGCGCGCGCCGCCGGCGGATGAGCAGCGCCGCGCCCGCGAGCGCGACGCCGAGATCGCCCGGCGCGCCGCCGCTGGTGCAGGTGCAGCCGCGGACGCCCAGCGGCAAGCGGCGGCGCACCGACGCGGCCAGCTCGCAGCCGCGGGTGACGCCCGCGGCGCAGGCGCGATCGTACGCCGCGACGGCCTGATCGCCGCGGCCGGCGTCGGCGTGGACCGCGCCGGCGGCCAGGCAGCCCGCCGGATCGCGACCGGCGCAGGCGCGATCGAACCAGCGCGCGCTCGCCGCCGGATCGCGCGCGGTGCCGACGCCGTCGGCGGCGAAGCGGCCCAGCAGGTACGCCGCGGCCGGGTTGGCGGCGGCCTGCGCCGCGGCCAGATCGTGGGCGCGCTGGGCCAGGCGCGCGCGGGTCGCGGCGTCGGTGGTGGTGAGCCGCGCGGCGATCGCGCAGCCGAGCGGATCGCCGTCCGCGCAGGCCCGCGTCGCGTGGCCGTGCGCGACGGTCGGCGTCGCGGCCTCGAGGCTCAGCGCCAGCCGCGCGCAGCCGACCGACGCCACGTCGTCGCATGCGGCCTGGTAGTGCGCGCGGGCGGCGGCGGCATCGGGCGGCGCGCCGACGCCGAGCTCCTCGAGTTCGCCCAGATCGGCGCAGCCCCAGGCGTCGCCGGCGTCGCAGGCGCGCTGGTACAGGTCGCGCGCGCGGGCGACGTCCCAGTCGACGCCGCGCCCGGTGTACGCGGCGAAGCCGAGGCTGGTGCACGCGCTGGCCAAGCCGTCGTCGCAGGCGCGCGCGAACAGCTGGGCGGCGTCCGCGGGGCGGTCGTCGTCGGCGAGCAGCGTGCCCAGCCGCAGGCACGCCGTCGGCACGTCAGCGTCGCACAACTCGGCGTAGAGGCTGCGGGCGGCGCTGGTGTCGGCCACCACGCCCGCGCCGCTGGCCAGATCGTCGGCGGCGTACAGGCAGGCGTCGCGCGCGCCGCGCCGGCACGCGTCGAGCGCGAGCGCGTGGCCGCGGCGCGGTTGGGCGGAGACCAGGTAGCCACCGAAGCCGTACAGGCCGGCGAGCGTCGTGCACGCGGCGTCGACCGGCGGGGTCGCCGCGCAGCCGTCGGCGAGGGTCGCGACCGTCGCCTGGCGGGTGGCGTCGTCGGCGCTGGCGGTGCGGGCGCGCGCGTCGAGGCCTTCGCAGGCGCGGGCGTCGCCCAGCCGGCACGCGCGCGCGGCCGCGGTGAGGCCGGCGACGCGATCGTCGGTGAGCTCGGCCCACGCGGCGCAGGCGGCGCCGTCGGGGATCGCGGCGCCGCAGCCGCGCTGGTACGCGGCCAGGGCCCCGGCGCGGTCGGCGGCGAAGCCATCGCCATCGCGCAGCGCGTCGCCCCAGGTGGTGCAGGTCTCGCCGCGGCCGAGCGCGCAGCCGATGTCGAACAGGTTGGTGGCGCGCGCGAGGTCCGCGTCGCCGCCGACCCCGTCGAGGCGGGCCAGCGCGGCGTCCTCGCACGCGGCGGCGCTCTTGCGCACGCAGCCGAGCTCGAACAGCGCCAGCGCGCGCGTCGGCGCGGCGGGCACCAGCTCGCCGCCCTGGTGGGCCAGCGCGGCCTGGTAGCAGTCGGTGCCCGAGCCGGTCTCGCACGCGCGCTCCCAGATGCGCACGGCGAGCGGCCCGTCGGCGGGGACGCCGGCGCCGTGGGCGATGCGTGCGGCCGCGGCCGAGCACGCGGTGGCGTTGCCGGCCTGGCACGCGGTGACGTAGGCGTTGGTCGCGCGGGTCTCGTCGGTCGCGCCGCCCTTGCCGGTCGCGTACAGGAACGCCGCCAGATCGCAGGCCGCGGTCGACAGCTGGCACGCGCGCTCGGCCAGCGCGGTCAGGCGCGCCGGGTCGGCGTCGTCCCGCGCGGCCAGGATCGCGCCGGCGGCGTGACAGCCGTCGGGGTTGTCGTAGCGCTGGCAGGAGCGATCGAAGTAGTCGAGCGCGCGGTCGCGCTCGCCGACGCCCAGCGCGCCGTCGCGGTACAGCTGTCCGAGCGCGAAGCACGCCGCGCCGCTGGCGCCGTCGCAGCCGGTGGCGAAGGCCCGCGCCGCCGCGGCGGCGTCGACCGCGACGCCGTTGCCGTCGCGGTAGGCCAGGCCCAGGTAGTAGCAGGACGGTCCGGAACTCGGACACTCGGTCGACAGCCGCGCGAGCGCCTGGGCGTACAGCGTCGCCGCCTGGCGATCGTCCTCCGGCACGCCCAGCGCCACCGCGTACTTCTCGGCCAGCACGTAGCAGCCGCGACCGCTGCCGAGCGTGCAGGCGCGGGTGAGCGGCGCGATCGCCTTGGCCGGCGCGGGGTCGCCGGTGAGGCCGAGCGCCCAGACGCTGGCCGCGCCGAGGCAGCCGTCGGCGTCGCCGAGGTCGCAGCCGCGCTGGTAGCGCTCGGCGGCCGCGGCCGGATCGCGGGCGCCGGCGCGGCCGCGCTCGAGCACGAAGCCGAGCAGCGTGCACGACGGCGCGTGGCGCGCGCCGCAGGTCGCGGTGAGGATGCCGACCGCTTTGGTCGCCTCGGCGGCGGTGCCGCGATCGAGCCGCGCGCTGGCGTCGTAGTAGCGCGCCGACGGGCTGGCCTTGGGCGTGGCCTGGCGCGCGACGCAGGCGCCAAGGTTGGGGCTCCACGCCTGGCCGGTCGGACAGTCGCGATCGATCGCCAGGGCCGGCGCCGCCGCGGCGGCCACCGCGATCAGGGCCAGCGCCGCGGCGCGCGCGATCACCGCGTCCTCCGCGGCGCGTCGGCCGCGCAGCGCACGCCGAGCTCCGGGTCAGCGCGATCGGGCGGCACCGGCGTGCGCGCGGCGATCGTCGCGTACCAGGGATCGATCGTGCCGACGTTGAACGACGCGCCGCGGGCGATGCGCGCCGCGGGCGTGCCGTCGCTGGTCCACTCCATCAGGTTGCCGAGCAGATCGCAGACGCCGTCGGTGGTGCAGTCGCCGGGGTGGCTCGCCACCGCCGCCGGCCCGTCGACGCCGGGGCGCCGCAGCACCGCGTCGGCGATCGCCAGCGGGCTGCGCCGCGCCGCGTACTCCCACTCGGCCTCGGTCGGCAGGCGCTTGCCGAGCGCCGCGCAGGCGCGCTGCGCGTCGGCCCAGGTGACCGCGCGCGCCGGCAGGTCGGGCTGGTCGGCGGGGCCCGGGGCCCGCCCGAGCGCGCTGGCCAGCTCGATCGCCGTCATCTCGTGCCGGTCGATCAGGAACGGCGCGACCTCGGTGGGCTGCGCCGCGAGCGCCGCCGGGTAGCGCTTCACGACGTCGGGCGGCGAGCCCATCGTGAACGCGCCGCCGGGGAGCGCCGCCATGTCGAGGGGCGGGCTGGCGTCGACGACCACCGGCGGCGCGGCGTCGGTCGCAGGCGCCGCGTCGATCGGCGCGGCTGCGCCGCGGCGCGCGTCGTCGCGGCCGGCCAGCGCGAGCACCGAGACCGCCGCCGCGGCCACGCCGCCCGCCGCGATCAGCAGGCCGCGCCGCGACGGCGTGCGCGTCGACGGATGCTCGGCCGCGCGACGGTCCTGGGACGGCGCGTCCTGCTGGCGCTCGCGCCGCCGCTCGGGGCCGGGGGTGCCCGACGCGGTCGCCGCCGCGGTCGGCGCCGACGCCATCTCGCCGCCGCCGCGGTCGCCCGCGAACCGCGGCACCGGCGCGCCGCGGACCTCGGCCGGGAAGGTCGCGAAGGCCGCGGTCCAGGCGTCGCGCATCGCGTCGGCGTCGGCGAACCGCTCGGCGGCGGCGTCGGCGAGCGCGCGCTCGCACAGCTGGTACACCGCCTCGGGCAAGCCCGCGCGCACGCTGCGCAGCGGCGCCAGATCGCGCGACAGCACCTTCGACAGGATCTCGGTCATCGAGTCGGCGGCGAACGGCGCGATGCCGGCCAGCATCTCGTAGAGGATCACGCCGACCGCGTAGCAGTCGCTCCACGGCCCGATCTCGCCGCGGTTGCCGGCGATCTGCTCCGGCGCCATGTACGCCGGCGTGCCCATCAGCGCGCCCGACTGGGTCAGCGTCGTCGCCGCGGTGGTGCGCGCGACGCCGAAGTCGAGCAGCTTCGCGACCTCGCCGTCGTCGGTGCGCGCGATGAAGACGTTCTCGGGCTTGAGATCGCGGTGGACGATCCCCGCGCGGTGCGCCGCGCCGAGCCCGCGCAGCACGCCGTCGAGCACGAGGTTGACGCGGCCCAGCGGCATCGCGTCGGGTGGCCGCGCGATCTCCTTGCGCAGCGTGTGGCCCTCGAGCAGCTCCATCACCAGGTACAGCGTGCCGTCGACGTCGTTGCCGAAGTCGTGGATCGAGACGACGTGGCGCGTGCGCAGCGCGGCCACCGCCGCGGCCTCGCGCTGGAAGCGCGCGCGGGCTTGCTCCTGGCCCGCGCTGCCGCCGTGGAGGAGCTTGACCGCGACCTGCGACTGCGTGTCGGGGTTGGCCGCGCGGTAGACCGCGCCCATGCCGCCCTGGCCGATGACACGATCGATCTTGTACTTGCCGATGGTGGGCCCGCGCAGCAGCTGGGCCTCGTCGGTCGGGCACCGCTTCCACCCCTCGGGGTACTCGGATCGACAGACCGGGCAATACACGCCGCCCGATTGTACTGCCGCCGGTCGGTGCGGTGGGCGTCACGGCAGGCGCAAGTGCGTGGCGACGGCGGTTCCGTCGCGGATCGCGGGCGGGTAGGATCGAGAATCCGTGAAGTCGCTGGGCCGCGCGCGCTGGATCGTCGTGAGCGCCGCTGTGGTCGCCGCGCTGGGGGCGATGACCGGACGGAGCGTGGGGCAGGGGCGGGGGGCGGCGACGGCGGTTCCGGTTCCGGTTCCGACTCCGGTTCCGGTTCCGACTCCGGTTCCGGGTCCGACTCCGGTTCCGACTCCGACTCCGGTTCCGGGTCCGACTCCGGTTCCGGTCCCGACTCCGGTTGCGACGCCGCTTCCGACTCCGGCACCGGTTTCGACTCCGACTCCGGCTCCGGTTGCGACTCCAGTCCCGACTCCGGACCAGGCGCCGACGCTGGTTTCGGATCCGGATCCGGCTCGTGACCAGGTCGTGGAGCCGGCGCCGGGAGGAGATCCGCTGGCGGCGCATCCCGTGGTGAAGGGCGACGCGCGGTCCGCGATGCGGGCGGCGTGCGTCGAGCGCGCGCCGGCCTGCGATCCGGTGGCGCTGCTCGGGGCTCTCGAGCGCGGCGCGCTTCGGCGGGCGTTGGTCGCACGGGGGCTGGTGATCGATACCGCGCCGACCGGCAAGCGGATCGGACAGGTGCTGGTCACCACGCTGCCGGTGTTCGGCGACGAGACGCCGTTCCTGCGCTGGGCCAACGTGTTCCACTGGCGCTCCAAGGCGACGATGATCAAGCGCGAGCTGGTGCTCGGGGCCGGCGATCGCTGGGACGCCGATCGGGTCGACGAGTCGATCCGGCACCTGCGCGACCCGCTCAACACCTCGGTGGCGGTGATCGTCGCCGTGCGGCCCGCGTCGGGCGACCCCGATGAGGTCGATCTGCTCGTCGTGACCCGCGACGTGTGGAGCCTGCGCACCAACTACAACGGCGAGCTGCAGGACGGCACCTTCACGTTCCTGACGATCTCGCTGTCGGAGAACAACTTCTTCGGCAGCCGCACGCTGGCGGCGGTCGCGTTCCGCATGGACCAGGCGACGTTCTCGCTCGGGCCGGTGTTCATCGACAAGAACGTGCTCGGCGAGCACGTCGACGTCCGCGCCGCCGGCGGGCCGCTGTGGAACCGCGCCAGCTACGAACTCGAGGGCAGCGAGAGCACCGTGTCGGTGAGCCGGCCGCTGTGGTCGCTGGCCACGACCTGGGGCGTCTACGGCGAGTGGAGCCACAAGAACGCGATCGTGCGGCGGTACCGGGGCAACGTGCTGCGCACCTACGACGCGCCCTCGACGCCGGGGGACGACGCGCTGCCGTGGCAGTTCCGCGATCGGCAGTGGTCGGCCAGCGTGCAGGTGGTGCGGTCGAGCGGCGCGCGCTGGAAGCAGCGGCCCAAGGTCGGGTACGAGCTGCAGAGCGAGCGGCCGTCGGTGTTGGCCGACTTCGCCGGGGACGCGGCGGCGCGCGCCGACTTCGCGGCCGAGGTCATGCCGCGCTCCGAGCGCGCCGGGCGGGTGTTCGCGGGCTACGAGCTGTTCACCGCGAGCTACCGCGACTACCAGGACATCGACTCGTTCGACGTCGCCGAGAGCGTGCGCATCGGCCCGCGCGTGCAGCTGGTGCTGGGCGCCGCCACGCCATGGCTGGGATCCGATCGGCAGTTCGGTACCGTGGCCTTCGAGGAAGGCTTGACGGTCCCCCTGGGCGACGATGGCTTGCTGACGACGTCGGGCGGCGTCGGCGCGCGTCTCGAGGACGGCGCGCTGATCGATCGCAGCGTCACGCAGTCGCTGCGGCTGGTGACGCCGCGGGTCGCGTGGTTGCGGTTGGTGTCCGAGGCCAAGGCCACCGGGTTCTTCCGCGAGCAAGCGAATCGACGGATCTTCGTCGGTGGCGACGCCGGCCTGCGGGGCTTCCCGGTCGGCGCCTTCGTGGGACGGCGCGCGCTGGTCTGGCAGAGCGAGCTGCGCACCGGCTCGGTGCGCATGCCGTTCGGGCTGCGCTGGGGCTTCGTCGCGTTCTACGAGCTCGCCGGCGCCGGGAACACCGTCGCGACCGTCGATCTGCACCACGACATCGGCCTCGGGCTGCGCAGCCTGACCCCGCAGCTGTCGGCCGAGCCGTTCCGGGTCGACCTGGCGATGCCGCTCGACGGCGTCGATCGCTACAAGCCGCGCCTGATCGTCGGGTACCGGCAAGCGTTCTGAGCGGACGCGGCGGCGCCGACCGCGTTGGCCGCGCTGCGCCTGGACGGATCCGGACACGGCGGCGTGTCCGGGAGTGTCCGGGGATGGCCGGATTCCGGACGTATCCGACCACGATTGTCCGGGTTTCGGACGCGTCGCGCGTGACGACGCGGGGTTGCGGCTGGCGCGAGCCTTGCTGTGCGCGGAGGCATGACCGATGGCGTTGACGGCGCGGCCGAGCGTGGGGCAGGCGCGACGGCAGTGGTGGTGGGCGGCGGCGACTGGCGCGAGCTGGATCGGACGCTGCGGCGGCTGGCGCGCCGGCGCGCGGCCGACGACGTCGAGGAGGCCGCCTGCCTGCGGCGGGCGCGCGCCGAGGGGCTGCACCGGCACTTCGGGTACGCGTCGTTCTATGAATACGCCGAGCGCGTGCTCGGCTACACGCCGGGCGTCGTGCGCGAGCGGATGCGGGTC
>Ga0075163_10008740_pt1 | contig 13312 bp, 11 predicted proteins | sample JI1023141ADNA_FD_71478 | JGI IMG/M metagenome (GOLD analysis project Ga0075163, IMG submission 71478) | Wastewater effluent complex algal communities from Wisconsin, to seasonally profile nutrient transformation and Carbon sequestration -... | ecosystem: Engineered > WWTP > Effluent > Algae...
GTGCACCTTGATGCTGCGCGCCCCCTCCACCACGTGGTTGTTGGTCAGCACCATGCCGTCGGACCGGATGATGACCCCCGATCCGGCGCCGTGGCGGAGGTCTTCGCCGCCCATTTCGCCAAAAATGGGGTGAAAGTAGACACCGGCCTGGGCGGTCTCGGTGTCGATGGACACCACCGCCGGGGCACACTTCTCCGCCAGCTTGCTGAAGGCACCGAAGGTCACGGGGGTATCGTCCCCCAGGTCGGTGTTCAGCGGGCCCTCGGTCCAAAGCTGCTCGGCGTGCACCGCCGTCGAGAGCAGGGCCAGGGCGAGGAACCCTGTGATGCGCATGATGATCTCCGTCTGGTTTCCAAACGCGCCGGGACAGGCGCCGGGCTGCTGAGAAAACCCGCGGAGGGCGGCTGCTATTTCCCGGGGGCGCGGCTGCTATTTCCCGGGGGCCACCGTGCCCCGGGGTTCGATGGGCCCGCCCCCCTGGGGACGCCGCCGCCATCAGACCGCCTGGTTGCGGTCGGACCGGGTGAAAAAGCCAATATTTTCGCCAGGATGGGCGGTTGAGGGCCAGCCAGGTGCCGGCGGTCCATCGGCCACCGGCAGGGCCGGCTGGAAGCTGCTACGGACCGTTGGCCTCGGCGCGGATGGCGGCCACCAGCCCTTCGGCGGCGGCGTCGCGGGGGTGGATCTGGGCGGCAGCAGGGTCAAAAGCGAAGTGGTAGGCCACCCCCGCCACCGTCACCCACACGGCCACCTCGTCGTCGAAGGGGCCAGGTGGGGTGGCTGCCCAGGTCAGGGGGGCCGCGGGGTGGGTGCGGGCCAGCCAGGCGTCCACCCGGGAGTGCGTGGTGCCCGCAACCCGCCAGGTAGCGAGGCGGCGGACGGCCTCATCGGCCCGGGCCCGAGCGTGGTGGCGCCAGGCCACCCCAGGGGCAAGGCCCGCGGCGAGGGCCAACGCGGCCAGCGCGAGCCAGCGCACGCGCGCTCAGCCGGGTGGGGCGACGGAAGCGGGGGCGCCCGCGTCGGGCTGGGCGGCGGGGGTGCCGCTGAAGACGCTCAGGAGGTGGCTGAAGGGCGTCTTGCCGCCGATGGGCGCCAAGAAGAACACCACCAGGGCCACCAGCACGAGGCCACCGAGGGCCATCGCCTTGATGGGGTTGGCCTGGGGCTTGGGCCCCGTGTTGACCACCGGCTCGTTGGGCGCCCGCCGAACCACGCGGCGGACGTTGGGCGCCGGCTCGCTGAGCCGCGGCGGTCCCTTCCTGCTCTTCGCCATCTCTCTCCCCCCAAGCAGCGTGACGGGCGACCACGCTGCGGCTCAGGCTCCGCACACTGCGCCCGCGCTATTTGTCGAAGGGCCCCGGCTCCGTGGGCTTCTCCTCGCGGATGATGAACTCCACGCGGCGGTTCTGGGCCCAGGCGTCTTCGTTTTCTTCGTTCACGAGGGGCTCGGTCTCGCCATACCCCTTGCTGGTCAGGCGCTCGGCGCCGATGCCGCCGCGATCCACCAGGAAGTCGCGCACGGCGGCCGCCCGGCGATCGGACAGCTCCAGGTTGTAGTCGTCGCGACCGCGGCTGTCGGTGTGGCCCTGGACCTCCACCTTGGTGATCTGCGGGTTCTGCCGCAGCGTCTCCGCCACCTGGAACAGGATGTCGTAGCTCTCCTGCTTGATGATGGCCTTGTTGGTCTCGAAGAAGACCTTGTCCAGGATGCGGATCTTGCCGCCGTCGATGATGACCTTGCGGTCATGCTCCGGGCAGCCATCACCGTCTTCGATCCCGTCGAAGTTCTCGGGCTCGTTGGGGCACTGATCGGTGGTGTCGGGGATGCCGTCGTTGTCGTTGTCGGCGTCCGGGCAGCCGTCTTCGTCCTTGAAGCCGTCGATGTCCTCGGGATCCATCGGGCACTGGTCTTCGCGATCGGGCACGCCGTCGCGATCGTTGTCCAGCTCGGGGCAGCCGTCCTCGTCCTCGAAGCCGTCCTTGTCCTCGGGCTCGTCGGGGCAGCGGTCGACGCTGTCGAGGATGCCATCGCGGTCGCGGTCGCGACCGGCCTCGGGGCAGCCGTCCTCGTCCTCGTACCCGTTGAAATCCTCAGCCAAATCGGGGCACTGGTCCAAGAGGTCGGGGATGCCATCCTGATCGTTGTCGAGGTCGGGGCAGCCGTCTTCGTCCTCGAAGCGGTCGCGATCTTCGGCCTGGTCGGGGCAGCGGTCGATGTCGTCGGGCACGCCGTCCCCGTCGCGGTCGCCGGTGGAAGGCTCAAACACGATGCCGGCAAAGGGGCGGCACGCCGGCTCGCCATAGCTGTCGGTCAGGCCGCGAGAAACCCCCAATGAAAAGAAGGAGTTGCCCACCAGGAAGAGCTTGAGGGCCAGCAGGGCCTCGATGGGCATGGCGCGCTCGGCACCCGACTCGATGGGGGCCGCACCGTAGAGCTCGGCGATCAGATCCACCCGATCCACCACGGCCTTGAAGCCCACACCGAGGCCGAAGGTGATCTCGCTGCCAGCGATGATGGGGTTGGTGCGGGTGACGGTACGCGCCGGGGTGTCGCCGTCGGCGGGAATGGTGACATTCCCACTGATTTCGCGCTTCTCGCGCAGGCGCGCCCCGCCGTTGACCGCGAGGCCCACCCGGCTGCCCAGATCCATGTCCACCACCAGCTTGCCCGAGACCACCGGCGACTGGCCGTGGGTGGCGAAGATGTTCTTCTCGCCGGTGTCGAAGGCCGCGCCCGCCACCAGGGCCAGGCCCACGGGCATCGTCTCGCGGTCGAGGATGCGCACCTTCAGGCCAGTGGAGACATCGCCCACACCATCGCCGGCCAGCTCGCCGCCCTCGCCGGGTCCGTCGGGATCGCCGCGCACGATGACCACCGGCACCTGGACGCCGATCTCGACGATGCTGCCGAAGCCGATGGCGCCCACAAACCGGCCGGTGCCGTAGCTGGACACCAGCTCGCGCTCCTTGCCATCGATGGTCTGCACCAGCGGGCTGAAGGCGTAATCGATGTAGAGCCCGAAGCTTGGCTCCAGCGTGCCCAGCGCCTTGGAGCGCTCCACGGTGATGAACCCGCGGGAGTCCATGGCCGGGCGGAAGTTCTGGATATCGAAGTCGTTGGGCTCAGCGGCAACGGCGGCCAGCGGGCCCATGGTGAGGAGCAGGAGAACACAGTGAAGGCGAGTACAAGTCACGGCGGCAATCCTCGGCCGTCATTGGCGGCTCGCATCCTAGTCCCGTTCCAGCCATGCGGCAATTCGGGCGCAGGTCCGGTGGTGGGTCCCCCGCCCCACCACGTCCGCGCACCCGCGCTCAGAGGCTGAAGTCGCCCCCGTCGTCGCCTTCGCTCAGCGCCGAGATGCGGTCGGTGATGCGCTGGCGCCGCACCTCGGTGGCCTGGGGATCCACCCCGAGCAGCAGGATGTCCCCCTCGGCCACCCCCGCCGGCAGCGCCGCCAGCGGCACGTCGAAGGTGTCCTCGAACCCGTCCGCTGCAATGACCGCGAAGGCCCCTTCAATGCGATCCACCACCCACATGGTCAGCGCCTCCTGATGTGAATGTTCAATGATTTTGGGGTATTGGCAACATCGCGCACGCTGCCCCGGATGTTCACGATGCCCACCACCTCGGTGCTGCGCCCTGGGTCCACCCACACCTGCAGGCTGTTGAGGGCATCGAGCATCAAGAAGAGCCCCAGGCCCGCCCCGCCCTCTTTGCGATCGATCTGGTCCTCGCCCCGGCGCAGGCCCTTGGCCAGGTAGGTGCGGACCGTGTCGGCGGTGAGGCCCCCAAAGGGATCGGTGATGCCCATGACCAGGCGGGTGCCATCGCTGCCAAAGCTGAAGGTGGGCTGCTCATCGGGCCCCAGGGACACGTGCTGGGCGCGGCGCCGCGCGGCGTAGAGGGGCTGGCCCGACTCCCGATCCACCGGCGCATCGTAGATCGCGTTCATCAGCATCTCGTCGGCGATGTCCACCAGCCGCGCCACCAGCCGGCCGCGGATGCCCAGCGCCGTCATCAGGCCCTCGATGCGCTCAAACACCAGGTGCTTGTCGGCGGAGCCCGTGATCTGGCTCTGCACCACCCGGGCGCCCCACGGCAGGAACGTGGCCACCCCGGTGGAGGGCCGTCCCAAGATGCGGGCCAGGGTGGCGGTGAGCTCCTCCATGAACCAGGGCCCGCTCGGCGCCAGCAGGTGGTTGAACCAGGGCTCACCCAGCAGCGCCCCAAAGTCCGCCGGCAGCGAGGGCTCTGCCAGCAGCACGATGCGCACATTCGACTGTGATTCCAAGGCCTTGGCCAGGAGCGGCACCCACGCCGGGTGGTGCTCCACCAGCACCACATGGGTCGGTTGGCGGGTGAGGTGCTCGGTGAGCTGCTCGGCGCGCTCCACCCCCTCCACCACCGCCCCCAGGCACGCCGCCACCCGCACGGCCGACCGCAGAAAGGTCGGATCACCCAGGGCCAGCATGCGGGGTTGGACCGACATCAATGCCTCAGAACGCGTCTGCGGGTGGGGGCGGCACCGCCAGACCCGCGGCGGGATCGGGCGCGCGGAACGGCAAGACGCCGCGCTCCAGGAACTCGGGCACCGGGGGCAGCGTGCTGCGGGGCGCCGCAAACACCGGCTCGGTGCCCGCGGCGCGGGGGGCGGCATCCAGATCGCCCTTCAGGCGCGCCACCGCGGCGGCGTCGTAGGCCCCGAAGCCCGCGAAGACCCCGTTGGCCGCCGTCGCGCTGCCCAGGGCCCCGCGCACCTTGGCCACGAGGTCGGCGGCCACGCTCTTGTCCACCTGCACAAACACCGGCAGCGGCACCGGGCGGCTCTGAAAGGCCACCGCCAACCCCTCGGTATTGCCCGAGAAAGCAAACGCAGCGTCGGCTTTGCCCAGCTTCACCAGCCCCAGCGCGCCCTGGGCATCGCGGGCGGCCACGGTCTTGAACCAATCGGCGGGCACCTGACCCTGCAACAGGTGGTTCATGATGTAGGACTTGTCCTTGGCGCCCACGGCCACCACGGCCAGGGTGCGACCCTTGAGGCCCCCAATGGCCGCCGGCGCGCCCGCTCCCACCGCCAGCACCATGGCGCGGCCGGTGGCGCCGCCGGTGGTGCCCTGGCCCAGCGCCGGGTAGCCGCGCTCGGCCTGGAGCTGGGCCTCCACCACCGCAAACTGCACCCGACCGCTCTGCACCTGGCCCTCGAAGTCGCCCCGGGTGGCGAAGCCGCGCCCCGAGAACGTCACCCCGGTCTGGGCGGTGAGGTGGGCCGCGATGGCGTTGGCGTAGCTGGTGCGCGCGAGGGAGTTTTGGAAGTAGATGCGGGGCGCGAAGACACCCACCACCAGGGCGCCAGCCGCTTCTTCAGGGGGCGGATCGTCCTGGGCCGCTGCCCAAAAAGGCAACGAAATCAACGCGATCAGGCCAAGCGCAGCGAGCGACCTCACGGTGTGCCCTCGGAGAAGCGGTAGATGCGGTTCTTGACGTCAGCGATGTCGCGGGCCTCGGCCGCGCGGGGTCCGTCGGTGCGGCCGTAGCGCCCGAAGTCCTCCCAGGCCTCCTGGTGATCCCCCCGGGCCTCGGCCGCCACGCCGAGGTTGAAGAGGGCCTCGGGCACGGTGTCCACGAGGCGCCGCCACCCCGCTGCGATCTTGTCGCGCCCCTTCTTCTGCTGCCACGCGAGCACCAGCTGGTTGTGCTCAATCACCGGATCGGGGCCCAAATCGCGGGCGGTCTCCATGGCCTTGCGGGCGCGGTTGGTATCCCCTCCCTGTGCGGCGCTGTAGGCCACCCGATCCAGCGCGTACTTGCACAGGCGCTTCTCGATGGGCCCGGTGCACGGCCCCAGCCGCTCCAGCGCCTGATCGGGGTTGCGCTGGAGGACCTCGCCGAAGGCGATCAGCAGATCCAGGTGGCCACCGGGCGTGCCCGCCCGCAAGAAGCGATCGTCGGGTCGGTTGAGGGCCATGGCGCGGGCGAGGTGGGCGCGTCCCTCCTTGCCCTCACCCCGGCGCAGCGCAGCCACGGCCGAGGCGTAGCGCACCCGCGCCACCAGGGCCGGCGGCAAGTCGTCTTCGGCTTCCAGGGCGAAGCGCAGATCGGTGGCCGCCCGCCGGCCGGTGGGATCGCTGCCGAGGCTCTGGGCGGCGCGGGCATAGCGCACGAGGGCCCGCTGGTGGCGGAGGCCCACATCCTCGGGCCAGCTCTTCAGCGACTCATCCACCAGATCACACGCGGCGTCGGCCTGGTCGGCGAGCGCCAGCGCCTGGGCCAGCACAACCGCAGTGGCCGCCGTGGGCCGCGCTTGCATCGCCCCTTGCAGCGTCTTGATGGCCACCGCCGGGGATCCGCTCACGAGCTGGGCGCGCCCGAGGGCGTAGCGCACGTCGGCGTCGTCGGGCAGAGCCTTCGCGGCGGCCTGGGCGTCGGCCAACGCTGCGGGGCCATCCCCGCGGGTGGCGTGCACCAGCGCGCGATCGGCGAGCAGCACCGCGTCATTGGGTCGCAGCACAAGGGCGCGATCCAACAGGGTTTTTGCCGTCTCGGCGTCCTTGCCTACGAGGCTACGGGCCAGGGCAGCCAGCACACTCACGGCCGCGCCACGCACCCACACATCGTCGGGCGCCCCCTTGGCCAGCGCCTGCTCGATGGCCGCCCCCGCCACCTCCAGCGCGCCGGCTTTGAGCGCACTCACGGCCACGTTGGCGTGCAGCCGCGCCTCGTTGGGGGCCAGCTCCACCGCCTCGCGGTGCAGCTTGAGCGCCTGATCGTACTGCTGGCGCTGGCGGGCGACGGTGCCGAGCGCGCTGCGAATCCAGGCATCCTTCGGCTCGGCCTGGGCGGCCTGCTTCAGGTTGGTCTCAGCGGCGTCGGTGTGCCCGCGCTTGAGGTGGATGAGCCCGATTTTATAGGCGGGCTGGGCGATCTTGGGCTTGATGCGCAGGGCGTGCGCCAGTTCAGTCAGGGCCTCGTCGTCGCGGCCCAGCTCCATCAGCGCCGAGCCGAGGAAGTAGCGCCCATTGAAGCTGTCGGGCCGAGCGGCCACGAAGCGCTGGTAGTGGGGCACCGACTCGGCAAAGCGATTGAGCTTGAAGTAGCTCTGCGCCAGGTTGAACAACACGCTCTCGCGATCGGGCGCCTTCTTCAGCGCACCCTCCAGCACCGCCACCGCCTTCTCGTACTGGCCGAGCTGGAAGTGGGCGTTGCCGATGTTGACCTGCACCTCCACCTTGTCGGGCCAGCGCAGGCGCACCGCCTCGAAGGCCGCCAGGGCGTCGGCAAAGAGACCGAGCTTGAAGTAGGTATTGCCGAGCTGCGCCCGCGCCGCGGTGGCGTCGGGCACCAGCTTCACGTAGCGCTCAAGGGCGGGGCGCGCCTGGGCGAAGTTGTGCTCGTCGTACCAGTGCCCGCCCAGCACCAGGAACACCTCGGGGAAGCGCTCGCCGCCCTGGTTGGCCACCTGCTCCAGCACCGGCACCGCCTCGGCGGCTTTGCCAGCGGCCAGCAGGTTTTGCCCATACCAGAAGCGCAGATCCACGTTTTCTGGGGCCCGCTGCAGCGCCTCGGCCAGGACGGGCACCGCCTCGGCGTGCCGCGCCAGCCCGTAGTAGAGCAGGCCCAGCTTGACGGCCACGTCCACGTAGGCGGGATCGGCCTTGCGCGCATCCAACATGGCCTGCAGCGCCTCGCGGTACTTCTCGCGGGCCTCCTCGGGCTTGCCGGCGGCCCGCAGCGCATCCCCGGCCTCGCGCAGGCGCTCCCCCTCCACGTAGGCGCGCTGGGCGGCCCCTTGAGGCTGGTAGCGGCCCTGGGCATGGAGTGCCGCGGGTGCAAGGACGAGGGTGAGGGCGAGCAGGGCGAAGCGCATTGGGGAGGACTCTACTCCTGGGGATCCAGCATGGCCAGCATGCCCACGGCGTGTGATGGCGCGTCTGTGTTCCATCCCACACGCGCTGTGCCGCGCGCGGTCAGCGCCCGCGCGGCTTGAGCTTCTTCTCGAGCGCCAGCTCCACCTCCTGACCCCAGGTCAGGACGGCGCGCTCGTCGATGAAGCCATCCTTGCGCAACAACACCAGCAGCTCGGGCTTTTCGCGGTCGATGTCGCCCTTTTTGAGGGGGGTATCGCCCACGTACTTGCCGTCGAGATAGACCTCAGCCCCGATGGGCACCGACGTCACGTTCAGCGTGCCGCCGAGCTTCTTCATGAAGATGCGGCGGGTCAGCTCCTCACCGGGCTTCACGTCACCGGGGATGTTCACCGGCTCCACGTGGCGCTGAAAACCCTTGAGATCCAAGATGATTTCGTGCGCGGAGCCCGCCGTCACGTCGGCCAGCACCAAGGGAGCCTGCTTGCCGAGGAAGCGGCCGTCGAAGGTCACCTCGGCCCCATCGGGCACCGAGATCACCTTGATGGACACCTTGGCGGCGGCGCCCCCGCCCATCAGCGTGGGCAGGATGAGGGCCGCGCCCACCCCCAGCACCAGCGAGAGGCCGATCAGCGTCAGGCCGAGCGGGCTGAGCAGCTTGCGCAGCGGGCCGCGCTTCTTGAGCCGCACGATGGGCGGCGCGGTGAGCGTGTCGAGCGCGGCCGTCCGCTGCATGGCCGCAGGCGGGCGCGCAGGCCGCGGCGTCTCCGCGGGTTGGGCGGCGGGCGCTGGCCGTTGCGGGCGCGCCACGGGCTGCGGCGGGGGGGCCGCGGGCCGCGGCGTGCGGACCGGCGGCTGCGCCGGGCGCGCGGGCGGCCGGGGCGGCGGCGCGGGTGGCACGGCGGCCTGCTCCATGGTGGGCGGCAGGTCGGGCTCGCGGAAGTCCCCCTTTTGGAAGACCGCCGTCGGGGGATCGCCGTCGTCGCCCAGCGCGTTGGCGATGCGCACCGCGTCGGAGCCGATCACGGCCGTCTCGTCGTCGCCCTCGTCCGCCGGTGCGGGGCGGCTCATGCCGGGGGGCGCTCGACCCGCCCAGACCGGCTCCGCCATGGTGCGCTCGTCCTCGTCGCCGCTGAGGCTGCCCACCTGAAACGCGCCCGCCATGGTGCGGTCGTCGTCGTCGAAGTCGTCGCCCAGATCGGGCATGGACTGGTCTTCAACCGCTGGCCGCGCCGCGCCCGCGCCCAGGGCCAGCTTCATGCGCTTGAGGTCGAAGATGACGCTGTTGCCCGAGGAGATGTCGAAGTCCTCGGCGTCGGTCTGCACGGGCAGCGGCAGCACAAAGCGTTGATCCCCAAACACTTCGCGCATGAAGTCCACCAGGCGGCGCCGGCTGAAGTCGGGCCACCGGGTGTAGAGGAACGCCGTCAGGGACCGCTGCATGTCCTCGGCGAGGGCGTAGCGCTTGTCGCGGTCGCGGGCGAGGGCCTTGAGCGCGATGCGCACCAGCTCGTCGGGCACATCGGGACGGCGCGCCTTCATGTCGGGGATCTCGGCCCGGCGCACCTTGTCCAGCAGCACCAGGGCCTTGTCCTCGGTGTAGAGCATCTCGCCGGTGATCATCTCGTACAGGCAGATGCCCGTGCTGAAGATGTCCGTGCGGCCATCGATGGGGTGGCCCCAGGCCTGCTCCGGCGACATGTAGAAGAACTTGCCCTTGATGACCCCGCTCTCGGTCTCCTTGCTGCGCTGGCTGGCCTTGGCGATGCCAAAGTCCACCACCTTCACCTCGCCGTCGTAGGACAGCAGGATGTTCTGGGGGCTGATGTCGCGGTGCACCACGTTGAGCGGGCGGCCGTAATTGTCCTTCTGGGCGTGGGCGTAGTTGAGGCCCGCCGACATCTCCATGGCGATGAAGATCGCGACATCAATGGGGATTTGGATGTCCAGCTCGGCGCAGCGCACCAGCAGTTGGTACAGATCCTTCCCGTCGATGAACTCCATCGCGATGTAGTAGGTGGAGTCCTCTTTCTTGAGATCGAAGATGCGGCAGATGTTGGCGTGGTTGAGCTGGACCGCGATCTTGGCTTCATCGATCAGCATGTCGATGAATTCCTGGTCCTCCGAATATTTCGGGTGGATGACCTTGAGGGCCAGGAGGCGTTCAAATCCGCGGATACCGGTGGCCTTGGCGAGGTGGATCTCGGCCATGCCGCCGTATGCGATGCGCTTGATGAGCTGATAGGGGCCGAATCGGCTGCCTTCTTGCACGCGCGCCCTGCTCTATCGCCACCCCTCAGAGGGGCTGGCGGCGATTCTAGCCTGAACCGGGCCTGACGCAACCTTCATCGCGGCAGGGGTGGGGACCCACCGCCCAGCAGGTCACCCCGGTCATCCCTCGGCGCCCAACACGCCGGGATTCACTGAAACTTGCTGAAGTCCGGGGCGCGCTTCTGGAAAAACGACGTGACCGCCTCGGCCACCTCGGGCGAGCCCAGGCGGGCCCCCAGGGTCTCCAGCTCGTCCCAGAAGATCTTCTCCCCCGCTTCCCGCCACGGTGCCCGCATCAGGCGCTTGGTCTCCCGCACCGATCCCGGGGGCATGGCCGAGATTTGGTGGGCGCGCTCGAGGGCGCGGGGCAACACGGCTTCCATGGGCAGGGCCTCGTTGGCCACCCCCCAGGCCACCGCCTGCTCGGCGGTGAAGGCCTCCCCCAGCAGCAGCAGCTCCATGGCCCGGGGCATGCCCATCAGGCGCGGCAGCAGGTAGCTGGAGCACAGCTCGGGCACCAGGGCCAGGCGCGTGAAGGGCATCTTGAGCGTGGCGCCCGCCGCCACATACACCAGGTCGCAGTGCAGCAGCATCGTGACGCCCACCCCCACCGCCACCCCGTTCACGGCGGCGATCAGCGGCTTCTCGCAGTCGAAGACGCTGCGCATGAAGCGCACGGTGGGGTTGTCGGTGGCCGACTTGGGCATCTTCTGCATGAAGTCCACCACGTCGTTGCCCGCGGTGAACGCCTCGCCAGCGCCCGACAGGATGATGACGCGGATCGCAGGATCCACGCGGCCCGCCTCGATGGCCTCGTGGGCCTGCTGGTACATCGCCTGGCTGAGCGCGTTTTTCTTCTCGGGGCGATTGAAGATCACGGTCATCACCGGACCGTCGCGCACAACATCGAGATTGCTCATGAAACCGCTACTCCTCAAAACGGGCGTCGATGATGGAGAGGCCGGCGTCCACGGTCGGCGCGGCGTCGGGGGGGCCTGCGTCGTCGAGCTGGGCCAGCGCGGCCGCCAGCAGAGGCGGCGGCGGGCTCTCTTCGATGGCGCAGAACCCTGAACCGGCATAGGCCTCGGGGAAGGGCAGCGCCTCAGGGCACTCGGGGTTGGGCTGGCCCACGTACACACACAGGGCGTTGTTGTTCACGATGGCCAGCGCGCCGTCGCCACAGTGGATGGTCTGGCCCAGATCGGTGCGGTGACAGGCGACGATGAGCAGAGGCATGAGGAGGACGGTGGCGCGCTTCATCGCGCCATGGTGCCACTTGGGGCAGGTCCTGTCGAACCAACGGCCGGCAGCCGCCACGCACGCGCGGCTTCGATGCCCAGCACCGCCGCGAGGCCGAGCAGGAGGACCGACACCGCGCCATTCACCCACGCCACGCCGGTGCCGCCGGTGAGCCCCTGCCAGGCCTGCTCCACCAGCGCCGTCAGCGTCACCGCCATCACAAACAGCATGGGCCAAAACGTATAGGCGTGCCGCCGCCCCTGACGCCGCAGCCACACCGTGATGCCCAGCAGCGACAACGCCGCCAGGAGCTGGTTGCTGGTGCCAAAGAGCGACCAGAACAGCCGGTAGGACCCGGTGGGGGCGGTGAGCACAAAGGCCAGCGGTACCCCACACGTGATGGCGGTGGCGATGACCGCCCCGGAGCGGGTCTGCAGTACTGGCAGGCGGCGCCCCAGGAGCTCTTGCAGGATGTAGCGGCCCAGGCGCGTGGACACGTCGAGGGTGTCGAAGACAAAGGTCGAGAACGCCATCGCCCCGAAAGTTAAGGCAAAAGCGGCCATGTCATCGCCCAGCATCACGGTGAGGAAGCGCCCCAGGCCCAGGCCGTACACCGCCCCCGGGCCCTTGCCTGCGATGTCGGCGGGCAGCGCCACCATGATGGTGGCCAGCGCGATGACCGCCACAAAACCCTCCATCAACATCGCGCCGTAGCCCACCGCGTGGCAGTGCGTCTCGCGGTCGATTTGTTTGGAGGTGGTGCCCGAACACACGAGGCCGTGAAAGCCCGAGCAGGCGCCACACGCGATGGTGACAAACAGGAAGGGAAACATGGGCCCGGCGGCCGAATCGAAGCCCTTGAAGGCGGGCTGCTCGATGTCGAAGCCACCGAAGAAGATGCCGATGACCCCCACGGCCAGCGCGGCGTAGAGCACAAAGCCCCCCAGGTACCCGCGGGGTTGCAGCAGCACCCACACGGGCGTCAGCGAGGCCACAAAACAGTAGGCCAGGATGAGCACAGCCCAGGTGCGGGCATCCAGCAGGATGAGCGTGGACACCTGCGTGCCCGCCCACACCAACCCCAGCGTCGCCGGCACGAAGATGACCGTCACCAGCCACAGCGGCGGCTTCCACAACCGCTGCACCACCCCCATCACCACCGCGAGCACCAGGTAGGTGGAGGAGGAGAAGGCCACCGCCCCGCCCGGATTGAAGCGAAACTCCAGGCCTTTCAGCTCCACGTCGCCGCTCACGAAGGTGCTCGACGTCACGTCCACAAAGGCCACCACCACGTAGATGAGGGCCACCCAGATGAAGATGAGCAGGGCCAGGGCCGCCCGCTGGCCCAGGTTCTGGCGCACCACCTCGGCGATGGACTGCCCCCCATGCCGCACCGAGGCCACCAGCGTGGAGAAGTCGTGCACCGCGCCGATGAACACCACCCCCACCATGATCCAGGCGAGGGCCGGCGCCCAGCCGAACTGCTGCACCGCCAGGATGGGCCCGGCGATGGGGCCGGCGGCGGCGATGGCCGAAAAGTGCTGTGAAAACAGGTAGAAGCGCCCGGTGGGCACAAAGTCCACCCCGTCTTCATGGGCGTGGGCGGGGGTGACGGCGTGGGGATCGAGGGCGTACTGGCGGGCGATGAACCCCCCGTACAAGCGATAACCCAGCGCCAGCACCACGAGGACCAGGGCAGCGATCAGCGGGAGGCTCATGGACGAGGCATCGCGCCGTCCGTGGCGGGTGTCAAGTCGGGTGAGGCTGCATGCCGGCGGGCCGCCGGCGTACCCAGGCGGGCCTTCGGCCCGATCGCGCTGGACCCAGAGGAAGGGACCTCAAGTCTTGGGGGGGCGCCGATCGGCCAGGTCCACCAGCGCCAGGGCGAGCAGCAGCGCGGCCCCGCCCGCGCCCAGCCATGCGCCGCGCGTCAGCTCCA
>Ga0075163_10008741_pt1 | contig 13311 bp, 10 predicted proteins | sample JI1023141ADNA_FD_71478 | JGI IMG/M metagenome (GOLD analysis project Ga0075163, IMG submission 71478) | Wastewater effluent complex algal communities from Wisconsin, to seasonally profile nutrient transformation and Carbon sequestration -... | ecosystem: Engineered > WWTP > Effluent > Algae...
CCTTCGCACCGGAGTACGCCGCGGTGGCGAGCCAGGTGCAAGCTGCACGCATCTCGCCGGACGACCTGGCGCAGATGCTGGCGACGCGGCTCTTCTCGCAGCCAGAACCGAAGATCCGCGACTACGCGGGGCAGGGGAAGCTGCGCAACTGGGTGCGGGTCGCCGCGGTGCGCCTGTGCGTCGACGCTTCGCGGAAGCAGAGCGGCCGCGAGCGCCCGATGGCCCCGGAGCAGGTGCCCGAGGTGCTGGACGTGGGCGCCGACCCGGAGCTCGCGTTCCTGAAGCGCGAGCACCGCGATCACATGCGCGCGGCGTTCGAGGAGGCGGCCACCGATCTGTCGTCGGAGGATCGCAACCTGCTCCGCCATCACCACACCCAGGGAATGAGCATCGACCAGCTGGCCGCTGCGCACGGCATCCACCGGGCCACCGCCGCACGCAGGCTCCAGCGCGCTCGCGAGCTGCTCCTGGAGGGCACGCGCCGCCGCCTCATGGAGCGTCTTCGCATCTCCGAAGCCGAGCTCGACAGCGTGGTGCGCGCCGCCGAGAGCCAGTTTCACGTGACCCTCGAGCGCGTTCTCCGCTCGGTCACTTGATCTGCGAGAGCTCGCCGTCCTCGCACATCTCCTTCGCGTCCTTCATGGTGAACCCGGGCGTCTTCGGGAGAAAGAGCGTCACCTTCTCCTTGGGGTGCTTGCAGCTGGCGAAGGCGTTCTTGCGGGGGCAGGGGGTGGAGCCGAACTTGTCGCCCGGGTCGTCGCAGCTGTCCTGCGCTTCCTTGAGCTCGCCGAGGGTGAGCCCGGACCATTCGCTGCAAAGGCCGGCGCTGGTCATGCAGGTCACCACCGTGCCGCCGCTGGGGGCAGCGTTCTTGCTCGCGCCCTCGACGCTGCCGGGGGCGGAGCTGGTGGTCACCGCTTCGCCGTCGCCCTTCGACTTGGAGCAGGCGCCGGTGGCGGCGGAGAGGACGAGGGCGACGGCGACGAACGAGATGCGGGATGCAGACATGGGGATCTCCTGAGCGTGAAGTGCGAGCGGCCTTTCCGTCTCGCGTTCCCCAGGACGAGGCCATCGCGCCCAGGTCGCGGCGAAATCTCACTTTTCTTCGGCGAGCGAGGAAACATCGGCGAAATGCGGCCGAAGGGGCTCGAATGAAGGCACTCTGGCGCAATCGTTCGGTCCCCGTGAGTCGACACCTGGGCTGGGTAGCTCTGGCGGGCGTGGTGGTCCTCGGCACGTTCCTCCTGCAGCTCGTTCCCCACTTCGCGTTGCCCGCACCGCTGCTGACCATCGTCGGCTGCATCGTCGTGTGGTCGCTCTCGACGCGGCGCGCTGCGCCGCTGAGCCAGACCGTGGAGCTGGTGCCGCGACCCTACGGTCTCGAAGTGCGGTCGGCCGGCGCGTCGATCTTCGAGCTCCGGGGAAAGGACCTGCTGGGGGCTTCGCTCTGCGACGGTGAAAGCGGCGGCGTGGACGTGACGCTCACCCATCGCGATCGAGCCTATCGCAGCTTCGTCTTCGAGGGCCTGGCTCGGGAACACGTCGAGGCCTTTCGCCAGGCGCTCGCGCTTCCCTACGGCGGCTTCGGTGGCGCGATGTTCCCACAGGGCCCGCGGCCGGGCGTACCGGGCCTGGGGGTCGCCTTCGCGAGCCTGCTCATGGCGGCCTGCAACGCGTTCCTGGCGGCAACCAGCGTTGCGGTCGACATGCCGACGGCGTTCCTGGTCATGGCCACCATGTGTGCGGTGGCGTACGCCGCCTTCCTCTGGATGCTCCTGATCCTCGCCGGAACCCCGCGCCACATCGCGCCGTACTGCGCGCTGAACAGCTTCGGACTCCGATACTTCGCCGGCACCGCGCGAGACGTCGCGTACTCCCTCATCGCGAGCGCGCGTGTCGCCGGCGAGAACGTCGCGGTTCACCTGCGCAGCGGACAGGTCCTGTTGCTTCCGCTCGGTACGCTGGTGCCGGCGGAGCGCGCCAACTTTGCGCGGCAGCTCACCAGCGCGGTGGTGCGCAGCGAGCGCGCCGAGCTCCCGCCCACCGTCGGCGAGACCCTCACCCGTCTCGAGCGCGAGCCGGGCGAGCCGCTGCGTGCATGGCTCCTTCGGGTCGACGCCTTGGCGGTGATGCCCACGGGTGAGAGCACGTATCGACACATGGGCGTGTCGGAGCAGGAGCTGTGGGACGCGTTGGAGGATCCGGACACCGCCGACGACGTGCGGATCGCGCTCGCGCGACGGCTCGGTCGCACCAGCCCCTCGGCCCATGCGCGGGTGCAAGCCATGACCGAACGCCTTCACGGGGACGACGATCGGCTCCGCATGCGCGTCGCCATGGCGACCGATCTGGCGCAGGTGCCGGAGCGCGCCGGCGATCTCCTCCAGCTCGTGTACCGTTGATGGGGGCGAACGGTGCTACCCTCGAAGACGCATGAGGGCACTCTGGCGTAACCGCCCGCCGCCGCGCTTTCGAACGATCTTTCTCGCGCGCCTCGCGGTTCTGTGCGCCATCGCAGCCGGAGGCCTGACGTTCGCCCCGGTTGCCCTCGTTGCCTGGTTGGGGGCGGCGCTGAGCTTGTTCTTCGGGCTCGCCGCCGCCTTCATCGCGTCGACCCCGGCAGAGGCCCGGACCCAGAACGTCGAGCTCGTGCCCACGCCCGACGGGGTCGAGGTGCGCTACCCGGGCGAGGCGCCGTTCCAGCTCGAGACCATCGACCTCCTCGGGGTCTCCACCTGCCAAAACGCGACCGGCGTGGACGTGGCCATCACCCATCGATCGCACCCGCATCGTCCGTTCGTGTTCGAGGGACTGAGGCCGGAGGAAGTGGAGCCCTTGCGGCGCGCGCTCGGCTTACCCCAAGGCGGCCTCGGCGGCATGGCGTTCCCCACCGGGGCTGCGCCCGGACCCGCGTCGTCGTTGCAGATCCTCTCGTACCTGGCCGCCCTCGGGACCGCCGGCATCTACGCGCTCGGGGCCTGGGGCGGAGATCCGCTGGCGGCCATCTCGCTGGGCATGTACAGCGCCGTGCCGCTCTTCGTGCTGGTGTGGACCAACGCGACCGCCTCGGCCAATCGCATGGCACGCGCGCGCAGCTGCGTGATGCAGCCGTGGGGGCTCCAGTACTGGGAGCTCGATGCCTTGCGCACGCTCCCCTACGCCGAGATGCGCGACATCGTCGACAGCGACGCCGGCATCGCCGCGACGATGCAGAGCGGCTTTCGCTGGCAGGGCAGCCTCGAGGCGCTCACCGCCGCCGAGCGCGCACATTGGGCCCGGCAGCTGCGGAGCGCGCGCGACCGTGCGGTGGCGAGCACCGGCATGGTTCCCGCGGTGGACGTGCTGGGCACGCTTCTCCGCAATCCCGGCGAGCCCCTCCGCGCGTGGCTCGAGCGTGTCGACGCGGTCAACGTCTTTCCCGCGGGTGAGGGCACCTATCGCGCGATGGGGGTACCGGAGCCCGAGCTCTGGCAAGCGCTCGAAGATCCCGACACCCCGCTCGATCTTCGCATCGCCATCTCGCGGCGCCTCGGCCGTCGCGATCCGACTTCGCGCACGCGGGTCGACGATGCACTCAAGCGGCTCCACGCTGCCGACGACCGCGCACGGGTGCGCATCGCCGTGGAGACCGAGCTGGCCGAGCTCCCTGCCTTCGTGCAGGATCCACTGGTTCTCGACACCTCGCGCCGCGATTGAGCGGACTTCAGCGCGTGGGGTCGAGGTCGGCGACCTCGATGTAGCCCTTGGAGAGCACCACCCGGCGGACCAGTTCTTCGAGGATCGGGTCCCGCGGGGCGAACATGCGCAGGTCGTCCAGCGCCCGCGAGGTGGACTCCCGTTCGCCGGTGACCGCGGTGGAGATGGCGCGAATGCGCAGCGCGCGCACCGTGAGCTTCACCAGCTCCGGGTTCTTGCTGGGCAAAATGGCGCTGGCCACGCGATCGCGCGCGCCCATCTGCTTGTCGAGAGCGATGCGCCTATCCGAGATGCCGCGCGGCTCGCCTTCGAAGCGGGTGAAGAGGCCTGCGGGTAGCAGATGCCGCGCCAGCCCGCGGTCCCAGGTGGCGCCGAACTCCAGCACCAGCGGCCGAGCCGTCGAGAGCTCGGAGAGAGAGAGCTCGGAGGGCGTGCCGGCGATCATCATGTCGCGCACCACCGACGTGAGCTTCGGCTCGTGGGCGATGACCGTGCGGGCCGAGCGCGCGTCGAGCGCGAAGGTCGGCAGAACGTCGATGTCCGGGCGCATGGTTCCTGCGGCGCGGGCCGCACGCACGCGGCTGTACAGCCGATCTTCCGACACCAGCAGCAGCGCGCGCGGGGGAATGTCGTCGAAGGCCAGCTCTTCCCACAGGTGGGTGGTCGACTCGCCGCGGAGAGCATTGCGCGTCTCCGTCTCGTCGAGCATTCGCAGCGGCGCCGCCAGGAAGAGCACCTGCATCATGGTGGCGCTAGCGGCCGCGAAGGGAATACGTGCATGGGCCACCGTGTCGGTGAGTGCCCACAGCGCGCTGGCGCCGGAAGCCGCGAGCACCGTGGTGCCGGCGATGGCCAGCGCCGAGAAGCGCACCGTGCCGGCCGCAGCACCCGCGTAGATGCCCAGCCCCGACACCAGCACGACCCCCGCGAAGGCCACCGCGAGGCGTCGCTCGTGGCCGGCGTGTCGCACCATCACCACGAAGCCTGCGGACGCCAGCGCCAGCTCGAGGTACCCGAGCTCGCTGCGAACGAACGCCGAGAGCGTGCTCACCGAGGCGACCCCGCGATCGCCCATGGCGGCCGCCATCCACGGTACGCGCACGCCCTCGCGCAAGGAGTCCATGGCGGCCCACCCGATGGGCAAGAGCCCCACCAGGAGACCCCCGAGAAATGGCCCCGCCGACCTGGAAAACTCGGTCCAGAGCTTGGGCGCCACCGCGAGCGTTCCTACCAGCGCCACCAGACCGAGCAAGGGTTCCTCGGCGAAGGCCAGGCCCACCAGGAGCCCGAAGCGCCCCATCGGCACCGGCGACGTGTCTTCGCGCAGGCCCAACACGATGGGCAGGAGCGCGAGACAAGCCCCGAGCAGCGCGCTCCCGGGCGATGCCGCCTCGAACTGCACGATCGGCGAGAGCGTCACCACTAGCGAAGCGATGAGCGAGAGGCCGGCGCGGGTTCGTGGCCTGTCGTGCCCTTCGCGCGGCGAGAGGGCGTGCGTGCCGAGCGCCGCGAAGGCCAGCTCGAAGGCGAGCACGCCGAGGAGCCCGGCTACCAGGGCCGAGGGCGCGCCGGCGCGAAAGGCGCGGGTGCCCAGCGGGAGCAGGTTGCCGAGGCCCGCCAGGACCAGGTCGGGCCCATGAAAGAGCCCGGCTCCGGAGCGTCCGAGCGTGCGCACCACACCGGCGTCGTGGGCCGCGTCCACCGCGTTGCTGGCCGACCCCAGCGCCACCAGCATCGGGCCCAAACAGGCCGCGGCCCGGGCTACCGTTCGGGCGCTCGGCAGCGCCGCCCGGGCTTTCTGGAGGAACGATGGAGAGACCATGCCGTCTCCCGGGGTACCAGACGGCGGCCGCTTGGGCCGAGAGAACGGCGTCGATTTCCCTGCTCACTTGCACTGGGGCGAAGGATCCTGGGCTGCGCCACACAGAACGTGTCCGCCCATGTTTCGCGAGAAATTTGCACGGTCGAGCTAGCCTGCGTTCATGCGCGCCTCTTCGCACCGCGGGCTCCCCGCCATTCTCATCGTCGTCGCGGGCTGTTCGAAGCCCTCCGGAGGAAGCAGCGTTGCCACCGCGACGCCGACCCAGACGGCCATCGCCACCGCATCATCGCCCGCGCCGCTGAAGACGAGACCGGCGCCCGGACGTGCATGCCACGTCGGCACATCGGTGGTGGCCTCGGAGGGACGCGGCGCGCTCACGCACGGTATCGCCACCGCCGCTGGATTCGTCGTCGTGACCTGGGGCGAGCTCCGCCCGGCGGGGCCCGGCTTCGGCGGCGACGGCGCCAAGCAGCGCACCGAGTTGTGGCGACGCTTCGACGCGTCGCTGGTGGCGCGCGGTCCGGCCTCGGTGATCGGCCAGCAAGAAGCCGCCGATGCGTTCAGCAACGGCGTCGCGCCGTACGCGTTGCGCGAAGGTTTGGGCGTCGGCACCTGCGCCTGGGTCGCGTTCGCCGGCCGCCTCGGCTGCAAGAGCACGAACGTCGGAGGCGCTCCGGGCGGCGACCGCTACGACGATCCGGGCGTCGCCGGTCCGGGGCCCCAAGGCGACCGCATCGCCGCTGCGGGGGTGGGCGATGCTTCGATCCTGCTTTTGCCCCAGTGCCAGGACGTACGCATCGTCTCGAGCGCGGCCAAGAAGGGCGCGCGTCCGCTGGCGTACGGAACCGAGGATGCGCGCACCGCGTGCGAGCCCAAGCGCACCATCGACGTGCCTGCCATCGCGGCGCTCGGCGAGGAAGAGGCTGCCGGGGTGTGGCGCCACGGCAACCTGCTCGAAGGGCGGCGCATCGGCAAGGACGGGCAGCCGCGGGGACCCATCGTGGTCATCAGCGTCGCCGGCGATGTCGGTGCGCCGGCGATCGTCTCCGCGGAAGCCGAGGCCCGCGTGCTCTACGCGAGTCGAGCCAGTGCCACGGCGCCGTATGCCCTCACCCTGGCCCACTGGAAGAGCGAGGGACCGGTGGCGCGGGCCGTGGTCTCGACCGGCACCGCGCCCGCGGTCGCGCCGTCGCTGGTGGGGGTGGACGATCCCGCCTGCAATCTCGTCTCCTGGACCGAAGGGAAGGGTACCGGGACTCGCGTCCGCGCGGGGCTCGTGTGCAACGACGCGCTCGTGGTCGGCAGCGTGACCGACGTCTCCACCGCCGACGTCGAGGCGGGCGATAGCGAGCTCGCGCGGGCGGGAACCAGCGGCGCGTTCGTCGTGTGGCAAGAGCTGCCCAAGGGCAAGCCCGCCGAGCTCCGGCTCGCCAAGTTGACTTGCGAATAGGCCCAACGCCGGTACCTTGTCCCGCATGAGCTCCCGGCTTTCCTTGCGTCGCGTCGCCGCCGCCGTCGTCCTGCCCATGCTCGCGGGTTGCGGCGGAGAGTCTTCGGAGCTGCCCCCGCCGGCCATGTTGCCGCCCGCTCCGCCCGCGGCCGCCACCAGCGCGCCGGTCGCATCGGCTCCGACGCCTCCCGTGGCCCCGCTGGCGCCGAAGACTCTCGACCCGGAGACCGCCGGCCCCGACGAGCCACTGGCAGGCTTCGCCGCGGTCTGGGCCGATGCGCCGTTCTTCGTCGACCCCCGCCCCGACGCCGCGCAGATCCGGCTCGCCAGCTTCGACGGCGCGCCGCGGCGGGAGCGCCTCGGGCACACCTTCCCGGTCCGGATTCGCGGCGTGCAGGGGGACTTCGTGGAAGTCTCCGCGCCGCCACCGGAAGAGACGCCGGGCTTCATGCCGAACGGCGACGCCCACTGCGGCTGGCTCGACCTCGAAGGGCCGCGCGACGTGACGGAGCCCACGCTGTTCGTTCGTCGCAGCGATCTCGCCCCGGTGCTGGCAGCGGCCTACGAGCAGACCTTCGACGATGGATCGTCGGTGCGGCTGCAGCCCGGTACCGTCGTTCTCCGCACGGATACGGGGAGCCTGGCGTCGGCGAGCACGCTGCAGGTTCCCTTGTCGACGAAGCCGGCGGTGCGCTTCGCCTACCCGGCCGCGCCGCCGCCGCTGCCCGCCCGGGGCGAGAGCAAGCACCTGCTCTCCAAGGAGGAAGAGCTCACGCTCGGGGGGCATCCGTTCTCGCTCTCCGGCACCTTCTTCGCGCCGGTCGCGGATCACGTGGACCCTGCCAAGGGAGCTGGTGACCGCGTGCTCTTCCCCCTCGCCAGCCGCTGCGCCGTGCTCCAGGTCTCCGCGCCCAAGACGGCGCTTCGCCCCTACGTGCCGCCGGCCCTGGGCCGTGGGAGTGGCGTGGGCTTCGGCGTCGGGGGGCTGGGCGGCGTAGACCACAGCGTACTTCCGGTGGGCGCCGAGCTACGCACCCAAAATGGACGCATCATCGCCCGGGTTTCTCGGGAGATCGACGTCGACCCGAAACTGGATGTACCTTGCATCAAAATGCGGTTTCGCGTGGATTCCCGCTACCTCGGCGCACCGAAGCTGGCCACCACGCCGGCCGAGGTGGAGGCCTGCGCAGCCAAGAGCGCCGTCGTGAAGCGGCAAGGCTATGGCGGCATCGGTGTTGGGGGCCTGGGGAGCCTGGGCCATGGCCCGGGCGGTGGCTCCGTGCGGGGCGGGGCGCCCCAGATGCCGCAGGGAGGCCTGGGGGCCGACCAGGTGCGGCGGGTGGTCTCGGCGCACGTGGGGGCCCTCCGCGCCTGCTACGAGAAGGAGCTCCAACGCAATCCGAACCTCATCGGGCGCGTGACCCTCAAGTGGGGGGTCGAGCCCGAGGGAAAGGTGTCCGCAGCCTCGATTGCGTCCAGCACGATGGCCAACCCCGCCGTCGAGAGCTGCCTGGTCCGCCAGGTGCGCTCCTGGCACTTTCCTCCGGCCCAGAGCCCCACCGTCGTGAACGCCTACCCGTTCCTCTTCAACCCCGGGCCCTGAGCCGGGGCCGCGAGAACAGCGTCGATTTTTCCTTCCCCTGCGAGTACCTTCGCGAGTCCCCCGATCCCGGTGGCTTCGGCCCTCCGGGCCTACAAATCGCGGGGTCCGAGGTATTGCCGTGGCAAGGTTCATCGACGAGCTCAAGCGCACCCACAACGCCGCCGCCCTTCGCGCTTCCGACGAAGGCAAAGAGGTGGTTCTCTTCGGCTGGGTTGCCAGCTACCGCGATCACGGCGGCTGCGTCTTCGTGGACTTGCGCGATCGCGAGGGCATCACCCAGCTCGTGTTCGACCCCAACCAGCAAGGTCACGGCGACGCGCCCAAGGTCGCTTACGACGCGGCCCAGGCGGTGCGCAGCGAGTGGGTCATCGGCATTCGCGGCGTGGTGGTGAGCCGCGGCCAGAACAAGAACCCGCGCCTCGCCACCGGCGAGATCGAAGTGCACGTGGTGGAGCTCACCATCTTCAACAAGGCCGAGACGCCGCCCTTCGAGATCCTCGATCAGATCGACACCGGTGAAGAGAAGCGTCTCCAGTACCGCTTCCTCGACCTGCGCCGCGCGCCGCTCCAGCACACGCTGCGGGTGCGCCACCGCATCAACCAGATCACCCGTCGCTACTTCGACGACAACGGCTTCCTCGAGCTCGAGACGCCGTACATGGTGAAGTACACGCCGGGCGGCGCGCGCAACTTCCTGGTGCCCAGCCGCCTCAACGCCGGAAAGTTCTTCGCCCTGGCCGAGAGCCCCCAGCTCTTCAAGCAGCTCTTCATGGTGGCGGGCTTCGACCGCTACTTCCAGATCGTCAAATGCTTCCGCGACGAGGACCTGCGTCTCGACCGGCAGCCGGAGTTCACGCAGATCGACGTCGAGATGTCGTTCGTGAACCAGGACGACGTCTTCCGCACCATGGAAGGCCTGGTCTTCGGCATCTGGAAAGAGGTGCTCGGCATCGACCTCAAGGAGAAGTACCCGAGCGGTCGCTTCCCGCAGATGCCCTTCGAAGATTCGATGAACAACTACGGCAACGACAAGCCCGACATGCGCTTCGGGATGCCCCACACCGACATCACCACGCTGGTGATCGAGCAGAACGGAGGCGGCGTCTCCTTCTGGAAGGACATCGCCGACAAGTTCACCTCGGGAAAGTACCGCCGCGATCTCCCCACCGAGATCGTCAAGGCGCTGCGCATCCCCGCGGACCTGGTGGCGAAGACCTCGCGCACCGAGCTCGACAAGCTCGAAGACTTCGTCAAGGGCATGGGCTCCAAGGGCCTGGCTCGCGCCAAGGTCGACGCCACCGGCGCTTGGGTGCAGTCGCCGCTCGCCAAGACCATCACCGACGATCTGCGGCTCGCCATCAACGCCGCCGCCGGCGCCAAGGACGGCGACATCCTGCTCTTCCAGTTCGGCAAGGAGTCCACGGTGCAGACCGTGATGGCCAACCTTCGCGTGCATCTTGCAAAGAAGTTCGGGCTCATCCCGGAGAGCGGCCACGGCGGCAAGTTCGAGTTCCTGTGGGTCGTGAACCCCCCGCTCTTCGAGTACGACGACGAGAAGAAGACCTGGGTGGCCGCCCACCACGCCTTCACGCGGCCTCATGACGAGTGCGTGGCGATGCTCGACACCGACCCCGGCAAGGTCCTCTGCTACCGCTACGATCTCGTGCTCAACGGCTTCGAGATCGGCGGCGGTTCCATTCGTCTCCACGACCCCGAGGTGCAGGCCAAGGTGTTCCGCGCCCTGGGCATCCAGGACGAAGAGGCCCGCACCAAGTTCGGCTTCTTGCTCGACGCGCTCAAGTTCGGCGCGCCGCCCCACGGCGGTATCGCCATCGGCATGGACCGTCTGGCCATGCTGCTCTCCGGCGCCGAGAGCCTGCGCGACGTCATCCCGTTCCCCAAGACCCAGCGCGGCACCGATCTCATGACCGATGCGCCCAACAAGGTCTCGCCGGAGCAGCTCCTCGAGCTCAAGGTGAAGTCCATCGAGGTAGAGGCCAAGTGAAGCGCGCCGCGGCCAGCATCGTCGTCGTTCTCGGCGCGCTGGCCGCCGTGGCGGCGTGTGACGATCCCGTCTCGCACATCTTTCGCGCGCGCCAGTACGATCCGGTGCGCGGGTGCTTGGGGGGCAACGTTTCCGTCGACGTGCTCGAAGGGCCCGACCCCGGCAGCGCCTGCGCCCCCACCTGCCTCATCGGTCGCTCGCCGCTGCTCATCGACACCGCGGAGATCATCTACGTCACCACCGCGTGCCCGCCTTTGCCGCCGTCCTTCGATGTCAGCGGCAAGCGGCCCGAGTGCGCGCAGGCGCTGGCCGCTCTCAAGCGCGCTGACGCATGCAACGGCGATGGTGGGTCCACCAATCCGCCGGTCGACGGCGGCAGCGATGCGGCACCCGATGCGCCTGCGGTCACCGACGGCGGCGCCGATGCGGGAGACGCGGGAAATGCCTCCGATGCGAGCGACGCGGGGAACGACGCAGCCGACGCAGCCGACGGCATCTGAAGGTGCGCCATGTGCGGGCTCGTGCGCGCGCCCCCGGCCCGCGACGGGCGTTCCCGCGCGCGCCGGCTATAATCGTCCTGTAGGAGTCGCCACTCGCGCCGTTCTACCGCCCGAGGGGACTGCAAGGTCGAGGCACCATTGTCGAGCATGGACGTTTCGCAAGCCGAGGAGCTGGTGTTCGCGCCTCCGCAGTCGCGACGCGACACCGCGCCCGTGGATGCCGTGCGGGCGTTCGTCTTCACGAGCGGCGGCGGGTGGCTGCGTAGCCATGGCTACTTCGAGCGGTTCGTGGAGCTCGTTCCCGAGGAGCGCCGCGAGCTGCTCACGACCGCCACCGCCAACGACTGGATCGCGCTCGACGATGCCCTGCTCCTCTACCGCGCTTGCGACGGGCTGAACCTCTCGCCGGCGGAAGCCGTCGAGATCGGCAAGAGTGTCGCCGCCGCCAACAACGGGACCGTCATGCAGACGGTGCTCCGTCTGGTGGGCAAGGTGGCCACGCCGTGGACCGCGCTGGGGCACCTGAACCGCGCCTGGTTGCGATCGAATCGCGGTGGGGCAGTGGCGGTCTATCGCGCCTCGGAACGTCAGGCGCGCATGGAGTTCTGGGCCTGCCCGCTGGCCACCTCACCGTTCTTCCGCACCAGCATGCGCGGCGCCATCGCAGCCGCCCTCGATATGTTCTGCGATCGCTGTCTCGTGCAAGAGCTCCCCGAGCTCGCGACGCACGACGGCTTCGCGCTCCGCGCCATGTGGTGACTCAGCGCCAGCGCACGCGGTAGAGCAGGCTCTCGGCGTCCGGTCCGGGGTAGGTATCCACCGCCACCTGCGCGCAGAAGCGTTCGTAGGCGAGCACGTGCAGCAGGCGTATGCCCTTGGCGAAGTAGGGCACCCGCAGGAGCGGCAAGCCGCGCGCTTCGACCTGGGCGACCTGCGGTCCGAGCCGGGCCACGCGAACGCCGCCGCCCTGGAAGAGCCGCTCCCAAACGCGCGCATGGTGGCCCAGAAGAAGCCACGGCTTGACGCCGCCTACGCTGGTCAGCGAAGCGATGGTCGAGATGATGGTGCCTCGGAGTCGCGCGTCGGCGCTTCGGAACATGCGCTCGATGGACTCGTCGTCCACCGCCAGCTGCTCGCAGGCGCGGTAGTGCTCCACGGCCAGGTCCACCGGCATCCACTGGCCTGCGGTGAGCGCGCCGATGGCGGCATGGTGCTCGCTCGGGAGCTTCTCCAGGTACGCGGCCTTCAGACCCTCGTCGGCGAGTCCCAGCAGCGACGCGCACACGATGGTGCTCCGCACCGCGGTCACCGGTCGTAAGGCCTTGGGGAACGGGACTACCTCTTCGGGAGCTTCGACGGATCTCGGGGAAACGCTCACGTTCGGAGGAACGGCCGCGTTCGGCGCACCTTGAGGAGAAAGATCGGGATCTTCTTTTCCGACCGCTCGATTCGAGTCCCGGCGCCCGGCATGCTCCGCGGGGGGCCGACATACCGCTCTTCCGCCCCGGCGGACGGCCCGCCGGTCCTCGCTGGACGCGCTGGAGGTGCTCCTGCGACGCACCCGGACGGTGGTGGGAACTTTTCCGTGCTAGGTGCGTCCATCGAGGTGATGAAGCGAGCCACATTCGGCGCGGTGCTGTTCCTCGGGGCCGCCGCGTGCGCAGGGGGCTCGGTCCCCCGCTCGCCAGCGGTCGCGATGCCAGCAGCTCCCGCGACGGCGCCATCCGCAACGGCACCGGCTACCGCGCCGCCGATGGCCGCGACGCCAGCCGAGCCCGAGCCGGACCCCGTGCCCGCGGTGGTCGAAGAGCCACTCGAGCCGGAGGACCCGACCGAGACGGTGCGCGCCTGCAAGGTAGGCACCGCCGATGCCAAGAAGGCGCGGCAGGCCATCGACGCCATCGACGCCAAGGTGACCGCCCTGGCCGCGGACGGCGATCCCAAGCCCGTCGAGGCGGAGATTCGCCGGGCTTTGCGCCTGCCGTGCTTGCGGCTCGGTCTCCGCGACGCACCCACGCTCGCGGCCGACAGCGGGTACGCGCTCGAGCAATGGTGGAAGCAGGGCGGCGGCAAGTGGTGGCTCGGGCACTATCTCGAGCTGACAGTCCCCCGCACGCCGAACAGCTTTCCCAGCAGCGTCGTCGCGCCCACCATGCGTCGCACCCTCACCCTGGAAACACGCAAGAAGCACCCGTTGCGCGAGCTCCTGTGTAGTATACAAGATTCTGCGTGCGC
>Ga0075163_10008742_pt1 | contig 13310 bp, 9 predicted proteins | sample JI1023141ADNA_FD_71478 | JGI IMG/M metagenome (GOLD analysis project Ga0075163, IMG submission 71478) | Wastewater effluent complex algal communities from Wisconsin, to seasonally profile nutrient transformation and Carbon sequestration -... | ecosystem: Engineered > WWTP > Effluent > Algae...
GCGCGCGACGACGGCGCCGCCGGCGCCGGGCTCAGCGCGGGATCGCCATGTACGAGATGCGCGACTGATACAGGGCGCAGAGGCCGCCGCTGCCGGCGTTGGTGATGCCGAACGAGACGACGTGCGAGCCGGCGGTGACCGACGCGTACTGGGTGAGCGCGTGCGAGGTCATCGCGGTCGAGCTGCTGGTGCCCTGGGCGAACGGGCAGATGTGGTTGATCGAGTCGCAGGCGCCGCCGACCGGGACGCCGTCGATCAGCACGCCGGCGTAGCAGGTCGAGGCCGAGCTGGTCGGCGAGAAGACCTGGAACTGGCCGGTCAGCGAGAACGCGACCACCGCGTTGGTCGGGAAGACCACCGTCGTCCCGAACGACGACTGCCACGCCGAGTTGGTCGCGAACACGAACGCGCCGGTCGGGTTCGGCGAGCTCCACGCCACCTGGCCGATGAAGGCGTTGGCGCCGGCCGCGGGCCCCGCCGGGCCGGTGGCGCCGGGCTCGCCCTGCGGACCCGCGGGACCGGGCTCGCCTTGCAGACCCATCTCGCCTTGCAGGCCCTGCAGACCCATCTCGCCTTGCAGGCCCATGTCACCCTGCGGTCCCTGCGGGCCGATCGCGCCGGCCGGACCCTGCGGTCCCTGCGGGCCGATGGCGCCGGTCGCGCCGTCGGCGCCCGCCGGACCCATGACGCCCATCGGGCCCATGACGCCCATCGGGCCCATGATGCCCATCAAGCCCTGCGGGCCCTGCGGCCCCATCGGACCGATCGGACCGATCGCTCCCTGCGGCCCCGTCGCGCCGTCAGCGCCGGCCTCGCCCTGCGGACCGGCGGGGCCGATGTCGCCCTGCGGACCGGCGGGGCCGATGTCGCCTTGCGGACCGACATCGCCGCGCGGACCGGCGGGACCGGCGGGACCGATCGCGCCCTCGGGACCGGTCGCGCCGACCGCGCCCTGCGGACCGATGGGCCCGACCGGACCGATGGGCCCGAGTGGACCGACGGGACCGACGGGACCGACCGGACCGGCCACGCCGACGGGGCCGAGGTCACCTTGCGGACCGACCGGACCGATCGGACCGACCGGACCGACGGGACCGATCGGACCGGCCTCGCCGGTGGCGCCGTCCCGACCGATCGGACCGATCGGACCGACGGCGCCGACGTCGCCCTGCCGACCGACGGGGCCGGTGGCGCCGACCTCGCCTTGCGGACCGCGATCACCGGCCGGGCCGGCGGGGCCGACCAGGCCGGTGGGATCGCCGACCCAGGCGCCGTCGGCGTCGATGATCAGGCGGTCGCCGATGCTGACCGAGCGCGGGTGGACGTCGCCGCGGACGTCGCCGGCCTGCAGCGCGTAGGGCACGCTGACCAGCTCCTCGCGCGGCGTCATCTCGGGATCGGAATCGATGCGGATGCCCAGGTACTGCGGCGTGCCGTCGAGCTCGGGCAGCGCGACGGTGTCGCCGAGCGCGAGCGCGAAGTAGCCGTCGTCCGGCTCGACCACGTGGGTCTCGGTCCACAGCGGCACGCCACCGGTCGGGGTGCTGTACAGCGTGTAGACCATGGTGACGGGCCGCGCGATCGGCCGCGACTGCTCGTCGAACAGCCGGCCGCTCTGGGTGAAGAGCGCCGGCACGTCGTCCTGCGACGCGCGCGCGGGCGGCGCGAACAGGGTGGCGGCGAGCACGGCCGCGGCGAGGAGCGAGGCCCGCCCCGACGCGGTGAGCGCGAGGCGGGTCACTGGCCACCCCCGGTGACCGGGCCGCGGCGATCGAAGTGCGCCGACGAGCTGGCCGCCTCGCTGCTGCCGAGCGTCGCGTAGAGCCGGTAGTGCGGGCTCGACGCGTGGACGACGTTGCCGACGGTGGTGGCAGTGCGACCGGTGACCGCCGCGTCGACCCCGCCGTCGCTGTCGGCGCGGGGCGAGAGGTTGTCACCACATCCGGCGGCCAGGGCCAGCGCGGCGAGCGAGAGCGCGGCGCTCCTCGACGAGAACGTTTTGAGCATCCCCCAGCGATCGACCGCACACGCCAGGCGTCGAGGGCGCGGTGGGATATCGCGCCCCGGGCCGGGCGGCCGCGCGCGGCCCGATCCTCGCTGCGCTCGCGATCCTCAGGGCCCCGCGCTGTCGTCGGGGACGTAGACGACCTCGCCGCTGGGCAGGCGGAAGGCGGTGCCGATGCGGTGGCCGGCGCCGCGCGCCTTCTCCTGGCTGCCGCGGTACTTGATCGTGCGCGAGCCCTCCTGGACCTCGAGCTCGGGCGCGGAGCGGAGGCCGGCGTGGGTCAGGCGGCCGTCGCGGATGGCGGCGGCGAGCGCGACGATGAGGCCGACCGCGAACACGATCGCGAGGTCGAACAGGTTGACCATGCCGGCCAGCGGATCGTCGTCGTCGAGCACCGGGTGCGGGGCGCGGCCGCGCCGACGACGGCTCACGCCGCCTCCGCGACCAGGTCGGCCGCGGCCCGATCGTCGACCGCCGCCGCGCCGTCGTCCTCGGCCAGGCAGTCGGCGACGAAGGCCAGGCGGGCGAGGTCGATGCTGTCGATCCGGCGGCGGACGCCGGCCAGGAGGAATGCGACCGCGCCGACGGTCAGGCCGACGACGGTGACGGTGAACGCGACGGTCAGGTGCGACGCCATCTGGGCCAGATCGCCCTGCGACAGCGCGACCAGGCCAGGCCCGAGCGGGATCAAGGTGCCGACCAGGCCGACCATCGGGCCGAGGCGGACGCAGGCGGTCAGGCGCGCGAGCCGGCGCTCGGACGCGATCGCCGCCTCCTCCTGCACGAGGGTCCGGACCGAGGCTCGGCCGGCCTCGGCGCCGGCGCCGGCCAGCGCGAACGCGATGCCGCTCGGGATCGGATCGAGGGCGAGGTACGAGGTCAGCGCGGCCTGCCGGCGGGCGCGGTCGGGGTCGCGCAGCGCGGCCAGCGTCGGCGCCAGCACGCGGTTGGCGCGGGCGCGGGTGACGAGCGTCGCGGCGAGGAAGCCGCACTCGCCGAGCACCAGCACCAGCAGCGCGAGCGCCGCGAGCAGGTCGGGGACCAGGAGCGCGTTGGAGATGGTGAGGAGGAGATCGGACAGGCTGGTCATCGGGGGTCACTCGCGTTGGGTCGGCGCCGCCGAGGGCGCAGGTAGAACAGGCCGGCGATCAGGTTGAGCGTCGCCACCGCGGCCGCGCCCACCGAGACCACCCACAGCGCGGACGAGGGCGGCTCGCGCGCCTCGACCACCGGCTTCATCTTGACGCCCTCGACCTCGGGCGCGGCCCGCGGCCGGCTCGGCGGCGGCGGGGTGCGGGCCTGGGCGCTGGCCAGCGACCGCGCGGCTGCGGTGGCCTCGCGGCTGGCTCGCGCCATCCGCACCTGGTAGGCGGCGACGGTGGCGCGATCGATCGCGGTCGTCGGCGCGTCGCTGGTCTTGCGGACGTACTCGGCCAGCGCCTCGTTGCCGCCGCCCATCAGGCCGGTCGGCGGGCCGTGGGCCGCCACCTGCCGCATGTAGTCGGCGACCAGGGCGTCGCGGGCCTGGTCGCTCGGGTGGTAGTAGCCGCGCCGCGCCGACTCGATCAGCGTGGTCGTGACGTCGAGCAGCGCGTCGGGGTTCTGCTGCTCGAGCCAGGCCCGGGTCCCGGGCTCGAGCGCGTCGTGGAGGAAGGCCTCGCCGACCCGCTCGAACAGCCGCTCGTCGACCGAGCCGGGCACCGTCGAGGCCCAGCCGAACATGTTCTCGACGTAGGCCGAGACGTGACCCGCGCCGGCGTAGCCGTTCGCCTTCATGTCGGCGATCCAGCGCTGGTTGAGCAGGCGGACCGCCGACTCGGTCGAGAGCACCTCGGCCAGGTCGCGGGCCCGCGGCGCCGACGGATCGCGGACGTCGGCGATGATGGCGTCGGGCTGCTTGCCGCTGGCGGTCTCCACCGCGAGGCTGAGCCCGCCGACGTACTCGAAGACGTGGTGGTTGGTGAGCGGGCTCATCATGTTCGACGCCCAGACGTGCGACACCGCGTCGACGTTCGCCATCGCGGTGCCGAAGGCGTCGTCGGACGGCTCGCCCCACGCGTCCTCGCCGTAGGCGAAGTGCATGTTCTCGCGGTAGACGGCCGCGATCTCGGCCCGGTTCTCCCAGGCGCCCGAGCGCGGCACCAGGTGGAGGATCTGGGTGCCGTACTGGCCGGGCGGCGAGCCGAAGATGCGCATGCGGGCCAGCCGCGCCGCCTTGTCGGCGTCCATGCCCTTGGCGACCAGCGCCGCGGCGGCGGTCCGGTTGTCCTCGGCGAGGACGTTGTCGGGCTCGGGCGCGTCCTGGGCCAGCCGGATCGCCTTGTCGAGCAGCTTGATCCGGGTGGCGAAGTTGTCGCGGTAGGCGCCGGAGATCGCCAGCACGACGTCGACCCGCGGGCGGCCGAGCGCGGCGCGCGGGATCAAGGTGACGTCGGTGACCCGGCCGCGGTCGTCGCGGACCGGCTCGGCGCCGACCAGCGCCAGCACCTGGCCCTCGGTGACGCCGGTGTCGCGCATGGTCTCGAAGCCGTTGAGGTTGATCGCGACCTTGCGCGGCGGCGCGCCGTGCTTGCGCCGGTGCTCGGCGATGATCTGGTCGGCGATGGTGCGCGCGACCTCGAGCGCGGGCGCGCTCGGGATCGACTCGGGATCGAGGGCGTACATGTTGCGACCGGTCGGGATCGCGGCCGGGTTGCGGACCGGATCGTTGCCGGGGCCGGGCGGGACGTAGCGGCCGTCGAGGGCGTGGAGCAGGCGGTCGACCTCGTCGGGGGCCCGGCGCAGATCGGCGTCGAGGCGCCGGGCTCGCTCGAGGTCGGCGGTGACGTCGGCTCGGGCCGCCGGCCGGACCTTGGCCGCCACGCAGCCGGCGGCGTCGCCGGGCAGCGCACAGGCGATCATGGCCTCGAGCGGCCCGCGCCCGCCGGCCCGCTCGATCGCGTCGCGACCGAGGATGGCGGCGACGTAGCCCGGGCGGCGATCGGCCGGCGGTGGCTGGCCGAGGACGTGGAGGGTGCGCGGCGCCTGCTCCTCCTCGAGGGCGTGGAGCCGCTGGTCGAGCTCGGTCACCGCCGCGTCGGTGAGCGGCGCGTCGCCGGGAGGCAGCAGATCGCCGGCGTAGGCGGCGGCCTTCATGCCGGCGGCGACCTTGCGGCGGAAGGCCTCGCGCACCGGCCCGGGCTCGAGCGCCAGGGTCTTCTCGGCGTCGTCGTGGATCTGGTGCAGCGCCTCGCCGACCACGGTCCGCTCGATCGGCGGCACCAGGTGATCGATCAGCACCGCGTACGCCCGCCGCCGCGCCAGCGTGGCCTCGGCGACGTTGTCGAGGATCCACGGGTTGAGGTTGGGCATCGCGCCGAGCAAGGTGTCGGCGAAGTCGTCGGGTCCGAGGCCGGCGGCGCGCCGGGGCAGGAGCTCGAGCGTGCCGTGAGTGCCGAAGTGGACCAGCGCGTGCGGCCGGTAGACCTCCTGCAGCCACAGGTAGAAGGCGATGTACTGGTGGCTGGGCGGGACGCTGGGGTCGTGGACCAGCCGGCTGTCCTGGCGCGGCCCCTTCTCCGGCTGGGGGAACAGCGACACGCCGTCGCCGAGCGTCACCCGCGGGATGACGATCTCGGGCTCGCCGTGGATCGACGTCACCATCAGCGTGCCGGGCGGCGGGCCGTAGGCGGCCCGGACCTGATCGCGCTCGCGCTCGGTGAGGTGGGCGTCGAACCAGCGGGCGTAGTCGGCGCCCTTGATCAGCACCGCCTGGCCGGTGGCCGCCATCGCGTCGATCTCGGCCTGCGCCCACGGGCCGAGGTTGCGGCCGTGCTGCTGCATCTGGGCGATCAGCGCCGGCGCGTCGGCCGGCGGGGTGACCGCGTAGCCGCGGGCGGCGAGCGCGCGGGTGACCGCGACCAGGCTGGTCGGCGCGTCGAGGAACATGCCGCTGACGCTGCCGCGGGCCACGCCGTCGCCGCCGAGCTCGGCGTTGTAGTAGATGATGGCCAGCCGCTTGGCGGCGTTGGCGGTCCGCTGCAGCGTCACCCACGACGCCGCTCGATCGGCAAAGTGCTCGACCCGCTCCTCGATCGGGACCTGGGTCCGGTACTCGCCGACGTTGGCCTGGGCCGACACGATCAGCGGCTCGATCGTGCCCTCGAGCTCCTGGGCGACGACCTGGTTGGCCATGTCGCCGGGCAGCAGGCCCTCGGGGCGCCGCTGCCACTCCGTGATCGACGTCTGCAGGGCGCCGATCGGCTTGAGGTAGGCGACGTCGAGCAGCTCCGGGATCGGCGTCGAGCCGTCGGCCGGCTTGCCCAGCCCGGTGTGGCGCTGGGTCATCACCAGATCGGGCTTGATGCGGAGCAGGTTGGCCCGCAGCGCCGCCTCGCTCTCGGCGAACAGGGTGTAGACCCGCATGCCGCGGGCCTCGAGGGCGTGCAGCACCGCCGCGGTGTCGGCGGTCTCGCCGAGGGTGATGAAGCTGGCGTGGACGATGTACGCCAGCCGGGGCGCGTCGGCCGGCAGCGCGAGGCGCGGCTGGTACCACGCCTCGTAGGCGGCGAGGCTGTCGAAGACGTCGGGCGCGTCGGGGTGCCAGAAGCCGTCGGTCGGGGTCGGGGTCGGCGGCTGGATCGGGCCGACGTTGCCGAGCAGCGCGACGTCGACGTAGCCGAGCAGGTTGCGGAGGTTGCGGGCGCCCGAGTACTTCCAGTAACGGGTGAGCTGGGGGTCGGTCTCGATCAGGCCCGACTTGACCATCGCCGCCTGCCAGTCGCGCTGATCGAGCGCGATCACCCGGGTGCCGGTGGCACGGACGGTGCGGATGAGCTGCTCGAACACCGCGGTCCGCTCGACCGGCGCGTTGAGCACCAGCAGCAGCCGGGGCGCGCCGACCTTGGCCGCGATGTCGGGCGCGTTGGCGTCGACCGGGGTGAAGGCGCGGACCCGCATCCGCCGCTCGGTCGCCAGCTCCTCGAGCATCGGCTTGGTCCGATCCCAGATGCCGAGCATCACCACCTCGCCGGGCGGCGGCGGCCGCGCCGGTGACGAGCACGCCGCCACGGCGCACCACGCCGCGACCAGGGCCAAGACGACGCGCGGTGGCCGGCGGGTGGTCACGGCGCGCGGACGCTCAGGGTGGCGAACACGCCGAAGCCGGGGCCGTCGAAGCGCGCGTCCTTGTCGCGGTAGGCCGCGTTGGTGAGGTTGTTGAGCGAGAGGTCGAGATCGATCGTCGACGTCACCTCGGCGCCGGCCCGCAGCCCGGCCAGCGCGTAGCCCGGGAACTCGCCGGTGCAGGTGGTCATGCCGCCGGCGGTGGTCGCGACCAGGGTGCCGATCAGCGGCGAGCCGACGTTGCGCGGGTCGGTGTGGTAGCCGGCGTCGCTGACCACGCGCGCGCACTGCAGCTCGGAGGCGTCGATTGGCGCCACCCCGCGGACCCAGCCCTCGACGTAGTAGCGGCGGGGCGCGTACCGGACGGTCAGGGTGCCGTTGGTCGGGATGTTGAACGTCAGCGCCTGATCGCCGCTGTCGTCGCGGCCGGTGTTCCAGGTCCCGACCACCGACGCCGTCAGGTGGGGCGCGAGCTCGACGGTGGCCGCGAGCTCGGCGCCGGCGATGTGGGCCCGGCCGACGTTCTCCTTGACGGTGATGAACTCGTTGGCGTCGCACGTCCCGTCCATGTCGATGTCGACGCAGTCGGTCGGGTCGTCGGGGCGGCGGCGGACCGACTGGATGAGGTCGCTGATCTTCAGGTAGAAGCCAGTGATCGAGCCGCTGACCCGGGCGTGGCGCACCTTGATGCCGCCCTCGAAGTCGAGGTCGGTCTCGGGCGCCAGGCCGGTGCTGGGGTAGGCGTAGCTCTGGCGGTTGGCGCCCGACGACACCTGATCGCTGATGTTGGCGGCGCGGAACCCGCGCGACACCGAGCCGACCACGTTGAGCCACGGGGTGGCGCGCGCGACCAGGCCGAGCGAGCCGGTCGGCGCGACGGTGGTGTCGTGGACGTCGAGCTCGGCGAGGGTGAGGCCGGCGGGGACGCTGGCGGCGTCGGGATCGGTGTCGAGCCGGTAGACGTCGAGGCGAGCGCCGGCCAGCGCCGACAGCCGCGGGTGGATCCGGATCTCGCCGGTCGCGAAGCCGGCGACGTCGAGCCAGGCGCTGTCGGGGAAGCCGCGGGTGCGGGGCGCGAGCCGGTTGGTGTTGAGGCTGACCGCGGTGTCGCGGTGGACGTGGAGGCCGTAGGTGAGATCGGCGCGGGCGCCGAGGCCGCTGGTCGCCTGGACGTCGAGCGACGCGGTCAGCGTCCGGGTGGTCTGCTCGGTGCCGTTGTTGATCTGGGTGCCGACCGAGCCCTGCTGGTGGAGGTAGGCCCAGGCCTCGAGCCGGCGGACGCCGACAACGGGCGCGGTGGCGGTCCACTTGACCAGGCCGAGGCGGCGCATCGCGTCGGTGACCTGCGGGCGCTGCAGCGAGATCTCGTACTGCTGGATGTCGTCGTTGCGCTGATCCTGGACCATGAAGGTGAGGACCTGGTCGTCGGTCGGCTTGACGTCGACGCGGGCGTCGAGCGCGCGCGATCGCCAGCTCGACGGCGACAGGATGCCGCCAGGGCCGGCCGACCGGAGATCGCCGCGCTCCATGGTGGTGACGCCGACCTGGCCGCGGACCCGCGCGCCGGCGACGCCGACCTCGGCCCGGTAGCGCTGGAGCTGATCGACGCTGCCGAGCGACGCCGTCAGCCGGGCGGCGTGGCTGAGCGGGGCGCCATCCTCGGCCCAGGCCGGCGGCGCCTGGGTGAAGACGTGGACGATGCCGCCCAGCGCGTCGGTGCCCCAGGCGACCGAGCCCGGGCCGCGGACGATCTCGATCCGCTCCATGTTCTCGAGGTCCATGGTCTGGAACAGCGAGTTGGGCCCGGAGAAGGCCTGCGCGGTGTTGATCCGCACGCCGTCGATCATGATCAGCGTCTGGTTGCCGATCGTGCTGCGCAGGTTGGGCGCGGTGTTGATGAAGCCGCTGCCGTTGGACCACACGCCGGGCAGGTCGCGGACCAGCTCGGTCGCGGTGGTCGACCGCTTGCGCTCGATGTCGGCCCGATCGACGACGTCGACCGCGGCCGGGGTGTCGAACGGATCGCGGGCGTCGCGGGTGACGCTGACGATGCGGTCGACGATCTCGATGATCTCGCCGACGTCGAGCGCGGCGTCGGCGGTCACAGCGGCGGCGGGCGCGGGCGCGGGCTCCGGCACGGTGGCGTCGACCGGCGGGGGATCCGGCGGGGTCTGGGCCGCGGCCGGCGCGGCGACCGCGAGGAGCCCGGTGATCCAGAGGTGACGGCGCAGGGAGGTCATGGCGCGACCCCGCTGCTGGCGTCGATGGCGGCGTCGACGCCGGCGTCGACGGTCACGGCGGCGTCGATGGCGGCGACCGAGGCGTCGATGCAGGCGGCGGTGTTGGGGTGGCGCACGCACGGATCGATGCAGACGCCAGCGCCTTGCGGGTTCTTCTCGTTCGAGCACACCTGGCCGGTCTCGCACTCGGCGTTGCTGGTGCAGCGCGCGTCGGCGGCGCAGCCGCTGACGCCGAGCATGACGATGACGGCCGCGGCGAGCACGCCCGGCCACGACGCGAGCGCGCGCCGAGGCGCGCCCGCAGGACTGCTGCGAACAACCATGAATGACTCGCTTTCGACCACGCCCCCGCTCTCCCCTGCCTCACGCCTCGTGGTGTGAGCACACTAGGCAGCGCGGGCGACGAGCGCGAGCGCGGCGAGGTAACAGCTACGTTGCTTCGTCCGCCGCGCGGACGAGCACCGCGTCGCGATCGTGAGCCGATCACCGACCCCCGATCTCGCATCGTCACGTTCAGGTGACAGCGCGGGCACGCGGCCGGGCCGCGCGGGTCACGGCCGGAAGCGGGCGACCTGGATCGCGGTGCCGCTGACGTAGAGGACGTGGTCGCCGGCGGCGTCGGTCGCGGCGTCGCCTTGCGCGTTGAACGGGCCGGCCCAGACCTGGGCGCCGGTGGCCGGGTCGTAGACCGCGTTCTTGCGCCGGGCGTAGAGCTGGCCCTGGCCGACCGGCGTGACCTGGCCGCGCACCCGCGCCGAGAGGCTGCCGGTGATCGCCAGGTCGGGCAACGGGAGGGTCGCGACCACGGCGCCGTCGGGCGCGCGGACCGTGGTCGACATCAGCACGTACTGGTTGCCGGCGCGGGCGTAGCGCGCGACCAGCAGCCGATCGTCGTCGAGCCAGCCGAGCGGCACCCCATCGATGATCGCGCGCTGGACGCCGGCGTCGTAGAGGTAGGTGAAGGCTTGATCGATCGTCGCGTAGCTGGCCAGGCTCGCCGCCCGCTGGCCGCCCGGCGCGAACAGCAGCAGGCCGCCGATGCCCTGGAGGTCGCTGGTGAGCGGCGGGCCGTAGCTCGGCAGCACCACGCCGGTCGCGGTGGTGAGGATCTTGGTCAGCGCGCCGCCGACGAACTGGTAGTGGGCCAGGGTCAGCGCCGTCCGCGCGACGCTGACCTCGAGCAGGCCGGCGTCGCCGAGGCCGGGGTACGGCCACTGGTGGAGCACCGCGCCGGTCGCGGTCGCGATCACCCGCAGCGGCAGCGCCGGCCGGCACGAGCCGTTCGGCAGGTCCTCGGTGGCGACCAGGGTGGCGCCGTCGGTCGACAGCTCGACGTGCGACGCCAGGTACGGCAGCGTGCGCACCACCATCGGCGTGTCATCGACCTCGACCAGCTCGATGATGCCGGCCGCGCTGGCGACCGCGGCCAGGCCGCCGACGGTGCCGCTGACGCTGGTGAGCTTGCCGCGGGCCAGCGGGGGATCGAGCGCGGCGCCGCTGCCGGTGAGCACCGCGCCCGCGCCGGTGCCGACCATCCAGCCGCCGGCGGCACCGGCGCCGAACGCGCCCAGCCCGCACGGCAACCCGTCGACGTGGGTGACGGCGAGGGTGACCAGCGCGACGGCGTCGAAGCTGCCGTAGGTCGGGTGGAGCACGCCCACGGCGCCGGGCGCGGCGATGATCTCGGCGGACAGCGGGATCGGGATCAGCGTCGGCGCGGCGGTGAGGTCGCTGGCCCGGTAGACGTTCAGAACGTCGTTGAAGTTGTCGCGGGTGCGGATCCAGACCCGATCGGCCTCGGCGTCGAGGTCGGTCACCGCCGGCAGCACGGTGGCCGAGACCGCGGCGCCGGTGGCGGCGTACACCCGCACCAGGTTGCCGCTGGTGGTGAGGAAGCGGGCGCCGTCGTGGAACCAGCGGGCGAAGGTGCCGTCGTGCAGCGACGTGGTCCGCGCGCCGTTGGCGACCGCGACCCGCTCGATCCGGTCGACGCCGGCCGGGCCGGCGCCGATCCGTAGCTCGGTCGGCGCGGCGTACACCCGGCTCGCCAGGTAGTTGCCGGCGACGTTGACCTTGGGGAAGCCGGCCGGGGTCCACGCCCGTAGCGACGTGGTGGTGGCCGCCCACACGTAGCTGCCGTCGTCGGCGACGCCGGAGCCGGGGGTGTCGAGCGCGGCGGTGGTGGTGATGGTCGCGAGCACCGCGCCGGTCGCCGCGCTGCGGACCTCGAGGTCGGGCATGCCGCGGACCAGCACGGTGTCGTCGGCGAGCAGCGCGGCCGGTTGCTGGCAGGCCTGGCTGACCGGGCACGCGCGATCGCCCTTGGCGATCAGCGCGCGGGCGCCGAGGTCCCACAGCGCCCAGTGGCCGCCGGCGTCGACCGACAGCGCCCGGGTCGCGGTGCGCTGGAGGCTGGTGATCCCGGTCTGGTGACCCAGCTCTAGGAACAACGGCACCGGCACCGGCGGCGCCGCCGCGTCGGGCGCGGCGTCGACGGCCGCGTCGAGCGCGGCGTCGGGGCCGGCATCGTCGGTGGCGGCGTCCGGATCGGCGGCGTCGACGACCGCGCCCGCGCCATCGCCCGAACAGGCGGTCGCGAGCAGCATGACCAGCAGCGCGGTCGAGGACGGGGATCGGGTCGGCATCGTCGCGGCCTCCAGCACCGGATGATCAGTGACCTCGGCGGCCAGGGACGTTCATCCAGGTGCCACGCCAGGTGCCAGGCCAGGTGCCAGGCCAGTGCCAGGCCAGGTGCCAGGATGGACCGATCGGCCCGGCTGTCGATGGACGAAGTTCACCCCCCCGGATCGTGTATGACCGGGGCATGACGAGGACGTTGTCGCGCTCCCTGCTGCTCTCGGTCGCTGCCCTCGCGCTGGCCGCCTGTGGCGGCAAGGCCAAGCCGGCGGCGCCGCCGACCGAGGCCGGTGACACCGGTGGCGCGGCGACCGACGACCCGCCGGCCGAGACCCCGCCGGCCGACCGGGTCTGCTGCGAGTCGTTCGGCTACGGCGCGCAGATGGTGCCGTGCTGCCAGTCGTACGCCTGGACGACCGCCGCGGAGTGCACGGTGCCGCCCGGCCTGGTCGGGGGCGGCAAGCAGGTGGTCGCCGACGACAAGTGCGGTAGCTGATCGGCTGCCGCGGCCCGCGTGACGCGGCGCCCGCCGCGAGGAGGACCCATGGACACGTTCACCTTGTTCAAGGCCTGGCTCGACCTGTTCGCGACCCGGCCCGACATCGACATCGTGATGGCCCCCGAGCTCGAGGATCCGGCGACGCCGGCGCCGGGCACCGCCGCCGACCTCGCGGCCTTCGGGCGCCAGGCGGGCGGGGTCCGCTTCGCCTACAAGCTGCGACCGCGGCCGGAGCCGAACATCGGCGATCCCGACGGCTACGTGTTCGTGTCGGCGACCGGCGAGAAGGAGGCGATCCACCTCGACCTGGGTGCGCGCGGCACGTTCGCCGAGGGCGTCGCGGTCGACTACGACTACTACGGCAACGGCTGGGCGGCGTACGCGGTGCCCGAGGCCCGGCCGCCGGTGGTGGTGTGGGACATCGAGGACTGCGTGTACTTCGACTCGTTCGACGCCTACCTGCGCGCGGGCGCGCGCCGTGGGTTCTGCTACCGGCCCGACGCCTGGCAGCGCGGGTCGAAGGCGCCGCACCCGCTTGCCGCGGCCAGCCTCGATCCGTCGACACCGACCGCCGACCTGCGCGCGGCGCTGGTCGCGCGCGGCGCCGAGCCCGCGATCGCCGACGGCCTGCTGGCCTGGCTCGGCGCCGACGTCGTGCTGCTGCTGCCCCGGGCCGCCGCGGCCAAGGCGCCGGCGGCGAAGGCCAAGGCGAAGGCCAAGCCCGCCGCCGCGAAGGCCAAGCCGACCGAGGCCAAGGCCAAGGCCAAGCCCGTCGCCGCGAAGGCCAAGCCCGCCGCCGCGAAGGCCAAGCCGACCAAGGCCAAGC
>Ga0075163_10008743_pt1 | contig 13310 bp, 11 predicted proteins | sample JI1023141ADNA_FD_71478 | JGI IMG/M metagenome (GOLD analysis project Ga0075163, IMG submission 71478) | Wastewater effluent complex algal communities from Wisconsin, to seasonally profile nutrient transformation and Carbon sequestration -... | ecosystem: Engineered > WWTP > Effluent > Algae...
CCACACTGTATTATTACACTTACGGCAGCGGTGAGCCAATTATTATCCTTAGTGGAGGTCCTGGCATTGCTTCCCATCAGGAAGATGATCTGGCAATCGCTTTATCAAAAAAGTACAAAGCAATCTTATTCGATCAAAGAGGAACAGGTAAATCCTGGACAGTTCCATTTGATTCTACTACTATCAATGTAGCCACTGCCATATCAGACATTGAAGTACTCAGGAAGCATTTAAAGATAAAACAACTGGTAATTTCGGGACATTCATGGGGCGCCATGCTTGCATCGGCGTACACGGCAAAATATCCTGATAATGTTAAGAATCTTATGTTGATGGGTGGTGGTGAATTAAGTCCTGATATGACTGATATTGTAAATGAAAGCATCGATGTGAGATTTCAACTAAGCGATACCACGCAGTTCTATTATTGGAATGATTCAGTAAATATCAAGAGAGAACCTGAAAAGGCAAGATATGAAAACAGAAAAATTAACTGGTCGCTATTGTCTTACGATAGATCGAAGCTTGACAAAATTCTTGAGCAAGCAGAGCATGGGGAATATAATAAGGAGATGCATAGACTCATGTGGAATAGTTGGTCTGCAAAAAATTATAAATGGATAGAGCAATTGCGCCAGCGATATAAGAATAATTGCCTGATAGTATTTGGATGGCAAGACCCGATTGCGGTAACTACTTTAAGTTCCTATATTAAGGCATATCCAAGAGCAACAGTTAAAGGCATCAATAAATGCGGTCATATGCTTTCGGTAGAGCAGCCGGAAGAATTTTTTAAGACTGTATTTGATTATTTGAAAAGCTCGAAATAATGTTTAGTTGTATTTTACAAGGGGAGATGTCATCTTACCCCCAAGATGACATCTTGGGGGTAAGATGACATCTCATAATAAAGATCGCAAATGACTGTTTGGACAAACTCCTTAATGGAAAACTTACTGGCTACTATCAATAAACAAGAGTCGCCACAACCCATAACCTTACCAACCAGTTTACTAGATCTTCTGTACTCTGGTTTTAGAGAGGAGCAATCCTGTATTCTTTTTTCAGACAGTGTATATTTTGGGCCCGGTGATCTAATTACAGACTTTGAAAAATCATCTTATGAGGCTTTCCTAAATGAAACAAATATCAATATGCTTTCTGGGGAGTCATACAAAGATCTGGAAGACCTGAGAATCGGAATTGAATTTGGTAAAAGGTTATATTATAAATTGAAATCTACTTACAACAATCAATTTAGGGTCATAATTAGATATAATTTAGAAATAGATCTAGCTCTATGGCATAGCGATAATGGCGAGTGCATTGTTAGATTTCATATTATTAGGCCTGATAATGATGAGGTGTTTAGGAAAGAAGAAATTGATTTGGAGCCAGAGGAGGCGATTATGATTTTGGAGTAATTCTACATTTTTTATCTTCCTTTCCTAACTGATGAGAATCAAACATATTGTTAAATCTCTCAACGTAATAAACAACTTTTTTACATTTATTCGCCTTTTTCTCATTTGTTACGAATCAAGTACTTGTAAATACAGCTATATATTACAATGAAGCTACTACTTTGTATTCTTACTTTTTTTATCAGCATTCAATCGTCTGGACAAACCTATATTTTTCAAACATGGATTAGTCCTGGAATGGACTATCTTGAAATTGCGGCTTCTAAGAGCAAAGCTGGTTTTACTGAGCTTGCCGAATATACGACTAAGCTCAAGCGAAATTTACTTACCTTAAAATCCCGACATAAAACACTCAAATTTAAAATACTTAAATGTGAGAATGACAGCTTGATTTTAACTTCTTTAAATCTTTCGGCTAAATATTTTCTTGAACAAAAGGATACCTTACTTTTTACTTCAAAAAATGCGTTTTTTAATGATAAGATTGATTTTAAAACAATCGTATACGTTTCTGCCGATTTTGGATATAATATTGATAGCACAGGTTTATTAACTTTAATCGGGAATAAAAAATCGAATGTTTTTGTTGGAACCTATACCTCTCAATTAAGTAAGGAAGTACTTGGGAAAATAAACCATTTTATTCAAGAAGGAGATATTACAAAAGTTCCTTTCAAGCTTCCAGACCCATTCGATAGCCAAAATTCTTTTTATTTGTATGTATATTATTTCGATCGAAGGAATAATTTTTTATTCGACCAAGTAGCACTTGGGTCTGACCCTCCATATATTTTAAAGGATTTTATAAATTATCTAAAAGTCTTACCAGAGAATATCCAACTTAAAAAGTTGGATAAGACTGATAAATAGTTTAATGTTATTTGTGAATTACAACTGCGGATGGCATCCGCCCCTACAGTACTGTGGGGGGGGTAAAAAACTACTTCCCCCTAAAAACCGGCTTCCTCTTCTCCAAAAACGACGCTACCCCTTCCTTAAAATCCTCCGTCTGCGATGCCTGCTGCTGCAACCTATCTTCCATTTGTAACTGCTGATCCATACTATGGATCATCGAATGATTTAATGCCTTCTTCGTAAAAGCCAATGCCTGTGTAGGTAATTGTGAGAGGGTAGTTGCTATTGCAAAAGCGGCCTCATTGAAATCTGAATCTGGAAATACCTTATATACCATTCCCATCTGCTCTGCTTCCGTAGCTGACACTTTATCTCCCAGCATACAAAGCGCACTGGCTTTCTGCCATCCTATCAATCGGGGCAGGAAATAAGTGCCACCGCTATCGGGTATCAATCCAATTTTTGAAAAGGCCTGAATGAATGAAGCAGAAGCAGTAGCCACTACTATATCACAGCAAAGTCCAATATTAGCACCCGCACCTGCAGCTACTCCATTTATACAAGCAACTACCGGTTTTTCCAATGCACGTATACGCGTAATAATGGGATTATAATGTTCCGAAAGAATTTTATCCATACCTGGTCCGTTCGGGTCTACTACTTCAGCAAGGTCTTGTCCGGCGGAGAATGCTTTTCCTGCTCCTGTGATCATTACGCATCGAACAGTATCCGATTTGCAGTCGTCCAATGCCTCCTGCATTGCAAAAGCCATTGCACGGTTAAAGGCATTCAGTTTATCGGGACGATTAAGCGTAATGGTAGCTATACCGTTGTTGATTTCTAGTAATATGGCACTCATGGTAAATGGAATAGGCTACAAACATACAAAATGCTTTTTGCAACCTTATTGAGGGCCAATGGCGATTATTTTAATTGTGAAGTTCGGACTCCAGGGTATAGTACGGGCATTATGAACGAACAGGGTACCACCAGTATTGGAGATATTGGCAACAGTCATTATCACTTCCGCCCATCCTCCAGCGCCACCTACTACATTACCTACATAAACATCTGGTGTACCGCTAAAAGCTTCTGAAAAAGTAAAATTGATAGCAGTAGTGGCATCGGCAGCTAAACTTGCAGCAACTGCAACATTTGTAGCAATTTTTTTCTGTTGCGTACCATCGTTGCTTCTAATCAATCCTTTTCCATTCTGTACCAGTATATTTCCATTCACTACTATTTTTTCAGTGGGAGCATCATTTCCAATACCCACATTTCCATTCATTAATACGGTCATTGCATTTGATCGGGTAGTAAAACCATTCCCAACTATAAACACAGGGGATGTTAAAAATTTCGATACTTGTGGCGAAACTACTTCGGCGTTATTGTATCCTACAACTGTTGAGCCATATGCATTGGCTTTTAAGCTAGAACCCAATGCACACGATAGTACACCAAAAGCCTGACTTTGGTCGCCTATGGCAACACTTGCAAATTGGTATGCTATACTTCCCTGACCTATTGCAGCAGAATAATCTCCATAAGCCCTGCTGGCATTGCCTAATGATAAAGATGAATAGCCAACAGAATAAGTGCCCCATCCTATTGCCGTAGAAGATTCTCCCACAGCAATGGCGCCATCACCAAGAGCCGTTGATGCATAATTACCTACGGCTCTTGTATTGCGCCCTGCAGCAAAAGAATACGTACCAATACTGTCTTTGTCCCAATTAGTATTTGTAACATACCCAACTCTGAATGCAGCTTTTGAAGGATACCATAACATTCGCCTGCCTTGTCCACCTGGAACTGGTGTAAAAGAACTACCACTAACATTACCTTCTGCTGAAAAAACTACATTACTATCTGTTACATGTAATCTTGCCAAAGGCGCAGCAGTTCCAATCCCTACATTTTGTGAAGAAGTATTTAGAGTTGAAAGAATTAAAATGATGAGTACTAAATTTTTCATAACAGCTTATAATTTTTATTTACTCACTTATAGATTTCAGAAATTATTACTGTGGTCCAATTGCAATTATCTTCACCACAAAATTGGGGCTCCAGCTAACCGTTCTTGTATTATGAATGTATAGAGCACCACCAGTAGTAGTCACATTGCTGATAGTCATTACCACTTCGGCCCATCCACCTGCACCACTGATTACATTGCCAACATATACATCGGGCACTGAACTGAAACTTTCAGGGAAAACGAAGTTTACTGCTGTGGTGCCATCTGCAGCAAGTGTCACATTTACCGTGGCAGTTGTAGTCAGTTGTTTTTTTTGTGTTCCATCAGTAGTCCTTATAATGCCTTTGTTATTTTGCACTAAAATGTTTCCATTAACAACAAGTCTTTGGGAAGGGGCATCGTTGCCTATACCAGTATTGCCATTTAGTAGTATGGTCATGGCATTGGAGGGTTCGTTAAAGCCGTTGCCAACAAGGAACACTGGTGATGTGAGACTGATGGTTGTTTCCGGGCTAACAACAGGGTTGTTGTAATAGCCGACTACAGTTGATGCATATGCGTTAGCTGTAAGATAGGAACCGATAGCATTTGCGTAAGCCCCCCTCGACTCAGTACTATTACCCATGGCAATGGAATTATATCCATATGATCTAACTTGTTGCCCCATAGCGATAGAGGATATTCCTTTTGCTAAACTGCTTAAGCCCAGTGCAAAACTGTAACTGCCGTCAGCAATCGAAGAGCCAAGTGCTACAGATGCATCACCATTTGCTTCAGAACCAAATCCAATGGCAACACTTGTAAAGCGAGATGCTTTTGTATTATAACCAGCGGCAAAGGAATAATCGCCAATACTGTCTTTATCCCAGTAGTTACCATATACATATCCTGCCCTGAAGGCAGCTTTTGCCGGATACCATAGCAACCTTCTTCCCGGGCCACTTATTGAAGGACCATTATTACCGGTAATATCGCCCGATGCTGAAAACACTACATTACTGTCAAGCACATGTAATCTGGCGAGCGGGGCATCATTGCCAATACCAATATTACCATTCAATAGTACGGTCATGGCATTAGAAGGTACATTATAGCCATTGCCTACTAGGAAAACTGGGGAAGAGAGATTGACACTTGTTTCCGGGGTAACAACAGGGTTGTTGTAATAACCAACTACAGTAGATGCATATGCGTTAGCTGTAAGATGAGAACCGATAGCATTTGCGAAAGCCCCGTTTGCCACAGAATTATTACCCATGGCAATGGAATTATAACCATATGATCTCACTGTTTGTCCCATAGCAATAGAGAATTCTCCTTTTGCCAAACTGCTTATCCCCATTGAAAAGCTGTAATTGCCGTCAGCAATCGAAGTGCCAAATGCTACAGAAGCCTCACCATTTGCTTCTGAACCATATCCAAAGGCAACACTTGCGTCGCGTAATGCTTTTGTATTATGGCCAGCGGCAAAAGAATAATAGCCAATACTGTCTCTGTCCCAGTTGCTGCCCCCTACATACCCTACCCTGAAGGCAGCTCTAGCCGGATACCAGAGCATCCTTCTTCCCTGACCACTTATTGAGGGGCCATTGTTACCTAAAGCAACACCCGATGCTGAAAACACCACATTGCTGTCAAGTACATGTAATCTTGCCAAAGGGGTAGTAGTCCCGATACCTACATTTTGCGAAAAACTTGACTGGAAGGGGAATAGCAAAAGAAAAATCCATTTCTTACTCATAGCACAGGTTTTTGGTGCTTAAATATGAAGAAGAAATGGGGAATGGCTACTCGCCAATTCAGGGGATGTGCTATATCAATTTTTTATATAAGCCTGTTCTTTAAGGCTTTAGCAACAGCTTCACTTTTGCTGTTTACGTGAAGTTTCTCGTAGATGTTCTTGATATGGGTATGTATGGTATGGAAACTGAGCTTGGTGCGGTCAGCAATCATCTTATAACTCAATCCATCTACCAGCAATTTCAATACTTCCTTCTCCTTGTCGGATAACCGAATATATTCAGCTTTCTCTGGTTGCAATTGAAAATTCGACAACACTTTTTTAGCAATACTAGGGGTGAAGAAAGCGCCGCCTTCGGCTACTTCCCTCACCGCTTGTAAGATCTTATCGGGTGGTGTACTTTTTAGTATATAACCGGAAGCCCCTGCACAAAGGGAAGCGAATACCTTATCCTCATCTTCAAAAACAGTCTGCATGCAAACCTGGACGCGCGGAAAATAGGTCTTGATCTCTTTTACAGCTTCAATACCATTCTTACCAGGAATATTTATATCCATCAGTATCACATCCGGTTGCAGCGCTTCTACACGATACAACAAACGGGTGGTGTCTTCAAACGAACCGCATAATTCCATATCGGCACTTGTGGAAATGACAAAGCCCAGGCTTTCCCTGTAAGCCGCATTATCCTCAAAAACAAGAATCTTCATTTGCTTTTTCTCCTCCATCAAATGTCGAATTAAATCGTTCGCTTGCCTATACCCATTTTGGGCGATGGCCATTCCTCTTACAAAGGACATTGCAGTTCAACCATCGTCCCCTTATTTGAATCACTGGATATATTCAGCAGGGCATGAATTTCTTTCGCCCTCATCTCCATATTCTTTAATCCATTCCCTTTATCACTCCTGGTTTCTTCAAAACCCTTTCCATTATCCGATACTTGCAGGAGAAGCTGGTTTTGTTTACCAGTAATTTGGATGTTTATCTGTGTGGCTTCCGCATATTTCAATGCATTATTCAAAGCTTCTTTAAAAATCAGGTAGATGTTTTTCCTCAGTTCCAAAGAAAGGTTCAGGTCTTTTAGTTTCTCATCCGCTTCAAACAGAAGACTCACTTGTTTTACAGCACAGATATCCCTCGCATAACTTTCCATCCTTTGTACCAGCTTTTCACCGGCATCATTTGCTGGATTGATTGCCCATACTATGTCACTCATGCTGCTGATCATATTGCGGCTGGTTTCTCCAATCTTGTTAAGTATGGGTTCTAATTGGGGTATCTGTTCTTTCACCGGACCTCTTATCGATTCACTGTACATGGTAATACTGCTCAGCGTTGCACCAATATCATCATGCAGGTCGGTGGCAATCCTTGTTCTTAGTTTTTCCATTCGAAGAGCCGCCTGTAAACGATAGCGATACAAACCCCATGCAGCAGTCAATAGTATCAATGCACAGAAACTAATGAACCACCAGGTTTTCCAGAAAGGCGGGTTTACTATAAAAGAGTAAGAGAGATATTTCTCATTCCAGGTACCATCGGCTGTAGCCACTCTTACCCTGAATTCGTATGTGCCTGCAGGTAAATTGGAAAATCGCTGTGATGTATTATTCCCCAGATCCCTCCAATCCTTATCAATCCCCATTAACTGGGCTGCATAATGATGTTTTTCAGGATTATCGTACGAAGGACTGATAAATGAGAATGCAATACTTTGGTTATACAACAATTCAGGTGTTTTTCCTTTCCATTTACTGCTCACCGGATCATTGTCGATAATGATGGATGTCCATTCGGGTGATGGAAAACTTTGGTTGAATTGCAATAGGGAAGGCTGAATTACCATTATTCCTCCATCATAGCCTGTAATCACTTCTCCATTTTCTCTGGTGATAAGATCATTACTAGCCACTTCCATAGGAAGACCGCTTTTCTTATCTAGTATATTGAAGGATTTCTTTTGCTGATCATAGATAACAATACCACTTTGTGTATTTAGCCAAAGGGCGTTGTCTTTATCGGTCGTAATTCGTTGAATTTGCGGTGAGATATATTCAGGCAATGTAACTGGCTGCAATTTATTTGTTGCAGTTTCAAAGAAGTAAAGGCCAGCCAATGTACCAACCCAGAGTATTCCTTTTCTATCTATACAAAGGGAAAGGATATTATTGGCTTCATCGGTATTATATAAGGTGGAATCGATTCGTATCGCCTCAAAACTATTTTTTTTGCGACTATAATGCACCAATGGCAGGGTGGCAATCCAGATATCTCCCTTTGCATCTTCTATTATTTGTCGGGTATCTGATCCTGATATATCAACTGCTGAAGTATCTGAATCAAGATAACGTTTTAGTTCTTTGGTTACCTGATTATAAGTCTTGATGCCATTCCTTCTTGCATCTCCCAACCAAATCAGTCCTTGCTGGTCCTCACAAATGGCTGTAAAGTATTCCTGCTTACCGGCATTAGTAAGGCTGATGATATCTATTGGTTTCAGGTTTTCATCTAAATGATAAAATCCCGGGGTAGCCGTCATCCAGTAGCCTGTTTTTCCTCTTGAAATATCTTGTGGGAACTTACCCATCAGGGTCAGCTCATTGGCTTTGAAAGTGTGGGTAGAATCTTTATAATGTATAAGGGATTTGCCATTCATTATATAGAGGGATCGCTGATCTCTGGATTCGATTATTCGTAAAGGACCCCAATCATTGATAATGGAATAATCAAATTGAAGGGCGAAATTCTTTTTTGGAGTCATTTTGATAAGACCATATTCCGAGCTAATCCATAAACGGTCTCTCACATCTTTTAATAAACTGAAACATGGTTTACCCATCAGTCCGCCTGGATCACTCTTTGTACTAAGTCCTTTCTGAAGACTATAGTTTTTCCCACCTGTTAAAAATTCATTTTCTGTATGAACTAGCCCTTCAGCAGTAGAAAGCCAAACAGTGTTGTCTGTATCGGGAAGAATATCAAAAACACTTATATCATATCCTGTTTCTCCTTTCTTATGGGCAGGCTGGAAGTAGTCTTTATCAAAAGCCTTAAATACGATGCCTCCATTCCATGTTCCATAAATTACATTTCCCTTTTTATCGACAACGATTTTTGTGCAGGCATTTAAAAAAGGTTCATCGGGGTAATCTTCAGGGAATTTATATGAAGTAAACGATGTGTCATTTATCTTTCTTGAATAAACACCATAGGAAGTAGCAATCCAGAGCGAACCATTTTTATCTTCTGCAAAATTGTTTACAAATTGATTTCTGAATTTCCCGGTCGGACTTAGCTGTAATTCGTAGGCTTTAAACTTGCCGCTAATAGGATCGAGTTCAATAATACCCTTATCATGACCTATCCACACAGTATTATTTTTAGAAACAAAAACACGGGTGTGATTGATATCTGGTATTTTTTCCTCTGCATTTTTGGTGAAATAATTCTTGAATTCCTGAGTTGCAGGATCAAAGCGACTGACACCTTTTTGAGTGCCAATCCACAGTCGGTGCTGTTTGTCTTCTGCAATCTGAAATACATTATTATTGGGGAGGCTGTTTGTTTTTCCCGGAATCTGATAGTACTTAGTAAATCGGATGCCATCAAATAAATTCAATCCGAAATTTGTACCAATCCAAATGAATCCCCTGCTATCACGAAACATCGAGTTTACTTCATCATGTGACAAGCCTTTTGCCGTACTGTATTGCTCAATATCATATTCCCGTTGAGCATGAACAGTCAATATGCAAAATGATAAGAATAGGAGGGTCAGGGCTTTCACATTCGTAAATTACAAAAAATACTAATGCGTTTTCTTTGTTAGTTGATAAGAGATGATTTGATTTTCGTTTTAGCAAGAGGTAATGGACACATCCATTCTAAATAAAATAATACATTTGCACGCATATAAAACAGCTATGCGTAGAAAGTTTATTGGTTTATGGTTGGTTACGTTGCAGCTATTTTATAGTCAATTTGTTTTAAGTCAAACTTCCGGAGATTCCATTACAGTCCCACATAAAGAAAAACTTCCTGTAAGCTCTTATATCGAAAAGTATGATACTCTTGTACACTTCGAACCCTGGCTAAGCACCAAATTGATGGAATACCGTCTGTATTATCCTAACAATTTCAAATTGTTTCTACGTCCCGTTGAATTGAATACCCTTTCTCTTGGTTTATACTATCGTTTTATAGATTTAAGTATCGGCTTCAGCCCGAAATTTATCAATCAGAATAAACCAGATTATCTGACTAATCTTTCAAAGCGATTTGAGTTCTCTACAGGGTTTTCCTTCAAGCGGTTTTATTTGTCGCTCGATTATTCTGAGATAAAAGGTTTTTACCTGCGTAATACAGCCGACTTTGGACGCTCTCTTCCGGAGCAACCCAATCTAACTTTCCCGGAGCTAAAAGTGAAACAATACGGCGCCATGATCAATTATAATTTCAATCCAAGGTTCTCAAGATCGGGAATGAAAAGCGGAGCCCAATCACAACTGAAATCTGCCTGGACGTTCATGCCTGCTTTACAATATGCACGCTATCGTTTCTCTGATAAGGGAATAAGCGCGAATCTTGAAAACGATAATACTTTCAGTGCCGACCTGAATTTATTATTCCCTTTATATGGTACGTTGGTAATTGGGAAAAACAGTTTTATAAGTGGAGGACTTGGTCCAAGTATTGGGGTGGATTTTTATAGAACACTTTCCTATACAGATAACCAAACTATTGTTACAACAAAAGGTTCCAGCATTTCAACCGGCTATCTGGCCGATCTGGCAATGGGAATTAATGGAAGAAAGTTCTATGGTGGATTTCAAGGTTATGTCCGTGCTTACGGACATAAGATTGAAGATGTTGATAAGATGCAAAAGGTTTTTTATTCAGCACATGTTTATGTGGGAATGCGGTTCAATGCTCCTAAGTGGACAAAGAAAACGTTGGATTGGGTGAACAAGATATCACCCATTAAGTTTGAATGAAGCTGCTAATTCCTTTATTCCTGCTTCCACACTAATCACTGGCTTATAACCTAATTCATTCTTTGCCTTATCATTTCTAATAGTGCAGTCGCAGCTCATTAAACAAGCAGCAGTTTTTGTAACTGGCGGCGCTGATTTTATTCCCAATAGTTTCCAAATAGGCTCCAATACAGAAGCAACGAAGTTCACAATCCAGGCTGGCATACTTCCTGCCTTGATATTTATGCCTTGTGTACTGAATAAGGCTGTGAAGAATTTATTCAAGGAAGATATTTCATCATCGGTAATGAAATACACCTGACCACCTTTACCTTTTTCTATAGCGAGTCGTATGCCTTCAATTACATTATAAATATGCGAGGTGCTTGTTTTCGCTTCTCCTTTATTGATCCAGGTGAAATGACCTTTCTTATACATAGCAATGGCGGCTGGCAGAATGGTTTTGTCTTCTGGTCCCCATACCAACCTCGGGCGAACAACAATAGTTTCAAACAATCCGGTTTCATTTGCTGCTATCGCAAGTTTCTCAGCTTCTCTTTTAGTTTCTCCATATAAGAAAGAAGTAGATGTTGAATAAGGAGTGCTTTCATCAATATCAATCAGGTCCTTTCCTGTCCATAATACAGCTTCGGTACTTATATGAATGAATCTTTTTACCCCAGCAGTTTTTGCAATGTTTACTAATTGACTCGTGCCTTCTACGTTAGTATGCCAGAATTCTTTTCTATTGCCCCATGATTCCACCATGGCCGCTGCATGAATTACAATTTCGATTTGCTGAAGATGTTCAATAGACACTTCATTCAATTGGCATCGAATGGGAATAGCACCAGTTGATACTATTGCTTTATCTGAAGCTTCCGAGCGGCTCATCGCATAAACGGTATGTCCCTGCTTACACAACATCCTTGCTGCAGCAGTTCCAATAAATCCGGAGGCACCTGTAAGGAAGATTTTCATGATTGATATCGAAGCTTCTTTCAACAAATGTAAGTTGAATTGTCGTACTTATGGAGGGGGCAATTAATGACACTTGAAATAATCGAAAGGCTCTTTGCAATCATTACACTGGTAAAGAGCTTTGCAGGCTGTAGATCCGAATTCGCTGATGCGGCGCGTGTGATAAGAATTACACCTTGGACAAGGAACAGCTTCATTGGGAGCAAACAAATCATTATTGCAAACCTGTTGTCTCGGTTGAGGGGGAGCGATACCGTATTCTTTTAATTTCTTTTTTCCTTCTTCACTCATCCAGTCGGTTGTCCAGGCGGGAGAAAGTATGTTTTGTATCGTGACTTTTTTGAAACCTCTTCCTGCTAATAAGAGTTTTATATCGGTGGCGATCATATCCATCGCCGGACAACCCGTATAAGTAGGAGTGATGGTAACAATAAGTTCTTCGTCTGAAACAACTACATTTCTTACAATACCAAGATCAATGATACTCAGTACTGGCACTTCCGGATCTTTTACTTCTTCCAGCGCTTTCCAAATAAGAGCGGTATCGTTAATCTTTGTTTCCATTTTCATCAATTACCATTCAGCACCGGGATAAGTACGTTGCATATATTGAAGTTCTGCCAGAAGCGGTCCGAGGTGTTCGGTATGTATACCTGTTTTTCCACCTTTTTGCATAAAAGATCCTGAAGGAGGATTTAAGTTCGCTCGTATTAAAATACTGTTTATGTTTTCCTGATAGGTCAGTTTCAATTCTTCCAGTGATGATATAATGCCATTATCTATAAGGAATTGTTCGTATGGGGCTGGAATAAACAACTCACCGGTATAAGTCCACAATGCTTCCAAAGCATTGGCCATTCTTCTATGACTTTCTTCTGTTCCATCTCCTAATCGTATCACCCATTCGCTACTCCATCTCAAATGATAAGTAACTTCTTTAAGTCCTTTTTCAGCAATGGCACTTAACTGTTCATCCTTACAATTAATAAGTGAGTTATAGAGTAGAAATTGATATTGGCTGATGAAGAATTGTCTAAGAATTGTTTGTCCCCAATCACCATTGGGTTGTTCAGCTAACAAACAATTTTTAAATTCCCTTTCTGTACGCAGATAAGCCAAACTATCTTCCGTAGCTCCATTACCAATAAGTGTTGCCGCGTATTGATAGAAATTCCTCGCCTGTCCCAACAAATCCAATGTAATATTGGTCATAGCAATATCCTGCTCCAATATCGGTCCATGTCCGCACCACTCCCCATTCCGTTGCGACAGTATCAGATTCGTATCTGCCAGATAAAGTGTATATGATATAATCTCTTTCATTCAATCAGACTATGGCTGTATTTATTTTT
>Ga0075163_10008744_pt1 | contig 13309 bp, 12 predicted proteins | sample JI1023141ADNA_FD_71478 | JGI IMG/M metagenome (GOLD analysis project Ga0075163, IMG submission 71478) | Wastewater effluent complex algal communities from Wisconsin, to seasonally profile nutrient transformation and Carbon sequestration -... | ecosystem: Engineered > WWTP > Effluent > Algae...
CGGTGACCGCGACCACCGCGACCGCGGCCGGGTCGGCGGCCTCCGGCAGGGCGGTGACCGCGAGCTGCCCGACCGGCAGGCCGGCGCCGTCGACAACCAGGCCGGCGAGCTGCTGATCGCCCGGGCCGTCGACCGGCGCCGGCAGCGCGGGGGGATCGACCGGCAAGAGCGCCCCGGGCCCCGTCGGCGGGGTCGGCACGACCAGGCGTGGCCCCAGGGCGATCCCGGGGCGGGTCGCGACCAGGTAGACCGCGATCGCGACCACCGCCGCGATCGCGGCCAGCACGCCGGCGAGCCAGCGATGCCAGCGTCGACGGATCGCCGGCGCGGCGCCGGCGGCGGGGTCCTCGCCAGACCCGGCGTCGGCGAGCGGTGCCTCGGGCGGCGCGGGGTCGGCGGGCGCGGCGCCGTCCTCGGGCGCGGCCGCCGGATCGTCGGGCTCGGCCATCCCTGACATCCTCGCATCGCCGCCCGGCCGATGCACGCGACCGGGGCTTCGCGGTAGCATCGCGACGATGAGCGGCCTGTTCGATCACGCCAGCGAGGTCCGGACCGCGTCGACCATCGCCATGGTCGAGGACGTCCTGGTGACGCTCGGCCACTACCTGAACGAATGCCGCGGCGACGCCGGCGCGTGGCGGATCCGCCACGGCTCAGCGACCGTCGAGATCTCGCTGGTCGGGGCGGCCACCGACTCGCACCTACGGGTCGCCTCGACCGTGGTCTACGCCGGGCCGACCACCGACCGACCGGCGCTGTGGCACGAGCTATTGACCCGCAACGCCGACCTGTGTGGGGTCGCCTTTGCGGTGCGCGGCGATCAGGTGCTGGTGGCCGAGCGCTCGACCCTCGATCTCGATCGCACCGAGGTCCACGACATGATCCACCGCACCGCCACCCTGGCCGACGATCTGGACGACGATCTGGCCGCGCGCCACGGCGCCCGCCGCGGCACCGGCGGATGATCGCGACGCCCTGATTCGCGAGCGGAGGATCGCGACCGGATGATCGAGGATCGGAGGATCGCGGCCCGGAGGATCGCGGCCGGGCCTCGGCTCAGCGGACGGCGCGACCGCGCGGGCCTTCGTCGCGGGACACGCCGACCGTGACGTTGGGCGACAAGGTCAACTCCTTGACCTCGCGGACCAGCGCACCCGACGAGCCGAACAGCTTGGCGTCGTGGATCACGATGAACTCGACCGGGCCGCTCGCCGGCTGACACGAGGCCAACATGCCGACGACCTTGGCGCCGGTGTCGTACTCGATGGCGACGCGGTGGCTGACGAGATCGTGGAGCTTCGAGTAGTCGGGCATGACGGGGCGACGTATACCACGAGGCTATGGCCGACGCGCCGACCGAACTGTTCCTGGTCCGCCACGGCGAGGCCGACTCGAACCGCGACGGCCGCTTCGGCGGCTGGAGCGACGCCCCCTTGACCGAGCTCGGCCAGCGCCAGGCCGCGGCCGCGGCCGCCGAGCTGGTCGGTCGAAGCCCCACCGCGGTGATCGCCAGCGATCTGCCGCGCGCGGCCCAGACCGCGGCGCCGATCGCCGCCGCGCTGGGGCTCGAGGTCCGGTCCCTGCCCGGGCTGCGCGAGCGCACCCTCGGCGTCTTCGATGGGCTGGCCTTCGCCGAGGTCGAGGCTCGCTACCCCGAGCTGTGGCGGCGGATGCGCGCCCGCGACCCGGACGCGATCCCCGAGGGCGGCGAGGCGCCGGCGACGGTCTATGCCCGGGTCACGGCCGCCCTCGAGACCATCTGCGCCGACCACGCCGGCCGGCGCGTCGTGGTGGTGAGCCACGGTCTGGCGCTCTATCACGCGTTCGCGCACATCTGCGGGCTCGGCGTGCCCGGGCCGACCACGCCGGTGTTCGTGCTGGTCGACAACGCCTCGATCACCCACGTCGAGCGTCGCGCCGATCGCTGGCGCATCGTCTCGCTCAACGACACCGCACACCTCCGCGGGCTGTGACCGCGGCCCCGGCCCTCGGCGCTTTCACAGCGCCGTGTCGAGGACGATCGCGACGCCGGCCGCCGGGATCGTGGCGGCGGCCTTGCCGGTGACGTCGCCGGGCTGCTTGGTCATGGCGTCGCCGTCTTGATCGAAGCGCGCGTTCACGACCACCTCGCCGGCGAACCCGGTACCGCCGACCATCGCCTGGGCCTCGGTCAGCTTCCACGCGAGCGGCCAGGTCCCGGTCGAGACCAGCCGATCGACCGCCAGCGGCGTCCCGACGCCCTGCCCGGTCGCGGCGTCGCGGGCGCGCACCGAGAGGAAGATCGCGCCGCCGCTCGGCACCTTCGACCGCATGGCCGCGGGGACGTCGACGGTGCCGGCGATGTACTTGCTGTCATCGACCGGGCGGTTGGGATCGGGCGGCGGTAGGCCCATCGTGTCGGCGGTGCCGGCCCCGCCCAGGGGCGGCGCACCCGGCACCCCGGCGTGGGGATCGCCGCCCGCGGCCCCACCTAGCGGCGGCGCGCCCGGCACCCCGGCGTGGGGATCGATCCCGGCGCCGCCCAGGGGTGGCGCCCCCGGCACCCCGGCGTGGGGATCGGTCGAGCGCGCCGCCGGACCGCTGGGCGTGCCCGGCATCGCGCCTGACGGCGGAGCCGCGACCGGCGCCTGCCAGTCGGGCGCGGGCGGCAGCCCGTCGGGCTTCTTGCGATCGCAGCCGGCGAGGATCGCGGCCGACGCCGCGGCGAACAGAAACGCGCGCTTCATCGGCGGCAATCTACCCCGACTTCGACGATCGCGCTCACCCGATCGCGATCGCCGCCGTGACCGCGGCGACCGCGGCGCCGACGACCGCCAGCCCGTCGACCACCCGGCCGTAACTCTGGAGCCGCGCCCGCCACGGCGCCGGGCCGTCGCGGTCCTCGCACGGCAGCCCGGCGGCCCGCACCGCGCGCGTCAGCCCGACGAAGCCGTCCCAGTCGCGCGCGAACAGGAGCCAGGGCGAGCCGCGCCGCGGCACCAGCGCCACCGCGTCGCGGTAGAGCGTAGCCCGCACGACCCGCGCGGCGTCGAGGCGCACGGTCAGGCCCCCCCAGCCCCAGCGGACCCCGTCGGCGGCCACCCCGACCCGCGCCGCTCGGACGGCCGCGGCCAAGCCGCACAGCGCCAGCGCGGTGAACAGCGCCACCACGCGCGCCGCGCCGCGATCGGGCGGCGGCCGCCGCGCGGTCGCGAGCCAGGCCACCGCCGCGGCGATGACCGCGAGGGCGAGGCACCATCGGGCCAGCCGGCGCGCCCCGGCGTGGGCCCGGTACCAGCCGACGGGGGTGCCGGGCAGGCCCAACCCCGGCGGGGTGTCGATCGCCGCCATCGTCAGTCGACCCGACCGTACGCGAGCACGACCGCGCCGCGGACCACGCCGCCCGGGGCCACCGTGACCTCGCGCCAGAACCGCTGGCGATCGACCTCGCCCTGGCCCTCGGGCGCGGCGAACCGAATCGCCGCCGATCGACCGCGCAGCGGCTCCTCGATCCGGACCCGGGCCGGGGCGTCGCCGCGGTTGGCCACCGAGTACACCAGCTCGTCGATCGCGCCCGCGCCATCGCTGGCCAGGAACCGCCAGCGGCGATAGCCGACCAGCTCGGCCGAGGTCGCCAGCACCAGCCGCAACGCCGGGCGAACTCCGCGGCCGTCGGGCTCGCCGACCGGGGGCAGCGCGGACCGGACCCGCGCGCCGTCGGCCCGTTCGATCTCCACCGGACCGGGCACGTCGGTCGCGGTCGGCGCGAGCTCGAGCTCCTCGGTCACCAGGGTGTGCGAGAGATCGTGGCGCTCGTCGCGCGCGCCCGCGGGATCGAGGCCGCGGTAGACCCACCCGACGGAGGCCGGACGCGTCGTCGGTGCGCCCGCGACCTCGACGTCACCGTCGAGCGTGACCGTCCCCGACCAGACCTGAGCCGGCGCCAGGGTCCCGTCGCCGGGCAGCCCCGCGACCAGCGTCACCGCGACCGGCCGCGGCCGGGCCACCCGCGGCGCGACGATCGCGAAGCGCGGGGTCATCGCCGCGGCGCCGCCGCGCGCCTCGCCGTCCGCGGCCAGCCGCAGATGATAGCGCGCCGACCACGCAAAGCTCCACGAGGTGTAGACCAGCCGGAGCTGGCGCCGCCCGGTACCGCCCTCGACCTCGCAGCGCAGGCCGGTGGCCAGCGGCTCGACCACCGCCACGTCCGCGACCGCGTCGAGCGACAGCTCGTGGTCGCGACCGTCGGCACCGGCGACGATCACGCCGGCCGGGTCGACCGAGCGCAGCGCGCCATCCACCCGGGCGCCCCCGGCGGTCGTGACCGCGACCTGATGGCCGACCGCGACCGACGCGCCCTCGCCCAGGGCCGGGCGCGCGCACCGCCGCACCACCAGGCGCGAGCCGCCGTCGATCGCCTCGACCGCGAGGCTGGCCAGCACCACCTCGCCCAGCAGGTCGTCGACGGTGAAGGCGCCGTCGACGATCTCGACCTCGCGGCGCTCGGCGATCACCGCCACCGCGCGACCACCGGATCGATCGGCGTGGATCGCGATCGCCGGGATCGCACCGTCGGCGGTCGCCGTCGGCGCCGGTCCGCGCGCGCAGCCGAGCGCGGCCAACGCCAGCGCCGCGGCAAGAGCCCGCATCACTCCTCCACCGCCACCGTGTCTGCGGCCAGGCGGGCCGCGGCGGCGACGTCGAGCTTTCCGTCGAGGACAGCGGCCAGGCCGGCGAGGAGCGGCATCCGCACCCGGCGGCGCTCGGCCAGGCGCAGGCCGGTCAGGGCGGCGTGGGCGCCCTCGGTGCGCGGGCGATCTCGCTCGCCGCGCGCCAGGGCCCGGCCCAACCGGTAGTCGGGATCGTCGTCGCTGGCGGCGCGGATGAGCAGGTTGCCGAGCCCGGCCAGGCCGGCGAAGGTCCGCGCCGCGCCGCCGGTGGCCTCGACCAGCCTGGTCGCCTCGGCCACCGCGCGGGTGATGAAGACCGCGCGCGGCCCGGCGCCGACCGCCGCGCCGTCGGCCAGCCCGAGGGCGACGGTGTACGCGCCAGCCAGCGCCGAGGCCAGCTCGACGCCCGCGAGGTCGCGCGAGCCGTACAGCCGCAAGGTCGGCGGCAGGTTGAGCAGGCGCCGCGCCTCCGCCACCACCTCGTCGAAGCTCGAGGCCACGACCATCGACGCGAAGCGGCCGCTCGCCAGATCGCCCGGCAGGGCCGGCCCGGCCAGGACCCCGGCCCGCAAGACCGGGGTCAGCCGCTCGATCAGGTCGCTGACCCGGACGTCGTCGGGGGCCGCCAGGGCGCCGATGGCGTGGACGATCAGGTGACCGCCATCGACCACCGCGCCGAGCTCGGTCAGGCGCGCCGCGACGTCGGCCGAGGTCACCGCCACGACCAAGAAGCGCGCCGCCGCCGCCAGGTCGGCCGGGTCGACGACCACGCGGACCGCGGCCGGGATCTCGACCTCGGGCAAGCGCGGGCAGCGCCGGGTCTGGGCGATCGCGGCCGCGACCATGGGGGTGCGGGTGTAGAGCACGACCTCGCGGCCGGCCCGGGCCAGGGCCACGGCGAGCGCGGTGCCGAACGTCCCGGCGCCGACGATCCCGACGGTGTCGCCCCGGGTCACGGCACCACCTCGACGGGCAGGTGAGCCAGGCGGTTCTGGTAGTAGTAGAGGAGCTTCACGTCGCCGACCCGCACCTGGTCGCTCACCCGCTCGATCACCGGGTGGCTGTGGTAGGTGCCGAGGGCGCGGACCGCGTCGTCGAGGACCGCGCTGTCGCCGGCGGCGGCGACCCGGGCGTGGAGCCGACCGGCCTCGGGGCGAGCGGCGAGCTGCGCGCGCAGCGCCCCCAGGGTGCGGATGACGTCGGCGACCGCCACCGTGCGGCCGGGCGGCAGCCGAGTCAGGCGGTAGATGTCGCGGGTCCCGGCCGCCGCGCACAGGCGATCGTAGATCGCGCGCGCCGCGACCGCGGTGGCGTGGAAGACCGACTCGCGCGGGAACGCGGCCACCAGGCGGCGGCCGAGCAAGCGGGTGTACTCGGCGTCGCGCTGCTCGTCGACCGCGATCGCGCCCGCAGCGTCGGTGAAGTAGCCGCGCAGGTCGACCGGACGACCGCGGCGATCGAGCGAGCGGCCGTCGTCGTCGACGTCGTGGCCGAGCGCGTCGAGGGGCCGGCCGAAGCGGATGACGACCGCGCCCTCGTGGACCAGGATCTTGCGGACGAACTCGACGATCCGCCCGAGGCGTGAGAACTCGTCGTCGGTGATGATGTAGCGGCTCTTGCCGGTCTCGGCGAGGTAGTCGCCGATCAGGGTCTCGGCCTCGAGGACCAGCCGGTAGTTGATCGTGGCCGGCACGACGTAGATCTTCTTGTGGGCGCCGCCGGCCGCGAGCTGGTTGCGATAGGCGGTGACCGTGGTCCCCAGGAGCCCGAGCTTCAAGCTGGGCTCGATCACGTTCGAGCGGCAGCGAGTGCCGCCCGGGAAGAACAGCGAGTGGTAGCCGCTCTCGAGGAGGACCGTCGAGTACTCCTTCAAGATCTCCTTGTACAGCTCGAAGCGCAGCCGACGATCGACGCGGTAGGCGCCGAGGTTGTGCATGAAGAAGGAGATGAACGGATTGGTGAACAGGTTCTTACCGGCGCCGTAGGTCACCGGCGGCAGCCCGGCGCGCTCGAGGGCCAGGCCGATCACCACCGAGTCCATGTTCGACGAGTGCGTCGGCGTGACCACCAGGGTGCCGCGCTCGGCCATCGCGCGCAGGTGCTCGAGGGGACCCTCGACCTGGATCCGGCTGTCGAGCTCGGCGAGCAGACCGCCGACGCCGCCGCGGACGCTGCGCGTCGGCGAGAACAAGAAGCCCAACCCCGGGGTCAGGACCTTGGTCGCGAAGCGGTAGACCCGCGGATCGAAGTTGCCGACGATGTCCTTGCCGTAGTGCGCGACCAGGGCCCGCAGCTCACCGGCGAGCTGCGCCGGCGACATCGCGCCGAGGCGATGGGCCAGATCGCGCCACCGCCCGGCGTCGCCGCCGCTGCCGTCGAGGCGCTTGATCTCGCTCACGCACACATCGTTTAAGACGTACTCGAGGGACGCATCGCCGCCGGCCGCGGCCTTGCGGGTCACGCGCTCGACGACGCGGCGCTCGACCTCACGCAGGACACGGTCGCGATCGGCGTTGAAGCCGTCGAGCCGACTGCGGGCCTCGAGGACCGGCCGATCGCTCGCCATATGAAACGTTCTTACCACCAGCGCCCCAGTCGCCGGGGGCCCGGCGCAAAGATTCGCCCAGGCCGCTCGCCACCGCGACCACCCGTGGTAAGGTCGTCGTGCGCGCGTCGTTCGTGCTGGGTTACGAGCGACGCGATGGAAGCGCGCCGGAGTCTCCGGCCGGTTCCCGACCACTCGACGGACCATGCATCCATGGCGGGAGTGGGGCGCGACTCGCCCGATCAGGTCGGCGCGGGTCGACCCAAGCGAGGCCTTTTCGATGGCAACGAGCAAGCGCAGCAAGGCTGGGGCAGCCAGCGAACCGACCGTCAAGCGGTCGACCCGGGCGGCATCCGTCGACTCGACCAAGGCGGCCAAGCCGCGCCGATCGCGCGCCGCCGCGGCGACGAGCGAGGAGCCGGTGGCCAAGCCGGCTACCCAGCCGGGGACCCAGCCGGTGACCCAGCCGGTGACCAAGACCCAGCCGGGGGCCAAGGCGACGTCCGGGCGCCGCAGCAAGAGCGCGGCGGCGGGGACCAACGCGGCGGAGACCAACGCGGCGGGGACCAACGCGGCGGAGACCAACGCGGCGGAGGCCCATGCGGCCGAGATGAACGCGGCGGAGGCCAGCGCGGCGGGGACCTACGCGGCTGGGACCTACGCGGCGGAGACCTACGCGGCGGCCGGCGCGACGTCGAGCAGCGCGGCGGAGGCCAGCGCGACGGCGACCCTCGCGCCGCCGCCCCGCCCCACCGTCGATGGCCTGCTGGCCCTCGGCCGCTCTGTCCTCGGCATCACCGACTACCGCCCGGGGCAGCGCCAAGCGCTCGATCACATCCTGGCCGACCGCGACGTGATCGCCGTGATGCCGACGGGCTCCGGCAAGTCCCTCTTGTACCAGCTTCCGTCGCTGGTCTTGCCCGGTCTGACCGTGGTGGTGTCGCCGCTCATCGCGCTCATCAAGGATCAGGTCGACAAGATGGTCGCCAAGGGGGTCGCGGTCGTGCGCATCGACTCGACCCTGACCATCCGCCAGCGCCGCGAGATGGACGCGCTGGCCCGGGCCCCGGGCGGCAAGCTGCTCCTGACCACGCCGGAGCGGATGGCCGACCCCGAGTTCCGCACCTTCCTGCGGACCTGCGCCGGCACCGCTGGCGTGTCCCGGTTCGTCGTCGATGAGGCCCACTGCGTCTCGCAGTGGGGCCACGACTTCCGCCCGGCTTACCTGTCGCTGCGCAAGGCGCTCGAGGACGTCGGCCGGCCGCCGGTCCTGGCGACCACCGCCACCGCACCGCCCCACGTCCGCGCCGACATCGTCGAGCAGCTCGGCATCGAGTCAGCCGAGATCGTCACGACCACGTTCGATCGTCCCAACCTCCACTACGAGGTGATCACGTTCCCGGGCGAGGACGACAAGGTGAAGGTGCTGGTCACGCTGCTAAAGAAGCTGCCGCGGCCCGGCATCGTCTACTGTGCGACCGTCAAGAAGGTCGAGGATCTCTACGAGAGCCTCGGCCGCCACGGCATCCCGGTCGCGAAGTACCACGGCCGGATGACCAAGACCGAGCGCGACGCCGAGCAAGAGCGCTTCATGGCCGGCAAGGACCTGGTCATGCTGGCGACCAACGCCTTCGGCCTCGGGGTCGACAAGAAGGACGTCCGCAACGTCCTTCACTATCACGTGCCGGGGTCCCTCGAGGCCTACGCCCAGGAGGCCGGCCGCGGCGGCCGCGACGGCAAACCGACCCGCTGCGTGCTGTTGTTCTCGCCGGACGACGTCGCCATCCAGGAGTACTTCCTGTCGGGGACCTACCCGACCCGGCGCCAGGTGAAGGCGGTGTACGACTCGCTGTGCGCATACCAGGGTCACGACGACGGCACGCCGGCCAACGCCGCCAACGTCGCCCTCGGCGCGGGGGTCGGCGCGCAGCGCACCCGCACGGTGCTGTCCCTGCTCAAGGATGAGGGCTTCATCGTCGAGAAGGACGAGGGAGTCTACGGGCTGGCCGATCCGCCGTTGCCCGAGGAGCTGCTGATGGAGAAGGCGCGGCAGTACGAGGGGCGGCGGATCGCCGATCGCCGCCGCCTCGACGCGCTCCTGGCTTACGTCAAGGCGCCGGGCTGTCGCAACCAGACCATCCTCGACTACCTCGGCGAGCCGGGCGCCCCGGCCTGCGGACGCTGTGACAACTGCCTGCGCTCGCGGGACGCGGCGCTGGCCGCCGCCAGCGAGGCCAGCGTGCTCGGCGCCCGGGTCACCCGGCAGCTCGACGAGGAAGGTGCCGGCGAGGTCAAGCCGCGCAAGATGGCCAAGCACCGGGTGGTGCGCATCGATCAGCCGCCGGCCGAGGTGGCCCCGGCGGCGCAGCCGCCCGCACCGGCGCCGGCCCCAGCGCCGGCGGTCCGTCGACGCGCCGACGTGGCGGTGGCCCCGAGGGCGACCCCAGCCCCGGCGGCGGTGACGTCCGGCGCGATGGCGTCACGAGCGGTGACGTCGACCGGTGGCGCAGCGACCGTCGCCCCCCCGACGCTGGGCACGGGCACACCGACGCTGGGCACACCGTCTGGGGCCCCGGGCCCTGCGGTGCGCCGCCGCCCCGATCCAGGAGTGGCCGGCCGCCCCGCCGCCGGCGCGACGCCCGCGGCACCGGCGGCGGGTGCACCTGCCCCGGTGTCTGGGGCCGCGGTGGCTGGGGCTGCGGTGGCTGGGGCTGCGATGGCTGGGGCCGCGGACGCGCCAGCGGCCGTTCCGGCGCCGCGACCGAAGAAGGCGGCGGGTGACGACGACGAGCTCGAGGACGACGACGAGTTCGAGGACGACGACGACCTCGACGACGAGGACGACCTCGACGACGACGACCTCGACGACGACGAAGAAGACGACGACGACCTCGATGACGAGGACGACGACGAGGATGATGACGACGAGGACGACGACGACCTCGACGACGAGGACGACGAGGACGACGACGAGGATGATGACGACGAGGACGACGACGAAGACGATGACGACTACGAGGTCATCGACAAGACCGCCGCGGAGCTCGCCGAGGAAGGCCATGAGGGCGGCGGCGAGATCACGGTCCTAGCCCGCAAGCGCCAGCCCAAGCCGCCCAAGGTCCGGCCGCCCCGCCCCGATGGAACCCCCGACGGCTCGGTCGCCGCCGAGGCGCGACGGCGCCGGCGCAAGCGTCGGCGCAAGCGCCGCGCGATGCTGCCGCGGCGGTCCGAGTACACGACGCCGGTCTTGACCACCGCGTCACCGTCGACCACGCCGGGCGGCCCGACCGTGACGGTGCTGCGGCGAACCGGCGCCACCGGCGGTCCGCTGGTCGAATACGTCCGCGGGCCGATGCGCATCAACATGGCCCCGGTGGCCTCGGCCGCGCCAGGCGATCCCGGCGGCGATCGCGGCCCGCGTCGCCGCGGCCGCGACCGCTGGCAGGACCGCAACGGTCGACCGATGTCGGCCGCCGAGCGCCGCGCCGAGCGCCGCGCCGAGCGGCTCGAGAAGCGGCGGCGCCGCCGCCGACGCAAGGGTCCAGGCCAGGGCGCCGCGACCGACGGGCCGGTGTCGTTCTTCTCGCCGATCGGCGGGCCGCGGCCGGCCCTACCGCCGGCCGAGGTCGGGCCGCGCCTCGACGCTCCGCCCCGGCCCGACGAGCCGATCGCGCTGGGCCCCGACGGCCAGCCGTTGCCGCGCAAGCGCCGCCGCCGCCGGCGCCGCGGGCGTGGAGGTCGCGGCCGGCCCGAGCGCACCGCCGACGGCGCGGCGCCGACGCCAACCTCGCCACCGCCGGGCGACGACGCCGAGGACTGAGCCCCTCGACCGCCGGTCGACGATCGCGGTACCGCCCATAGCGACGATGCGCGCCCAGGCCGGGGCGTCGTCTTCGCGCGCGAACGCTGCGGGCTACGCGATCGGCAGGCGCAGCTCGAACTCGACCGGCAGGTCCACGCGCTCGCGGACCGCGATCGTCCCGCCGTGGGCCTCGGCGACCAGCCGACAGAAGTACATGCCGAGGCCCCGCCCGCGGCGGGCCGCCGTCAGTCGCTGGGCGGTGCGGAAGTCGGGGGCGAACACGCGCGCCCGCTCGCTGGCGGTGAGGCGCGGCCCGTCGTTGCCGACCGCGAACACTAGCTCATCGCCGTCGCCGGCCGCGCGCACGGTGATCCGGCCGCCGCGCGGCGCGAACCGAACCGCGTTGTCGAGCAACGCCTGGAGCACCCGCGCGAACAGACGCTGATCGACCTGCGCGGTCAGCTCGGGCGGCACCGCGACCTCGACGGTCAGGGCGCGGGCGTCACAGGTGGCGGCGACCAGCGCCAGGCCACGCGCGACCTCCGGCGCCACCACCAGGGGCGCCGGCCGAGCCACGATCGCGCCCCGCCCGAGGGCGTCGGCGTCGGCGATCGTCGCGACCATCCCCAGGGCCCGGGCCACCAGCGCGTCGGCGTCGGCCAGACAGGCGAGCGCGGAGTCGGGCACCGACGCACCCAAGAGCTCCTCGCGCAGGAGCGCGAGGTTGCCGGCCAGCGCGGCCAGCGGGTTGCGCAGATCGTGGACCAGGTTCGCCACCACCGCGGCGTAGTCGCGCCCCGCTTGGGCGTCGTCGGTCACCCGCCGTCCGTCCGGTCGCCGACGACCTGGTTGCGACCGCCCGCCTTGGCCGCGTACAGGTGGTCGTCCGCCAGCTTGACGAAGCCGCCCCAGTCCTCGATGGCCGGCGCCAGCGTCGCGACCCCGACCGAGATCGTGATCGGGATGTCGGCGTCCTCGAAGCGGAAGCCGGTGCGCTCGACCAGGCGGCGGATCTTCTCGCCGAACTGCAGCGCGTTGTGGTGATCGATCTCGGGCAGGATGATCGCGAACTCCTCGCCGCCGTAGCGCGCGAGCACGTCCTCGCGGCGGATGTGCTGACGCACCACCGTGGCCAGGTGCTTGAGCACGTGATCGCCGGCCAGGTGCCCGAAGGTGTCGTTGACCGACTTGAACCGGTCGAGGTCGAACATGATGAGCGACAGCTCCCGGCGGTAACGCTGGGCCCGGCCGATCTCGCGCTCGAGGGTCTCCTGGAAGTAGCGCTTGTTGAACACCTGGGTGAGGCCGTCGACCGTCGTCAGTCGGTAGATCTCCTCGTGGTAGGCGTTCTCGATGTTCGAGCCCGACAGGAACTTGAAGATGCAGCGCCCGACCTTGATGAAGTCGCCATCGCGCAGCAGGTACTCGTCGATCAGCTCGTCGTTGATGTAGGTCCCGTTGGTCGAGCCCATGTCGCGCAGCACGATCGAGCCGTTGGTGTTGATGATCTTGCAGTGGTTGCGCGACACCGCCTCTTGATCGATCTGGATGTCGGCCTTGCTCGAGCGGCCGATGATGATCTGGGCCCGGGTGAGGTTGAACTTCCGCCCCAGATCGAGCCCGTAGATCACGACCAGGCAGGCCTCCTTGGCCGCCGGGCGATCGCTGATCTTCGAGATCGCCGTGACGACGGTCTTCTGGCGTCCAGTGTCACTCACGCGCGTTGCCCAGCGTACCGCATCTCGGGCGTCAACGTCCGCTCGCGTCGGGTTCCGCGCACGCCAGCCGATCATCGCCCCTGCGCCGACACAGGATCACCTCGACGAGCTGGTAGCCGCCGCGGCGGAACTGGTAGTCGTGGAGGAGCACGCGGTCCCCGCCCAGGTGCCAGTAGGCCCGGACCGGCGCGAACTGGCCAGGCGCGGCCGGGCCGCGCTCGAGGGCGGTCCCGGCCAGGGTGCCGGCGAACCGTTGACACCCGGCGGCGCCGTCGGCGACGAACACGTTCCAGTGACAGTTGTCGCCCTGGCACAGGGCGCGATCGGCGATCACCACCTCGGGCTCGCCGTCGCCGTCGAGATCGGTGTCGTGACGCTGCCGGGCCGGGGTGGCCGACATGACCCCATCGCGCTCGGGCGTGGCGCACTCGCCGACCTTGACCTGAGGCGTCGGCACCTGGGTCGCCGACGGCGGACGGGGCCCCGCCGCGCGCGGTCCACCGCAGCCCAAGGCCACCGCCGCGAGCGCCGCGACCCAGCTAGAACGCATAGCGCCCCGCGGTGGTCACCGCCCCGACCTGATCGGCCAGGTGCT
>Ga0075163_10008745_pt1 | contig 13309 bp, 12 predicted proteins | sample JI1023141ADNA_FD_71478 | JGI IMG/M metagenome (GOLD analysis project Ga0075163, IMG submission 71478) | Wastewater effluent complex algal communities from Wisconsin, to seasonally profile nutrient transformation and Carbon sequestration -... | ecosystem: Engineered > WWTP > Effluent > Algae...
GAGGAATATCTGAGCCGCATGTTGCCACTTACGGGCATCCTCGGCGTGAAGTGGGAATCGAAATCCAAAGACCTGTGGCTGGAACTCTACGGCATCGCCGCCGACCAGCAGGACCGCCTGAACTCAAGCGACGTGCGCGACACCCAGCGCATTCCCCCTGGCGGCACTCCCGGCTATGTGACCGTGAACCTGCGCGGAGGCTGGCAGGTCTGTTCAAACGTGCTGCTGACCGCCGCCCTGGAAAACCTGACCGACGAAGACTACCGCATTCACGGCTCCGGCAGCAACGAGCCGGGCTTCAACGCGGTGCTCGGAGTGACGGTGAAATTTTGAGCAGGAGCGCAGCCTGCCCGGCTGTCGTAACCCAATGCGTTGCCACTACCTTAATCTCAAGGCGGCGTTAGCGTTCCTCGAGCGGCGTCACGGGATCGATGAACATCCAGCAGATCATCGAGATGAGATATGTTCCCGCTGCGACGTAGATGGGGACATTCCAGTTGTTGCCCGACAGGGTGAGCAGGTAGGGGACGACGACGGGGCCGAGGAAGCCGCCGAGATTGCCCATCATGTTCATGCTGCCGGAGAGCGAGCCGGCGACCTTGCCGCCGACATCCATGCATGCGCCCCAGGCACCGGGCATGGAAAGATCATTGCAGAAACCGGAAAGGCCCATGGCGATCATCGCGAGAGTGGGGTCCCGCAGATAAGTGGAGGCGACGAGCAAACTGGCCGCGCCGATCATGCCGCAGACGCCGACGATGCGACGCGCTCTGCCGAGACCGCCGGAGCGTTGCGTAATCTTTTTGGCAATCCAGCCGCCGAGGAAGCAGCCGATGCCGCCAAGGAAGAGCGGCAGGCCACCGAGCAGGGCGCTCTTCGTGCCATCGAGATGCAGCGCCTCCTTCATATAAGTGGGAAGCCAGGTGATGTAGAAGTACCAAACGTAGCTGATGCAGAAGTAGTAAAGCCAGAGCAGCAGCACGGTGGGGCTGGTGAAAAACTTCCGCCAAGGGATGGCGGCGTGGCTGTCGAGGTTCTTCTCCGCGCCTTCGAGTAGCGCGAGTTCCGCCTCATTCATGCTGGGGTGGTCGCGTGGATTGTCGCGGAACCAGAGATAGAAAATGATGGCCCAGACGATACCGAGCGTGCCGAAGATCATGAAGGCGTGCCGCCACGAGACGTATTGCAGCACCCACAGCACGAGCAGCGGCGTGAACGCGCCACCCCAGCGCGCGGAGAGCCAGGTGATGCCCTGCGCGAGGCCGCGCTCCTTTTGCGGGAGCCAGATGGTGAACATCTTCGTGATGTTCGGAAACGCGCCCGCCTCGCCCGCGCCGAAGAGAAAGCGGAAGACCATCATGCTGGCGAGATTCCACGCGTAGCCCGTCGCGGCGGTGAAGACGGACCAGAAGGCGACCACGCGCATCAGCACGCGACGCGGCCCGAGCTTGTCGCCCAGCCAGCCACCGGGAATCTCGAAGAGCGCATACGCGAGTGTGAAGGCGGAGAAGACCCAGCCCATCTGCTCCTTCGAGAAGCCGAGATCCTGCTGGATCAAAGGTGCGGCCTTCGAGATGCAGACGCGGTCGATGTAGGTGATGATCGCCAGAGTGACGGCGAAGACGATGACCCAGTGGCGGGAGCGCGTGGGTTGAAGGGAGGGAGATGAAGGAGGTGGCATGGGCGAACTTTCGCCGAGTTCAGCGGTTTGTGACGCGAAAGGCAAGCTTCATCACAAGCATTTCGACACAAACCTTGACGGGGTAGCCCGACTCCTGCTAGAACAGGATTAATCCATTTATTCGCAATATGAGAGCAATCACCCTCGCAGCCACAACACTCATGGTCCTCGCACTTGGGAGTCCTGTGGGAGCCGCCACGCTGTTATTTGATCTGCAAGGGGTGGCAGGCATCGGTCTGCTCCCCGGAAACGAGCCGGGTGCCGTCACGGGTGGCACTGGCGGTGAGATCGGGGCAGGGATCAGCTACGATGATGTGACCAACATCCTCAGCATCAACGTCGGCTGGGGTAGCAGCCAGGGGTTTACGAATCTGAGCAGTGCCTCTAACAACTCCCACATCCACGGTCCGACCACCAGCAACAACGGCGCGGGGTTCACGCAAACGGCAGGAGTACTATTTAACCTAACGCGGTCCAGCAATTTGGCCACGGGCGGGACGATCACTCAGACCGTGACTCTCACGGAGCCTCAAGAAACGGACCTCAAGAACGGCAAGTATTACATCAACATCCACACCGCCAACAATGGCGGCGGCGAGATGCGCGGCTTCCTGGTGCAAGTGCCCGAGCCATCCCGGGCCTTGACGGCCATGCTCGGCCTCGGACTGCTGGGACTACGGCGCAGGCGGTAAGCTGCGGGCCGCCGGGCCTTGTGAATCCAAGGTTTACAAAACCGCCTGTCTGGTATTACTCTTGGCATCTCCAGCCGGGGGCAAGGTGACCATCTCGCTTCCTGGAAACTCTCGACCTCTCCGACTACCACCATGCCCGAACTCATATCCAAAGGCGGTCCACTCGTCTGGTTGCTTATTGGATGCCTTTGTTTCGCGGTGGCCGTGTTCCTGGAGCGGCTCGCCTACTACCACCGGGCTAGCATGAATGTGGGGGAGTTTTTGGCGGGGCTCTCCAGTCTGGTGCGGCGTAAAAACTACGCCGAAGCACTCCAGGAGTGTGTGGCCACCCGTGTGCCGGCTGGCCGTGTCATCCACGCCGCGCTGCTGCGTCACCATTTGCCGCGTGAGCAGATCAAGGAGGTGGTGCAGGAGGCCGGGCAGATGGAGGTCACGAGGCTGGAGCGCTTCCTCAGCATCCTGAATGCCATCGCCCATGTGGCACCGCTGATCGGATTGCTAGGTACGATGATCGGCTTGTTGGACAGCTTTACGAATCTGTCCTCTTCCAATGGGGTGATGACGCCGTCTGAAGTGGCCAAGGGTGTGTACCAGAGTCTGGTGACCTCGGCACTCGGCTTGGTCGTGGCGATCCCTGCGTATCTGTTCTACGCCTTTCTGTCCGCCAAGTCTCGCACCATCATGCACGATCTGGAGCGGGCGGGGATCGAGATCGTGAACATCATTGACGACGCCCGCTCGGAAACCCTCGGGTCCAGCAGCATCGTGGAGTTCCGCCAGCTGGACTCGATCGCGGATCGGAAGCGCGGTCAGAAAAATTAACCGGGCGGCACACCCAAGGATTGACGGAGCATGAAGCTCGAAAGCCATTTGCCGCGCCAGAGTCCCTGGCTTTACACCGTGCCCTTGCTGAACACGATCTTGCTTCTGCTCGTGTACTTTCTCTTCAGTTCGGGCTTCGTGAACCAATCCGGCGTCACCGTCACGCTCCCCCAGTCCGCTTCGCGCCTCAGCGGCTTTGACCGCGCGCACGTCATCACGATCGTCGGTGGGGAAGACGCGCCGATCTACTACGACGGAAACAAGGTCACACCTGATGAACTGAACAAGGCCATGGAGCGCGACCGCAAAAAAGACCGGCGTGCCGTCATCCATGCCGATGTGCATACGCCATACGGCAAGGTCATGCTTGTCTCGAATGCCGCGCTGGCCATGGGATTCGAGATTGCGCTCATGACGACCCCTCCAGCTCTCAGCAGCCGATGACACCGGGCGACGAGGCACCTCTGCTGACCTTTCAATGGCGGGATCGGGACCGGCCACTTGTCCGACTCTTTCTCTTCACCATTGTCACCGTGGCGGGAGCGGCGGGTTTCTTCATGCTCTTCAAAGTCGTGTATCCCCAGGCACGGCACTTCTCCACCGCCCCGCAGCAGGTCATCATGCTGGACGCCTCCCAGCCCGTCACCCGGGACATCGTGAATCGGACACGGGACGGGAACTTCCTTCTCCTCGGAGCGGAGACGGCCATGGATGCACCGGTTGGAGGAGCCTCCCAGTTCCCGGTGTTCCGCCCAGGGTTTGCTGGCTTTGAGATGAAGCTGATGGACATCCCTGGGGAGCCGGACAAGAAATCTCTGCCTCGCGTTTTCGGGATTGAGGACATGCATCTCCCGCAGATCGCCACCGTCAAGAAAGCTCGACCGCCCGTGGCAACTGACGAGCGGGCAACCAAGCCTTCCGTCTTGCGAGTGGTGCTGCACGGTGAACTGGCTGCGCGCGAGCTTGCTGGGCAGCGAGACATCAGCGGCATCACCCTGACGGATGTGACGGCTCTGCGCTTCAGGCTGTGCGTGAACGAGGCGGGGGTGGTGACATTTGCTCTTCCCGTCGATGGTGCCGTCGAAGCCAAACAGATGCGCGCCGTGCACAAGCAAGTCTCTGGTCTGCGCTTCAAGCGTGCGAAAAGCCCGGCGGTGCAGTGGGGCGAGGCCTCATTTGTCTGGGAGAATCCGTCTCCATGATCAAGGTCTCCCTCAGTGATCTCATCCTCATCGGCATGGCTCTCGGTGTCGTGCTCGTGTGCGGCTTGTGGGTCATCGCCGTCCTCGGGGAGCGACGCACCAGCAAGCGCGTCCGTGACAACGTCGTCTTCTGCCGCATTTGCGGATCCGCCTATCAGCCCACCAGCGGTGGCGACACATCGGTCTGTCCTGTCTGCAAGACGCCGAATGAGAGGAACACGATGGATGCCATCTGAGCATCGGTCACGTCGGCGGTGAAGCGCGAGCCCGAGGGGCGTCGAAAAATTTTCCAACAAACTCGACGGCCCTCCGTCATGCTCCCCGAACACTGAATGCCGGACACAGATCGCATCTTCCTCGACGCACTTGAGCGGTATGAACGGCCGCTCATCCGCTTCGCCCAAACCTACACGCGGGAACTCGAGGACGCGCGGGATGTGGTGCAGGACGTGTTCTTGAAGCTCAGTCAGAACATTCATCTCATCGATACGGAACGCCTCGCGCCCTGGCTCTTCACCACATGCAGGAACCGTGCGCTCGATCTCTATCGGAAGAACCGCCGCCTTGTCGCCATGGACACTGAAACACTCGAACTCGAAACAGATACCGTCTCCGACCCCTCCGAGAACATGGAAGCCGCCGAGACGACCGCCGCGCTGCACAAGATGATCAGCGAACTGCCCGCCAAGCAACGCCAGGCCGTGTGGCTCAAGTTCATCACCAACCTCAGCTACCAAGAGATCAGCCAAGTCATGGAAACCAGCATCGGCAATGTCGGCTACCTCATCCATCACGGCGTGGCCGCGATGCGCATCAAATGGAAAGCCGCCGAGGCCGTGCGGTAGAAAATACCAACAATCACTCAACCCCACCGAGCCATGAAATCCTCACACGACCCCAACCTCACCTCATGGGCGCTGAATGAACTCAGCCAGACGGAACGCGCCTCCTTTGAGGAAGCTTTGAAGAAGAATCCAGATCTCCTCACCGAGGCGGAAACCACGCAGAACTTTTGTCGCTTCATTCAGAATCATCTCCGCGACGAAAAAGCCGTGCTGACCGATGCGCAGCGCACCCGCCTAAAGGCGACGGCCCTCATCAATGCCCAGCAAGCGCGGGATGCCAGGGCATCGGCTGCGGACGTGATCAAGCCCAAGCCTCGGCAGTGGTGGCAGAATCCTTCGGTCGTTCTACCACTCAGCGCAGCGGCGGCCATCGTCCTCGGCCTAGCTCCATTCCTGAGCCGCAAGCTCGCCCCCGAGCAGATGAATGAAAGCGTGGGACATGAGTTGGTTGCCACAGCCACGCCGGAGCCCCAGCCGACACGCAGTGTCTTGTCCCCGGCTCCGTCGATTCAATCCGACGATACCGTCGTCGCTCAGCACATGGCCGCCTTCCAGCCGGTCAAGCTCGTGGCTGATGTGGAATCCAGATTGAAGACCGCCCGGCGCGAGTTGCTCGAGTTGGATCTCGCCCAACTTCGAAGTGAAGCCTCGGGCGCGGTGAGGATCGTGAAATCCGGCGCGGGTGCGCTGGAAGCGGGCGAGAAACCGGTGGCCACACTCGGCCATCTCGTGTCCTACACGAAACCGGCTTCCGTCTTGTCCTTTGCCAATGCCGTGGAGGGCACGGGAGGTCTGATGAAAACTGGCGGCGCGACACTGGCTCTGGTCGGCAACAACTCCTACACGGGCGGCACTGTGATCAGTGGTGGAGTGATGAACGCGGGGATCACCACCGCTTCTTTTGGTGGCGTAGTCGGCAATGGTGCGGTGCGCATGAGAGCCGGAACATTCACGACTGTCACTACGATCGCATCAGAGGGACGTAGCGATCTCGGCTATCTCAGCGACGCGAAGAATGAGTCCGTGGTGTCCTTCGGGGCAGGTAGGGCGGCAGTGACCAGAACCTCCGGGACTCAAACAGCAGCCCATTTGCCTGCCTCCCCGGCCGCTCCTCTGGTTCCAGCGTCACCGGCTCCAGTACCCATGCTGGCGGATACGGGCGATCTGGCCATTGGCAGCGGAGGAGTCATCGTCACAGCAGGTCAGGTGGCCGCCCCCTCGCCGAAGCCCAAGCTGCCAGCGCCGTCAACGAGCGAGGCAAAGAAATGGGCGGCGCAGACTGTTCCCGCCTTAATCAACGGTACTTATGTTGAGAGCCAGCGAATGGACATCACCAAGTCAAAGTCTGGCTTGCCTTCGCTGCTTCCGAGTTCCGACGAACGAGAACTCGCGAGGATCACCAAGCACGAATCGGCCTCCGGCGAGTCCTACACACCGATCACCGAGAACGCACTGACCGAGGTCGCCGCGCAGCCGCTCTCCACTTTCTCCATTGATGTCGATACCGCAGCGTATGCAAACGTGCGCCGCTTCCTGAACAGCGGGCAGCGCCCGCCAGCGGATGCGGTGCGCATTGAGGAGATGATCAACTACTTCCCCTACGACTACGAGTTCCCGCAGCGTGGAGAAGCGCCGTTCACTGTGGGCACCGCCGTCGCTGAGGCACCGTGGAGCCCGACGCACCGCCTTGCACGAATTGCTATCAAAGCCAGCGATGTCGGGATGGAGCGGAGGCAGAGCAACTTTGTTTTCCTCGTCGATGTCTCGGGCTCGATGGACGAGCCGAACAAGCTGCCGCTCGTCCAGCAGAGCCTCGGCCTGCTCACAGATCAGCTCACGGCTGACGACCGCGTGGCCATCGTGACCTATGCAGGCAGCAGCGGATTGATCCTGGCATCGACGGCAGGAGACAAGAAAGACGAGATCCGCCGCGCGATCCGGGAGATGAAAGCTGGCGGATCCACGCACGGCAGCGCGGGCATTCGCCAAGCCTATGAGGAGGCGCAGCGGAGTTTCATCAAGGAAGGCGTGAACCGCGTCATCCTCTGCACCGATGGTGATTTCAATGTTGGCATCGCGAGCACGCAGGAGCTTGAGACGTTCATCAAGGAGAAGGCGACGAGCGGCGTCTTCCTCAGCGTGCTCGGCTACGGCACGGGGAACACGAAGGACGCGATCATGGAGACGCTGGCCGACAAGGGCAACGGCAACTACGCCTACATCGACAGCCTGAGTGAGGCGCGCAAGGTGCTCGTCGAGCAGATGCGCGGCACGCTCGTCACCATCGCCAAGGACGTGAAGATCCAGGTCGAGTTCAATCCCACGCTTGTCCGCGCCTACAGGCTCATTGGTTATGAGAACCGGATGCTCGCGAAAGAAGACTTCAACAATGATCGCAAGGACGCCGGCGAGATCGGCGCGGGTCATACGGTCACCGCGCTCTATGAGATCGTCCCAGTCAGCGCGACGACGCCCGACGGTCGCCCGGTTGTGGATGCGCTGAAGTATCAGGCCATCCCTGCTGCCGTGCCATCCGATGCGGCTAAATCGGGCGAGATGATGACCGTGAAACTGCGCTACAAGAAGCCCGACGGCGACAAGAGCGACCTGATCGACTTTCCCGTCAAGGATGAAGGCAAGCTGCTCAAGGACAGCGAGCGGGAGTTCAAGTTCGCCACCGCAGTCGCTGGCTTCGGTCTTCTGCTGCGCAACTCGACCTACAAGGGCGAGATGACCTGGGAGAACGTTCGTCAGCTTGCGATTTCCGCCAAGGGCGAAGACCCTAGCGGCTATCGTGGTGAGTTCATCCAGCTCATCGACAAAGCGCGCGGCATCCTGGGTGATGGGCAGCCGTAGTGGTTCGCCATTGAAGTGGTTTCCATGTCCAGTCGCGCTGCGACTTGATCCACGCATCGCTCCTGCAAGGAGTCGAAATCTGGTTCTTCCGAGATCGGGCGTTTGGATTGTTTTCAGGAAGGAGGGGGGCTGTTGGCGGCTTTTTCGCAGGCGACCACTTGGTTGGAGCCTTGGACAGGAGGTATGCCTTCCACCTCTATTGTTGTAGAAATTGTGCAACTTAGGAGGTGAGGATGGCAAGATGCGCGGAGCGCGGCGGCGCTTGGCAAACTAGGCTGAGCCAGAAACCAACCGCTCCCAGCCATGACAAAACAACACGCACTACTCATCACTGTCGCAGCCTTGGCGCTGACCGCCTGTGGTTCGAAAGAAGAAGCCGAAAACGCCGCCAAGGATGCTCCGACTCCTTCTGAACTCATCGCCAACCAGCCCATCGTCCACGGGCCGGAAATCAAGAAGGTGGACATCACAAATCCCCTGAATGCCGCGTGGGTCGCGGGCGGTAAAGCCCAATACGACACCAAATGCATGCCCTGCCATAAGCTCGACGGGACCAAGCTCGTCGGCCCAGGCTGGAAGGATGTCACGAAGCGCCGCGAGCCGATTTGGATCATGAACATGATCTGCAACACCGACTTCATGCTCGCTCAGGACGCCGAAGCACAGAAGCAGCTCGAACTCTGCCTCGTGCGCATGCCGAACCAGAACGTCGCCGTCGAGGATGCGCGAAAGCTTCTCGAATTCATGCGCAGCAACGACGGCGAAAAATAATCACCCTCCAACAACACCCAACCACGCCGCAAGGCGCTCTCATCCATGAAGGCAAACCAACACATCAAGCGACTCGTCACCGCAAGCACGCTCGTCATTTCCGGCGCGCTTCTCATCACCGGCTGCAAGCCGAAAAACCTCGTGGGCACGGCGCAGACCAGCGGCGCGGCCGAGAAAGTCTATGTCGCGCCTGGCAAGCACGATGAGTTCTACAACATCGTCTCCGGCGGCTTCAGCGGAAACGTCAGTGTCTATGGACTGCCTTCTGGTCGTCTGTTTCGCCAGATTCCCGTGTTCTCGCAGTTCCCGGAGTGCGGATGGGGTTACACCGAGGAGACCAAGCCGATGCTGAACACCTCGCACGGCCAGTTGCCTTGGGATGACAGCCATCACATCACTTTGTCGATGACCAAGGGTGAGCACGACGGCCGCTGGGCCTTCGTGAACTCTAACAACACGCCGCGCGTGGCGCGCATCAGCTTGAAGACCTTCCGCACGGAAGAAATCATTGAGCTGCCGAACAGCGCGGGCAATCACTCGTCGCCCTTCCTCACCGAAAACACGGAATACAGTGTGGCGGGCACCCGCTTCGCCGTGCCGTATGCCGATGAAGGCGCGAATCCCGATGTGGCAATCAGCACCTACAAGGGCAACTTCAAATCCACGATCAGCTTCATCAAGATCGACCCGCAGACCGGTCGCATGAGCGTGGCCTTCCAAGTGATGCTGCCAGGTATCGACATCGACCTCGCGCGTGGCGGCAAGGGCAAGTCGCATGACTGGTTCTTCTTCTCCTGCTACAACAGCGAGCAGGCGCACACGCTGCTCGAAGTGAATGCCTCGCAGAAAGACAAGGATCTCATCACCTGCGTGAACTGGAAGAAGTGCGAGGAATACGCAAAGGCTGGCAAGGGTCGCAAATCGAAGACTCAATACGCGCACAACGTGTATGACGAGAGCACACACACCGGCACATCGACCATCGAGACGGAAGTCATCGTGCTCGATCCGAAAGAGCTGAAGGACATCGTCTATTTCATGCCCTGCCCGAAATCACCGCACGGCTGCGACACCGATCCGACTGGCAGCTACATTGTCGGCAGCGGCAAGCTCGCGGCGGTGATCCCCGTGTTCTCGTTCGACAAGGTGCAGAAGGCCATCGCTGACAAAACCTTCGATGGCGACTACGAAGGCATTCCGGTGCTCAAGTACGAAGCCGTGCTTCATGGCGAAGTGAAGAAGCCAGGCCTTGGACCCTTGCACACTGAGTTCGACGGCAAAGGCTTTGGTTACACTTCGATGTTCGTCTCATCCGAGATTGTGAAGTGGAACATAGAGACGCTGCAAGTCGTTGATCGCATCCCGACCTACTACTCGGTCGGTCACCTCTGCGTGCCCGGCGGCCCGACCACGAAGCCTCATGGCAAGTATGTGATCGCGTATAACAAGATCACGAAGGATCGCTACCTGCCCACCGGCCCTGAGCTAACGCAATCGGCGCAGCTGATCGACATCAGCGGCGACAAGATGAAGATGCTGCTCGACTTCCCCACCGTGGGCGAACCACACTATGCGGAAGCGATTCCTGCAAGCCTCATCGCGCCTAACTCGGTGAAGTTCTTCAAGATCGAAGACAACAAACACCCTCATGCCACCAAGAGCGAGAAGGACGCGCGCGTGGAGCGCAACGGCAACCAAGTCCATGTGTATATGACCGCGATCCGCTCGCACTTTGCGCCGGACAACATCGAAGGCATCCAGCAGGGTGATGAAGTTTACTTCCATGTCACCAACCTCGAACAAGACTGGGACGTGCCGCACGGTTTCGTCATCAAAGGCTCGAAGGCTGCTGAGTTGCTCATCATGCCTGGCGAAACGCAGACGCTGAAATGGACGGCGGACCGTGTGGGCATCGTGCCCATGTATTGCACTGACTTCTGCTCGGCACTTCACCAGGAAATGCAGGGCTATGTGCGCGTCTCGCCTGCGGGTTCGAACACGCCGGTGAAGTTCAGCCTCGGCGACACCGCCGCGAAATAACGCGACTGCCCACTCCAACACCCCTGTCTCCCTCGTCCAGCGCGGGAGACAGGGCACTCCACGCCCTCATTCCATGAATCGCCTCCATCCAGTCTCTCGTGTCATTCTCGCCATCGCCGTGCTGGCGTTGGTCAGCGCCTACTTCGTTCCGCTCTGGCAAATCCAGCTCTGGGCACCGCAGTATCCCGAGGGGCTGAACATGAAGATCTGGATCAACAACCTCACGGGCGCATTCGACATCATCAACGGCCTCAATCACTACATCGGCATGGCCATGATCAAGCTGGAGATGTTCCCCGAGTTTGGTTTCATGATCTACCTGCTTGGCGCGCTCATCGCGCTCGGCCTGTTCGCCGCCATCAAAGGCACCCGCATCTGGCTTTGGATCTATGTCGTTGTGCTCGCGCTCGGTGGCCTGGCGGGGCTCGTTGATTTCTACCGCTGGGGTTATGAATACGGTCACAATCTCGATCCCAGCGCCGCCATCCAGGTGCCAGGCATGACGTATCAGCCGCCGCTCATCGGCTACAAAAACCTGCTGAACTTCACCGCTTACTCCGGCCCCGACATCGGTGGCTGGGTCATGATCGTCTCTGGCTGCATCTCCGGCCTGCTGCTCGGCTGGGAGCAGTTTCTCCGCAAAGGCCGCGCGTCATCAGCCGCCGTGGCCGCCTCGTCAAATCAGGCCGTCGCTGCCGTCGCGGTTCTCATCGCCGCCGGCACTCTCACGAGCTGCGACGCAGGCCCCGAGCCCATGCGCTACGGCAAGGACGAATGCAGCGGCTGCAAGATGATCGTCTCCGATCAGCGCTTCGGCGCCGAGATCGTGACGAAGAAAGGCCGCGTGCTGAAGTTCGACGACATCGGCTGCATGAACGGTTTCGTCAAAAGCGGCGGCATCGCCCCAGCCGACATCAAGCAGCGCGTTGTCTGCGACTTCAATCATCCCAACACTTTCATCCCGGTGGAGCAGGCTCTCTTCCTCAAGAACGACGAACTCAAGAGTCCGATGCGCAGCGACTCCGCCGCCTTTGCCTCGCAGGCTGAACTCGAGCAAGTCAAAGCACAGCTCGGCTCCGGCGAGCAGGCAAAGTGGCCTGCCGTGGTCTGCACGCCCTGATCGCATCTCACTGTCATGCGCCCGCTTGCTGTCATCGCTTCGCTTACTGCCGCGCTCGCCGCGTCGGGTGCCGAACTTCACGTCGGCAGCGGGCAGACTCACGCCACCATCACCAGCGCCATCGCCGCCGCTGCTGCTGGCGACACGATCACCGTGCATGGCGGTCGCTACACCGAGGAGGCGCTGCGCATCACCAAGCCGCTAACGCTAAGCGGCCTCGATGATCCTGTGCTCAATGGCGCCTCAAAAAAGGAGATCATCCTCATCAGCGCGTCCGACGTGACCGTTCGCGGATTCATGCTGCGCGACGGCGGCCGCTCCAGCACCAAGGAGTTCGCCGGCATTCGCATCGACTCCGCCAGTCGCGTCACAGTCGCCGACAACAAGCTGCTCAACTGCGACTACGGCATCTACCTCGCCAAAGCGCACCAGTGTGAAGTGCTGCGAAACACCATTGAGGGCCGGCCGGACCAGGAGCTGAACACCGGCAACGGTGTCCATTTGTGGAGCTGCGACGGCATCCACGTCGCGGGCAATCACATCACAGGGCATCGCGACGGGATCTACCTTGAGTTCTCCTCGGAGTCGGCGGTCGAGGACAACGTCGTCGAGAAGAACATGCGCTACGGCCTGCACTTCATGACCACACACAACAGCCACTACCGCAAAAACAAGTTCAGCCGGAACGGCGCGGGCGTGGCGGTGATGTTCTCGCGTCACGTCGAGATGACGTACAACGAGTTCGAGTACAGTTGGGGCGGCTCCGCTTACGGTCTGCTCATCAAGGATCTGACTGACAGCACCATTCGCGGCAATCGCTTTCATCACAACTCCACCGCCATCTATTGCCAGGGCGCGACGCGAACCGACTTCGAGCGCAACGACTTCAAGGAAAACGGCTGGGCGCTGCGCATCCTCTCCAGCGGCGAGGACAACACATTTCGCGGCAACAACTTCTCCCGCAACTCCTTCGACGTCGGCACGAACGGCGAACTCGCGCACCACACCTTTGCCGGCAATTACTGGGACCGATACGAAGGCTACGACTTGAAGCACGACGGAGCGGGCGACGTGCCCTTCCGACCCATCAGCCTCTACGCCGTGGTCACCGAGCGCGTGCCCGCATCGCTCTTCCTGCTGCATAGCTTCATGGTGCATCTGCTCGACCGTGCCGAGAAGGCCTTCCCCACCATCACACCCGAGGGTGTGATCGATTCGTCGCCAGCCATGCGGCCGCACCCGCTCTGACTTTTCTCAAGCCAACAACCTCAACCAAACAA
>Ga0075163_10008746_pt1 | contig 13307 bp, 11 predicted proteins | sample JI1023141ADNA_FD_71478 | JGI IMG/M metagenome (GOLD analysis project Ga0075163, IMG submission 71478) | Wastewater effluent complex algal communities from Wisconsin, to seasonally profile nutrient transformation and Carbon sequestration -... | ecosystem: Engineered > WWTP > Effluent > Algae...
CGCCGATCCCCACATGCTCAACGCGGTCCAGCGCGAGCTGGTCGCCCGCGGCGGCGCGCAGTGCGGCATCTGCACCCCCGGCATCGCGGTGTGCGCGACCTACCTGGTCGGCCTCGGGCTGGCCAGCGCGCCCGACCCCGAGGCGCGGGTGATGGTGCGCCAGTTCCTCGCCGGCAACATCTGTCGCTGCACCGGCTACCAGCTCATCGTCGAGGCGGTGATCGCCGCGGCCCGAGGTGCGGCGTGACCGGCTACGTCCGGCCCGCCAGCCTGGCCGAGGCGGTCGCGGCCCGCGCCGCCCACCCCGACTGGATCGTCCTCGCCGGCGGCACCGACCTGATGGTCGAGGCGCCGCAGCGGCCGGTCCCGGCCGGGATCATCGATCTGTGGGCGATGCCGGAGCTGCGCGGGATCGCCCGCGACGGCGACGCGATCCGGATCGGCGCCGGCACGTCGTGGCTCGAGGTCATGGTCGACCCGCTGATCACGATCGACGCGCCGGTGCTGGCCGCGGCGGCCCGCGAGATCGGCGCGCTGCAGATCCAGACCCGCGGCACCATCGGCGGCAACGTGGTGACGTCGTCGCCGGTCGGCGACAGCCTGCCGGCGCTGCTGGCGCTCGACGCCGAGCTCGAGCTGGCCTCGCCGCGCGGCGCGCGCACCGTCGCCTACGCCGACTTCGCCACCGGCTACCGCAAGACGCTCCTGGCCGCCGACGAGCTGGTGGCCGCGATCCGGCTGCCCCGGCCGCCGCCCGGCACCTGGCAGGGCTGGCGCAAGGTCGGCACCCGGCGGGCGCAGTCGATCAGCAAGGTGATGGCGGCGGCGCTGATCACCAAGGTCGACGGCGTCATCACCCGCGCGCGCTTCGGCCTGGGCGCGGTCGCCGACCGGCCGATCCGCGCGCTGGCGGCCGAGGAGGCGGCGATCGGGCGGCCGGCCGACCGGGCCACCGCCGCGCTGGTCGCCGACGCGGCCGTGGCGGCGATCACGCCGATCACCGACGTCCGCTCGACCGCGGGCTACCGGCTGGGCGTCGTGCGAGGCTTGGTCATGCGATTCGTGATCAGCGCCGGCGGGCTGCGAGGTTAGCGATGACCGACCGACGTCCTCGGCTCCAGCGATGGTGGCGCGCGTCCGGCGCGGTCGCGGTCGTGGCGACCGCGCTCGCGCTGGCCAACCTGGCGGTGACCTGCGGGCCGGCCCCGCCGTCGACCGACACCTGCACGCTGCCGCCGATCGACGCCGGCGGCGAGCGCGACGGGACCATCACCTCGATCGAGGTCGGCACCCTGAACGGGGGCACCTTCACCCCGTTCGTCGACGACGGCATCGCCACGCTGCAGTTCGGCGGCCAGGGCGCGACGATGATCGTCGCTCACCTCCGCCTGCGCGGCAGCGGCATCCCGGCCTGCCTGCAACAGAAGACCTTCCTCGAGCAGCTCGACGGCACGCTGCTGATCAGCGAGGAGGCCGGCCTGCCGATGGACGCCGACGGCGCCGGCGGCTGGGTCAGCGGCGCGATGTTCCTGGTCTACGACCGTCAGCCCGGGGTCCAGGTCCGGATCCGCACCCAGATCGGCGCGATGGAGCGCGCGGTGACGGTCTGGGTCGACTCGCGCGGCGAGGTCGACGCCGGCGTCGACGCGACCCTCTTGCCATGACCCGCCGTGGCTGAGCCCGATCCGCCCGGCGACGGCTCCGAGCGCGGCGAGCGCGGCGAGCCCGATGGCCGCGATCCCGGCACCAGCGGCGCGATCGACGTCCGCCTGTCGGACCCCGAGCTGCCGCCGGTGACGGGGCCGGGGGCGGCGCCCGGGCGGCGGCGGACGTCGACCCTGCCGGCGTTCGGCGCCAAGGTGATGCACGCCGCCGACGCGATCGGCGGCACCGTCGCCCGCGCGGGCGGCGCGGTCGGCGACGCGGTCGGCGCCTCGCTGTCGCACCTGCCGGTGGTGCCCAAGACCCGCCGCGGCCGGGTCATGGCCCGCAGCGTGATCGTCAGCTTCCTGCTGGTGTTCGGCTGGATCGCGGTGATCGTCGGGCTCCAGCTGCGCGGCGACCGGCCGCCCGATCTGCGGCCCGACGCCGAGCGGATCCTGATCGCGCTGCGCGACGGCAAGGCGGCCGCGGTCTACGACCAGGCCTCGATCCGCTTCCAGGGCGTGGTCCGCGATCAGCAGACGTTCGTCGATCAGATGACCGAGATGAACCAGACCCTCGGCCCGTTCCGCGAGATCACCGCGGTGATCGCGACCGAGACCGGCCGCGGCCCCGGCGGTCGCACCAGCCGGATCGACGTCACCCTCGAGTACGGCAAGACCCAGACCCGCGGCAGCCTCAGCTTCCGCTGGGAGGATCGGCGGTGGAAGCTGCTCGGTCTGGCGATCGACGTGCCCGACGCGATCGCGTCGAACAAGGAGGAGCGCAAGGAGCGCAACGCCGCCCGGCCCGACGAGATCGCCGAGCTCAAGGCCGCGGTCGAGGAGGTGCTGCAGCGATCGGCCAGGGGCGAGATCGAGCAGCTCTGGCAGGACGCGTCGCCGGCGTTCCAGCAGGCGATCACCATCGACGATCTGCGGCAGACCGAGCGCGATCGCCGGACCGCGCTCGGCCCGTTCGATCGCGTCCTCGACGTCCGCGGCGTCCGCCTCAACCCCGGCCGCAACAACGCCAGCCTGATCGTGCTGTTGCAGTACGAGAAGTCGACCATCACCGGCAGCTTCGAGCTCATCCGCAACGACGAGCGCTGGCGGCTGGTGTTCTACAAGCTGGTGCTGCCGGTGCTGCAGATCCAGGGCCCGGCGGCCACCACCGGCTCGCCGTAGCCTCGCCGCTACGCCGCCTGGCGTCGGCGGCGGATGGCCCGCACGGTCGGCTGGGCGGCGATGGCGAGCGGGATCAGGAGCCACAAGAGCCAGGTCCAGCGCGGCCGGTGGAAGTGGGCGAGCAGGCGGTGCTGGCCGGGCTCGACGTCGACCGCGATCATGTCGGGGCTGACCCGGCGGATCGGCGCCGGCCGGCCGTCGATGGTGACCCGCCAGCGCGGGTGCCAGCTCTCGCGGATCACGAACGTGGTGGTGGCGCGCACCACCAGATCGGCGCCGATCGACGAGCCATCGCGCCACGACGCCGTGACCTCGCCGTCGGGCGTCGGGCCGGTCGCGGGGTAGCCGGCGTGGGCGAGGACGTGGTTGGCCATCGGCTCGTCGCTGGCCTGCCAGGCCTTGACCGCGGCCCGCATCGCCTTCTTGCCGGCCGGCAGCGCGCCGGTGACCGCGACCGGGCCGACCAGGCCGGGCGACGGGAGCTGGCGGAGCTCGAAGTGCGCGGTCTCGGTCAAGAGCTCGCCGCCGATCTCCTTGCCGCGCTCGTGGGTGGTGAGCACCAGCGGCGCGTCGTAGATCCAGGCCGCGGTGGTCGCGCTCGGACCGGCCTGGAGGTAGACGAAGTTGGGCGAGCTCTGCAGCGCGGCGCCGCCGAACGCGGCCAGCGCCGGCCGGTCGTCGTAGATGTACGGCAGCATCATGAACCAGTGGTTCTCGACGCCGCGGACCTGGAACCGACCGGGGCCGGCGGCGCGCATCACCCGCCGCAGCGGATCGAGCTCGGCGCGGTGGATCGCCGGGAAGTCGGTCGCGACCCGGACCCGGGCCCGCATCGGGCCGACCACCGGCGCGACCAGCGCGATCGCGATCAGGCCCAGCGCCACGCCGATGCCGACCTGGGCCTCGGGGGCGTAGCGCCGCCGCTCGACCATGCGCAGGCCCCACAGCGCGACCTCGACCACGATCGCGCCGACCAGGAGCGCGATCGTGATCTGCAGCGGCCCGAGCACGCGGATCGCCGGGAACAGATCGTCCTCGGTCTTGAGCGAGCGGCCGACGCCGAGCACCAGGCCGAGGCCGAGGGTCGCGATCGCCAGCCAGCCCAGGTACGGCCGGCGATGGAGCGCGAGGCCGACGGGCAGGGCGACGAGCGCGGCGATCGAGATCACCGGCCAGCGCCAGGCGTCGACCAGGTAGCCGTCGAGCAGCCAGGCGCCGAGGACGCGGAAGCCGGGCCCGTCCTCGCCCTTGACCCGGGCCGGGAAGCCGCCGAAGCCGGCGTAGTCGACCAGCACCGGCAACCACGCCGCCGCCGACGCGACCAGCAACAGCGCGCCGAGCGCGACCAGCCGGACGGCCGGCGACCAGCGCGGCCGGACCGTGATCGTCATCGGCACGACGGTGAGGGCCAGCGCGCCGCCGAGCGCGACCCCGGCGACCGGGTGACACAGCCCGACCAGCACGCCCCAGCCGACCGCGCTGGCCAGACCCTGGCCGTGGGCCAGCCAGCGCGCGCCGTGGCCGAACGCGAGCGGGAACGCGCACAGCGCCCACGCCTGGGTGTAGAGGCCGACCAGGAACACGCCGTTGACCCCGCCGCCCCACTTCGACGGCGAGGTGGAGAACGCGATCGCGATCGCGCCGGCCACCGCCGGCCACGGCGTCGCGCCCATCACCCGCAGCCCGCGGTAGGCCGCCACCGGCACCAGCACCAGCGGGATGAACGCGCCGAGCTGGAACCACAGGAGCGGGTGGCCGAACAGCGCGGCGAACAGGCCGGGGACCGCGGCCGGGACCAGCTGGTAGTAGTAGCCGGTGGCGAAGCCGCCGTTGGCCGACGGGTTCCACCAGTCGAGGTCGCCGGCGTGGATCGCGCGGCCGATGCGGGCGACCTCGGCGAAGTGGAAGGTGTTGTCGTCGCCGGCCAGCTCGCCGCGGAACAGCGGCGCGTAGACCCACGACAGCACCACCGTGGTCACCGCGAGGACGATCAGCGGCGCCAGCTCGATCCACGGCTCGGCCCACGCCGGCCCCGGCGCGCGGGCCGCGGGCGCGGTGGTCGTGGTGGCCGGGCGCGGCGGCGGCGGCGGCGCGGCCGCGTCCTCGGTCACGTCGCCTCCGCGATCATCGCCGCGATCGCCGGCGGATCGATCGCCGGGGTCGCGCCGCGCGCGCTGGCGACCTCGGCGCCCAGCCGCGCCGCCAGCCGACCGATGCGCGGCCACGGCCAGCCGGCCAGCAGGCCGTGGACCAACGCGGCGGTGTAGGCGTCGCCGCAGCCGACGTTGTCGCCGCCCGGGCGCGCCGGCCGCGCCGCGACGTCCATGCCGGCGAAGCCGGGCGCCACCCAGCGGCTGCCCGCGCTGCCGGCGGTCACCGCCACCAGCCGGGCGCCGCGGGCCACGAGACCGCCGACGACGTCGGCCTCGCCGGTCCGGGCCGCGATCTGCGCGACCTCGCGCTCGCCGACCTTGACGACGTCGGCCGCGGCCAGCGCCTGGGCCAGCGCGCGCCGCTCGCCGTCGCCGGCGACCGCGCCGCGCAGGTTGGGATCGCACACCCGCAGCACCCGCGGCGACGCCGCGGCCAGGGCCGCCGCCAGCCCGGCGTGGCCGTCGTCGCCGCGCTGGGCCAGGGTGCCGAACACCAGCGCCCGCGCCGACGTCAGCGCGGCCCGGACGTCGTCGGTCAGCGCGATCCGCTCCCAGGCGCGGCCGGGCACCAGCCGGTAGCGCGGCTCGCCGTCGACCACCGTCACCTCGACCTCGCCGGTGGCGCGCTCGTCGTCGATCTGCACGAACCGGGTGTCGACCCCGCGCCCGGCCAGCGCCGCGATCGCCGCGTGGCCGTCGGCGTCGTCGCCGACCCGGGTGACCAGCGCCACCGCGGTGCCGAGCTGGGCCAGGTGCCAGGCGACGTTGGCCGGCGCCCCGCCCAGCCGGGCGCCGTCGGGGAACCGGTCCCACAACAGCTCGCCCCAGACGATCGCGGTGGTCATGCGCCGGCCCGCGCCGACGGTGGGCAGGGCCCCGGGGCTTGCGCTCGCGTGAATTCGTGTATATTATACACTATAAGACCGGACGACCCGCACGAGCTGGACGGCATTGTGCCAAGCTGCTCGGGCCGCGGGCGCTGGCGAGGCGGCAAAATCGCATGACCACGCTCACCGACGTCTATCGCACCCCGCTCGGGCTGCTCACCGACCTCTACCAGGTGACGATGGCCCACGGTTACTGGAAGACCGGTCAGGCCGAGCGCGAGGCGGTGTTCCACCTCCACTTCCGCCGCCACCCGTTCGGCGGCGGCTACGCGATCGCCGCCGGCCTCGGCCAGGCCCTCGACTACCTGGCCGCGCTCCGCTTCACCGAGGACGACCGGGCTTACCTCGCGACCCTGACCGGCGCCGACGGCCGGCCGCTGTTCGATCCCGGCTTCCTCGCCTACCTCGGCGACCTCCGCTTCACCGGCACCATCGACGCCGTGCCCGAGGGCCGGCTGGTGTTCGCCCACGAGCCGCTGGTCCGGGTCCGGGCGCCGATCATCCAGGCCCAGCTGGTCGAGACCGCGCTGCTCACCCTGGTCAACTTCGGCACCCTGATCGCGACCAAGGCGGCGCGGATCTGCGACGCCGCCCGCGGCGAGCCGGTGCTCGAGCTCGGCCTCCGCCGGGCCCAGGGCGTCGACGGCGGCCTGTCGGCGACCCGGGCGGCGTGGATCGGCGGCATCGCCGGCACCTCCAACGTGCTGGCCGGCAAGCTGTACGGCATCCCGGTCCGCGGCACCCACGCCCACTCGTGGGTGATGTTCTGGGGCGACGAGCCGCGCGCGTTCCGCGCCTACGCCGACGCCATGCCCGGCAACGTCACCCTGCTGGTCGACACCTTCGACACCCTCGACGGCGTGCGCCACGCGATCGACGTCGGCCGCCACCTCCGCGCCAGCGGCCACGATCTGCTCGCGGTCCGGCTCGACTCCGGCGACCTCGCCCACCTGTCGATCGAGGCCCGCCGCCTGCTCGACGACGCCGGGTTCGAGCGGACCCGGATCGTCGCGTCCAACGATCTCGACGAGCACCTGATGTCGAGCCTGCGCGATCAGGGCGCGCGGATCGACACCTGGGGCGTCGGCACCAAGCTGGTCACCGGCAACGATCAGCCGGCGCTCGGCGGCGTGTACAAGGTCGGCGCGGTCGCCGATCCCGACGTCGACGGCGGCTGGCGCTACCCGATCAAGCTGTCGGAGCAGCCGATCAAGATCTCGACCCCCGGCATCCAGGGCGTGCAGCGGATCACCCGCGGCGGCGTCCTGGTCGGCGATGTCATCTGCGACGCGCTGGCGACCGCGCCCGGTGCCCGGGTCGAGGCCTGGGATCTCGAGGATCCGACCCGCGGCTTCGTCGTCGCCGGCGACGCCGCCGAGCCGCTGCTGGTCACGGTCATGGACGGCGGCGTCGCCACCGCCGCCGCCGCCAGCGCCGGCGATCTCGGCGCGGCCCGGGCCCGGGCGGCCGCCGATCTGGCCGCGCTGTCGCCGCGCACCCGTCGCCACCTCAACCCGCAGCCGTACCCGGTCGGCCTCGACGCCACCCTCCACCAGCGCAAGCTGCGCCTGGTCGGCGAGGCGCGGGCCCGGGTCGCGGCCGAGCTCGCCGCCCGCGACGCCGAGGTCGGATCATGACCTCGCTGGTCTTCTCCACCTCGAGCTACGACTACCTGGCCGACCGGGTCTGCGCGGCCTCGGGCTGGCCGCGCGGCGAGGTCGAGCGCCGTCGCTTCCCCGACGGCGAGCGCTACCAGCGCGTGGTCACCGACGTCGCCGACCGCGACGTCGTCGTGATCGCCGGCACCGTCGACGAGGACGCGACGCTCGAGCTGTACGACCTGGCGTCGACCATCGTCCAGCTCGGCGCCGGTCGGCTGAGCCTGGTCATCCCGTTCTACGGCTACTCGACGATGGAGCGGGCGGTGCGGCCGGGCGAGGCGGTGGTGGCCAAGACCCGGGCCTGCCTGCTGTCGTCGATCCCGGCGGCCAGCCGCGGCAACCAGGTCTTCCTCCTCGATCTCCACGTCTCGTCGATCGCCCACTACTTCGAGGGCCCGATCCGGCCGGTCCACGTCTACGGCAAGTCGATCGTGATGGCCGCGGCCCGCCGGCTGGGCGGCGACGACTTCGTCCTCGCCTGCACCGACGCCGGCCGGGCCAAGTGGGTCGAGAGCCTGGCCAACGATCTCGGCGTGCCGGCGGCGTTCGTCTACAAGCGCCGGCTCAGCGGCAGCGAGACCGAGGTCACCGGGGTCTCGGCCCAGGTCGCCGGCAAGCGGGTCGTCATCTACGACGACATGATCCGCACCGGCGGCTCGCTGATGAGCGCGGCCCGCGCCTACCGCGACGCCGGCGCGTCGGCGATCGACGCGATCGCCACCCACGGCCTGTTCCCCGGCGCGTCGGTCGCCGCGCTCGAGGCCACCGGCCTGTTCGGCCGGCTGGTGGTCACCGACAGCCACCCGCGCGCCGTCGCCCGCGCCAGCGCGTTCGTCGAGGTCGAGCCGATCGCGCCGCTCCTGGTCGAGCACCTCGACCGCAACCGCTAGCTCCCGATCGCCCGCGCCGCCGTACGTCTGCGAAGCGAGAACCCATCATGAAGCTCGTCAAGGTCGCCACCGCCTGCCTCAACCAGACCCCGTTCGCCTGGGACGGCAACCTCGGCAACGTCCGCGCCGCGATCGCCGCCGCCCGCGCCGCCGACGTCACCGTGCTGTGCCTGCCCGAGCTGTGCCTGACCGGCTACGGCTGCGAGGACGCGTTCTTCGCCCCCGGCCTGCAGGAGCAGGCGTTCGCGGCGCTGCAGGAGCTGTTGCCCGAGACCCGCGGCATGGTGGTGTCGTTCGGGCTGCCGCTCTATCACGAGAAGGCGCTGTACAACGCCGCCTGCCTGGTGGTCGACGGCGCGATCGCCGGCTTCGTCGGCAAGCGCTTCCTCGCCGGCGACGGCATCCACTACGAGCCGCGCTGGTTCAAGGAGTGGCCGGCCGGCGAGCGCGACTGGCTCGAGCACGACGACGGCGGCCGCTGGCCGATCGGCGACGTCGTGTTCGACGTCGGCGACGTCCGGATCGGCTTCGAGATCTGCGAGGACGCCTGGGTCGCCAACCGGCCGGGCGCCGACCTCGCGCTGCGCGGCGTCGATCTCTTGCTCAACCCGTCGGCCAGCCACTTCGCGTTCGGCAAGTTCGCGGTCCGCCAGCGCTTCGTCGTCGAGGGCTCGCGCGCGTTCGGGGTCGGCTACCTGTACGCCAACCTGCTCGGCAACGAGGCCGGCCGGGTGATCTACGACGGCGGCGGGCTGATCGCGTCGGGCGGCGAGCTCCTGGCCCGCGGCCGGCGCTTCGGCCTGGTCGACGTCGAGCTGGCGACCGCGGTCATCGACATCGAGGCCAACCGGCGCGAGCAGGCCCGGCGCGGCAGCCACCGGCCGCGCCACGACGCCGACGACGCCGTGGTCGAGGTCGCGTTCGCCTGGCCGCACCGCCGCCCCGAGGCGCCGCCGGTGATCGCCACCAGCTACGAGGACGGGCCCCACCTCAAGGAGGAGGAGCTGGCCCGGGCGATCGCGCTCGGGCTGTGGGACTACCTGCGCAAGAGCAAGAGCCACGGCTACGTGGTGTCGCTGTCGGGCGGCGCCGACTCGGCGGCCTGCACCGCGCTGGTCGCGATCGCGCTCGAGCTGGCGGTCGCCGAGCACGGCCTCGACGGCACCCGGGCCCGGCTCGGCCACATCCGCGGGCTCGACGCGATCACCGACACCGCCGGCCTGATCCGCCGGCTCCTGCTCACCGCCTACCAGTCGACCCGCAACTCGGGCGACGTCACCCGCACCGCCGCCGCCGAGGTCGCGCGCGGCGTCGGCGCCGAGCACCACGTCCTCGACGTCGCGCCGATGGTCGCCGACTACGTCGGCGCGGTCGAGGGCGCGCTCGGCCGGGCCCTGACCTGGGACACCGACGACGTCACCCTGCAGAACATCCAGGCCCGGGTGCGGTCGCCGTCGATCTGGATGCTCGCCAACGTCCGCGGCGCGATCCTGCTGACCACGTCCAACCGGTCGGAGATCGCGGTCGGCTACGCGACCATGGACGGCGACACCTCGGGCGGGCTGGCGCCGATCGGCGGCATCGACAAGACCTACCTCCGCCGCTGGCTGCGCTGGCTCGAGACCGACGGCCCGGCCGGGCTCCACCCGGTGCCGGCGCTGAGCTACATCAACGCCCAGCAGCCGACCGCCGAGCTCCGTCCGGGCGGCGGACAGACCGACGAGGCCGATCTCATGCCCTACGACCTGCTCGAGGCGGTCGAGGACTCGGCGATCCGCGACAAGCGGATGCCGCTCGAGGTGCTGCAGGAGCTGGCGCCGCGCTTTCCCCAGCACGGCGCCGCCCAGCTCGCGCTGTGGATCGAGCGCTTCTTCCGGCTGTGGTGCCGGCACCAGTGGAAGCGCGAGCGGCTGGCGCCCAGCTTCCATCTCGACGACAAGAACCTCGATCCGCGATCGTGGTGCCGGTTCCCGATCCTGTCGGGCGGCTTCGAGCGCGAGCTGGCGGCGATGCGGGCGGCGGTGGCCAGCGGCAGCGAGGACGGAGGGCCGCGCTGATGGCGACCAACGGCACCTGGACCCCGCCGCCGCCCGGCCGCCACGTCTACGAGTACCCGCGGCCGGCGGTGACCGTCGACTGCGTGGTCCTCGGCCTCGACGCGACCGATCTCAAGGTCCTGCTCATCCAGCGCGGCCAGGAGCCGTTCCGGCACGCCTGGGCGCTGCCCGGCGGCTTCGTCCAGGACGACGAGGAGCTCGACGCCGCCGCCCGGCGCGAGCTGCGCGAGGAGACCGCGATCGAGGACGTCTACCTCGAGCAACTCTACACCTTCGGCGCCCCCGACCGCGATCCGCGCGGCCGGGTGATCACCGTCGCCTACTACGCGCTGGCCAAGCTGAGCGACTTCCGCATCCTGGCCGCGACCGACGCCGAGAACGTCGGCTGGTACCCGCTGGCCGAGCTGCCCCGGCTGGCCTTCGATCACGCCGCGATCATCGAGCGCGCGGTCGAGCGCCTGCGCGGCAAGGTCCGCTACGCCCCGATCGGCTTCGAGCTGTTGCCGCCGCGCTTCTCGCTCACCCAGCTCCAGCGCCTGTACGAGATCGTCCTCGAGCGCCCGCTCGACAAGCGCAACTTCCGCAAGAAGATCCTGTCGCTCGATCTGGTGGTCGAGACCGACGAGTACGAGCAGGGCGTCCGCCACCGCGCCGCCCGCCTCTACCGCTTCGACAAGAAGAAGTACGAGCGCCTGCTCAAGCAGGGCTTCGAGTTCGCGATCTGAACCGGTCGGCGACGAGCGACGTCAGCATCAGCGCGAGCAGCGGGCCGTGGCTGGCGAGCACCCAGGCGGTCGCCGTCCCCCAGACCGAGACCGCGACCATGGCCAGCGCGAGCACGCACCAGAGCGCGGCCAGCGCGCGCATCGCGGTGAGCACGCCGTCGAGCGAGCGCGGCCGCCGCACCGCGACCTGGATCATCGACGAGGCGGCCAGCCCGAGCAGCAGCGCGCTCGACGGCCATGACGCCAGGGAGCGGGGCCCGCCCCACTCCAGCACGAAGGTCTCCAGGTCGCAGGCGCACGTCTTCCAGTCGAGTCGGTCGAACAGGAGGAGGTGGGTCGACCGCCAGGCGACGATCGCGGCCAGGGCGGTCAGCGCCGGCCACAGCGCGTGATGGCCGCGCGGTCGCCCCGACGCGCCCCGCGCGACCCGCGCCACCGGCAGCCCGGTCTCCGGCTCGACCGCCACACCACATCATACGCGGCCCGGCGGGGGTCCATTCCCCGCGTTCGCGTCGGCCCGCGCGCGAACCGGGCCCCACGAAATCGGCGGCCCGGTTGGTCACATCCGGTGCGACGGGGGCCTGCTGAGAAACCCTTCAGGAGAGCGCGCGATGAGCTACAGCTACGCGATCAGCGGTGTGATGGACGTCGACCAGCGGTGGGACGCCTTGCCTGGCGATGGGGCGATGTACTGCGTCCCGGCGGCGTTCGTGAACTGGATGTACTACTTCGCGACCCACGGTCGCCTCACCGCGCTGCCGTTCGTCAACGGTCAGGCCAACCACATCCGCCGCAACATCGCCGCCATGGGCGACTACATGGACACCGACGCCCAGGATGGCACCAGCACGAGCGACGCGATCGACGGCCTGGTCGACTGGAGCGAGGACCGCAACGTCCCGTACCTCGTCATGAGCGCGCGCGCGACCGACAACGACGACATCCGCTACACCAGCCTGCGCAACCTCTTGCAGATGGGGGCCCACGTCGTCGTCGGCCGAGGCCGGTACGAGCTGGACGACGGCGTGTTCGAACGGATCGGTGGCCACGCCATGACCGTCGTCGGGCTGAACCGCACCGCCGCCGGCGTGATCACGATCAGCGTCCACAACCCGAACAACAACGGCAGCCGGACCACCCAGGATCCGCGGCACGTCCAGTCGGAGGTCCTCACCGAGAAGACCCGGAACATCGAAGGCGACAGCGTCACGATCCTGCGCTGGGGCGCAGACAGCGTGAACCCGCCATACCACTGCATCGACGGCTGGACGGCGCTGCTCCCGGCGTTCGCCGTGTCCAACGTCACCGCCCGCGCGCTGACCGGCTACACCGCCGACATCGCGACCGGCGCGATCGTCGAGCGGACCTTCCCCTTGCCGTTCGGCGACGAGCTGGCCGACCTGGCGCTCGACCCGTCGGGGCCGCTGGTCAGCGTGATCGCGAAGGGCTCGGGCGAGGTGTGGACGCTCGATCGCATCGACGGCACCTGGACGAAGGTGGCTGGCGTGGCCGGGGCGCAGCGCCTGGTCTACGGCGGTCGTCGCCAGCGGCTATTCGTCGTGGCCGGTCGCGAGGTCACGGCGCTCGACCGCGACCTCAAGCCGGTCGGCCGGCTCGACCCCGGCGTCGCGCTCGACGCGATCACCTACGACGCCGCCGACAATCGGATCGTCGGCCTGGGCGGCGACAAGCTGATCGCGCTCGACCCCGCCGCGCTGCGGGTGCTCGGGCAGGTCGATGCGCCCGAGGTCGCCGGCGCCGGCCGGATCACGCTGTCGGCGAACCGGCGCGATCGCACCGTCTTGATCTCGCGCGAGGGCTCGCCCGAGGTCGCGACCGCGCGCTGGTCGGGGTCGGGCCGGCGGTTCCGGCTGCGCACCGAGGGCGCGAGCGCCGGGGCCCACGTCAACGCCAAGGGTCGGGTCCACGTCAGCGACGACCGCCGCATCGCCACCTTCGACGCCGACGGCGTGCGCGTACCGGGCTCGGTGTTCGACGGTCTCCCCGCCGGCCCGCTGCTCAAGGTCGCGCGCAGCAACAACCCGCTGGACCCGGTCCGCTCGCGCCGCAAGGGTTGGCGCGACTAGCAGGCGCGTCACGCCGCGG
>Ga0075163_10008747_pt1 | contig 13305 bp, 15 predicted proteins | sample JI1023141ADNA_FD_71478 | JGI IMG/M metagenome (GOLD analysis project Ga0075163, IMG submission 71478) | Wastewater effluent complex algal communities from Wisconsin, to seasonally profile nutrient transformation and Carbon sequestration -... | ecosystem: Engineered > WWTP > Effluent > Algae...
AAGAACACTCGTTTTGAAACCCTTGATGGGCTGGTGTTCCGTATTGAAGAGTCAGTGGTCGTACCGGGCGCTGTAACTGTCGATGGTAAGTCCGTACCAGGCACCATACGGGCTAAGGTTTTTGCTGACCAAGTTGGAGACAAGTACAACCTCAAAGCTGGTAGTGATTTGAAGGTGCCTGGCTTTAAGGAGGGTAACTACATGGATCTCTACAATGCCATTAGTGCCAAGAATACGGCCGCCTTCACCAATGGCTTTGACGGTCCAAAGTTCATCATTAATGAAGATGCGCTCGCAACCGCCCGTCAGAGCCTCCAGGCCGAGCTGAGGGATACGCTCCTGGCGCGCATCGAATCAGAGCGCCCAGCTGGTTACACCACGTTTAAGGATTCGGTCGCCATCGTCTACAACCAGCTCCCAGCGGTTCAGTATGGCGACAAGCTTGTGACCATCAAAGAGCAGGCCATCCTCCAGATGCCACTCTTTAAGGCCGATGATTTTGCCTCGTTTATTGCCAAAGAAACCATTGTTGGTTATGAGGAGGACCCGGTTCGCATTGATAATATTGACCTTTTGACCTTTGCCTATACAAACGCTACCACCAGCCAGAGCACGCTCGCAAACGAACCAAGCCTCAATTTCAAGATTGTCGGCGTTCCAAAGATTGTTTGGACTGTGGATGAAGGGAAATTGGCCCTAGACCTCGTCGGTAAAGAAAAGACCGCTATTCCACAAATTATGTCGAGTTACCGAGGAATTGAGAAGAGTGAGGTCAAAATCCGCCCAATTTGGAAACGAGCGATGCCAAGTGACCACACCGAAATCGATATTATCGAGGTTATAAGCCAAAATTAACGGTTGTACCGTTGACGAATTGCGATTCTTTTGCTACACTCACTCCCGTCTAAATGGATCAGCAAGAACTCGACAATTCACGTGAAGACCTCGTCTTCGGCACGGTGGAAGAAGCGCTCCCAAATGCGCTTTTCCGCGTTATTCGTGACGATACGAATGAATCACAGATTGCCTATCTCGCTGGTAAAATGCGACGGTTTAGAATCAGAGTTTTAGTCGGCGATCGAGTTGGTATGGTTATCGACCCGTACGGCGGCAAAGCACGTATTAGTAAGAGAATGTAAGAAGAACAACATGAAAGTTCGTTCATCAGTCAAAAAGATGAGTCCCGATGACATCATCGTCAAGCGACGAGGTGTTGTCTTCGTAATTAATAAGAAGAAGCCACGTCACAAGCAGCGACAAGGCTAGTTAACAAAAGTGTATGCGTATTTCAGGTATCACAATCCCCGACGATAAACAGCTGGCCTATGGTCTCACCGCTGTTTATGGCATTGGACTTTCGCGCGCGAAAAAGATCCTTGCCTCGCACAAGATCAACGAGACAGTAAAACCTACTGATCTAAACACCGAACAGGAAAACCTCATCCGTGAAAGTGTCGAAGCCTTCACTATCGAAGGTGAACTTAAGCGCGAGGTTTCTGCCAACATTAAACGCCTCAAGGACATCCAAAGCTACCGTGGTTCACGCCACACCAAGCGTTTGCCTGCCCGTGGACAGCGCACCAAGACCAATGCCCGTACCCTCAAGGGTGTGAAGAAGACGATGGGTAGTGGTCGCCGTAAGCTCGAAAAGACTTAAAAGTCTCTCTTAATTCAAGTATCTTAAACATATGGGAAAGAAACGAATCATGAAAAAGAGCGGCGGCTCGGATGTAGCAGGCTCTTCACGAGCTCTCAATCGCATTCCAAAACGTAAAGTAGCAACTGGTCGCCTTAATATTTTGGCCACTTTTAACAATACCCTCCTTACTCTTTGTGATCCAAAGGGTAACGCGGTTATGAGTGCCTCATCAGGAGCACTCGGCTTTAAGGGTTCTCGCAAGAGTACTCCGTTTGCCGCAGCCAAAGTTGGTGAAATCATCGGCGAAAAGGCTACCCAGATGGGTATGAAGGACGCAGAAGTCATTGTCCGTGGTGTCGGTGCTGGTCGCGAATCAGCTCTCCGCGCCTTTGCCGGCAAGGGTATCAGTATTACTCGCATCGTCGATATGACGCCAGTGCCATTTAATGGTCCTCGTGCGCCTAAGCCTCGCCGTATCTAATCACCAACAATATGATAATTGGTCCTAAATACAAGATTGCGAAGCGTCTCGGTGCTCCAATCTTTGAAAAAACTCAGACAGCAAAGTTTGCTCTCTCAGAACAGCGTCCTGGTCGTCCACGAAAGCGTGGAGGCGGACAAGCAAGTGACTTTAAGAAGCAGCTCATCGAAAAGCAAAAGATGCGCTTTATCTACGGTATCACCGAAAAACAACTCACTCGTTACGTAAACGAGGCGATTGCAAGTGGTCACCAGCCAATCGCGAAGCTCATTGAGCGTCTCGAAGGTCGTCTTGATAACGTGGTATACCGTCTTGGTCTTGCAAAGACCCGTCGGTTTGCTCGTCAGATGGTGGCTCACGGTCACATTATTGTTAATGGTCGTCGTCTTTCAATCCCATCTCACAAGGTGAAGGTTGGAGATGTGGTTACTGTTCGTGAAGGAAGTAAGGGAAGTGCGATGTATCTTGGCCTCCAGGAATCAGATCAGCTTCTCTCAGTCCCTTCATGGCTCACCTTTGATGCCAAGGGGCTTGCGGGTACAGTAACTGGTGTCGCCACATACGCGCCAGCAGAGTTTATGTTCGATGCAGAGCAGGTCCTCGAGTACTATAGCCGTTAATGAAACACTCGTCGTTTTAGTCACGTTGTAATCACACACACTATGTTGGAAACAAATGTAACCCTCCCATCAAAGCCACGAGTTGTTTCAGAAGAAGAGTTTCAGGGCGTCTACGAAATCGACGGCCTCTTCCCAGGCTACGGTCACACGCTTGGTAACTCACTTCGTCGTATTATCCTCGCGTCTCTTCCTGGTGCTACTATCACTCAGGTGAAGATCGAAGGTGTTGCGCACGAATTCGCTACCATTGCTGGTGTCCGCGAAGACGTCATCACTATTCTCCTCAACCTCAAGCGCGTACGCTTTATGCTCCACGGAGAAGGTCCAATCAAAGTCACCCTCAAGAAGAGTGGCGTTGGGATGGTCACCGCTGCGGACATGACCGTACCAACTCAGATTGAAATCCTCAGTCCAGAACAGGCTATCGCTGAAATTACCGAGAAGGGTACAACGCTCGATATGGAAATCACTATCGAACGCGGTCTCGGGTATGTTCCGCGCGAAGTACACCAGAAGGACAAAGTTGAAATCGGTACTATTGCACTTGATGCAGTATTCACCCCAATCCGCCGTGCGAACTACGAAGTAGAGAACATGCGCGTTGGTGACCGTACTGACTACAACCGTCTCCGTCTTATGATTGAAACCGATGGTACAATCACTCCTCGTGCCGCCCTCGAACAATCAATCGAAATCATGATTCACCAGCTCAAGGCCGTTATTGGTTTCCAGGATCAAACTCCTCACACCAATAGTGCTCCTGAAGTTGAAGTCAAAGAAGCAGCAGCCGAACCAGACACTGAAGTATTGAAGACTCGTATCGAGACACTCGAACTCAGTTCACGTACACTCCAAGCGCTTGAAACCGCGAGTATCCGTACGGTTGGTGGCCTTGTGCGAAAGAAGAAAGATGATATTCTTGCGCTCGACGGCATCGGTCCAAAAGGAGTAGAAGAAATTATTGAACTTTTGACCACTATGGGTCTTAGTCTTGCAGCATAACGCATATTAGTATGGTACACGGAAATAAAAATCGAACATTTGGGCGACCCCGCAATCAGCGGACTGCTCTTATGCGTGGTTTGGCTGTCTCACTCATCCGTGATGGCAAGATCAAGACCACAGAAGCAAAAGCGAAAGAACTTCGCTCATTTATTGAACGTCTCGTTACTCACGGGAAGAAGAATACAGTAGCTGCTCGTCGCATTGTCGCGAGTCGTCTCGGCGAACCAAGTGCAGCCGTCATCAAAAAAGTGTTTGATGAAATTGCACCAAAGTTTGCAGAACGTGCTGGTGGCTACACCCGCGTGATCAAAGTTGGTCGTACCCAAGCGGGTCGTGATGAGGCGGTAATCGAATTTGTCGAATAATTATATGACTACCTCAACTACAACTCGCACCCACACCATCGACGCCACTGGAAAGCGTCTTGGTACCGTGGCGACCGAAGCAGCCAAAGTACTCCTTGGTAAGGACCAGGCTGACTTTGCAAAGCACCTCGTGTCAGAAGTAACTGTCACAATCACAAACGCGGGCAAGCTTGATATTTCTGAAAAGAAAAAGAAGGACGAAGTCTATCAGACCTACTCTGGATACCCAGGTGGTCTTCGTAGTGAAACCCTCGGACACCTCGGTGATCGTCGCGGTTACGCCGAAGCACTCCGCCGCTCTATCAGTGGTATGCTTCCGAACAACAAGCTCAAGAAGCCGATGCTTAAGAATCTCATAATTACTGAATAATATGGCTACTGCAACTCGTTACATTGAAGCCATTGGACGTCGTAAGACTGCCACTACCCGTGTGCGCCTCACGCCAGCCAAAGAGACTTCAGTCATCGTGAACAACCGTCCACTCACTGAATACTTCAAGCACCTTGGTCACCAGCAGGTGATTGAGTCAGTGCTCGCTACTCCAGACGCTGGAATCGAGCACTACGCAATTACTGCTCGGGTACAGGGAGGTGGTATCTCAGCGCAAGCTGATGCTATCCGTCTTGGTATCGCACGTGCTCTCGTGAAAGAGAAAGAGGGACGTCGTATTACTCTCAAGAAAGCCGGACTCCTCAAGCGTGACGCTCGTTCAGTTGAACGTAAGAAGTTTGGTTTGCTGAAAGCTCGCAAGCGCCCAGCTTGGTCGAAGCGTTAACAAACAAAAAAGCCCTTCACTGGGGCTTTTTTGTTTGTACGCTTCGAAGCCGCAGCGATGTGAGGCGACTCCAAAAGAGCCGAACCAGCGAGGCGGGCCCGCGAGTACTTAGGCTTTTATGAACGTAGTGAAATAAAAGACTTAGTAACTCGTGGGTAAGCGATAAAAATTGGCGCATCCATCCAAAACTTACCGTTTCCTAAAACACACAAAATCCTCCTAACGGAGGATTTTGTGTGTTTTTGACAGCGACCTTTTTTCGATTTATAATGGGGGAGTATGGTGAATAAAAACAACGAAGAAGAGTCTACTATTCAGTCTGACAGCGACGACCTCACCTACGATGACAACAGCCCCTCTGATACCGAAATAGTAGATGACGAAGCGACCGCAGCTCAAAAATTAAAAGTATTACGCACGAAGTTACAAGAAGCCGAGGGCAAGAATCGCGAACTCGGTGAAGAAGTCCAGCGCACGAAGGCTGATTTCCTTAACGCTCGCAAGCGTCTCGAAGAAGAGCAATTCCGGAGTCGCGAACGCGATACCGTGAAGCATATCGAGAAGCTCTTACCACTCGCTGACAGCTTTTATTTAGCTCAGCTTGACCGCGCCGCCTGGGAAAAGGCCGACGAAAAGTGGCGCAAAGGAATCGAAGGTATCAGTAATCAACTGACCAGTATCCTTCGTGGCTATGGTGTCAGCGCAGTTGACCCAACAGGCCACCCCTTTGACCCTTTGAAGCACGAAGCTATGAGTACCGTTACCGTCCCAACCGAAGCACAGCATAATCAGGTAATAACGGTGATGCAGCAGGGCTACATACGTGTCAGTGGCGACACCGAAGAAATCATCCGTCCTGCTCGCGTGACCGTTGGCGAATACACAGCCTAAAGGCAAAGATGTTCATTCATTAGTTATTTAATTTCTTATTACAGTATGGCAAAAATTCTAGGCATCGACCTCGGTACCACCAACTCAGCAATGGCCATCATTGAAGCTGGTGAACCAACTATTATTGAAAACAACGAAGGCGTCCGTACCACACCGTCTGTGGTCGCGATTTCAAAGACTGGCGAACGACTCGTGGGCCAGATCGCGAAGCGTCAGGCCGTGACAAACCCAAAGAATACCATCTACGGTATCAAGCGCTTCATGGGTCACGCCTTTAACGAGGAGGTGGTCCAGAAAGATAAAGGTATCGTTTCCTACGAAGTAAAGGCTGGCACCGACGGCGGAGCCGTGGTTGTGCTGGGCGACAAGGACTACCGTCCAGAGGAAGTCTCAGCGATGATCCTCGCGAAGCTCAAGGCCGACGCTGAAGCCAAGACCGGTGAAAAGATTACCGAAGCGGTGATTACCGTACCGGCCTACTTTAATGATAGTCAGCGTAAGGCGACCCAAGATGCCGGCAAGATTGCAGGTCTTGATGTGAAGCGTATCATCAACGAACCAACTGCCGCCGCCCTCGCGTATGGTTTTAACAAGAAGAAGGATGAGAAGATTGTCGTGTACGACTTCGGTGGAGGAACCTTTGACGTAACCGTACTTGAAGTAGGTGACGGGGTAGTTGAGGTACAGTCTACCGACGGCGACGCCCACATGGGAGGTCGAGATATCGACTACCGCCTTGTACAGTTCCTCATTGACGAATTTAAAAAGGCCGAAGGTATCGACCTTGGTAAAGACCCACTTGCGCTTGGTCTCCTTGATGACGCAGCAGAGAAGGCCAAGAAGGAACTTTCAACCACCGGTTCAACTGATATCAACATTCCGTTTATCGCGAACAACAATGGTGCGCCTGTCCACATGATGACCACCATCACTCGCGCCAAGCTCGAAGAACTCGCGCACGAGTACATCGATCGCTCAATTGAAATCACGAAGCGCGCGATGGAAGCATCAGGTCTCAAGAAAGAAGATATCAACGAAATCATCCTCGTTGGTGGACAGACTCGTATGCCGGCCATTGTGGACGCAGTCCGCAACCTCTTTGGCAAAGAACCAAACAAGAGTGTAAACCCAGACGAAGTAGTAGCCCTTGGCGCCGCAATCCAAGCCGGTATCTTCCAGGGAGACGTGCAGGACATTACGCTGGTTGATGTGATTCCACTTTCACTCTCAATTGAGACCATGGGTGGGGTAGCGACGAAACTCATCGAAAAGAACACTCATATCCCTACGAAGAAGTCTCAAGTTTTCTCAACCGCGGCTGACAACCAGACCTCAACTGAGATTCACATTACCCAGGGAGAACGCCCGATGTCTACGGACAACAAGTCACTCGGTCGCTTTGTGCTCGATGGTATCCCACCAGCCCCACGTGGTGTCCCACAGGTCGAGGTAACCTTTGATGTCGATAGTAACGGCGTCCTTAAGGTCACCGCGAAGGACAAGGCGACTGGTAAGGAACAATCGATCAAGATTGAAGCCTCATCAGGTCTCACCGACGCCGATATCGAACGTATGCAAAAAGATGCCGAAGAACACGCAAGTGAAGACGCCAAGAAGAAGGAGCTCATCGATACTCGTAACTTCGCCGAGCAGATGGTCTACACGGCCGAAAAGTCACTCAAGGACTTTGGCGACAAGATTACTCCGGAAATCAAAACCGATGTCGAAGACAAGATCAAGCTCGTCAATGAAGCCAAGGGTAAGGAAGATATCGCCGCTATCAAGTCAGCGAGTGAAGCCCTCTCGACCGCTATGCAAAAGATTGGTGAAGTGATGAACCAAGCCGCAGCTACTGAAGGCGCCTCTCCCGAGACACCACACGATACTGACGCTCCGGTGCGAGATGCAGATGTGAAAGACGACACAAAATAATAGTGATACCCAAGTTTAGGGGTCCAACCCCGAGATTCGGGGTTGGACCCCTAACTATTCCTACCGCCAACAAATCCTTCCCGTCATTGCGAACAACGAGCGACTAAGCGAGTTGTGTGGCAATCCAGAAAAATAAATTGACATATGGTACACTACCAAAAATTATCAGCTGACAACCATGTATGAAAGACTACTACGAAGTGCTTGGACTGCAAAAAGGTGCCTCTCGTGATGAGGTGAAAAAGGCCTTTCGCAAGTTAGCCGCCGAATACCACCCAGACAAAAAGACGGGTGATGAAGCCAAGTACAAAGAAATCACCGAAGCCTACGCTGTCCTTGGTGACGAAAAGAAAAAGGCGGAATACGACACCTATGGCCATGCTGCTGCGCAGGGTGGTGGTGGAGCCGGTTTTGGTGGATTCAATTGGGGGGACTTTCAGCAAGGCTTTGGTGGCCAAGGTGGCTCCTTTGAGTTTGATCTCAATGATATCTTTGAGAACTTTGGCTTTGGTGGTGGTCGGCCGAAGCAGTCACGCGGCCGTGATGTCTCGATTGATATCAACCTCAACTTCAGTGAGGCAGTCTTTGGTACCACGCGCAATGTGCTTCTCAATAAAAACAATACCTGTACGCACTGTGATGGTACGGGTGCGAAGAAGGGGACAGCCATGTCTACCTGTGAGACTTGTAACGGCAACGGCAAGATCCGAGAAACCCGTCAGAGTATCATGGGTACCTTCCAGACCGTCCGTGAATGTAACACCTGTAATGGGACCGGCAAGGTTCCAAAAGAGCGTTGTGGCTATTGTGCTGGCGCCGGTATTATGCGAACCGAAGAAGAAGTCTCGATCAAAGTACCCGCTGGTATCGAAAATGGGGAAGTCATTCGTATGACGGGACGAGGTGAAGCGATGCCTCGGGCTCAGAGTGGCGACCTCTACATCAAGGTCCACGTCGAAGGGCACCCGACCATCAAACGCGACGGCTCAACCCTCTACACGAGACTCAGTATCAAGCTCACTGACGCACTCCTTGGTGGCGAGTACAAGGTCGAGACGCTTGATGGACCAGTGACGCTCACCATCCCCGCAGGTATCACTCACGGTGAGCTCCTCCGTATTAAAGGCAAGGGAGTCCCGGTCGATGGCCGCGCCCGCGGCGACTTTATGGTCAAGGTAGAAATTGGCTTCCCAAAGACCGTCTCCAAGTCCGCCCGCAAACTCATTGAAGAATTGAAAAAGGAAGGGCTCTAGCAAAATACAAACCTCATTTAGGGGTCCAACCCCGAGAGTACTCTCGGGGTTGGACCCCTACATTTTTACCCGGATCAATCAGCTTCAAAAAGAAGCGCTTTCATTCCGGATCTACGCTCATAAATATCGCCAGCAAGTAACTTCGATTCTGATTGGTTATACTGGGTAATCGGAGATGCATTTACAACGATACTCTTCATGGTTCCGAGCAAATGAAACTTACTTGTTTCATATACTTCTGTTGGTTCTGGCAAACCATGCACAGTATGATTCTCATTGATATACGCCAATAGATAATTTTTATACTCGTCAGAACCTATATGGACTCGTTTATATTTTCCCTGAAATAATGAACCTGATCTCTCATTATGTTCATTAAAATAAGCTGTGTAGCCATTTGAAACTCGCTTCATAAACTCACTAAGACCCGTATCTACCAGTGGCTCTATTAGTAAATGAAAGTGGTTTGGTAGCAACGCATACGAATGAATATACACCAGGGGTTCTTTTCTGTCCGCAAATTTCAACTTAGCAGAATTAAATGTTTCGGCACGCTCTTGGTTATTGAAATATGCCAGTGATAAATAGAATCTCAGATAGTCACTCTTGTTATTAAATACGACACGTTTATCTACACCACGATTGTATACATGGTAAAGCTCACCTGCCACTAGCGGAACAACGGCACGAGGCATAAGTAAATCATATACTCATTTTAGGGGTCCAACCCCGTGATTGTACACAATCACGGGGTTGGACCCCTAAAATACTCATGGTAGCTAATCTCTTTTCCAGAACTTCGACGACGACGTAAAAAATGAAATACCCCACAACGGACAGAACCGCTGCAGGAGTATTTCGAGGTAACTCAGTTTAGCACTTTTTATTCGTAATAAAGTGTATTATTACGATGACGCCTGACGGCGATTGTGTTTCTAGTATACACTACAACGCAACAGATAAAGTGACAGGGGATAGTGGCACTGCTCTACAAAAAATAGTTCTATAATATACCTATGAATACCGGGGACATACTCCTCATCATCCAAGAGTTCGCATACCTGCTTGGCGTCTTTGGTTTCTTCTTGGTGTACGCGATTGTCCGTGGTAGACAGGCAGTGATTAATCTCACTGTTGGTCTCTACTTCGCCCTCTTAATCTCACTTGAGTTCCCGTACTACAGCACCATCCTCAGTGGTGGGGAAGGTGACTCATTTATGAAGGTGCTCATCTTTGGCTTCTTTACGGTTATATCGACCATCCTCATGGCCCGCCTCATGCCACGACCCTACCAAGAGAAGAAGTTTGAAAGCTTTGGCAAAAAACTTCTCCTCGCTACGGGCGGCACCATCCTCGTTATGGTCTTTAGCTTCCATGTACTTCCCGTGACCGAATTTGTGACCCCTGGCAGCCCCATCCAAGCCATCTTCTCACCAAAAGAATACTTCTTCTGGTGGCTCCTTCTCCCGGTCGTCTTTCTCTATCTTAACTAATAAGAAAGAGGCGCCCGAACTAGCCGGACGCCCCACGACATTACTCCCATTCGCCAATCAGGTATACCCCGACGGCGGTGATTGTGATGCTTGTGATATATTTCCAAACGGTCTCTTTCTTTAGACCCGTCTCATAACCAGGCCAGAAGTATGCAATCCCTAGGCCAAATATGAGAACGAAGAAAGTCTGGAAGGTGTTGAAGAGCAGGTTCATCGCCACGGGAACGAGCGTCACCATAAAGGCAGCAACGACGTTCCCTGCGATATAGAGCCCTTCGTTGATTCCACTCCAAAGCAGGATACCGCCTGGCTGCTTCAGGACTTGTCTAAAGCTCTGGCGCACTGCCGGCAGCAAGAGAGCCAGGAGGCCATAGCAGAACACCGCTAAATTCTCCCAGAAGAGAGCCTCCCAGAGACCTTCTTCGAGGGCTATCCACTTCGTGATGGTGGATTCGCCAGCCCAGCAGAAGGACGCTGCACTCATGAGCATGATCGTCCGTAGTCGCAGTGCAATACTGCTTCCGCTTGTGACCATTCTTATCGTCCCTATCATGACAAGCGCCATCCCAGTCAACTCGACCCGACCAAAGGTCTCGCCCAGGGCAATATACCCCAGCACTAGACCGAAGACTGGCACGAGTTGATAGAATGTGATTGTCGCCGTCGGTTCATCTTCGTCCATCGCCGTCAGATACAACCACAGCAGGGTCGCATTGAGGAGACCATTGACGAACATCACTCCGATATGGACCCAAGTCATGTTGACGACTGAAGGCACGCAGACCAGAATGACCCCGGCTGGAACAATCGAGACCAAAAGGGAGATTATCCACCAGGTCAGCACCGATCCTTTATGCTTGCTCAGCATAAAGTTATCAATATGGTTGGTGATGGAGTAAAGAAAAGGAGCTACGAGCGCTCCCAAAATCAAAAGAACTTCCATGGGAGCCTCCTTTCTATATTTCCCAGTCGCTAAAATAATAGCACATTTTTGAAAGAAAATCAAGGGGTATTAACGTTTCGTCCCCAGCAATGTTATTTCTTTGCAATTTTATATGACATAATTTCAATATGTCTGTAAAAGATAGGTCTCAGGTACCTAGAAAAAATGGCTTGTTTTCAAAACTATTTGGCCGCTTTAATAAGTCACAACTATATAAATATTCAGATAAAGAATTTGAAGAGTACCTCTGGAAGCATATATACACGCCACTTCCAGCAGCAATAGCCGAAATCAAAATTCGCCGGAATAATCTGCATCTAGAAAATGTAATCGCCTCATTTTTAAAGAATGACATTCCAGCACATTTTAAAGGTGCTAAACCTCTACTGTACCTCTCGAGACATATTGCTACACCGAATTTCGAGACGTTGAAGTTTATCGAAAGAACCAAGCTTCATAATGATTTTACAATTGTTATTGGTGAGGACATACGTGGGAAATTCGCGAGTGTAAATAAAACAAAACGCGCACTTGGTAAGTTACCAATAGTCAAAGGAATGAACCGAATGCAAGATGAAATCGTAGAACACTATACGATAATAAATTTTGATAAAGCAGACGGTAAAGCGTTCTCGGATATCTTACTACTAAACAATACTGATCTGGTGGAGACACACCATAAACTACTTCAAGAAATCTATCCCGATGTTCTATTTGTTGATGAATCAAGTTGGATTGATCGCCATTTTAGAAGTAATTTGCGTGAACAGTACAAACACATGCTCGCTTTAACATTGATGCACGGCATTATGTTTGAAACCTATTATCCAAATGATAAAGAATTCGTAATCAAAATTCTAATTCCTACCATAAAATTTTTGAAAAAAAACTTTGGTTTCAAGCCGCTGATCTGTAAATTATCTGGAGAAAATATGGATATACCTGAAGAAACCGATATGGTCTCGTACCCAAGTGTAGTTTACCCATTTATTGATCGCATGGTTAGGGAATAGTATGCACTGGTTTTTTATTTCACTCATTGCGCCCTTTCTTTATGCGCTCACAAACCACATTGATAAACTTCTCCTTGAGAAGTATTTCAAATCTCGTGGTGTACATACACTACTCTTAATATCAGCTTTATTATCTGGAGTTGCTATTCCAATTTTCTTTATTCAGGCTCCTGATGCGATATATTTACCGATCCAAACAATTTTTATAATGTGTACGGTTGGATTGATGAACTTAGTAGTTCTGTGGCTGTACTTATTGGCATTAAATGAAGATGAGGCGTCTGTTGTAATCGTATTCTATCAACTGGTACCAGTGTTTGGTTTGATTTTAGGTTATTATTTGCTACAAGAAACCCTTTCGTCAATAGAACTATTAGCAATGGCTATAGTACTAATCGGCACAACTATAATTTCCTTTGAAATTGATAGCGACAATCATTTTAAAGTAAAACTCCGGACGGCCTTTTTGATGGTTGGCGCATCATTTGTTTGGGCCCTGAGCTCGGTTATTTTGAAGATGGTTTCTTTAGAGGAGGGAGTGCCAGCGTCATTATTCTGGGAACATGTAACACTGTTTTTTGTTGGTATACTTTTGCTTATTTTTGTTAAAAAGTTTCGTCAAGCGCTTAAAGAAACATTTAGTGTAATATCAAAACCAATTCTGACGATTAATATCGGCAATGAAATCTTATACATGATAGGTAACTGGGTCTTTGCATTTTCTTATTTGCTTGCACCAATTGCATTAATACTTATCATGAATTCATTTCAGCCCATTTTTGTTTTTATAATTGGTATTTTGCTAACACTTTTTGCCCCAACACTTGGAACAGAAAAAATTTCTCTGATCAATATAAGTCAAAAATTGGTTGCAATCGTAATTACAGGAATTGG
>Ga0075163_10008748_pt1 | contig 13304 bp, 14 predicted proteins | sample JI1023141ADNA_FD_71478 | JGI IMG/M metagenome (GOLD analysis project Ga0075163, IMG submission 71478) | Wastewater effluent complex algal communities from Wisconsin, to seasonally profile nutrient transformation and Carbon sequestration -... | ecosystem: Engineered > WWTP > Effluent > Algae...
TGAACGATCTGGCTGTGTAAGACTTTTCAATCCAAGATCCGGAGTGCCAATGCTGTACGTTTCCCGTTCTTCGCGCGTGGCGCGCAATGCCGGCTTCACGCTGGTCGAACTGCTGGTCGTTCTGGCGATCCTGACCCTGCTGGTGGGCCTCGTCGGTCCGCGTATGCTCGGCCAGCTCGGCGGTGCCAAGAGCAAGACCGCCGGCGTCCAGATCGCCGATCTGGAGAAATCCGTCGAACTCTTCAAACTCGGCGTCGGTCGCTTTCCGTCGGACGAGGAGGGGCTGGAGGCCCTGGTCAAGAAGCCCGCCTCGGCCAACGGCTGGGATGGCCCCTACCTGAAGGGGGGCTCGGTGCCCCTGGATCCGTGGAACAACCCCTACCGCTACAAGCGTGCCCCCAACGGTGCAGATGTCGAGATCGTCTCCTACGGGGCTGATGGCGCCCCGGGTGGCGAGGGTGAGAACGCCGACATCCGCAATGGCAAGTAGTAGTAACGGCCCGGCGTTCAGGCCGGGCCGCCCGAAGGCGCGACGCGCCTTCACCGGTTTTACCCTGCTCGAACTGATCGTCACCTTTGCCGTGGTGGCGCTTTTCCTCGGGCTGGCACCGGTGGCGTTCGGCAAACTGATGGAGGCATCCCAGTACCGCAGCACTGTCCGCCAGATCCTGGCCGGCATGGTGAGTGCCCGCCAGCAGTCCATCCTCACGGGGCGGAGCACTGCATTTTCGGTGGACCTGGAACATCGTTTGTACGGCACTGAGGGCAAGGTCAGCAACAGCTTGCCGGAGTCGGTCCAGGTGCGCCTGATTGTTGCGGGGGTGGAGTCTGGCCGGCAGGGCGGTAGTATCCGCTTTTATCCTGGAGGCGGCGCCACAGGGGGGAGTGTGGACGTTCTGCGCGCATCGGGCGACGGGGTGCGCTTGCGGGTGGATTGGCTGCTCGGCTCGGTGAGTCAGGAGCCCGTTGCGCGATGAGTCTGCGTGACGCCCGCCGGCAGCGTGGCTTTTCCCTTCTTGAGGTGTTGGTGGCCTTTTCCATCATGGCCATGTCGCTGGTTGTGCTTTACCGCACCAGCGGTGGTAGCGTGAAGGCGGTGGCCGATGCCGAACGCTACGAAAAGGCGGTGCGCGTCGCACGCTCAGTGCTGGCGCTCTATGACGCTGTGCCAGAGTCCGGCGTTGCGATCGATGGGCAGGATGGAGAAATGCCCTGGCAGTTGAGGACCCGCGCCTTTCCTTTGCCAGCAACGGGCTCCGCCGCGGTATCGCTGCATCGCATGGAGGTGAGGGTGGAGTTTGGCTCGCCAGCCAATCCCCGTGCACTCACCCTGGCCACGCTGCGCCCGCAAATGAAGGCCAGTCCTTGAGTCGGCCCAGGCATCCTGTGGCAGCGCGGGGGTTTACGCTCGTCGAGTTGATCATCTCGCTGGCGATCGTGTCTGTCATCATGCTCGGACTGCTGACCGCCATGCGGTCGTTCGGCGTCACGGGAGAGAAGCTGGATCAGCGTCTTGCCATCGTGGATGAGCGCCGTGTGTTGAGTGGCTTCCTGAGCGACATCCTCGGGCGTGCTGTGATCCGGCTTCGTCGTAATGCGACCTCGCCTGCGGCCGAGAGTACTTTCGTTGGGGGGCCGGGCAGTATGGCGTGGATCGGTGCTATGCCGGCCCGCCATGGTGCAGGCGGTCTGTACCACTTTCAGCTTGTTGTCGAGTCGGATGGCCAGCGTAGCGCTCTGGTGCTGGCTTATGTGCCCTATGAAGGCCTTGAAGTCCTGCCTGACTGGTCGAGAGCGGAAAGGCGTGTGCTGCTTGAACAGCTTGAGATGTTCTCCCTGAGTTATCAGATTGAGGACGGAGGCGGCTGGCTGGGTGAGTGGCGCAATACCCAGGAGCAGCGCTCGCTCGCACGCTTGCGCGTGTCGATTGGGGCGAGGGCATCGGAGTGGCCCGTGCTTGTGGTTCCGGTGAGGGCGTTGCTGCCGGATGGCGGGCAGGGAAGGATCGTCAATGGCCCCACTTGAACTGGGGCGACGCTCAGCGCAGCACGGCTACGCTTTGGTTGCCGTGCTGTGGATGTCCAGCGCGCTGATGCTGTTGGTCTCTGCGCTCGTCTTCCAGGCTCGTACCGAGGTGCGTGCCGTATCGGCCGGGCGTGATCTGGCCATGGCCGAGGCGCAGGGGGATGCCGTGATCGCCATGGTGGTCCGGGCGATCGCAGCGGATCCGCCGAGTTTCGTCATGCAGCGTACGCTGGATATGGAGTTCGAGGGCGAGTCGTCCAAAGTGGTGGTGACGCCGTTGACGGGTCTGGTGTCGATCAATGCGGCTCCCCAGTCGCTCCTCGCCGCGCTCTTCCAGTTTGGGGCGGGGGTGGATGCGGCGGCAGCCCAGGTGCTCGCGCAGCGGGTGATTGACTGGCGCGATCCCGATTCGGATGCGCTTCCTGCAGGCGCCGAGAACCCCCAGTATGTCGCAGCCGGTGTTCCGTTCCGGGCGCGCAATGGTCCCTTCGAGGCGCCGGAGGACCTCCTCCAGGTGCTGGGAGTGGATTTTGAAATCTATGATAAAATCAGAGGCTTGGTTACGTCCGACGGCAGCTCGCGCGGGGTCAATCCTGTGGCGGCGCCAGCCGAGGTTCTCCTGATCCTGGCCCAAGGAAACGCATCTCTTGCAGGCAAGGTGGCCGTCGCGCGTGATGCCGGTCAAGTCAATATTGATACCACCAGCCTGATGCAGGAATTCATCGATCAGTCTTCGTCCAAGAGATTCCGCCTGCAGGCTTATGTGCCGGGCGGAGCCAGGGGGCTGAGCGTCCGCACTGTGGCGGTTGATGTGTCACCCCCAGTCAATTCCCGCCTTCCCTGGCGCATCTTGCGTACCGAAGAGCCGATCGGCGTATTGACGCCGAGTGCCTACTGACGATTCATGACTCAGCATAAAGGTCGATACAACCTGTTTGGTCTGGATCTTGCCGAGTTGGGGCGTTTCTACGTCGAGGGCTGGCGGGATGCCATGGCGTGGCCGGTCATGCGACTGTTCCGCGGGCGCGATCCCGTCAGGGTGACTGCCCCGGACGGAACACAGAGTGTTCGTTTTGGCAGGTCGGCGGAGCCCGTGACCTTCAAGGGCAAGGTCGAGCGTCAAGCCTGCGAGCTGCCGGAGGATCTGCTGCTCCGGCGGACCCTGGTCATGCCCCGGATGAGCGAGAAAGATCTTGCGCAGGCGATGACGCTCGATGCGCGCAGCGCCAGTCCCTTCCCCGGGCAGGATCTCGTCTGGGGGTATGCGGTCCGCGATGCCGTCGATGGAGAGCGCGTCCGGATAGAGTCCGTGATGGCGTCGCGTGCTGCCGTCATGCGCCATCTTTCCGGGCTGGGTCTTGTCGCCTCCGCCGTAGAGGTCTGGGCGGGAGGAGAGAAGCCTTTCGTCATTCGAGGGTTTGGTGAGGGGGAGCGCAAAGGGCGTGGCGGGCTGTTGCAGCGTGTGGGCATTACCACGCTGTTCGTCGTGGCGCTTCTGTTGTTGATAGCCATCGCGCTCACTCCGATGCTGCAGCTCCGGCTGCGGGCGCTCGATGCCATTGAGCATGACAAGGCGCTGGCCAAGCTTGCTTCGCAGCAAGTCAATTTGCGTTCGGATTTGATCAGGTTCAACGGCGCACTGGAGGCGGCGAATACCCACGTCGAGGCCTATGCGAACCCGCTGGTCGTGCTGGATGAGCTGTCCCGGATTCTGCCTGACGATGTGCTCGTCAACACGCTGGAGTTCAAGGGTAATGCCGTTCGATTGACCGGTCAGGCCAACAATGCGGCCCGTCTGATCGATCTGCTGGGAGCCGAGCCCAAGTATCAGGAGGTCAAGTCGCTCGGTGCGACCACCCGTGTCCAAGGGTCCAGCAAGGAGTATTTTGCGATTGAATTCAAGGTCGTGCGTGCGGAGAAGAAGTCATGAAGCTGCTGCGCTATCGTGCCTTCATCAGCGTAGGGGTGACCGTTCTGCTGCTGCTGTCGTCGCTGTCCGCTGCCGGGTATTACGCATGGACGTATCTTGAGCGAGCCGAAGTGGTGCTTGTCGACATCGAGCCAAAATATGCCCGTCTCCTCGGGTGGCAGCGTTCTGATGCGCCTTTGCGCAAGGCAGTGCTGGAGTCGTTCAACAGCCTGAAGCGTTGGTCGTATCCCGAGGAGCAGGACCCCGCCAAGGCCGGCAATGACGTGCAGCAACGTGCGCGGCATGCCGCTGAAGTTGGCGGGATGAGTATCGTCAGCAGTCAGGTGTTGCCGCCTGCGTCCGAGAATGGCCCCCCACGGATTCCGGTTTCGCTGACCGTCGAAGGGAGCCTGCAGAGCCTGCAGGCCACCCTGTCCGGACTCTTTGCGGACTCTCCTGCGCTCTTTGTTGATTCCTTGAACATGCATTCCATCGACAAGGGAGACCTCAAGCAGCCTCAGCAGGTTACGGTGACCATGGTTGTCTACTCTTTGTTGCGTCAGCCATGAAGTACAAATGGTTGATTCTGCTCGGTGTCGACCTGGCTCTGGCCGGGGGGCTTGCTGCCCTGTGGCTGGATGAAGATTACGACCTCAAGAACGTGACCTGGAAAGCGCCGGCGGCGATGGTGCCTTCTGCGGATTCGCTCCAGGTGGTGACGGTGAACGAGCCCTTAGTGGCAGTCGCCCAGTTGACGTCGACAACCGAAAGGCCGTTGTTCTGGCCCACTCGGCGTCCTCCTCCGCCGCCACCACCGCCCGAGAAGGCTGCCGAGGCCGCGCCGGATCCTTTCGCAGACATGCATGTCTTCGGCTTGATCGGCGGGGAGGGAGCCGCCGGGGCGATCATCCGGACGGGGGGTGTCACGCGCCGGATCAAGCTGGGTGACGCAGTGGGCGCCTGGGTGCTGGATGGTGTCGATGGCCGTCTGCTGCGTTTCAAGGATGCTGCCGGTCAGGTGCGTGGGCTGGAGCTCAAATTTGTGGCGCAGGCCAAGGCGGCTTCCGCTGGTGGCGCCGAACCAGGGGCCCCCGCAGGCGGGGGAGCTGCCTCGGGTGGTGTGCCGATGGGCTGGTCGCCAGATGGCAAGCAGAAGCCTTTGGATGTCCTCATTGCCGAGCGGCGGGCCCGGCGGGCGGCGGCGATTGCTGCGGCTCGTGCCGAGCAACAAAGCCGGGCGGGCAAGAAATAACTCGATGGACGCGACGTCACTATGAAACGACCTATTTGTTCGGCTGCGGCCGGGCTCCTCTGTCAATTGCTCCTCGTGTTTGCCGGCTATGGCAGTCAGGCTGCCGCGCAGTCCCGCGCCGGTGCCGAGGGGGTGGCGGAGCCTGCGGTCGCTGAAGCGGTAAGCGCCGAAGCGGGATCGCGTGTCGGTCGGGATAGCGCACAGCCCAACGACCCTCTGCGTATTGATCCGGCTGCCGGTGTCGTCCTGCCAGTGGGAGAGCCGAAGACCGATGCGGCTTCTGCGGCTCGTGTTCGCCGAACCCAACCGGCATTGATCAAGGGTAACGACAAGCCGTTCAAGGCCCCTGATGTGCGCTCCATCGTCAGTGTCGAGGGCGATGGCATTGCCTTGAAGTTCGAACAGGCCCCCGTTACGGAAGTCCTGCATGCCGTGCTGGGAGATATCTTCAAGATCGATTATGCGATCATCCCCCCTTTGAGCGGGGAAATCACGCTGCACACCCAGGGGCCTGTGCCGCGTGACCAGCTTCTCTCCATTCTCGAGGCCCTGTTGCTGAACAACGGCATCGTCATGGTGCCGGACGTGAACGGTCGCTATCGCATCGGCCGGGCGGACATCCTCAAGACGGCCGTTCCCTTGCCGCGCAATATGGACACGCGTTCGCCGGGTTATGGCAGCGTGATTATTCCGCTGCAGAACATCGGCGCGGCCGAGATGGCCGACATCCTCAAGCCGGTGGCTCCGTCAGAGGCTTTTGTCCGCGTGGACCCCCTGCGCAACCTGCTGGTCATGGCGGGCACGCGCAACCAGGTCGAGGGTTGGCTCGAGATCATTGCGGTTTTCGACGTGGACCTGCTGAAGGGCATGTCGGTCGGGCTGTTCCCGCTGGAGCACAGTTCCGTGAAGGATGTCGAAAGCGCGCTGCGGTCACTGTTCGCGTCGTCGGGCGATGGCGGCGGCGGGGGAGCGACGCGCACCGCTCCGGCCGCGCCTGCGCCGGCCTCCGGCGGAAAAAGCGATGATTTGCCCATCACCGGGGTCAAACTCCCGGGGCCGCTGGGGGGCCTGTTGCGGGTTGTCGCGATCGAGCGCATGAACGCGCTGTTGGTCGTTACGCCCAGGGCGCACTACCTCGAGGAGGCCCGCAAGCTGATCGAGAAGTTCGACAAGCCCTGGGATACCGATGGCGAGCCGCAGCTCTACGTGTATGCCGTGCAGAACGGATCGGCACTGCATCTCGCCAACCTGCTCAATGGTCTGTATGCCCAGAGCACCACGACCTCGGGTACCGGCGCGACGGGTGTGGCGCCTTCCCTGAATACGGCTACCCAGGGCGCAAACGCGTTTGGTTCGATGACCGGTGCCTCGGGGGCGTTCGGAGGGGGGCTCACCGGCGGCTTGAATACGGCGGGAGCGTTGGGGGCCAACCGGACGACTGCAGCCATGCCTTCGGTGACCCAGGTGTCCCTGGGTAAGGACATTCGCGTGGTGGCTGACAATCAGAACAATGCCTTGTTGATCCATGCGCCCCGGCGGGATTACAAACGCATCGAAGCAGCGCTTCGCCAGCTGGATGTGACGCCCAACCAGGTGCTGATCGAGGCCAGCATTGTTGAGGTTACCCTGACCGACGAAACCAAGTACGGTCTCCAGTGGTATTTCGAAGGAGGGCTCGGTTCCGGAGGCTGGAAGGGGGTGGGTATTCTCGGAAACTCGACATCCGGAGCCATCAATACGGCCCAGCAGGGGTTTTCCTACACCATCTCGAACCCTGTCGGAGCCGTGCGTGCCGTCCTCAATGCCATGGCGGACAAGCAACTTGTCAACGTGATCTCGTCGCCGTCCGTTATGGTGCTGGACAATCAGACAGCAAGCATTCAGGTGGGTGATCAGCAGCCTATCCGCTCTTCCACAACGGTTACGGATGGCGGTGTGAGCACCTCCTCGATCCAGTACAAGGATACGGGTGTCCTGCTGTCGGTGACCCCATCGGTCAATGCCGGCAACCTGATTACCATGCAGATCAATCAGACGGTGTCCGACGTCGGCAGCGTTGATTCCGCTACCGGGCAGCGCAGCTTCCTGCAACGCCAGATCTCCAGTAAGGTTGCCGTGCGCTCAGGCGAATCCATCGTCCTTGGGGGCTTGATCCGGGACAACAACGGGCGAGGCAAGCAGGGGATTCCCCTGCTCCAGGACGTGCCCGTGCTGGGGGCGCTGTTCGGTACCAGCACTCTGAACAAGACCAGGACGGAGCTGTTGGTGATGATCACTCCGCGGGTCATTCGTAACGAGCAGGACGTCCGCGAAGTCGGCAGTGAGCTTAGGTCAAAGCTGCCCATGCTGCGGCCGCTTCTGGAGAGTCGGCGTTGAGCATCTCGATTCCATGATGGGTTTTTTGGATTTTTTCGTGTGTTGTTCGCTTATGAGGTGACGATGAAAATAAACAAACGGAATATCAGTGAATTGCGCTGGGTTCGCGGGTTTGTCGCATTCGTTGCGGCGAGCTCGGTGGTGCTTCTGCAGGGCTGCGCCACGTTTGGCGAAGAGGCGCCGCCGGAGGAGCGGGTCCAGAAGCGGGCCCAGGCCCGCTGGGATGCTCTGGTTGCCGGCCAGGTCGAAAGAGCTTATGGTTTCAACACTCCCGGTTACAGGGAGTCGGTTGATCTCGCTACATTCCGGTCACGCGTCGGCAATCCGCCTGTGAAGCTTAAAGGTGCGAAAGTTGAAGCCGTTAAATGTGTGGAGACTAGCTGTGATGTAACCATGCGACTGTACTTTTTGCCGATGTGGCCTGGTTTTCCGGAACTCGATAATCAACACACGGAGCGTTGGGTGCTCAGTGATGGAGATTGGTGGCGTTTCGAAAAATTCTAGCGTTGTGACATAAAGGTGTGTATAGTTGGGAATTAGGCATCTTCGAAGTGCTTTGGGTCTGAAAAGTGTTGTTTTTTTGAGACAGCTTGGTGGTTTCCAGAGGTTTTGGGATGTTCAAAGTTGTTAATGTATGTGCTAATGTCTCACCAGCGTAAGATTTAATTACGTTGTGCCAATCCTCAAGCTCTCTAGGAGTATTTGTAATGAAGAAAAAGCTTCTTGCTATCGGCGTTGCTGCCTCTCTGGGCATTTTTGCTGGCGCAGCCAGCGCTGCCCCCAGTGTGAATGCTGGTGGTATTGGCCACACCAATATCATCCCCTACTTCAGCACCCAGAATGGTAATGCGACCCTGATCAGCATCACCAACACCGACCAGTTAAACGGCAAGGTCGTGAAGGTGCGGTTCCGTGGCGCTGAGTGGTCTGACGACATTTTCGACTTCCAAGTCTTCCTGTCCCCGGGTGATGTGTTCACCGGTGCCGTGACCAGCGCCAACGGCCTGTCCAAGTTCGCTACCGCTGACAAGAGCTGCACCCTGCCGGCCTCCGTGAACCAGAGCTTTGTGCCCATCCGTCTGCAAAACACTGCGACTGGCACCTTGGAAGGCTATGTTGAAATCATCACCATGGCTGACATTCCGGAAGAGATCGCTGCTCCGAATGCTGCTAACAACGTGAATGGCAAGAACCCGCTCTTCACCGCGATCAAGCACGTCAAAGGTGTTGCGCCTTGCACTTCCGCCACCAGCACCGCTAGTCTGGACAATCTGACGCAAGATAATTTCGTTACCCCTGCTGCCGCTGTTCAGGCCAGCTACATGACCAATCCGACCGGTTCGCTGACTTCCTACGCGACCATCATCAACGTTCCGGCTTCCAAGGCATTTGCGAACATTGCGACGGCCATCAATTACGACGCGCCGCGTAAGGCTTATTTCCGTCAGGCCAACGATACGGTTACCGTGACCGATTCGCTGACCGCTGACCGGATCTTCTTCGCTAAGGCTGTTGCTCCCGCGTCTGGTGGCGCTGCTGTGCCCGCGTACCAGTTCGACCTGCCCGACCTCTCCACCCCGGTTGAGGCTGCTATCCCGACCGCTTCTGGTCATCGTAATGCTCTGACCACGCTGCTGCAAAAGGGCTCGGTTGTTGCTGAGTACTCCACTCTGGATGTTCTGGCTGCTGCAACTGATATCGTCATCAGCCAGCCGACCCGTCGTTACTTCTACAACTATACCCAGAGTGCTACCGGTAGCGTTACTCTGGAAGGCGTGAAGTACAAGATTAGCGGTGACGCGGGATCTCCCTATCAGAGCTTGGTTGATACCACCAACCGTGTGGATCTCATCGGTTCCCTGGCTTTCCGCGATCGTGAAGAGAACAAGGCCGGTTCCAACATCGTGATCTCCCCGACCCCCCCGGGTGGCTCTCTCTCTCTGAAGGGTGAAGTGTCTGTGATCGGTATCAACAACGGTGCCGGTGCCACTGGTGCTCTGGGTGCGCTGCTGACCATCAACGATATCACTGCTACCGGTGCTGATGGCGTGGTGTATGAAGAAGGTTGGGCGGTCATTCCGACCACCTCTGGCTGGACCGCTGTGGTTCCTGTCGCCCCGGCTGTTGTTGGTACCTACGAAAACGGTACTACTAACGGCAAGCTGCCGGTGATTGGCTTCACTGCCAACAACGTGTTTAACGGTGGTGTGGGCACTGCTGGTACCAACTACGGTACTACCCTGCCGCTGCGCTATCTGCCGTAATGTTGTAGTCGGTAGCAGCTAGCTTTTAAAAAGCTAATTGCAAGAATAAAGGCGGGCTTGCCCGCCTTTATTCATTTCTGGATTTTGTAATGGCTTGTTGCAATGATCGGTTTCCGAAAGACAATCATGCGTTATTTGGCTCTTGGAGTGTCCGTGCTGTTGTTGAACCTGGTATCAGGGATGGGAAGTGTTGCGGCGAAAGATTTTCCGGCTTCCCCTGGTTCCAGTGTGAGTAAGCTAGATGTAGTCGCTTCATATTCAGATGAAGCGATCACGCGCGAAGATGTCGTCGCTGTCCTGAAGGGGGCGACTGCGGAGCAGAAGCGCAATCTCGGGGAGTCTGCTAGCGCGGCAGATAGCCTGGTGAAGGAGCTGCTGCTGCGCAGGGTGCTCACTGCGCAGGCGAGGAAGGAAGGGCTCGGGCAAGATCCAGCGACTGCGGCGAGAATCCTTCTGGCGGGAGAAAGAACGCTTTCGGATCTGTACTTCGAGAAGGTGGAGCTGGCCGCTATCGATGAAAAGAAAGTCGAGCGGATTGCACGCGAGGAATATCTGGCCCATCCGGAGCGTTTCCGCAAAGAGGAGCTGCGTGCCCGACATATTCTGGTGCGTGAAGTCGCGTCGAGAGGTGATGATGCACGTACCATTGCCGAAGCCCTGCTGGAGCGTGTGAAAGCCGGTGAGGCTTTTGATGAGCTCGCCCATAAGTACTCGGATGATCCGGGTTCGGCCGCCAAGGGCGGGGATCTTGGCTGGCTTCCGAAGGGGAAGACAGTTAAAGAGTTCGAGGAAGCGCTTTTTGCGTTGAAGAAGCCTGGGGATGTGTCAGGGATCATATCGACCCAGTTCGGCTATCACATCATCCGACTGGAGGAAGCCAAGCCAGTGGTGACGCTGCCCTATGAAGAGGTGAAGGCTCAGCTGATCGAAAGGGTGAAGGCGGATCTGCGCCGCAAGGCACGCGGCGCCATTGTGGACCCCATCATCAAGTCGGATGCATTTTCCGTGAATCGGGATGCGCTTACCCAAGCCGTGGGTGCCGCAGGGGTCAAGTAGTCAGCGCGACGAGCTATGCAATGCTCGGTGAAGGTGGGCTGGGGCCGGCATTAATGTGCCGGCCGCCTGTCTGAGTGCTTCGCTGCATCTGTTATGAGGTATCGCCTTGAGTGAGTTGTGGCGGCAGCGTTGGTTGTTCTTGAATTTCTTCAAGCGTGAATTGAAGAGTCGCTATTCCGGTACTCTGGGCGGCGGCTTATGGGCTTTGGGGCAGCCTGTCCTTCTGCTTGCCATTTACAGCTTTGTCTTTCGCAAAGTCTTCAAGGTAGGCTTTCCTGAATTGGGCGAGCACAGTTTCACGGCCTTCGTGGCCTGTGGTCTGTGGCCGTGGATGGCTTTTCAGGAAGGCATTCAACGTGGCACCCAGGCGGTGGTTGGAAATGCCGGGCTGGTCAAGAAGGTCATGTTTCCCCATGAATTGCTCGTCTTTGCTTCAGTTGGAGCAACGTTTGCGCTTCATTTCACGGGTTTCTTCGTGATTCTCGGGGTGCTCGCGCTGCTCGGCGAGCCGTTCTCCTTTGCGGGCGTGATGGTGGTCCTGGGCGCCTGGGTTGTCATGCTGACACTGGCGTGTGGCGTCACCTTGCTGACCTCCGCCGCCCAGGTGTTCCTGAAGGACGTGGACCAGTTGCTGGGACCGATCCTGATGATCATGTTCTATATCACGCCGGTTCTCTATCCGATCAGTCAGGTGCCGGAGTCGGTGCGGGGCCCGATGGCCCTGAATCCATTGGTGCATGTGCTCGGGCCCATTCGTTCTTCCTTGATGCAGGGGGGCGCCAGCGGTCTCGGTGAGCTGGCAGGCCTCTTTGGCGTTGCGATAGTCCTCGTCGTCGTGGCGCGTGGGGTCTTCGAGCGTTTGTCTAGCTATTTTGAGGACTTCATCTGATGTCTGCGATGAACGATGGTCAGGTGCTTATTGCTCTGCGGGATGTGGGTAAGGCTTACCCGATCGCCAATACCCCAGCGAGTCGGGTCAAGACCCTGGCGGCATTGTTAATGCGACGTGGCTTTCCTGAGTCGTTTCACGCCCTGTCAGGGATTAATCTGCAGGTCCGGCGGGGAGAGTCGCTGGGCTTGATCGGGGTGAACGGTGCGGGGAAGTCTACCCTGTTGAAGATCATCGCGGGCGTGGTCCGGCCCAGCTCAGGGCAGATTGGCATTTACGGTCGCATCAGTGCCTTGCTCGAGCTGGGGGCAGGCTTCCACCCCGATTATACCGGGCGCCAGAATGTATTTCTGGCCACTGCCCTGATGGGCTTGAGTGAGAGCGAAACCCGAGGGCGTCTCGACGACATCCTGGCGTTTGCCGATATCGGTGAACACATTGACCAGCCGATTAAACACTATTCCTCTGGAATGGTGGTGCGCCTGGGATTTGCTGTTGCGACGTCGGTTCGTCCGGATATCCTGATTACGGATGAAGTGCTGGCCGTGGGTGATGAGTCCTTCCAGCGCAAGTGTATTGCATGGATGGGGAACTATCTTTCCGAGGGCGGCACTCTGCTGCTGTGTGCGCACAGCATGTTTCATATTCAGAAGCTGTGTCAGAAAGCCGCTTGGATCCATGATGGCAAAATGCAGGCCTATGGGGACGCTCACCGGGTGACTCGGGAGTATCTGGCGTGGCATGACTCTCGGAATGCGCCCAAGGCCCAGGATCATGCCCGGGCTGTGAAAGGGGGTACCTACGCCCTGCTGTCTATGAGCGTGAATGGCCGACCGAGCCAGGAAGGTGTCACCCTGTCCATGGGTGACTGCCTGAGGGTTGGAGGTCGGGTGTTTTCACCTGACGGGCGTACTCCGACGGTAATTGTCGGCTTTGTCCGGAAGGATGGCATGCCGATCTACGGTGTGTCGTCGGAGATGGATGGATATCGTTTGTATCCAGTGAGCGATAGCGAATTCCAGTTCGAATTCGAACTGCCCGAGATTACGCTTTTGCCTGGCGAGTACACAATCAAGGGGCATGCTCTTGATCCAGAGGGCTATCGGCTTTTTGATGAATTAACCGCCGACCTGATCGTGACCGGCGAGAGTCGGGAGTTGGGAGTGTGCCGCCTGCCACACCGATGGAACGTTGTCTGAGAGTTCCTGCCATGCTGCCGCATGGAGTCTTGTCTTGCTCTCTGGGGGTGCGACATCCACGCAGGGCTGACTGGTCCGTTCCTTTTTCGCTTGATGGGCGTGCGCGATTTGCCCGCCAAAATTTTTCGGATGCTGATGTATGTCGTTGACGTTTACCGGCGAACGCTTCCTCCCCAGTTGCGAGGGGGAAATGATCTATGAACATTGGCACCGATACCTCTTTGCCCGCCAGTACGTGGCCGGCAAGCGGGTGCTCGACGTGGCCAGTGGCGAGGGTTACGGCAGTGCCCTGATGGCGGCCCAGGCGGCCAGTGTCACCGGTGTCGACATCTCC
>Ga0075163_10008749_pt1 | contig 13304 bp, 11 predicted proteins | sample JI1023141ADNA_FD_71478 | JGI IMG/M metagenome (GOLD analysis project Ga0075163, IMG submission 71478) | Wastewater effluent complex algal communities from Wisconsin, to seasonally profile nutrient transformation and Carbon sequestration -... | ecosystem: Engineered > WWTP > Effluent > Algae...
AAGTCCTATGTTATCAGTTAATTAGAAATTATAGCCGCGTAGCGGCGAAAGAATGAAATAAAATAAGCTAGTCCTTTTATTCTTTCGCCACTCCGTGGCTTTAACTGTAAACTATTCAATACATAGGACTTACGTCCTACGCTACAGATATTACGCCCCTACGGGGCTAAGAGCATTAACCTGTTGATTTTCAATAACTTGCTTAAGTTGACACCTATGACCTGTGTGTCTGCCCTATTTAGTAAATTTTAATATGACTAAAATAGAACCTTCTTTATTGGCTGTTCATTCTTGAACAATGCTGTTCATAAATGAACACTTGATCTTAAGTCCTAAACAACATATTTCCTTCAAATCAAATCTTTACAACATTAAAAATTATTAACTAACTGGCATATTAATTCCTTAACTATAATTAGCTTTCCTCTTATAGCTTGTTTAGAAAGTATTACAATTTGCATTTTCAAAAATAACTTGTTGCTTAGGTAAAACTATGAAATTAGATATCCGAACGAAATTATTTGGTGCGTTTATGGTAGTACTAGGTTTTGGAATAGTAGTGATTTTAACTCTACTAACTTTCTTAGTTGGAATTAGCCAAAATCTAGAAAAAATTATTGCTATAAATATTAGTGTTGAACAGCGAATAAGTGATATTAAGTATCAAGAGCTAATTAGCCATGATGCCTTATATAGCTATATGCTTGATCCAAAACAAACTAGTGAGTTAGAGAGGAAAAACCTAGCAACACAAAGATTTTTTACTAATATTGCAGAAATAAAACGCCTAGCCCTAACACCAGAGCTTATTAGCCTAGTTCAAGAATTGGAAACTCTAGAAAATAATAGTCTTAATCCAATAAAAGAAGAGTTTATCTCAACAGTTAAAAAATCAGATATTGAAGGGGCAAGACAAATTTACCAGCAAAAATATATACCTGGTTATAACCAACAAGAAACAATAATTGAAAATATTATCTCTATTTCTAATGCTCAAAGAACAAAATTGTTTCAGGACGTGATAGAACGTAGAGATTTAAGCAAATGGGTAACAGTATTAGCCTTAGCTGTATTTATTTTAATATGTTTACTAATGGCAGTATTTCTTAATCGTACTATTACAATTCCTATTGTTCGGCTTGCTGCTTTATTAACTCGTGCTGCTAAAGGCGATTTAGTAGATAACTATCGTTATAATGAAAGAAATGACGAGATAGGAGAATTAAGCCGCTCATTAAATAGTTTTTATGAATATATTCGTGAAATGGGTGTAACTGCTAGTAAAATTGCAGGGGGAAATTTAACTGTTCAGGTTAAACCTCGTTCTAGTGTAGATAGTTTTGGTACAGCTTTTAACACAATGATAGAAACCCTACAGATGTCTATTGTTGACTTACATAAAACTTCAGAACAATTAACTCAAGCTAGTGGCCAAATGGCAAGTGCTTCAGAACAAACTTCAAAAATGAATGATGTTGCTTCTACTTCTATTGAAGAAACCTCAGCCGCAATGCATGAAATGAGTGTTAATATTCAAAATGTAGTTAATAGTACTCAAGCTCAATTAGAATTTGTTACTGCAACTAGCCATCGAATTGAACAAATGATTACTTCTATTGAACAAGTAGCTGTAATGGCTAAAAAGATGTTTGCTATTACAGAAAAGTCTAGTGAAGAAGTCTCTTTAGGTGTTAGCGCAATGGCTAACAGTAGCGAGGGCATTTCTAGAATCAATGATAGTATTAACCGCACAGCAGAAACTATTAAAGCATTAGAAAGACGTACAGAGGATATTGGTAAAATAGCAGACTTAATTGCTTATTTAGCTGATCAAACTAATTTACTTTCTCTTAATGCAGCTATTGAAGCCGCCCGTGCAGGTGAACATGGTTTGGGTTTTGCTGTTGTTGCTGATGAAGTACGTAAACTTGCAGAACGTAGCGCAAAAAGTACTCGCGAGATAGAAGAAATAATTAAAGGCATTCAACGAGAAGCAGTAAAAGCTACTGAAGATATGGATAGAAGTACTCAAGTTGCTGCTCAACTACTTGTACAAGGTAAAGAAGTAACCACTGCTCTAAAACAAATTCAACATACTGTTATGGATGTTTGTCAATATTCTCAAAATATTGTTAATGCTACAGACCAACAAAATGCTGCTTCAGAGCAAATGGCACAATCTACTATAAGACTGCGTGAATTAATGCAAGAAATTAATGCTGCTGGACAAGAACAAGCTGTAGGAGCAAAACAAGTGGCTAGAGCCGTAGAAATGTTAAGAGAGCTAATTATTGAAAATGCAAGTAACTCTCAAGAGCTATCTCTTAGCGGGCAACAATTAGCTAAACAAAGCGAATTGCTACGCGGTGTAATAGGACGTTTTAGTGTTGGAAGTAATATTAACGAGCAGACAAAGCATTAATTAAATTTACATCTCTATTTGTTTTGCTAATTCTTGTCTTACTACCTCTGTTTGATCCGCATATTTACGGGAAAAGTCTGTTAGCCTTTTAGTAAGAGTTTTTTCGTCTTTTCCTATCCAATTACTTATTACTTCAGCTTGTCCAGATACTTGACTATGTGCACGAGCTAAAACTTTAGCTGCTTGTTCAAAAAGCTCTGTTGCGTCAGATAGGTTATCTATTTTGTCTGTAGTATAGGTGTTTTTTTCTGGTTCTAGTTCACGTACTAAAAACGAACGGTTATCCATTTTTAAAGAACCTACCAAAGGATTGGTGTAAGAAGAAAGAGTTTGTTGACGCTCAACAGTTTTTTCTCCGTCTGCACCAGTAGTGCTACTAGGGCTTTTAATTGGAGCAGGTAAAAGGGCTTTTACTTCTAAAATAATAGGAGCTTTACCTGGATCATCATTAGCAACTAATGCGTAATAACGTGGCAGTCCATAACTGCTACCACCACTACCTAATTTTTCTGTTACATCAAGTATTCTTAAAGGTTTTGCTACTCCAGAATCCTTACCAATTTGGTCTTCATAACTACTTAATGCTGATCTTACCTTACTAGCACGATCGCTAGAGACAGGCTTTAATTTATCATTACTAAGAAAATGGTAATTGCCTTTATTATCTATAGAAGTATATTTTTCTAAAAATTTCTTTCTTTTTTCTAAACTTGATTTTTCAACCAAATCTTTAATTACGCCAACAGACTTTTCTGAAGACAAATAAGGAGTAGCGCTCTCTTTTCCCTGAGAGATATCTTTAACCGTATCAACATATTTTTTTGTAATAGTTGATACCAAAGCTTTTTCAGCTTCTGCGCCTAAACCAGCTTGGCGAGCAACAAAAATAGCACTTGTGGCAAGACGTTCTAAATCCCACTCAGGAGAACCTTTGTCTGATTGATCAAAATCATTAATGCCCCAAACCGCCTTACCATCAGGGCCGCGAAATGTACCAAAATTTTCTATATGCATATCACCATTAATAACAATATTTGGAGCAGTTCTACTAAGCAGTTTAGCACTAGCAGCAAACTCGCCTTTGATATCTTTATAGAAAAGTGATGGCATAGCGCGAAATAGTACAAAAGAACTCTCAGCCATTCTTTTTTGTTTTTCTTGTAAATCAGCAGGCTTTAGCCCTAAACCTCCATTAAAATCACGAATAAAAGCCACTGACTTTTCAGGAGCAACTAAATTACGGTTTGATGTTGTTATGGTTTTTGAAGATAAAGAGGAAGTTTTCTTTAATTGTTCTACTAAAAGACTACTAGCAATACTTAATTCAGATTGTCTTAAACTAACACGCGAATCCTTAATATTACTATTAGGTTGATTGAAAAAAGTTTCTGCTATGGTAGGTGTTTGAGTGTTAGCTATGGGTTTTTGATCTATTTGGGGTGTAATTGAACTTGTATCAAAATTACTATTTATCTTCATAAGGTTAACCGCTCCTGAATGGGCATTCATTTTAAGTATCGGTTATTTAACTAATAATGTTGCGGTTGTTTAAAAACTTAACCTTAAAGGTTATAGATAAGCTTAAATATCAGGAAAAACTTCTTTAGCAATTTGGTAGGTTTGTGTATGTGCTGCTACAGTTAACTCTATAGGCTTAGCATAACCACCGCCTAAAGCTAAGGAAATAGGGATACTACGTTTTTTACATTCAGATAAAACCAAGTTATCACGTTCTGCTAGACCTTTTTTAGATATAGCCAAACGCCCTAATACATCCTCTTTTAATGGATCAACCCCTGCTTGGAAAAACACTATTTCAGGCTGAAAATCAAAAACTTTTGGTAATGCTTCTTTAAGCAAAGTTAAATATTCATCATCACTAGTATTATCTGCTAGTCCAATATCAAGTGTAGAAGGGACTTTACGGAAAGGATAATTTTTTTCTCCATGCATACTAAAAATAAAAACTTCTTCTTGATGCCCAAGAATAGCCGAATTTCCATTACCTTGATGTACATCTAGGTCAACTATTGCTGCACGACGAATTTTTTTATGTTTTAGTAAATAAAGAATAACTACAGCAATATCATTAAATACACAGTAACCTTCTCCAGCATTTATCAACGCATGATGAGTTCCACCAGCTAAATTACCAGAAATACCTTGTTCTAAAGCTTCTTTTGCTGCACAAAGTGCCCCACCAACTGAAGCAAGCGAACGAGTGACTAAAGAGGGACTCCAAGGAAATCCAATTCGACGCATAGCTTTTGGCTCAATTGTGCCATTACAAATTGATTCAACATATTTACGTGTATGAGCTAGAGTTACTACTTCTGGAGATACTATTTCTGGTTCATAAAGTTCGCTATGAGTTAAAACCCCTTTTTCTAATAGAGATTCTCTTACTAGACGGTATTTATCCATAGGAAAGCGATGTCCTGAAGGTAGTTCAACCGTGTACTTATCAGTATAAAAAACCTTCATAGATAGTATTATTTATTACAAGAGGATGGAGTTAAATCTAGTGCATAAGCTTGATCACATCGTGATGCTAAATGTTCTGCACATGTTATTGGGCGAAAACCATAGCGGGTATAAAGACTAATTGCTTCTACTAGTACTGAAGCGGTTTCTAATTCAATACGCTTAAACCCAAGTTCATTAGCTTTAGCAAGCAAATAATTCATCATTTGTTTGCCAAAGCCTTTACCACGAGTTTCCTTAAGTAAATACATTTTACGTAGTTCACAAACACCATGTCTTAAATAAAATAAGCCACCTGTTCCAACTATTTTATTATTTTCATCTTCTAGTACTACAAATGTTCCCCCGCAACCTATATAGTTTGCTTGAATATCGTTAAGGTCAGCATCAGTACCATTAGGATCATTTTTTAGTCCATATTCGGACAAAGTTCCAAAAACAACTTGTTGAATTTGTTCTTTATCTTGATTGGTTGCTAGTCGGATTTTCATTCTATTTAATTATTTAGGACTAGGTTGATTATTTAATAACCTAAAAGAATTTAAAAAGCGTGTTGCTTCATCTTGGCTATTTCCATTACGAGTAAAAGCAATTACTGCATACATATATTTTCCTACTAAGTAAAAACGTGCCTCAGTAGTACCAGGAGGTTCTTGGGTTTCAAACTTTATTGTAGCTCCAGGATAGCCACCCATAGGAGTATTTAGTTTATCTATTGCTCTACCTTCAGAGGTTTTAAGAAAATCATCTGCTGCACCTTCAACAGTTGCTTGAGCAGTTTCTGCAAACTTAAACCCATCTAAACGTGCTACACCATAAGTACGAGGCCCAACATCCAATTTGACACGGATTTGAGGGCTTTTTTCCTCTGCTACTTGTCCTGATGGCATCATAACCGCAAAATTGCCAACAGTAGAAATATATTCTTTCCAACCAGCTACTTGCCCTTTTTGAGTTGGTTTTTGTGCTAAATTAGCATAGATAGTTTGTTGAGGTGTTAGCGATAAAGCTAGTAAAACAACTAGTAATAAAGATAAGGTAAACTTTTTCATCATTAACTCTCTTGATAACTTATTTGTTATAACTTCTACTATTATCTTGATTTATCGTTTTATATTTAGAGCAGCCTTGATGAAAACTATATTTAGAAACATATTGTTTGTTTACTGACCAATAGCCAATTAGTCCTAGCAAAAAAGCTAGTGTAAAGGCAAACATGCCATAGAAAAGTTTGCTGCTCATAAATAAAAATCTCCAGGTTTGTTGATTAAGATAGAAGAAAATAGCAACCAAAGTATAACTAGCCAAATTAGGCCATGCAATAGTTTAAAGAAAAGCTTATCCTTATAGTCTTACTAGCCTCTAAAGGCTCAACATCTATTGGGCTATCTTTGGTAGAGAATAGTTAATTGCTATTTGGAAAACTATCAACCACTAGTAAAATCTACAAGCTAATTAAAACTAATCAATAAATAAAGGAGATATACTTAATGGTAAGAACTTTATCAACAATGTTAGAGTTAGGAACCCAAGCACCTGATTTTAATTTAGCCGATGTAGTGACAGGTAACCCTATTTCTTTAGCGACATTTGCTAAAAAGAAAGCATTATTAGTGATGTTTATTTGTCGTCATTGCCCATATGTAAAGCATGTACAAAATGAACTAGCTAAACTAGCTAAAGATTATCAAAATTCTGAACTAGGTATTGTAGCAATTAGCTCTAATGATGCAGAAAGCTATCCAGATGATTCACCAGAAAACCTAAAGGAAATGGCTTTAGAATTAGGGTTTGACTTCCCATATTGTTATGATGGGGATCAAGCGGTAGCTAAAGCCTATGCTGCAGCTTGTACACCAGATTTTTATTTATTTGATCAAAATAGAGAACTAGTCTATCGTGGCCAACTAGATGATAGCCGACCAAAGAGTGATATTCCTATTACTGGTAAGGATTTGCGTGCTGCTATTGAAGCAGTCTTAAATGGTAAGGAAGTAGATCAAAATCAACGTGCTAGCCTTGGTTGTAATATTAAGTGGAAAGCTGGACATGAACCTACTTACTTCAGTCCACAATAAAATATAGTCAGCTAAGAATATATTTAAAGCTAAAAAATATTGGCTAAGCCAAAAAATATTGCGTTTCTAAAGGCTTTATGGGAGAAGAAAAATTTTCTATTTAGAGTGCTTTTCGAGTGGGGGAAAGATGTGTCATAATTGTCTTTAGTTAAAGACTTTTAGGCGGAAAGTTTTCTCCCCAGTATACATCTGGAACAAAGTTCTAAACATCTGAATAGTTACTTTTCATTAGCTAAAGCTTAAAATTTCCGCCTGTTAATCTATTCCAAAACAAGAGGTAACAGTTATGCGGTTATCAAAATTTTTTTATAAAAGAAATGTGTTTTTTTTAGCTTTAGCTTTGTTACTGTTTTCTACCGATGTTTGGGCACAAATACCAGGCTCTTTACCTGAATTTCTTTCTGGAGAAGAGCGCGGGCGTATTGAGAAAGAAAATAAAGAAAAAGACCGAACTGAGGCTTTGATAAAAATGTCTACAAGTCGATTGGAAATGGCACGTAGCAGTTTTCATGCAGAAAATTTTGAACTTTCTCGCGATGAAATAAGACATTATGGCAATCTAGTAGACTATACAGTTAATTTTATTAACACTTCTGTAAAAAAAGAAGGTGATAAAAAGAAGTTATTTAAAATATTAGACCTGTCTTTACGAAAGGACTTAACAGTTTTGGAATCACTCCGGTTTGAATTACCAGGAAAGTATGCTGAAGAAGCTACCCAAGTATACGAAAAAGTCCGTAGAGCGCGTATAACAGCTTTAGGGGCTGTTTTTGGTAAAGAGTTTTTTCCAACAGATTAGGTAAAATTTTTGATTAAACACTTCTAGAGTGTTTAAATAAATTTTTGAGAGAAGCCACCTATGAGTTACTCAAAACGAATTCTGACCATTTCATTAACAATTTTACTTGCCTTAGCTATTCTTAACTTACCAATTACTTTGGCTCAAAACCCTCAAGACCTTCCACCACCACCTCCTCCTCCACAGGAAAAGGAAAAACCTAACCGAGGTAGTAGAGATAGAGACCTAAATAAAGACCCTGATCAAGATGAGTCAGGCACTATTAAAATAGACACAGGGCTTGTAATCCTAGATGTCTCTGTGCTTGATAAAAATAATAAATTTATTACAGGTATTCAGCAAAATAAATTTCAAATATTTGAAGATCAAGTTACTCAAAATATAGAGTTTTTTAGCCAAGAACAAGTGCCAATTAGTTATGGTATTGTGATAGATACTTCCGGTTCAATGCGTAAAAGACTACCTACTGTAATTAAAGCAGCTAAAACCTTGATTGCACTTAGTAAACCAGGTGATGAGGTCTTTATTATTGATATGAAAGATACTCAAAACATTGAACTACTAGAAGATTTTACTAGGTCAATGGAAGATGCTAATGATGCACTTGATAATATGGTATCAGGTGGAGGAACAGCTTTATTAGATGGAATTGTTGTTTCTGGTGAATATGCTAAAAATGGACAAAATCGACGTAAAGCCCTTTTAGTTATTTCTGATGGTGATGAGCGAGATAGTACTTATACTATAGATCAAACCTTAGATAAGTTAAGAGAATATGATGTACAGCTTTATATGATAGGTTTTCCTGATGAAGTAGCAGAAGATGGAGGATTATTTAAACGTTCTCCTAGAAAAAAAGCTATAGAGCTAATTAATAAGTTAACGGCTGAATCAGGGGGACAAGCATATTTTCCTAGAGAACTAGCTGACCTTGAACCAATTGCTAAAAAAATAGGTGCAGACCTTCGCTCTCAATACTCAATTGGTTACTATCCTAGTAATGGAAAACTAGATGGTACTTTTCGTAAGCTAAAAGTAGTACTAAATGATAATAAAGAATATGCTGTGCGTACTCGTAGCGGTTATTTTGCCCCAAAAGAAGGTGGCAATAACAATAATGATAATTCCTCGTCACCAAAGCGTTTAGGAAAATAAATAGCTTTGATAGGAGCAAAAACCATGAAACGTTATACTGCATTTTTATTAGTATGTTTGCTAGTCTTTGTTGGCCTAGCAGATATTGGTTCTGCTCAATCAGGGCGTATTCGTAAACCTACTCCTAATACAACTCCTAGTACAGCTCCTTCTAATAACTCTAATAATAACTCTTCTAGTAGCTCTTCGTCTGATAATGCCTCTAGTTCTACTAATACTGATAAGACAGCACAACCAAAAGTAGTAAGAGCTGAGCCAGGTGATTTTAGTGATGATGATACAACATTAAAAATAGACGCTACTTTAGTAACTATTCCTGCCATTGTTAGCGACCGAAATGGAAGATATGTTCCATTCTTAAAAGCAGAAGATTTTAAGATTTTTGAAGATGGTATTTTACAAGAAGTGTCTTTGCTCTCTTCAGAAAAAGTTCCCTTTAAGGTTGCACTAGTAATGGATACTAGCGGTAGCATTGCTGATAGTCTAGATGGTATTCAACAAAGTGCTATTAATTTTGTTCGTGAGCTACGTGAAAATGATGAAGTAATGGTAATAGAGTTTAATAGTAGAGTTGAGCTACGTAATGATTTTACTGCTGATCGTGAAAAAATTCGTCATAGCATTAGAACTACTCGTGCTGGTGGGGGTACAAGGCTTTATGATGCAATTTATTTAGCTGCAACAAAGTTAAAATCACAAGAAGGTCGTAAAGCAATTATTTTACTTACAGATGGAGAAGATACTGAAAGCCGTGATGCTAGTGAAAGAGATGCTATTGAAGCAGTATTAGAAAGCGGTGGTCTTAACTATGTAATCCAATTTCCTGCTTCTGATGGCTTTACTTCTACTACACCAACTTTTGGTGGCCCACCAACTTTCCCTGGCTCAGGTGGAGGTCGTCGTAGTGGTCAAGGTCGTTATCCTGATACAGCTTTTTTACTAGATTTAGTTAGAGAAACAGGCGGAGATAAATATTATGCTGGTGGTCGTAATGGTCTACCAGATATTTGGCATCGTATTGCTGAGGAATTACGCTATGTCTATATTGTAGGCTATTATCCTAGCAACCCTGTAGAGAATGGCGGCTATCGTAAAATTAATATCCAATTAAAAGACCAAAGCATAGGCGCTCTACGCTATAAAAAAGGCTATAAACCAAGTAAAGCTTAATAGCTAAGTAACTAAGTAACTAATAGTTTTCTAAAAACAAAAGGCTTAATAATTTTATCTTATTAAGCCTTTTTTATTTATTTGAGTTTATCCTTAATTAAACTTCTACAAACTATTTAGCAGCAATTTGTTTAATGGCAAAATGTTGCTCTGGTGCAGGATAGCCAGCTTCACCAAAACTATCACGAATTATCCGATTAGTATCAAAATAAACTTGCCAATAATGAGTGTTATTACAATAAGGGCGAACAGCTAAAACTGGCCCCATTGGAGTAAATTGTAGGATTTCAACATCTGGTTTAGGATCACTAATTACATTAGGAATTTTGCTAAGTTTTGCCTTTAACATTTCAATTGCTGCTTTAGGATCAACACTATGATCTAATTGAGCTACTAAATCAACACGACGAAATGGATTAGCTGTAAAATTTTGGATATTATCACCCATTATTTTACTATTGCTAACAAAGGTTTTTACATTATCCATAGTGTTTATTGTAGTTACAAAAAGTCCTATCTCTTCTACAGTCCCTATAATTCCACCTGCTGAGATAAAATCGCCTACCTTAAATGGATGTAGAATTACTATAAATGCTCCAGAAGCAAAGTTTGAAAGCAGTCCACTCCAAGCCGTACCAATTGCAATACCAGCAGCAGCCAATAATGCAGCAAAAGTAGTGGTTTCTACTCCAAAAAAGCCTAAAATGGCTACTACTAGAGTAATGTTAAGTAAGACATTAAGAGCAGAGCCTAAATAAGTCCCAATAGTTGGATCTACTGGCTGTTTTCTTACAGCATTAACTAATAAGCTACAAGCCAATCTAATTAAATAACGCCCAACTACCCAAAGTATCAATGCCCCAAGCAGTTTCATACCAAATTGGGTAAAGATAACTATTAAGTCTTGTAAAATTTTTGCTAGATCTAAATTCATTTTCCCCTCCTCTGAATTTTCTAAGTTTTTAACATTCAATAATAACTTTATGCCATAAAGCTGTGAAAATTACCATTAATGCCATAAAAAGTTAGTAAATAATACATTAAAGTTTTGTTATTAGTTTGAGTAACGTAGGTTTATTAAAGTACGACACTAAAAATTATTACTCTGATCAGCTAATCTTGATCGCAGAATTTATTAACATTGTTGTACTATTTTTGTTCCTTAGGACTCTTGTAAAAATTTTATATAAAAACTACAAAACAATAGATTTTTATAGACCAAATAGTTTGTTTTAGGGAAGTAATAAGTAAATACTAAAAATAAGTTTATGTAGGAAGGTATACCTAACTAGTGATAACAGGAACTAGTTAATGGTTTAGGTAATATTATTATGAAAATAGAATTTCCAGAAAAATTTAATATGGCAACATATTTTCTTGAGCATAATATTGAAGCAGGGCGCGGAGGTAAAATTTGTCTTTACTATCGTAATCAAACTTACACTTATCAACAAATTGTTAATGAAACTAATCAAGTAGGTAATGTTTTACTTTCACTTGGTGTAGACATGGAAAGCCGTGTATTAATGGTCTTACCAGACTGTCCAGAATTTGTTACTAGTTGGTTTGCTATTGCTAAAATAGGTGGAGTTATCACAATGGTAAACCCTTTACTACCTGCTAGTGATTATGAATATTACTTAGAATATACCAGAGCTAAAGTTGCAATTGTTGATGCAAGTACATTAGATAGAATAGAACCTATTTTATCTAACGCACGCTATCTTAAGCATTTACTTGTAGTAGGTTGGGAAAGCCATTCACATCCAAGTTACCATGAGCTTGTACCAAAAGCCTCAACTCAGCTAGAAACGGCTCCAACTTCTAAAGATGATATTGCAATTTGGCTATTTACTTCTGGTTCAACAGGGCATCCAAAAGCCGCAGTACATTTTCATCACGACCTACCCTATAACACTGAATGTTATGCTAAACAGGTTTTAAAAATTAGGGAAGATGATATTTGCTTAGGTGTACCAAAACTATTTTTTGGCTATGCAACAGGGACAAATTTACTGTTTCCCTTTGCTGTAGGTGGTTCATCAGCAATTTTTTCTGAACGCTCTACATCAGAAACCATGTTTGAGATGATTACTAAATATCGGCCTACAATATTAACCAGCGTTCCAACAATGATTAATGCAATGTTACAAACTGAGGATGCAAAGAAAAAATATGATTTAAGTAGTTTACGAACTTGTTTATCAGCCGGTGAAGCCTTACCAGAAGAGCTTTATCATCGTTGGATGGCGGCTTATGGTGTAGAGATTTTAGATGGTATTGGTAGCGCAGAAATGTTTCATATCTATATTTCTAACTACCCTGGTGATGTAAAACCAGGAAGTTTAGGTAAACTAGTACCTGGCTATGAAGCAAAAATTATTAATGCTGATGGGGTGGAAGTACCTAATGGAGAAATGGGGACATTACAAGTTAAAGGAGATAGCGCAGCACTTTGTTATTGGCAAGCACATGAAAAATCAAAAGTAACTTTTGCTGGTGATTGGATGACTTCTAGTGACCAATTTCGCCGTGATGATGAAGGCTATTTTTGGTATTGTGGTCGTACTGATGATATGTTGAAAGTAGGTGGAGTCTTTGTTTCTCCTGGAGAAGTAGAAAATTGTTTATTACAGCATAAATCTGTTGCTGAATGTGCAGTAATTGGTGTTACAGACGAGCAAAACCTAATTAAATCAAAAGCTTTTATTGTCTTACGTCCAGGATTTGAAGCTAGTGAAGAGATGGAAAAAGAGCTACAAGATTTTGTTAAACAAACAATTGCTCCTTATAAATACCCTCGTATGGTTGAGTTTGTTGGAGATTTGCCTAAAAATGACCGAGGCAAAATAGATAAAAAGCAACTTAAACAAAGTAAATAATTTAGTAGGGCGAACTGTTCGCCCTCTTAAAAAAGAAGAAAAGATGGGCGAACACGTAGGTCACTGGTGTCAACTTAAATAAGTTATTGAAAAATAAGAGGTTCATTTTCTTAGCCACGGAGTGGCGTAATATCTGTAGCATAGGGCGTAAGCCCTATGTATTGAATAGTTTACAGTTAAAGCCACGGAGTGGCGAAAGAATAAAAGGACTAGCTTATTTTATTTCATTCTTTCGCCGCTACGCGGCTATGATTTCTAATTAACTGATAACATAGGACTTACGTCCTACGCTACAGATATTACGCCCTTCCAGG
>Ga0075163_10008751_pt1 | contig 13303 bp, 12 predicted proteins | sample JI1023141ADNA_FD_71478 | JGI IMG/M metagenome (GOLD analysis project Ga0075163, IMG submission 71478) | Wastewater effluent complex algal communities from Wisconsin, to seasonally profile nutrient transformation and Carbon sequestration -... | ecosystem: Engineered > WWTP > Effluent > Algae...
TGCGGCGGTCGGCGCCGGTGAAGGCGCCGCGCTCGTGGCCGAACAGCTCGGATTCGAACAAGGTTTCTTGCAGCGTGCAGCAGTCCACCGCCACGAAGCGTTCGGCCCGGCGCTGGCTGGTGCGGTGCAGGGCATGCGCGACGAGTTCCTTGCCCACGCCGCTTTCGCCGGTGACCAGTACGGTGACTTCGCTGTCGGCCACGGCGTTGACCATTTCCCACAGGCCCTGCATGGCGGGGCTGTTGCCCAGCAGATCGGGCGTGCGCCGCACCGCGCTGGTGGCCGTGTCCACTGCACGCCCGGCGTTCAGGCGGTTGCCGTCCAGGGCGCGGCGGATGACCAGTTCCAGCTCGTCCAGGTTCACGGGCTTGACCAGGTAGTCCACCGCGCCCATGCGGATGGCCCGCACGGCGTTGTCGATCGAGCCGTAGGCGGTGAGCATCACCGTGGGCCGCTGCTGTGCGATCTCGGCCAGCGGGCCGAAATCCTGCGCATCGGGCAGGTTCATGTCCAGCAGCACCAGATCGGGCGCCTGGGCGTCGAGCAGGCGGCGCGCCTCGGCCCAGGTGCGCGCGCTGCCCATGTCGTAGCCGGCCTTGCCCAGGGCCATCACCAGCATCTGGTTGAGCACGGCGTCGTCTTCGACGACCAATACGCTGGGCTTCATGCCGCGCCTCGGGCCAGCACCGGGGCCGGAGCCCCCGAAGGCGCCGGCGCGGGGGTGGCGTCGGCATCGATCAACTCCACCTCGAAGCGGCTGCCCACGCCGGGTTCGCTGCTCGCCGAGAGGCGGCCCCCGCGCTGCTGCACCAGGGCCTTGCAGATGGCCAGACCCAGGCCGGTGCCGCGGTGGCCATCGGCGCGGCGGCTGTAGAAGGGCAGGAAGATCAGGGGCAGGGCTTCGGGGCTGATGCCCACGCCCGTGTCGCTGACCTGCAGGATGAAGCGGCCTTGCCGGCGCTGGCCAACGATCGTCAATTGGCCTCCTTGCGGCATGGCGCGGATGGCGTTCTGCGCCAGATTGAGCAGCACCTGGCGCAGTTCGCTCTCGTCCATCAGCACGCGGGCGTCGTCGGGTTCCAGCTGCACCTGGCTCGTGATATCGGCCTGGCGGGCTTCCTCGGCCAACAGGGCCAGCGTGTCTTCCACCGCCGGGCGCACCGGCACGGGCTGGGCGGTGTCGGCCGAAGGCTGGCTCAGGCGCAGCAGGCGCTGGGTGATGAGCACGCAGCGGTCGATCTGCTCGTCGACCAGGCGCAGGTAGGCCATCAGTTCATCGCGTTCCATCGAACCATCGCGCAGGCCGCGCAGGCTGGCCTGCAGGGCCAGGCGGATCGAGGCCAGCGGGTTGTGGATCTCGTGCGCCACGCCATTGGCCAAGAGGCCGATGGCCGACAGGCGCTGCTCTTGCGAGAAGCGCAACTGCTCGCCCAGCGGGCGGATGACCTCGATCACCAGACGCTGGCCATCGGGCCCCGTCAGCGAAGCGGCGTCGATCTCGACATCGGTCTGGCTGCCATCGGCCCTGGTGAAGGCCATCACGGTGCGCTCGGCCGGTTCATGGGCACGGCACATCGCCACCGGGCAGCGCACCAGGGTGCTGGGGCAGGGCTCGGCATTGCCGCGGCTGATGCGGTAGCAGGGCTGGCCGATGATGGCCTGCGGGGCGTGGCCCAGCAGCTGGCTGTAGGCCACATTGGCCATCACGATGCGATGCTGCTCGTCGATCACGAGCATCGGGTCGGGCGCTGCATCGATCATGGCCTGCACGAATTCGCTCTGCCCACGCAGCGCCTGCACATGGCTTTGCACCTGGCTGGCCATGCGGTCGAAGCCGTGGGCCAGGTGGCGCAGTTCGTCGCCGCTTTCGGCGGGCACGCCGCTGCGCGCCTGCAGATCGCCGCTGGCCAGGCGGTCGACCTGGGCCGACAAGGCGGCCACCGGCCGCAGCACCTCGCGGCGCAGCACCCAGGCCGCGGCCAGGCCCAACAGGGCCAGCACGCCCAGGCTGGCCGGCAGCAGCCAGGTGCTGGTGCGTTGGCGGGCCAGCAGCTCGCCGGCCATCGGGCTGAAGTCGAGCACCAGCACGCCATTCACCGGCTGCTGGCTGACCGGGCCGTGGCAGGCGCCGCAGCGCACTTCGTTGCGCACCGGGTAGGTCACGCGCAGCGCCTGGCCGGCCTGATCGTGGGTCCACTGCAGGCTGGGGGGCGAGACTTCGGCGCATGAGGCCGCCACGCACTGGCCGGCCAGCACGGCTGGTTCATCGTGCCCCACGCGGCTGGGCGCTGAGGCGAAGCGCACCTGCCCCGCCGGGCTGAGCAGGGCCGCTGCCTTCAGCCCGGGCATGCCGCCCAGGGTGTCGATCAGGCGTTGCAGGCCGGGCAGATCGCGCGCCAGCATGGCATTGCGCAGGCTGGCCTCAAACAAGGTGGCCATGCGCAGGGCCGCGGCTTCGTGCTCGCTGTGCAGCGCACGTTGGCCGACCCAGCCCCACATGACCACCAGGCCGGCGGCCGCGGTCAGCAGGGCCATCGTCCACCACAGGGCGAGCCGGCGCGACAGCGAAGCGATGGGCGCCACCACGGGCAGGTTCATGACGATGGCTCAGCCGGCCCTTGGGCCGCCGGCGCACTGGCCTGGACCACCCGGTTCGCGTGCCTCACACCCAAGGACAGGCAGGCCGGGCAACGGGCGGTGCCGGCGGGGGCGGTCGCCGGGCCTGCGCGGTAATTCTTGCCGCATGAGGAGCATTGGAGCACAGCCAAGGGCCACGAGCGGGCGGCGCTGCCGCTGCCCAGCGCCGCTGCCATCGACAGCGCGCCGGGCATGCACACGTCCACGCACAGCCCGCAGCCCACGCAGCGCGAAAGGTCCATCAGCAATGCCGTTTCTCGCCCTTGCTCGCCGCGTGCCCCGATGGCGCCGGTGGGGCACAGCCGGGCGCAGGCGCAGCAGCCGTCGCAGCGCTGCGGGTCGAGGCGCACGCCCCACAGGGCGGGGCCGATGCCGATCTGGCGCAGCCGATCCAGGGCCGGCAGGCGCCCCACGGGGGCCGGCGCGGCGGCCGCGGCGGCCGGTGCGCCGCTGCGCAAGCCCAGCCAGGCGCGCCGGCTCGGCTGGGGTGGTGACGTTGCCGTGGCTGCCGTGGGCAGGGCGGCTGGGCCGGTTTCGCCGGCCGCCTGGAAGCGCAGCGTCATGCCCGGCGCGCCGCGCGCCACGAGTGCCGCATTCAGCGTCTGCAGGCGCTGGGTCAGGGTCTGCCGTGGCCGGCTCGGGCAGGCTTCGCACCCGGCGGTGGCCAGGCTCATCTGCCGCACGCCGGCACCGTGCCACTGCAGCAACTGGGCTTCGTCCACCGCATGCACACAGGGCAGGCGGTTGATCGTGGTGCTTGCCTCGCGTGGGGCGGGCGTCCGCTCGCAGGCCAGCCAGACGGCGGCGCGGCCTTGGGCATCGGCCTGCACCTGCAGGGTGTGGCGGGGCAGGTGCAGCGCCTGAGTGGGGCAGGCCGGCAGGCACAGGCCGCAGCCATTGCAACGATCCGGGTCGAAGGCCAGGCCCTGCGCCGAAACCTTCCAGGCCGCCGGCGGGCAGGCATCGGCACAGGCCTGGCAACGGGCCAGCGAGGCCAGCTGGTGCACGCATTGCTCGGCATGGATGGTCAGCATCGTGGCTTGCGCTTGGCGAGCGCTGAGCAGGAAGGACGGACAAGCACAGCGGAAGAAAAGGGCGGGGTGCCGCCATGTGACGGCACCCCGCTAACACGAGCAAAGCCTGGCCGCCCGCTCGTTGACTCCATTCATCGTGACGCGCAGGCGGCCTGGCCGCCCAGCGTCTGCCGCAGGTTGCTGCAAGTCTTCAGCGTCAGCACGGCCAGTGCCGCATAAACCGGTGTGGCGGCGCGCTGTGCCACGCGCTGGGCAAATTCCGGCAGCCAGCGCATCAGGTGCTGGTCCATGAAGGCGCGGGCTGCGTCGCGGTGCCCGCCGTCCAGCAAATGGGCCACGAAGCTCAGCTCGTGCGAGAGGTGATCGTCGGGCATGGCACGGCGGTTGGCCACCACCCTGTCGTGTTGGCGATAGGCTTCGCGCACCGCGAACGTGGGGCCCTGCATCATCAGGTGGTCCTCGTCGCGCCAGACCGATTCGAAGGGCGAGGCGCGCAGCGAATGGGTGAGGTAGATGTCGGCAAAGTCCACGGCCAGATGGTCGGCCGCTTTCGTGGGCGCGGCGGCGTGGTCGGCGCGCAGCTGTTCCAGCGCCTGGTCCATGGCCAGCGATTCGGGCTCCTGGCTGTGCACACCCGCCAGACCCACCGGGAAACCGGCGGCGTGCAGGGCCAGCCAGATCGTGGGCGCGCGCTCTGCGGCATGCAGCCAGGCCAGGGTACGCAGATCCTCGGCGATCTGCCCCAGCAGGATCAGGGTCTGGGTGTCGTCGGCTTGGGTGGCCGGGGAGATGGTGGCCTTGGCGTCCGACATGTCATTCCACCTTGCCGTGGGGATGCGCCACGAAGACGATCGAAGGGCCGGTGAGCTTCGGATCGGCCATGTGCTTGACCTGGCCCACCACGGTGTTGTTCGGCCCCACCGCCTTGGTGGCATAGGTGCCGGCGCGCAGCTCGTCGATGGGTGCGAAATCCAGCACTCGCATCATGCAGGCCATCACGCAGTAGGGCTTGCGGCCGGCATCGATCTCGTCGACGCAGCCATTGCACTTCTTGACCAGGTTGTCTGCGGGGTCGTACTGCGGCGCGCCATAAGGGCACGCGGCCTCGCAGCGGCGGCAACCGATGCACAGCGTGGAGTCGATGTCGACGATGCCGTTGTCGGCGCGCTTCCAGATCGCGCCGGTGGGGCAGGTGGGCAGGCAGGCCGGTTCGGCGCAGTGGTTGCACGACATGTTGACCTTGTAGGCAAACACATCGGGGAAACTGCCACCTTCCACATACATCACGCGGCGAAAGCGCGGCCCCGGCGCCAGGCCGTTCTTGTCCTTGCAGGCGATCTCGCAGGCGCGGCAGCCAATGCAATCCACGTTGTTGTGCACGAAGCCCAGCTGCTTGGCCGGCTTGACCGGCTCATAGGTCGTGGCGTCGCGGCGGGCCTGGGCCTCTGGCACGGCGGCCTTGGCATCGGCGCTGAGCTTGCGGATGACGAGTTTTTCAGCCATGGCGTTCCTCCCTTGCCAGCTCAGTAGTCACGGCGGAACACGCTGGACCGCGCGGTGGCAAGCTGGTCCCAGCCGGGGCGGTGCACGAGATCGGTCTTGCGGATGTTCACCAGCACCGTGTTGTAGGCAAACGCGCCGGCGGGGCTGGGTTCGTCCAGCGTCAGGAAATCAGGGTTGCCCGAGCGATCCACGCCATTCGCATCCAGGTCCATCCAGGCGCCTTCGTAGAGCACGGCCGTGCTGGGCATCAGGCGCTCAGTCACATAGGCCAGCACCACACAGCGGCCGCGCTCGTTCCACACCTCCACCGTATCGCCGGTGACGATGCCCAGGCGCTTGGCGTCGCTGGCGTTGAGCGTGACTTCCTGGTTGCAGGTTTCGCGCAGCCAGGGGATGTTGTGATAGATCGAATGCGTGCGCTCACGCGGGTGTGGCGTGACCAGGTGGAAGGGGAATTCCTTGGCCTTGGGGTGGTTCAGCGATTCGAAGGGCTCGATCCACTTGGGGATGGCCGGGATCGGGTAGCCGTACTGGGTCTTGGTCCAGTCGGTGATGCCCGCCAGGTAGGGCGAGAAGATTTCGATCTTGCCCGAGCCGGTTTCGAATTTCTCGCCCTTTTCGATCTGGGCGCGGAAGGCCACCACGGGCTCCTTGAAGGTGAACTTGTAGACGCCGCGCTTCTTGAATTCGGCCCAGCTCATGCTCACGCCCTGGTGGCGCTTGACCTTGTCCCACCAGGCCACCAGATAGGCCTCGTCCACCGCGTCGGACTTGTGGAAGTACTCGCGCGAGGCGCGCGGGTTGTAGCGCTTGCCGAAGCCCTTGAGCTTGGGGTCGAGCTTTTCCAGCCGGTAGGCCAGTTCGGTGAAGACCTGGAAATCGGTGCGGCTCTCGCCCAGTGGTTCGATCACCTTGGGCCGGTGGATGTAGTAATGGCCCTTGTACCAAGGCAGGGCCACGTCATGGCGCTCGAAGTGCGTGGCAATCGGCAGCAGCACATCGGCCCACAGGCCCGATGGCGTGATGGTGGCGTCCATGCACACCACCAGTTCCAGCTTCTTGACGGCCTCGATTTCCTTGTTGATGTTGGTGAGCTGGTTGAACCAGTCCGAGCCCTGCCAGAAGATGGCCTTGATATTGGGGATCTTGCCGTCCAGCGCATCGTCGCGCGGCCACAGGCCGACTTCCTCGCGCTTGAGGTTGGGGTAGTTGAGGACGCAGTGCGCCCAGCGGTCGGACTTGATCGAGCCGAACCAGATGTTGGCGTTTTCGTCGTAGGGGTAGGCCGTCGATTCGGAGTGCCAGGCCTTGCCCACGCCCTCCGCGCAACCGCCCAGCTTGCCGATATTGCCCGTCATGGCCTGCAGCGCGGCGGCCATGCGGTTGTATTGCTCGCCGTAAGAAGCACGGCCCGGCGCCCAAGAGGCCTTCAGCGCCGCGGGCTTGGTGCCGGCGTACAGGCGGGCCAGCTTGCGGATGTCTTCGGCCTTCACGCCGCAGATGGCGGCCGCCCACTCCGCGGTCTTGGGCACGCCGTCGCTGGTGCCCATGATGTAGTCCTTGAAGCTTTCCTTGTCGGCGTGTTCCTTGGGCATGGTGCCGCGGTCCATGCCGAGGGTGAACTTGTCGATGAAGGCCTGGTCGTGCAGGTTCTCGCTGAACAGCGTGTGGGCCATGCCGGCCATCATGGCCGCGTCGGTGCCCGGCTTGATGGGGATCCACCAGGCGTCGTAGACGGCGGCTGAATCGGTGTACTGCGGGTCCACCAGTACGAACTTGCAGCCGCGCTGCTTGGCCAGGCGCATGTAGTAGAAAGTGTTGCCGCCGTGGAAGGTGTAGGCCGGGTTCCACCCCCACATGATGATCAGCTTGCTGTGCGCGTAGGCGTCGTCCTCGTTGCCGTCTTCGATGGTGCCGAAGGTGATGCGGCTGCTGAAGGTGGTGCCCTGGTAGCTGGGCACGCTCCAGCTGTTGGTGCGGCAGCCGAACATGCCCAGGAAGCGGCCCAGCAGGCCCTCGATCTGGTCGCTCTTGTGCAGCACGCCGTAGCTCGCGCCGGCATAGCTCTGGTCGAGGATGGCGGTGGGGCCGTAGTCGGCCTTCAGGCGGACCATCTTGCGCGCCACGAAGTCCAGCGCTTCGTCCCAGGAGACGCGCTTGAACTTGCCTTCGCCGCGCTCGCCGGCGCGCAGCATCGGGTAAAGCAGCCGCTCGGGCGAATACAGGCGCGAGCGGTACGAGCGGCCGCGCAGGCAGGCGCGCAGTTGGGGTTCGTCGACCGTGTCCTTGCCGAAGAAACCGTCCTTCTGGTAGCGCCCGTCGTCGGTGGACAGGCGCACGATCACATCGCCCTTCTTGTGCGCCACGAGCATGTGCCGCGAGCCGCAGTTGTGCGCGCACGAGGTGACGACCGTGGTCAACTCGTCGTCGGTGGGGTAGGGCGCGTAGGCGAAGGCCTTGGCCTCCGGCGCGGCGGCGGCGCCCACGCCGACCAGGCCCGTGGCGCCGACGAGCTTCAGGAAATCGCGCCGATCGGTGGCCAATTCGGGCAGGGCGAGGTTGCGGGTGATGGGGTCGGCGGCATTCATGGCGTGCCCTTGCTGGCGGTGGGGGCCGCGCTGGTGGTCGTGTTCGGGAGGCGGAAGCGAGGTTCGGATTTCGTCGGCCGCTGCTGGGCCCATTCGGGCACCGCGGGGTCCATGCCTTCCCACGCGTTGCGCGGATAGGGGTAGTTCACGCGGTACCAGGCGCGGCCGCCGTGGCAGCCGTAGCACACGTCGGCATTGCCGGTGGCCGCCGCCTCGATGGCCTCGGCCTTCAGGTAGTTGACCTGGTGCCGCGTGGTGCGGATCGCCGCGTGGCACAGCAGGCAGTTGTTCTGGAACATCTCCTTGCTCTTGGGCCAGGGCTCGGGCAGGCCCATCACGCTGTAGTTCATCTGGCCATGGCACTTCAGGCAGGTGGTTTCGGGGTTCACGAGCTTGCGCAGGGCGAAGCCGCCGTTGCGCTGCGAGGTGGCCGAGCTCAGCGGGTGTTCGTCGCGCTGGTCATGCCCTTCGTGGCAGGTGTTGCAGCGCAGGTCCATCAGGCTGCGCGCCAGGGGCGTGCTCAGGTGGCGCCGGTGGAAGGTCTCCTGCGCGCCTTGGTAGGTGTTCGTCTGCTGGTACCAGGCCAGAGTCGTGGCCGCCTTCACGCCGGCGGGCGACTGTTCGCGCATCGAAGGCTTGAGCACCTCTTCGTGGCACGCCAGGCACTGGGCGTCGCTGGCCTGCGCGATGGCGGGCTGGAAGTGGATCGGATCGAAGCGCGCGCGTTGGTAGTCCACGGCGGGCGCGGCGACCGCTGGGTGGGCCATTGCGATGGCGGCCAGGACCCAGGCTAACAACGCCCAGGCAGCAGCCCTGGCGGGCCGCGGCGCACTCTGATGCATGGGAACTCCTTCGAACCCGGAACGACGGGCCCCTGCCGGGAGCGGGTTCACCTCTTGAGCGCTTCAGCGGTGAGCCCGCCCCCGAAGGGGCAGGACAAGCAAAGGGCCTACTTCTTGCCTTCCATGCCGGACATGCCCTTCTGGCCTTCCATTCCCGACATACCCTTCTGGCCCTGCATGCCGGACATGCCAGCCATGCCCTTCTGGCCTTCCATGCCGGACATACCGGCCATGCCCTTCTGGCCCTGCATGCCGGACATGCCGGCCATACCCTTCTGGCCTTCCATCCCCGACATGCCGGCCATGCCTTGCTGGCCATGGCGCTTCTTGGCCTTGGCCTTGGTCTTGCCTTCCATGCCGGACATGCCGGCCATCCCCTTCTGGCCTTCCATACCGGACATCCCAGCCATGCCCTTTTGGCCCTGCATGCCGGACATGCCGGCCATGCCCTTCTGACCTTCCATGCCGGACATGCCGGCCATGCCCTTCTGGCCCTGCATGCCAGACATGCCCGCCATGCCTTTCTGACCTTCCATGCCGGACATGCCGGCCATGCCCTTCTGGCCCTGCATGCCGGACATGCCCGCCATGCCCTTCTGGCCTTCCATGCCCGACATGCCCTTCTGGTCGGCGGGTGCTTGGGCGTAGGCACTGGTCACGAGGGCGGCCATCACCGTCAAGGCGGCTGCAACTTTGCTGATCTGCTTCATCTCTTTTCTCCGTGTGTTTCAAGTAAAACGGGTCGATAGACCCCTGTGCCCGCGCTGGCGGCGTGCCAGTGCAAGGCCGTCATCGCGACCGGCGGTGCCGGGCCGCGTTGAATTCCAGTCGCCGTGGCATTCACGGACGGGCTGGGTCATGCAGGGCACGCAGGTCATAGCGACCGGGCATGCCGGGTTGGAACATGGGCGAGTACCAGCGCCCCTGCTCGGCGACGCGCTCGATCTGACCTGGCCACGGGCGGCTGATGCCAGCCAGGCGCCGCTGGCGCAGCGCGGCGTCAGCCGTCAGCGCAGCCTCGGTGGGTGCGGCTTCGGGGCGCCGATCGGGCGTCAGGCCGGCCACCCAGGGCGCGGCCCCTGTTGCCTGTGCCTGCGCATCGGGGGCGAGCACGGTGGCGGCCAGGGTCGCGGCCACTGCCAAAGCCAGCGGCGTGGGCCAAGGGAGCTTGAGCTTGTCCATGCCCAGGAATCTGCAAACGGCATGCCGCCGGGGCGCCGCCGCGAATTCCCTGCGAAATCAAGGCTTTAGCGAAACGGAGCCCAACCTGGTTCCGTCAGCTTGACAGGCTGACCTGCCAAAGTGGCAGGTGGTTCGGCGCTGGCTTCGATGGCTAAACTGTGGCCCACCCTTGACGCAGGCCGCAGGCGCTTCGCCCGATGCGCCCGCGCACCTGCATCGGTGTAAGACCGGCCCGCCCGCCACCGACTGCCGCCCATGGCCAGACACATCCTCGTCGCCGAAGACCAGGCCGACATCCGCGAACTCATCGTGCTCAACCTGCAGCAGGCGGGTTATGCCGTTACGGCCGTGCCCGACGGCGGCGCTGCACTCGAGGCCGAGGCCCGGCAATCGCACGACGTGCTGATCCTGGACCTGATGATGCCCGCGCTGGATGGGCTGGAAGTCTGCAAGGCCTTGCGCGCCCGCGGCCGCGCCACGCCCATCCTGATGCTCACGGCCAAGAGCACCGAGCTCGACCGCGTCTTGGGCTTGGAGCTGGGTGCCGACGATTACCTGACCAAGCCGTTCTCGATGGCCGAGTTGCTGGCCCGCGTGAAGGCCCTGCTGCGCCGCGCCGAACTGCTGCGCGCCGCGCAGGCCGCACCCGTCGCGGCGCACAGCGTGGTGCGCAATGGCGAGCTGGAAATCCAGCCCGCGCGCCGCGAGGTGCGCGTGGGCGGCCGCGCGCTGGAGTTCACCGCGCTGGAATTCGACCTGCTGCTGCACTTTGCCAGCCACCCGGGCCAGGTGTTCTCGCGCGCCCAGCTGCTGGACGCGGTGTGGGGCTACTCGCACGAAGGCTACGAGCACACGGTGACGACCCACATCAACCGGCTGCGCGCCAAGGTCGAGGCCGATCCGATGACGCCGCGCTACATCCTCACCGTGCGCGGCGCGGGCTACAAGATGCGGGACGTGCCCGCATGACGGTGCGCCTGCGCCTGGCGCTGACCATCGTGCTGGCCGGCCTGGCCACGGCCATCGGCGTGATCGTCACGCTGGCCATCGCCTTCCAGCGCTTCGATCACGAAAGTGCCTACCAGCGCGCCGATGGCTTCATCGGCCGCGTGCTGGCCATGCACCCCGATCTGCTGGACCGCCACCAGCGCGATCCGGCGCAGCTGGAAGACTTCTTGCGCAGCCTGTTGCTGTACGACCCGGACAGCCAGCTCTACCTGCTGGCACCCGGTGGCCGCGTGCTGGCGCGCAGCGGCAAGGCCCAGCTGGCGCCCGACTACCGCGTGGCGATGGAGCCGGTGCGTCAGGCCGCCGATGCTTCGGCCCGCGGCGACAGCCGGCGCGCCGCCTACGTGATGGGCGACGACCCCGAGTACATGAAGCACAACACCATCATCGCGGCGCGCGAGTTGCGCCGCCCGAATGCCGGGCCGGACGGCGAGGTGGCGGCCTATCTCTACCTGGTCTGCCGCAAACCCGGCCTGCCGGGGCCCCGGCTGGCCCTCTTCGGCAGCAGCCTGGCCGGGCCCGCGCTGGCCTCGGTGCTGGCGGTGTGCCTGCTGATGGCGGGCCTGGCGGCCTGGATCATCGTGGCCGTGACGCGCCCGCTGCGTGTGCTCAGCGACGAGGTGGCGGGTGCGGCGCGCACCGGCTTCAGCGCCGGGATGCTGCCGGCGATGGCCGCCGGCCCCCAGGCCGACGACGAGTTCGGCCGCCTGCGGGCCGGCTTTCATGCGCTGCTGGCCACCCTGGGCCGGCAGTGGGACGAGTTGCGCCGGCTGGACGCCTTTCGCCGCGAAAGCGTCAGCAACCTCTCACACGATCTGCGCAGCCCGCTGACCGCCACCGTGGCCTGCCTCGAAACGCTGGATCAACGCTGGCAGGCCGAGCCGGCGCGCGCCGAAGACCGCCAGCTCGTCGCGATGGCGCTGCGCAACACGCGCAATGCGGCGGGCCTGGTGCGCTCGCTGGGTGACCTGGCCCTGCTGGACGAACCGAGCTTTCGCCTGCGTCCCATCCGGCTGGACCTGGCCGAGGTGCTGGACGACATCGGCCTGCGTTTTGCCGGCCGCGCGAAGCAGCAGCAGGTGCAGTTACGTTGCGATCTGCAGCCCGCGGTGGCCGAGGTGGATGTCGAGCTTTTCGAGCGGGCGGTGGCCAACCTGCTGGACAACGCGCTGAAGTTCAGCCCGCCCGGCAGCACGGTCACGCTGGGCCTGCAAGCCGGCGCCGGCCAGGCCGACATCAGCGTGGCCGACCAGGGCCCGGGCATCGCGCCGGCCGACCAGCCCCATCTCTTCGACCGGCTGTACCGCAGCCGCGACAACGTCGCACCGGCGAGCAGCGAGGAAGGCAAGGGCCTGGGCCTGGCCATCGTCAAGCGCATTGCCGAACTGCATGGCGGCACGGTGGCCCTGCACAGCGCGCCCGGCGAAGGCACGCGCGTGGTGCTGAGCCTGCCGCTCAGCCAGGCTGCGGCGGCGGCTTGAGCGCGGCCGCCTCAGTGGCGGCCTCGGCGGCGGCCTTGGCGCGGATCTTGGCGTTGATGTAGGCGCCGTGCGGCACATGCAGCAGGTCGGCCACGCGCCACAGCACGTGGTTTTCCTGCGCTGCCAGTTGGCCATCGGCATAGGCCACCTGCCACATGGCTTCCACGACCTGCACCTTCTGCGCGAAGTCCAGCTGTTCGTTCAGGGCCGAGGTGAAGCCGAAGAAGTCCACCGCGTCGCGCGCCTGCTGCTCGGCCAGTTCGAGCAGGCGCGCGGATTCGTCCGGGGCCAGCGCAAACTGGCGGTTCAGCGCGGCCAGCACGGCCCGGCGCTCGTCTGCGCTCATCACGGCATCGGCGCGCATCACCTCGACCAGCAGCACGGCCGTGGCCAGCTGCAGCCGGCGCTCGGGCAAGGGTGCCGCAGCGGCACCGACCGGCGCCAGCAGGCTTTCGAACAAGTCCTTCAGGCTGCTCAGCATGTGGCTCTCAAGCCGCGCGGCGCGGCAAGGTGGCGGCCTGCTCGCCCAGATCCCAGAACAGGCCGGCCATCAGGGGCAGGGCTTCGCGCACCACGCTCAGCAGCAGGTGTTCGTCCGGCGCGTGCTGGCTGCAGGCGGCATAGCTGTGCGGCACCCAGACCGTGGGCAGGCCCAGGATCTCGGCAAACACGTCGTTCGGCAGCGAGCCACCCAGGTTGGGCAGCAGCACCGGCGCCTGCCCGGTGCTGCGGGCGATCGAGGCCAGCGCAAAGCGCACCCAGGCGTTGTCCGGGTCGAGCCTCGTCGCGGCCATCACGGTGGGTTCGCTGACTTGCACATCGCCGAAACCGTGCTCGGCCAGGTGGGCCGCGACCTGTTCGCGCAGCCGCGACACATCGGTGCCGACGACGAAGCGCAGGTGCATGGCCGACGACGTGCATGCGCTGTTACAGACCATCATCGCCCGGCTCATGAAGATGCTCACGCGCCGGGGTGTGCTGGTCGAGGACATGGGGCAGACCTACCTGGCCGAGCCGGATGCCGACGG
>Ga0075163_10008752_pt1 | contig 13303 bp, 11 predicted proteins | sample JI1023141ADNA_FD_71478 | JGI IMG/M metagenome (GOLD analysis project Ga0075163, IMG submission 71478) | Wastewater effluent complex algal communities from Wisconsin, to seasonally profile nutrient transformation and Carbon sequestration -... | ecosystem: Engineered > WWTP > Effluent > Algae...
GATAACAACAGCGCTGTTAATCCTGCTGCAACTGAAATCTGTAACGCTATCGATGATGACTGTAACGGTCTGACTGATGACGGTCTGGTATTCCTCAACTACTATGTGGATGCGGATAACGACGGATTCGGTGCTGGTGCTGCTACTTCATCTTGTGCTCCGATTGCTGGTTCTGTTCTGGCTGATGGTGACTGCGATGACAACAACGCTGCTATCAACCCGGCTGCTGCTGAAATCTGCAACAACATTGACGACAACTGTAACGGATTAACTGATGACGGCTTAGTATTCCTTGACTACTTCACAGATGCAGATAACGATGGATTCGGTGCCGGTGCTGCTACTTCATCTTGCACTCCGATTCCAGGCGCAGTACTCTCTGAAGGAGATTGTGACGACAACAACAATGCTGTTCATCCGGGAGCTACCGAACTTTGCAATGGAATTGATGATGATTGCGATGGTTTAACTGACGACAACGTATTCGTACCGTTAGGTAGTATCAGCGGACCTGCACAACAATGTGTTCCTGCAACTTTCAGTTTTGCTACATTCAGCATCGCTGCCCCTGCTGGTGCTAACTTCTACAACTGGACTGTACCAAGCGGAATGTCGATCTACTCCGGACAAGGAACCAACTCAGTACTTGTTACCTGGACAGGACAATCGGTACACAATGGAATCAGCGGTCCAATGACTGTAACTGTTGGAACTGTTTGTGGTGGTATCGCAGTTGCCAGTGTTGATATCGACATCAACTATACCTTCCCTGTATTACCTCCATCAATTTCCGGACCTTCAAAAGTTTGTCCAGGAGATGTTGTAACCTACTCAGTATCCAATGTTGCACGTGCTAAAACTTATAACTGGACAGTGCCAGCAGGATTAAGCATCATCAGCGGACAAGGAACCAATGTAATCATTGCAAGTGTAAGTGGTGGATACAGCGGAGGAAGTATAAGCGTGTTTGCCTCTAACTTCTGCGGTAATGGACCTGCACGAAGCAAAACAATCACCTTCAACACTCCTCTCACTCCAGCTGCAATTGTTGGACAATCGAGCGGACTCTGTGGAGCTACTAGTATCAGCTTTACTACAGCGGGCGCAGCAAATGCATCCGGTTACAACTGGACAGTACCTGCAGGAGTATCGATTGTATCAGGACAAGGAAGCAATACAATTCTGGTTGATGTGGTTAGCGGATTTATTTCCGGAAGTATCACAGTAACCGGAGTAAATGGTTGCGGAACCGGAAGTACACGTTCACTGAGCATCATTGGTGCACCTGGACAAGCAACTCCAATCACTGGACCAACTGCAATCTGTCCTGGAGCAACCAACATCATCTATGAAATCTCCACAATTGCCGGAGCTACTAACTACACCTGGACTGTTCCCGGATCTGCAACAATCATTGCCGGTCAAGGAACCAAACAGATTACTGTAAATTACAATGCGCTTCAAACAAGCAACCAGGTAATCACAGTACGCGCAAGCAACGGTTGTGGTCAAGGTGCAATCAGATCATTGAGTGGAATTTCCATCAACTCTGTAAACTGCGGTGGCCCACGTCAATCTTTAGCAATGCTGAAAGATGTGATCGCTTATCCTAACCCTGCAACTGATGTAGTGAACATTCAATTCTACACTGAGGAGTCCAACAAGTATGTTGTTCGCATCCTTGATCTTTCAGGCCGCACAATCTATATGGAAGAAGGATTCTCTAACGCTGGAGAAAATACTCAACAATTGAATGTATCTGATCTGGCATCCGGAATCTACTATGTTGAATTAACTTCTGCCGGTCAAACAGAAAAAATTAAAATGATGGTAGAATAATTTGAATTAAACGATAGAACCCAAGAGGTCGTTCCCTGACGGGAACGACCTCTTTTTTATTTAGAATCATACCTCCGACAAATCCTTTCAATTTGAAGGAATCCACAACGAATCAAACAACCGCTATCACAAACATGAACAAAAAAAAGGCCGTCGTTTCGGACAGCCTTATGTTTTTCCTGATTTACATAAATTAAATTCGTGTAGCCATTAACAGGTTCAGATCGCGGTAAGGCAACTTACAGTAATCTGCTACAAAGCGATTTGTCACACCGCCTTTATACAAATAGGCTGCACTACGCACATGACTATCTTTCCACAGCAATGCATCAATACCACCTTCTTCACCCATATTCAAGAGTATCGGTGTAAAAATATTACTCAAGGCATAAGAGGCTGTACGCGCAACACGACTTGCAATATTAGGTACACAATAATGAACTACGCCATATTTTCTGAATACAGGATCTGAATGATTCGTTACTTCTGATGTTTCAAAACACCCACCCTGATCAATACTCACATCGATCACCACTGAGCCAAACCGCATTTCCGACACCATCTCTTCCGTCACAATAATCGGAGAACGTCCTTCTTTAGAAAGAATCGCACCAATAGCCACATCACAAGTTTTCAATGCCTTCAACAATGCAGCCGGACTAATCACTGAAGTATGTACCCGGCTTCCCAGGTTTCTTTGGATTCGGCGAAGTTTATATACTGAAGTATCAAAAATTTTCACATTCGCTCCCAGACCCATTGCAGCACGGGCAGCATACTCACTAACGGTACCTGCACCAATAATTACTACTTCAGTTGGAGGAATTCCCGGAACACCACCTAACAATTCGCCCTTACCACCGGAAGTATTGCTCAGCAACTCGGAAGCGATCAGGATCACCGTGCTTCCTACAATTTCACTCATCGCCTGAATAACCGGATAGATATTGGTTTCATCACGTAGATATTCATAGGCCAATGCTGTAACGCGCTTCGTGCTTAATTGCTGAATAAAACCTTCCTGCTGCATTCCAATCTGTAGGATCGACATCAGCGCTTGCTTTTCCTTCATGTACTCCAATTCCTTTAACGAAGGAGGAGCCACCTTTAAAATCAAATCAGCTTTAAAAACTGAATCAGGCGAATAGGCGATCTGCGCTCCGGCCTCACTATAATCGGAATCAGTAAAATTGGCATTGATTCCAGCGCCGGTTTCCACCAACACCTGATGTCCATGCGCAACCAACAAACCAACTGCATCAGGAACCAGGGGTATCCGGTTTTCCTGGAATGAAGTTTCCCGGGGGATACCTATGAATAAATTCTGACGAAGCTTACCTACCTCGAGTACACTTTCCTGTGGTAACAGAATGCCTTGCTGAGCCAGCGCCGACATTCCGGAAATTCCTTTAGCCATTTTCCAAACTTATATGCCTGTGATTATCCATTGTCAGAATACGCACATCCGTTTTCGGCATGTCCAGTAGTCCGGCAATTTTCTCAGGCCATTCAATAAAGCAAAAATAACCCGAGAATAGATAATCTTCATAGCCTAAATCGTAGGCTTCTTCCTCACTTTTCAACCGATAAAAATCAAAATGGTAAACGGGTGTTTTCCCGGCCGATTCATACTCATTCACAATGGAGAAAGTCGGACTCTGCACCTCCTCCACCACTCCCAATTGTCGACAAATAGCCTTGATCAGGGTCGTCTTTCCGGCACCGAGGTCGCCATGAAAACAAAGCACCTTATTGGCTCCGCATTGTTCAAGAATTTCCCGTGCGATCTGGTCAAGATCCGACGGATCGGTGCTCAACCAGGACTTCATACCTTACTTTGCAGTGTGATCACAGGAATGATCATTTCTTCAGGCGATATCCCACCATGCTGGAAGGTATTCCTGTAAAAATTGACATAATAATTGAAATTATTCGGATAGGCGAAGAACTTATCACCTTTGGTAAACACATATGTAGTACTCACGTTCACCCTTGGAAGAAAAGCATCTGCAGGATTCCTGATCTCCAGCACATCTTTCTTCTCATAATTCAGGTTCTTGCCTTGCTTATAACGAAGGTTGGTATTCGTATTCCTGTCGCCTACGATCTTTGATGGATCCTTTACACGAATTGTTCCATGGTCGGTGGTGATGATGACTTTACATGGGCGTTCAGCAATCCGACGCAATGTCTCAAGCAATGGAGAATGTTCAAACCATGAACGGGTAATTGAACGATACGCTTTTTCATCTTCAGCCAATTCCTTGATCACCTGCATATCAGTGCGAGCATGCGAAAGCATATCCACGAAATTATAAACGATCACATTGAATTTATTTTGAAAAAGATTGGAGACCTGTTCTGCCAAAGCTTTACCCGCATCGAGATTAGTCACCTTGGTATAGGAAGTTTTATAATTCTTCCGTAAACGTTGCAGCTGATCATTGAGGAAAAACTCTTCATAGTTATTTTTCCCTTCGTCTTCTTCATCGCCAACCCATTTATCCGGGAATCGCTTTTGAATTTCAGAAGGCATCATGCCCGAGAAGATGGCATTTCTTGCATATTGAGTTGCTGTAGGGAGAATACTGCAATAGGTATCTTCCTCCACAATTTTGAAGAGTTCAGAAACGGCAGGTTGTATAACTTTCCATTGATCGAAGCGAAGATTATCAATCAAAATAAAGAAAACAGGATCATCCGATGAATCGGCCAATGGAATCGCTTTGCGACGAATTAAATAGGACGATGTAAGCGGCGCTTTCTCCGGATCCTTTAACCATCCGAGATAATTATTCTCTACAAACTTGCTGAACAAATGATTTGCCTCTGATTTCTGCATCGACAAAATATCATACATCCCCGGATCTTTGGATTGCTCCAACTCAATCTCCCAATACACCAGTTTTTTATAAACATCTACCCACTCATTCCAGCTAAGTTTATCACTTAGTGTCATTCCTATCTGCCGAAATTGTTGTTGGTACCCTTGCGTTGTTTTCTCGCTGATGAGTCGTTTATCTTCGAGATTTTTTTTCAGCGACAACAAAATCTGATTTGGGTTTACAGGTTTGATGAGATAATCGGCAATCTTTCCACCGATCGCTTCTTCCATGATAGCTTCTTCTTCGTTTTTGGTGATCATTACTACCGGAACGGAGCTGCGTACATTTTTTATCTGCACCAATGTTTCAAGACCATTTAGTCCGGGCATGTTTTCATCCAGAAAAATAATATCAAACTCTCTGCTCTTGACAAAATCTACCGCATCACGGCCATTCGTAGCTGTGGTTACCTGATACCCTTTGTTCTCGAGAAACATGATATGTGGCTTCAATAAATCGATTTCATCATCGGCCCATAAAATCTGCACTTTTTCCATAATTCGTCTTTTTGGTTACTTTTTTCGCTGCCTGCAAACTTCCGCAAAAGTAGGGCATGCCGCAAATAACGAGCTAATCGGTGATTTATTTCTGAAGAAGCTCTTAAATCTTACTTCTTCTGCAGATTGTCTTCAGCGAATTTCACTCAAGTATATCTGTTTCATGGAGATAAAGGTGTAAATTCGCAGTCCGAAAGTCTAGGCCTTGAACACCAACAAGAAAAAAATATTCAACGACCCTGTATATGGGTTCATCACGATTCCTCATCCGTTGATTTTTGACCTGATCGAGCATCCCTGGTTCCAGCGTTTGCGCCGAATTCGTCAGTTGGGATTGAGTCATATGGTGTATCCGGGCGCTTTGCACACTCGTTTCCATCATGCACTCGGGGCCTTGCACCTGACAACTCAGGCGGTTGAGACACTTCGCTCGAAGGGACATGAGATCACCGACGAAGAAGCATTGGCTGTTGAGATAGCAATTTTGCTACATGATATCGGACATAGCCCATTCTCCCATGCACTGGAACATAGTATAGTCACCGGTATCAGTCATGAAGCGGTTTCCCTCTTGTTCATGGAACGACTGAACGAAGAATTTAACGGTGCACTTTCAATGGCTATTCAGATTTTCAAAGGCACCTATTCGAAACATTTCCTCCACCAGCTGATATCCAGTCAACTCGACATGGACAGGCTTGATTATCTCAACCGCGACTCTTTTTACACCGGAGTTTTAGAGGGAAAAATCGGCGCACAGCGAATCATCAAAATGCTCGACATCAACGACGGCAAACTGGTGGTCGAGGAGAAAGGAGTGTATTCGATTGAGAAGTTTATTGTTGCCCGCCGACTGATGTACTGGCAGGTTTATCTCCATAAAACAGTGCTTTCTGCAGAACAATTGCTGGTGAATATTCTACTGCGGGCCAAGGAACTGGTGAATGCAGGAGAAACGCTTTTTGCAACGCCCACCTTCTCCTATTTCCTTCAGAACAATTGCAGTGAATCTGATCTTCGCCAACAGCCGGACCTACTGAATCGCTATGCGCAATTGGACGACTACGATATTTTCTGCTCCATTAAAGCCTGGACCGAACATCCTGACCCTGTCCTGAGCCGACTCTGCAATGGAATGGTTAACAGGAGATTATACAAAATACGGTTACGTAAAGACGCATATCTTCCCGAAGAAGTCACCCCCTATCTCGCCAAAGCCGTCACCGAGTTTAAAATCAGCGACAATGATGCGAAATACTTTGCTTTTCGTGGCTCAATTTCCAATTCTGCCTATGATCCAAGTGGGGAACCTATCTGTATTTTGTACCGTGATGGCAGCTCCACAGAACTCAGTGCAGCCAGTGATCAGATGGAAGTTGCCGTGCTTTCTTCGCCCATTCAAAAGCATTTTATATGCGTCCTGCCCGAACTAATTGATAATAAGTAATTTAATTCGGAATTTTTTCGGGTTTAACATCATCTTAATTGCTAAATTTGCGGGCTGTCATGGAATTTACTGCTCAACAAATAGCGGAACTACTGCAAGGGACTGTAGAAGGCGATGCAAATGTCAAGGTTTCGCGTCTTGCAAAAATCGAGGAAGGCGAACCCGGCTCCCTTACGTTTTTAGCAAACCCGGCCTATACCCCTTACATCTACACCACTCAGGCAAGCATCGTAATTACGAATGCTGATTTCCAACCGGAACAACCGGTGAGCGCCACCATGATACGTGTTGAGAATGCCTATGCCAGCTTTGCCAAATTACTGGAAGTTTACAACACCATTCGTCGAAACAAATCAGGCATTGAAGAAATGTCATTTATTGATCCAAGCGCCACTGTTGGCGAAGGATTATATGCCGGTGCATTTGCCTATATCGGGAAAGATGTAAAAATCGGCAACCGGGTGAAACTCTATCCCAATTCATACATTGGCGATAACTGCGTCATTGGGGACGACACTACTATTTTTGCAGGAGTTAAAATTTACTCGGATTGCATCATCGGTAAAAATGTAACCATCCACTCAGGCGTCATTATTGGTGGAGATGGATTTGGCTTCCAACCAAATTCTGAAAACAATTATCAGAAAGTCGCACAAATCGGAAATGTGATCATTGAAGATCATGTGGAAATAGGTGCAAACAGCACAATCGACCGTGCAACATTGGGAAGTACAATCATTCGCAAAGGGGTAAAACTTGACAACCTCATTCAGATTGCGCACAATGTAGAAATCGGAGAGAATACAGTGATAGCCGCCCAAACGGGAGTGGCAGGATCTACCAAAATCGGCCGGAACTGTATGATCGGTGGACAGGTTGGTATAGTAGGTCATATTCAAATTGCAGACGGAGTTAAGATAGCTGCTCAATCAGGTATTGGAAACAGTCTCACAACACCCAATGAAATTGTACAAGGTTCACCGGCTTTCAATATCAGCGACTACAAACGCAGCTATGTGATGTTTCGCAAATTGCCTGAACTAGAGAAAAAAATACAGGAGCTACAGAAAACCATCAGTGCTTTAAGTTCCTCTTCGTCCTGATTAAAAATCATGAATCAAAAGCAAAGAACAATTAAAAACCCGGTAACCGTTTCAGGAGTAGGACTTCATACCGGTATTAATGTAAACCTGACTTTTAAACCTGCACCGGAAAATCACTGGTTCAAATTCAAACGCATTGACATGGATGGCGCTCCGGTAATTGATGCCGACGCCAACAATGTTGTAGATACTTCCCGCGGCACCACGCTCGAGCAGAATGGTGCACGAATCAACACTACCGAACATGCTTTAGCTGCGCTTGTTGGTCTCCAGCTTGACAATGTAATGATCGAGATTGACGGGCCGGAAGTTCCGATTATGGATGGAAGTTCCGCTCCTTTTATTGCGGCTTTATTGGAGGCTGGCATCGTTGAACAATCAGCAGACCGTGAAGTATATGTGCTGGAAGAAGTTTTATCATTTGAAGAACCTGCACGAAATGTTGAAATGCTGGCTGTTCCAAGTCCGGATTATCGTCTCACTGTAATGGTAGATTATAACAGTCCGGTTTTAGGAACTCAGCACGCACAATTGCATAAAATCGAAGAATTCCAGAATGAGTTTTCACCCTGCCGTACTTTTTGCTTCCTGCATGAACTGGAGTCGCTTGTAAAGCATAATCTCATCAAAGGCGGTGACCTAAACAACGCAATTGTTGTAGTAGACCGTGAGATCAGCCAGGAGAAGCTCGACGATCTGGCCAAACTCTTCAATAAACCAAGTATACAAGTACGTGAAAAAGGCATTCTGAACAATGTAAAACTGCATTTCCAGAACGAGCCTGCACGACATAAATTATTGGACATCATCGGTGACTTTGCACTTGTCGGTATGCATATTCAGGGACATATCCTGGCTGCACGACCCGGCCATTACGCCAATGTGGAATTTGCAAAAACGGTAAAGGAAGCGATTAAGAAAAGCAAGAGCAGCATCCGCAAGTATGATCTGAACGGAACCCCTGTTTGCGACATCAACAAAATCGCATCCATGCTTCCTCACCGATTCCCCTTCCTCCTCGTCGATAAAATCATCGAACGGACGGAAGAGAGTATCGTTGGTGTAAAGAACATCACCATGAACGAGTGGTTTTTCCAGGGACACTTCCCCAACAATCCGGTAATGCCTGGTGTATTGCTGATTGAGGCCATGGCACAAACTGGAGGAATCCTCGTGCTAAACACTGTACCGGATCCGGAAAACTACTGGACTTATTTCATGAAAATCTCCGAAGCCCGCTTCAAACAGAAAGTGAGTCCCGGAGATACTGTTATATTTGACCTGAAACTCATCAGCCCCATCCGTCGCGGAATCTGCCATATGAAAGGCATTGCCGTAGTTGGAGACAAGATTGTGATGGAAGCCGAAATGATGGCACAAATTGTAAAGAAAAGCTAATGTCAAACTCTTTGGCGTATATACATCCGGACGCGAAGATCGGGAACAATGTAAAAATTGATCCCTTTGCCTGCATCCATGGAGACGTGGTTATTGGAGATAACACCTGGATTGGTTCCAATGTGACTATTTTCGACGGAGCCCGTATTGGCAGCAACTGTCGTATTTTCCCCGGAGCAGTGATATCCGCTATCCCGCAGGATTTAAAATTCAAAGGAGAACAGACTACAGCTATTATCGGTGATCATACAACCATACGTGAATGTGTCACCATCAACAAAGGAACAGTAGCGATGGGCCGGACTGAAATCGGTAGTCATTGCTTATTAATGGCCTACGTACACATCGCCCACGACTGCATCATTGGCGATCATGTAATACTTGCCAACTCAGTAAACCTGGCAGGACATGTAACTATTGAAGACTGGGCTATACTCGAAGGATACGTTGGTGTTTCGCAATTCATGCATATTGGAGCACATAGCTTCATTGCCGGACAATCAGGCGTAAGAAAGAACGTACCTCCATTTGTAAAAGCAGCGAGAGAGCCATTAAGTTATGCCGGCATCAACTCCGTTGGACTTGCACGCCGAGGGTATGAAAAAGAAGTAATCGAAGACATTCAGAATATTTACCGCACCATTTTTCAGAAAGGATACAATACCAGCAAAGCGCTATCAATGGTAGAAGAGGAATGTCCGACCTCCGCACACAGGGATCTCATTCTGCAGTTCGTCCGCAGCTCTGAAAAAGGCATCATCCGCGGCTTATCCGGCAGCATGATGAAAACCGAATAATCCGACACCGTGATCCGCATTGAATTAGCAGAAGCAGGAAAGAAATTTCAGGCACAATGGATTTTCAGAAAAATCGAGCTCTCCATTGCCTACCGCGATCGCTACGCCATCACTGGATTCAATGGTTCAGGTAAATCCACCTTACTACAGGTCATTTCCGGCTTTTTATCTCTCACAGAAGGCAAAATTCTGTTTACACGAAACGGCTCTCCATTAGCCGCCGACGAATGGTACAGACAAATATCCTACGCTGCACCCTACCTTGATTTACCGGAAGAGTACAACATGCACGAATTGTTTTCCTTCTATGCATCGTTCAAACCATTCAGTCATCAGATCACTGAGAATGCACTCATAGAAATCACAGGACTCCAGGAAAGCCGGTTAAAACCCATCAAGCATTTCTCTTCCGGAATGAAACAACGCATCAAACTTGCTTTAGCAGTACTCAGTGATGCACCGGTATTACTACTGGACGAGCCTTTATCTAATCTCGATAAAAACGGATTTCTCTGGTACAAAGACCTCATTCAACAGTACACAGCAGACAAAACAATTATCGTCTGCTCCAACAACATTGAAGAAGAGATTTTTTTCTGCGACAAACGCATTGACATCCACCATTACAAGGTGTAATCCTGATGTAAGAAATACGCAGGTTTCCAATTTTCAGAAACCAACAGCGCTATAACTTACAGGGTATAAACTACACCATGAGCAATAACACATCAACTCGCCGAGCGACTCTCATCTTCATCGCAGAGGAAGTATTATTATTAAGTATCGCCATTGCCATGTTTGCACTGGCAAACGGATAACTCAGTCCACCTTATTCAGGAACACATTGAATTCATTCCGCAGGTCGTGGAAAATCCGCTCGAATTGCTCCAGTTTATCCCGCTGTACCGAATGCAGACGTTGAATACCATCAGCAGGTTCTGTTGATTTACCTTCATCAATTGCCTCAATCAGATTTTCATGCTGTTTAAAATCGTGACGGATAATGTCCAGCACTTCTTTCTGACGGATAAACTGATTCTGAAAATGCTCCACCGATGCCATCACCTCTGTCTTACCGCGATTTATCGCCAGCTTTCCGAGATGCTGATTAAAATGTGAGATTTCATCTTTGTAAAAACGAAGGCGATCCTGCCATACATCGTGTTCGTTTTTCATTTCACTGAGTTGTTGTTTAGTATGCATAACCTTATGGGTTTAGTGGTTAACTACAACAAATAAAAAAGGCCATACGTACGTACAGCCCACTATATCCTTATCCGGATCATCAACTCTGGAACATCGAAAATTTTAACGGGGTTCATTTGGCATTATTTCTATGTAAATATACTATCGAAAATGCCGGACCGGGCGCCTGTTGAAAATTATTTCTTCTTCACAAACCGATAGCCACCCTTTTCTGCACCCCAAACCTGCACTCCTTCGGCATTAAAACCCCGATCCCAGCTCAACAGCATGAATTCAGACAACTCCACCTCCGAAGTAGCATAAGAAGCACCGCGCAGATCACTTGGACAAGACTTCGCACCGGTAGCACCGACAAACCCGCCCTTTGCATCGTCCCAATGGAGAACTACCGCACAACCATCCTTCAGTTGCAGGCTATCGACCGACAATACCGCCACTGCTTCAGGATGACCTGCAAATCGCAAAGGATCCGCCAACATATATATAGCACTCTCATAAACATTCTCTCCTGTTTTCCTTACCCGATATACACGCTGACGATAGGGTTTATCCTTTTTCGAAGCCATTGCCTGCTCCACATATAGCCAGGCTTCCCTCTTCTTCTCCGGCCAAATCCGAACAATTTCCAGACGGATATCAAAATAAGCTGTATCGGATTTCGACTGCTCCTCACTTGAAAACGAGCCGGTCATCCACGACACCATTTGCTCACTTCGATCCTGCCCCATCAGCCAGGCCGATTGAAGTATAAACAGACACACCAACCACGTTCTTTTCATATGAATATGTATAATAGCTTGTTGATTTCGGACAAAAATACAGAAATAACAAAGGGATAAAATGTAGTTTTTTAGACTTGACAGACCCCAAAACACCCTCATTCAGCATAAAAACCAGCGTAATCCTTACGACTGTTTTTCCAACTAAATCCTAAGCAAGAAAAGTCAATCCTCCTCTGAAAAGGAAGATTTACGCCTTCAGTACAATCACACCAACAATCAGGAAATCTTACAGAAGTGCTGCTATGCAAGAGAAACCTTTCTTAATGGGAAGTTCCCGATGTAGTTTGCCATTATCAAATCAACTAAGTAATGCAGCGACAAATCAGATTACTCATTAAAGGAACTTTCATCGCCGCTATAGTAGCGATGAGTATCCAGCAAGCTGACGCTCAGGTATCGGTAACACGTAAATACAGGATCATTGCCTATAAAACAGGGCAACCTCAAACGTTCAGTATTTCCAACGAAGTAGATATTGTACCGGCAATGACCATTTATATCCCCAATACATTTACCCCAAATGGCGACGGACTCAACGACACCTTTGGCGTAGCCGGAGAGGCCATCAAGGATTTCAAGATGCAGATCTTCAACCGTTGGGGACAGCTCATTTTTGAAACATCCAATGCCAACGACAGATGGGACGGAACTTTTCTTGGCGACAAAGTACCAATGGGCACCTATGTATATAAGGTAACCGCCTCCTCACCAAATGGTATGCGCCAAAACAAGGAAGGAAATGTCAATGTAATCATGTAAATAACTGACTAATTGGAATTTAAGTAAAAACACATAACCAACAGCAATGTCCCTCTTGATTTTAGCCTATCTGTTCAGAAGATTTAACTGGGGACTTAAACTTGAAGCTGCTTTTCCTCAATCCCGCATAACCCATATGGCGAGGCGAATGGGATTATATTAATAGGTGAACTAACCATTTTGATTGGTTAAAAACAGCCCTGGCCTTGGGTGAACGTGCTCCATTTTTAAGCCAATGTTACCAAATACTTTGGGCGAACATTCTAAATTCAGTGGCGAATATCTTCAAAAGTTTGGTCAATCGCATTTTTTTATTGACAATCAAAATTTTTTATTACTGATAATCAACAACTTACAATAGAGCGTCTGACCAACTGTTGTAGATACCAACTTCCACACTATATTTGGACAGCACGGAATAAAAACGCAAGTCTTTTACTAGTTTAAAAAAGACACCCTTCGCGGGGTGCGAATTCGTATTGCCCAATTCAAACCAAACACAAACACCAAAACAAAATGAAACTTAAAATGATGAATAGACTTCAGGTCTGGCTATTCGTAGCTGGCTTCGTAAGCAGTACCATTCTAAG
>Ga0075163_10008753_pt1 | contig 13302 bp, 13 predicted proteins | sample JI1023141ADNA_FD_71478 | JGI IMG/M metagenome (GOLD analysis project Ga0075163, IMG submission 71478) | Wastewater effluent complex algal communities from Wisconsin, to seasonally profile nutrient transformation and Carbon sequestration -... | ecosystem: Engineered > WWTP > Effluent > Algae...
TTGGCCGGGAAGCTGGCCGAGACGGCCAGCGCCACCGCCGAGCGCGAGATCATCGACACGGGCTCGAAGTCCTTCTGGATGTCGAAGGGCAGCTTGTTGTACAGCGCGTGCGCGTAGATGATGTTCGAGATGGTCAGCCCGATGGTGTAGCCGTCGGCCGGCATCTTGGCCATCTGCGTGATGCCCAGCCAGCCGGCCGCACCTGGGCGGTTGTCGACGACGGTGGGCTGGCCCCAGTATTCCTGCAGCTTCTGGCCGATGGCACGCGCCAGGGCGTCGGTGGTGCCGCCGGGCGTGAAGGGCAGGATGATGCGGATCGGCTTGTTCGGGTAGTCCTGCGCGCCCTGCGCTCGCAGGCCGGGCGCCACCACGCTGGCGGCGCTGGCGATCAGCAAGCGGCGGCGGGTCGTCGTCAGGGGCGGTGGCTTCATCGGTGTCTCCAAGGCGAATCGTTGTGGGTATCCGGTCCGATGTTGGAGGCCGCACGCGCCTGCAGCAATGACGCTATAGGTCACCGCCAATGACAGAAACGATCAACCCGGGGCGGCCCCACCCCGGGACTTTCCCCGAGTGCAGCAACGCTGACGGCTTTCGCCACCGCATTTGATCCATCAGGCCATTGGATACGCCGAGGGGGGACGCCACACTGCGGCACCATGTACCTGACCCAAGGTCTGCATCGCTCGCTGCAGCGCAACCCCGCCAAGACAGCGCTGACGCATCTGGGCGTGCAGGGCAGCCGCAGCCTGTGCTTCGAGGCCCTGGTGCCGGCCGTCGCACGGCGCGCGGCGGCGCTGGCCGCGCAAGGTGTGAGGCGCGGCGACAGGGTCGCTTTGCTGTCGGCCAACGACGACCGCCTGGTGCAGGCCCTGTTCGCCTGCTGGTGGCATGGCGCGGTGGCCTGCCCGCTGAACGTGCGCGCCGCCACGCCCGAACTGGCGCTCGCGCTGGCCGACTGTGATCCGGCGCTGCTGCTTTGCGACGATGCACTTGCCGAACGGCTGCCCCCAACTCGCGTGCCCTGCGTCGACCTGGAGGCCTTCGCTGCACATGCCGACCGGCTGGTTGCCCTGCCCGACACACGCACCGGAGGCGACGCGCTGGCGGCCATCCTGTACACCGGCGGCACCACCGGCCGGTCCAAGGGCGTGATGCTGTCACATGCCAACCTCTGGTCGGCGTCGATCACGCGCGCCGCCGAACTGCCGAACCCGCCGGACAGCGTGTCATTGCTGGTGGCGCCGCTGTTCCACGTCGCCGGCCTGGGGCGACTGGTGGGCCAGACCACTGCCGGCGGCAGCTGCGCGACCCTGGCCGCCTTCAGGCCCGACGCGGTGCTGGCGGCCATCGAATCGCTCGGCATTGGCGACATCATCGTCGTGCCGACCATGCTGCAGTCGCTGCTGGACGACCCGGGCTTCCGCGCCGATCGCGTGCAGAGCCTGCAGCGCATCGCCTTCGGTGCTGCGCCCATGCCGCCCGACCTGCTGGACCGCGCGCTGGCCGCGTGGCCGCAGTCAGAGTTCTTCCAGGCCTACGGCCTGACCGAAACCGCCGGCGCGGTGTGCATCAACCTGCCCGAGAACCACCGCTCGGCCACCGCCCGCGCGGCCGGCAGGCTGAACAGCGTGGGGCGTGCGGGCCTGGGCGCCGAGATCATCGTCGCCGACGAACACGGTCAGGAGGTGCCGCGCGGTGAAGTCGGCGAAGTGCTGTGCCGCGGACCGATGGTCACCACTGGCTACTGGCGCAACCCCGAAGCGACGGCCGCAGCCTTCCGAGACGGCTGGTTCCGCACCGGTGACGCCGGCCGCATGCAGGCCGATGGCACGCTGGCCATCGTCGACCGTCTGAAGGACATGATCATCAGCGGTGGCGAAAACGTCTACTGCGCCGAGGTCGAAGCGGTGCTGCGTGCCCACCCCGCCGTGGCGCAGGCGGCCGTGGTCGGCGTGCCTGACCTGCGCTGGGGTGAAGCGGTGCACGCCTTCGTGGTGCCGAAGGGTGCCGCCGACGAAGACACGCTGCGCGCCTGGTGCCGCCAGCAACTGGCCGGCTACAAGTGCCCTCGCGGCTACAGCATCGTGGCCGAGCTGCCGTTGTCGGCTGCCGGCAAGGTGCTGAAGCACAAGCTGCGTGAACAGGCGCGCACCTCATGACGCTGACGGCCCAAGACTTCGCCAACCCGCGGCAGATCTTCGACCGTGTGCCCTTCATCCGCCTGCTCGGCATGCAGCGCGTGTTTTCCGATGGCGGCAAGGCCAGGCTGCAACTGCCGCCGCAAGGCACGTTGGGCAACGTGATTGGCGCCGCGCACGGCGGTGCGATCTTCACGCTGCTGGATGTGGTCATGGCCAGCGCCGCGGTGTCGGTGCACGACTTCAGCCGCACTGCGGTGACCCTGAACATCAGCAGCAGCTTCCTCGCGCCGGGCCACGGCCTGCTCACAGCCGACGGCGAACTGCTGCACGAGACCGACGGTGTTGCGCACTGCCAGGCCCGCGTCACCGACGCTGCCGGCCAGATCGTGGCGCAGGCCCAGGGCACCTTCCGATACCTGCCGCTGCCTGGCACTCCTCGCACATGAACACTGCCTCCATGGACCTTCGCGTCGAGCAGTTCCGCGGCCGCCACGTCTTCGTGGCAGGCGGCTCCAGCGGCATCAACTTCGGCATCGCACAGGCCTTTGCGCGGGCCGGGGCCAAGCTCTTCGTCATCAGCCGCTCGCCTGACAAGGTGGCCAACGCCGTGGCCGCACTGCAGAACCTGGGCGCCGAAGCGCAAGGGCAGAGCGCGGACGTGCGCCAGCCCGACACGCTGCAGGCCGCGTACAACGCTGCGGTGGCGCACTTCGGGCTGATCGACGTGCTGATCTCGGGCGCCGCCGGGAACTTCCTGGCGAAGGCCATGGACATGTCGCCCAACGCCTTCAAGACCGTCGTCGACATCGACCTGCTGGGCAGCTTCAACGTCGTGCGCGCGGCCTATGAACACCTGCGAAAGCCCGGGGCCAGCGTGGTGCAGATCTCGGCGGGGCAGGCTTCGATCGGCACGCCGTACCAGGCCCATGTCTGCGCGGCCAAGGCCGGCGTGGACATGCTGACACGTGTGCTGGCTCTGGAATGGGGTGTCGAGGGCATACGCATCAACTCCATCGCACCCGGACCGATCGCCGACACCGAAGGCCTGAAGCGCCTGGCGCCCGACGAAGACGCCCTGCAGCGCATGGCCGAACGGGTGCCGCTGCAGCGCCTCGGTCGCCTGGACGACATCGCGCGCATGGCGATGCTGCTGTGCAGCGACTGGGGCAGCTACATCACCGGTGCGGTGATCCCCGTCGACGGCGGCCTGGCGCTGACCGGCCCGCGCGACTTCAGCGCCGCCGCCGCAGCCACGGCCCGGAGCCGTGCATGAGCGAGCGAATGCACGACATCGGGCGCGACCGCCACCTTCCGTTCATCGACTTGCTGCGCATCACGCCCGACAGCGCCAAGGGTGGCGAAGCCCGCATCTCGATCGAACTGAGCCCCGAACTGCAGAACCGCCACGCCGGCGGCCACGTCGGCGTTCTGACGACGCTGCTGGACTGCGCGATGTCGCACGCCGCGATGTCGAAGGTCGAGTACACCAGGGAAGTCATGACCATCGACATGAGCGTGGCCTTTCTGAACCTGGCCCAGGGACATGTCGTCGCCATCGGCAAGGCCATCGGCGGGGGCAGAACCGTCTGCTTCTGCGAGGCCCGCATCACCAACGCCGATGGCGGGCTCGCCGCCCGGGCGATGGGCACCTTCAAGTACCGGAACATCGATTGACCTTCTCGAACCAGGAGTTCCCATGAGCCGTATGCAACGCCCCGTCCACGTCGTCGGTGTCGGCATGATCCCCTTCACGAAGCCCGGCGCCAGCGACCCCTACACCCTGATGGGCGCGAGAGCGGCCCGGCTGGCCCTCGACGACGCCGGCGTCGACTATGCGCAGGTGCAGCAGGCCTACGTGGGCTACGTCTACGGCGACTCCACCGCCGGGCAGGCTGCGATCTACGGGGTCGGCCTCACCGGCATCCCGGTCTTCAACGTCAACAACAACTGCTCGACCGGCTCCAGCGCGCTGTTCCTGGCCCGCCAGGCGGTCGAGAGCGGGATGGTCGAATGCGCCATCGCGCTCGGCTTCGAGCAGATGCAGCCCGGCGCGCTGAAAGGCGCGTATGACGACCGGCCATCGCCGCTGTCGCGCTTCGCCAGCGCGATGGCGGACAAGCAGGGTGCGCCGGCCGATGCGCCACGGGCAGCGCAGTTCTTCGGCGGCGCGGGGCGAGACTACATCGCGCAGTACGGCATCCGGCCGGACACCTTCGGCCGCATCTCGGTGAAGGCCCGCCAGCACGCCGCACGCAACCCGCTGGCGGTGTTCCGCCAGACCCTGACGTTGGACGAAGTGATGGCTGCGCCGACGGTGTTCGACCCGCTGACCCGCTTCCAGTGCTGCCCACCGACCTGTGGCGCCGCCGCCGCAGTGATCTGTTCGGCCGATTTCGCGAAACGCCACGACCTGGACCGGCGCGTCGTCATCGCAGCCCAGGCGATGACCACCGACACGCCGAGCACCTTCGACAGCCACGACATGCGCAAGCTGGTGGGCTACGACATGGCGGCGGCGGCGGCCCGGCAGGTCTACGAGGACGCTGGCATCGGGCCCGAGGCGCTGGACGTGGTGGAACTGCACGACTGCTTCACGGCCAACGAACTGATCACCTACGAGGCCCTGGGGCTGACCCCCGAAGGCACCGCCGAGCGCTTCATCGTCGATGGTGACAACACCTACGGCGGCCGGGTGGTCACCAACCCGTCTGGCGGGCTGCTGTCCAAGGGCCACCCGCTCGGCGCCACCGGCCTGGCGCAGTGTGCCGAGTTGGTGTGGCAACTGCGCGGCCAGGCCGACCAACGCCAGGTGGAGGGCGCGCGCATCGGGCTGCAGCACAACCTGGGCTTGGGCGGGGCTTGCGTCGTGACGCTCTACCAGGCCACCGCATGATCGACCGTCGCCATATCGGCACCGAGATGGCGCCGTTCACGGTCGAGGTGGAGCGCGGCCGCTTGCGCTTCTTCGCGAAGGCCACCGGCCAGACCGATCCCGAATACTCGGACGACGACGTCGCCCGGGCCGCCGGCCACCCGGCGCTGCCGGTGCCACCGACCTTCCTGTTCTGCCTCGAAATGGAGTCTCCGAACCCGGGCGCCATGCGCGAGTTGCTGGGGTTGGACTACCGCCGCATCCTGCATGGCGAGCAGGGCTTCGTGTACCACCGCCTGGCTCATGCGGGCGACCGGCTGACCTTCCACCAGCGCATCGTGGACATCTACGACAAGAAGGCCGGTGCGCTCGAGTTCATCATGCGCAAGACCGCGGTCAGCAACCAGCGCGGCGAGCCGGTGGCCGAACTGCGTTGCGTCACCGTCTATCGGAACCCCGCACCATGACGCTTGCCCGAGCCCTGCCCGACTGGAACGCCCTGCAGGTCGGTGACGCCTTGCCACCTCTGCAACTCGAGCCGCTGACCCGGCTGACGCTGGCCCTGTATTGCGGCGCCAGCGGCGACCACAACCCGATCCACGTCGACAGCGACTTCGCGCGCTCCGCCGGCATGCCGGATGTCTTCGCGCATGGCATGTTGTCGGCCGCGTGGCTGGGGCGCGTGCTCACCGGGTGGGTGCCGCAATCGTCGATCCGGTCGCTGGATCTGCGATTCACGGCCATCACGCAAGTCGGTGAACGCATCACATGCACCGGCCGCATCGCGGAGAAGCTCGACGGCCTCGTGCGGGTGCAGCTTCAGACGGCCAATGCGGAAGGCCTCGTCAAGCTTGCCGGTGAGGCGCTGATCGCCCTGCCCTGCCGTGACCACTCTTGAAGGACTCCCTGCCATGAACCCCCGAAAACTCGAAGGCAAGGTCGCCCTGGTGTCCGGCTCCGGCCGCGGCATCGGCCGCGAGATCGCGCTCAAGCTGGCCCGTGAAGGCGCCAAGGTGGTCGTCAACGACCTCGACGCCGAGCCCGCCGCGCAGACGGTGGCCGAGATCGGCGCCGAGGGCGGCCTCGCCATGGCTTGCACCGGCAGCGTCACCGAAGCGGGCTTCGCCGAGCGTTTCGTCGCCACCGCGGTGGACACCTGGGGCGGCCTCGACATCATCGTCAACAACGCCGGCTACACGTGGGACAACGTGGTGCAGAAGATGAGCGACGAGCAGTGGGAAGCGATGCTTGCGGTGCACCTGACCGCGCCATTCCGCATCCTGCGAGCGGCCTCGGGCTTCATCCGGGAGGCCGCCCGGCGCGAAGCCGACGAAGGGCGTGAGGTCTTCCGCAAGGTGGTCAACATCTCGTCCACCTCGGGCGTCTACGGCAACGCGGGCCAGGCCAACTACGCCGCCGCCAAGGCCGGCATCAATGGCCTGACCAAGGCCATGGCCAAGGAATGGGGGCGCTACAAGGTGACCGTCAACAGCGTCGCCTTCGGCCTGATCAGGACCCGCCTGACCGAGGCCGATGCGAGCGCCGGGGCCACCATCGACGTCGAGGGGCGCACCATCCGGGTCGGCGTCAACCCGCAGATCCTGAAGAACGCCGAGGCGACGATCCCGCTCGGCCGCGGCGGCCTGCCGGCCGAAGCCGCGGGGGCGGTGTACCTGTTCTGCATCCCGGAGTCCAACTACGTCAGCGGCCAGGTGCTGGTCTGCGGCGGCGGGCGGCCGTGAGCCGCCGGAGCTGGGAGACCGACGAGCTCGCGCTGCTGCGCGAGAGCGCGCGGCGCTTCTTCGCCCGTGAATGCGTGCCGCACGAGGCACGCTGGCGCGAGCAGCACCACGCCGACCGCGACATCTGGACCAAGGCCGGCAGCGCCGGCCTGCTGTGCGCGAGCATTCCCGAGGCCTACGGCGGCGGTGGCGGCAACTTCCTGCACGAGGCCGTGATCTGCGAAGAGCAGCTCGGCGCGATGGCCCAGTGCTTCAGCAACAACGTGCACAGCGGCATCGTCGCCCACTACCTGCTGGCTTATGGCACCGAGGCCCAGAAGCAGCGCTGGCTGCCGCGCATGGCCAGCGGCGAGCTGGTGGCCGCCATCGCGATGAGCGAGCCCGGCGCCGGCACCGACCTGCAGCGCATCCGCACCCAGGCCCGCCGCGACGGCGACGAGTACCGCGTCAGCGGCAGCAAGATCTTCATCACCAACGGGCTTCATGCCGGGCTGGTGTGCGTGGCCGTGAAGACCGACGCGGCCGCCGGCTCCAAGGGCATCTCGCTGCTGATGCTGGAGACCGAAGGCGCGGCAGGCTTCCGCCGCGGCTCGCTGCTGGACAAGCTCGGCCAGAAGACGCTGGACACCACGGAACTCTTTTTCGACGACGTGCGCGTGCCTGCCGACCAGGTGCTGGGGGGCGTCGAGGGGCGTGGCTTCGCCCAGCTGATGGAACAGCTGCCCCGCGAGCGGCTGATCATCGCGGTCGGCAGCGTGGCGACCATGAGGCGCGCCATCGCCGAGACCCTGAACCACGTGCGCGAACGCCAGGTCTTCGGCCAACCGCTGATGCAGATGCAGAACACCCGCTTCACGCTGGCCGAGTGCGAGACCCAGGCCGAGGTGGCGCGCGCCTTCGTCGACGACTGCATCGCCCGCCTGATGGCCGGCACGCTGGACGTGCCGACCGCCGCGATGGCCAAGTGGTGGACCACCGACACCTGCTGCCGCGTCGTCGACGAGTGCCTGCAACTGTTCGGTGGCTACGGCTACATCAACGACTACCCGATCGCCCGGCTGTATGCCGATGTGCGCGTGGGCCGCATCTATGGCGGCGCCAACGAGGTGATGAAGGAGATCATCGCCCGTTCGCTGGACAAGCGATGAGCGCAGAGCGACCGCACTTCCGATTCTGGCCGGCGGGTGTACCCCACATGCCGCCGATGCTGCACGAGACGCTGCCCGCGAGGCTCAGCGCTGCTGCCGAGCGGCATCCGGACAAGGCTGCCATCGTCTTTTCAGAGGCCGCCACGACCTACGGACAGCTGCTCGCCAGAACCAACGCGCTGGCCGGGTACCTGCAGCACCGGCTAGGCGTCGCGCCCGGCGACCGCGTGCTGCTGGTCAGCCAGAACTGCCCGCAATGGGTGGTCGCCTTCCAGGCAGTACTGCGCGCCGGCGCGGTGGTGGTGCCGGTCAACCCGATGAGCAAGGCCGGAGAGATCGCCTTCCACGCCGCCGACAGCGGTGCGCGGGTCGCACTTGTGGCGCAAGAGCTGTTGCCACAAGTCGCGCTGGGCGATCGACCGGGGGGACTCGACGCGGTCGTGGTGCATGCCTATGTCGACGCCCTCTCACCGGCTGCGGCCCAGGCTGGCGACGACGCCCTGCCCCCGGCCGTGCGCGCCCCCCGGCAGCCATTGGCTGACCCCCACCTGCACGAGTTCGAGGCGGCTATCGCGGCTGGTCTGAGCCCGGGGCCGATGGCAGACGATCCCGACGCGCTGGCCCTGCTGGCCTACACCTCGGGCACCACCGGCCGGCCCAAGGGCTGCCAGCACACACACGCCACGTTGCAGGCTTCGCTGGCCACGTCGGCAGTCTGGAAGCGCCTGCATGCCGGCTCGGTGGTGCTGACCGTCGCGCCGCTGTTCCACATGCTCGGGTTGCAGAACGGCATGAACCTGCCGATCTTTCTCGGCGCCACCGCGGTGATGATGCCGCGCTGGCACGCCGCCACGGCAGCCGCGCTCATCGAGCGGCACCGCGTCAGCGCCTGGTCGGCGCCGCCGGCGATGGTGATGGACCTCTTCGCCGACCCCGGCACCGCAGCGCGCGAATTCTCCAGCCTGGCTCTGCTGTCCGGCGGTGGCGCGGCAATGCCCGAGGCGGTGGCCACGCTGCTGCAGCAGCGCTACGGATTGACGTATGAAGAAGCCTACGGCCTGACCGAGACGGCGTCGTTCCTGCACGCCAACCCGCCGGGGCGCTGCAAGCGCCAGTGCCTGGGCATTCCGACGCAGGGTGTGGACTCGCGCATCGTCGACCCGCTCACGCTGACCGAATTGCCCGTCGGCGAAGTGGGCGAACTGATCACCCACGCCCCGCAAGTCACGCCGGGCTACTGGCACAACCCGGACGCCGACCGCGCCGCATTCGTCACCTTCGAGGGCCGGCGCTACTTCCGCACCGGCGACCTGGCGGTGATGGACGAAGACGGCTACTTCTTCCTGAAGGACCGCCTCAAGCGGATGATCAACGTCTCCGGCTACAAGGTCTGGCCGGCCGAGGTGGAGAGCGCGCTCTACGCCCACCCTGCCGTGCAGGAAGCCTGCGTGATCGCCGTGCCCGACCCTCGCGAGGGGCGCCAGGGCGATGCCGTCAAGGCGCTGGTCGTGCTCAAGGCTGGCTGGCGCAACGAGCTGAGCCCCGAGGCCTTCGTCGCCTGGTGCCGTGAGCAGATGGCGGTCTACAAGGCCCCGCGCAGCGTCGAGTTCGTCGATTCCCTGCCCCGCTCGGGAACCGGCAAGGTGCTGTGGCGCGAACTGCAGGAATCCCACCGATCCGAGGAGTCACGGCGATGAGCGTGCGTTTCGAGCGCCGTGGCGGCACGGGTTTGCTGACGATGGCCAGCCCCGCCACTCGCAATGCCTTCACGCCAGAACTGCGTGAAGGCATTGCGTCGGCCGTGGCCGCCGTGCGGGCCGACCCCGACGTCCGTGCGCTGGTGATCACTGGCAGTGGCGGCCACTTCTGCGCCGGCGGCGACATCCGCGGCATGGCCGGCGAGCCGGCCGACGGTGCGGTCTGGCGCCAGCGCATGCACGCCATCCAGCAGTGGATGAATGACCTGCTGACGCTGGACCGGCCCGTCATCGCCGCCGTCGATGGGGCGGCCTATGGCGGCGGGTTCAGTCTCGCGCTGACGGCGGACTTCGTGCTGGCCACGCCGCGGGCACGCTTCTGCCTGTCGTTCATGAAGCTCGGGCTGGTGCCCGACTGCGGCGTCATCTACACCCTGCCCCGCATCGTCGGCATGCAACGCGCCAAGGAACTGATGCTGTCGGCCCGCGAGGTCTCTGCACGAGAGGCCAAGGATCTGGGCATCGTGATGGAACTGCACGAGCCGGAGCACCTGCTGCCGCGTGCGCTGGCGCTGGCGGCCAGCTTCGACGGCGCGTCGCCGCTGGCCACCAGCCTGATCAAGCGCGCCCTGAGCGACCCCGGCCAGCTGGCCGCCGTGCTCGACGCCGAAGCCAATGCGCAGGCGCTGGCCTTCGGCAGTGCCTATACCCAGGCCGCCGTGCGCGGTTTCCTCGACAAACAGCAGCCGGCCTTTCAGTGGCCCCAGGAGTGAGACCCATGATGCTCGACAACAAGGTGGTGGTAGTGACAGGCGCCGGCGGCGGCATCGGGCGCGACATCGCGCTGGCGATGGCGGCCGAGGGCGCCCGGGTGGTGGTCAACGACATCGGCGCATCGGTGGCTGGCGAAGGCCAGGACACGGGCCCGGCGCAGCGGGTGGTGGACGAGATCCGTGCCGCCGGCGGCACCGCGGTGGCCAACACCGACAGCGTGTCGGAAGCGGCCAGCGCGGCAAGGATCGTCGCCACCGCGGTCGAGGCCTTCGGCCGCATCGACGCGGTGGTCAACAACGCCGGCATCCTGCGCGACCGCTTCTTCCACAAGATGAGCGCCGAGGAGTTCGACAGCGTCATCAAGGTGCACCTGTACGGCAGCTTCCACGTCAGCCGCGCCGCGGCGCCGCACTTCAAGGACCAGGGCAGCGGCAGCTATGTGCACATGACCTCGACCTCGGGCCTGATCGGAAACTTCGGCCAGGCCAACTACAGCGCCGCCAAGCTCGGCATCGCCGCACTGTCGAAGTCGATCGCACTGGACATGCAGAAATTCGGCGTGCGCTCGAACTGCATCTCGCCGTTTGCATGGAGCCGGATGATCGGCTCGATCCCGACCGAGACGCCCGAGGAGCAGGCCCGGGTCGACCGCCTCAAGCAGATGACGCCAGCCAAGATCGCCCCGCTGGCCGTGTGCTTGGCCAGCGACGCCGCGACCGACGTCAGCGGCCAGATCTTCGCGGTGCGCAACAACGAGATCTTCCTGATGAGCCAGCCACGCCCGCTGCGCTCGGTGCACCGCAGCGAAGGCTGGAGCCCGCAGTCAGTGGCCAGCCATGCGTTGCCGGCCTTGCGGGCCAGCTTCTACGACCTCGACCGTTCGGCCGACGTGTTCAGCTGGGACCCCATCTGAGCCCGCCGACGTCCGACACCCGACCTTGATCACAACGACGACCGGAGACTTCATGCAACGCTTGCACCGCCGAACCCTTCTCGCCGCCGGATTTGCCACGGTGGCCGCCTCGGCCTTCGGCCAGGGCACCTACCCCAGCCAACCATTGAAGCTGATCGTGCCCTACCCGGCCGGCGGCGCCACCGACACGCTCGGCCGGACGCTGGCCCAGAAGCTCCAGGAATCCTGGGGACAGAACGTCATCGTCGAGAACCGTGCCGGTGCCGCTGGCACCATCGGCAACAACCTGGTCGCCAAGGCTCCGGCCGACGGCTACACGGTGTTGATCGCGATCACTGCCCTGGTGCAGCAGGCCTCGTTGATGGACAAGCTGCCCTACGACCCGCTGAAGGACTTCACGCCGGTCACGATGATCGCGCGCAGCCCGAGCATGCTGGCGGTGCCGCTGGCCTCGCCGGCCAGGTCGCTGAAGGACTTCGTTGCGATGGTCAAGGCACAGCCGGGCAAGCACAACTTCGGCAGCTACGGTGCCGGCACCTCGTCGCACATCCAGGGCGCCCTGCTCAACATGCAGGCCGGGCTGGACCTGGTGCACGTGCCCTTCCAGGGTGCGGCGCCGCTGGTCACGAACCTCGTCGGCGGCCAGCTCTCGGCGGCCTTCATCGACAGTGCTTCGGCGCGTGCGCAACTGGCCAACATGCGGCCGCTGGCGGTGACCGGCACCTCGCGCATGCCGGGGCTGCCCGAAGTGCCCAGCTTCGTCGAACTGGGCTACCACTCCTACGAACCCTATGGCTGGTTCGGCGTGTTCCTGCCGGCAGGCGCACCCCCTGTGTTGACGCAAAAGCTGGCCGACGAGGTCGACCGCATCCTGCGCCTGCCCGACGTCACCGCGCGCATCGAGTCGCTCGGCCTGCAAGTGGGGGGCGGCAAGCCCGAGGAGTTCCAGAAGGTGGTGCGCAGCGATGCCATGCTGTACGCGAAGATCATCAAGGAAGCCAACATCCGGCTGACGCCCTGAACGGGCGGTGGCGAGCAGGCCCGGCGCCAGAAAGACAAAGCCCCTGGATCCTCGCGAACCCAGGGGCCGGCAGCGCGCATCAAGCGCCGCGGATGACTACATGTGGTCGATCATCACATGGAAATCGCACCTAAGTCCGCGTCGCATAACGCTCCGGCCCCGCTGGCACCCTCCATCTCCCGTCAAAGGACCCTCCATCGGAAATCCTCCAACTTTCATAGGTGGGGCCAGATGCACGTTTGTCACTTGGCCGAACACTGAGCAGGATCGCCGCCAATGTAGCAGGACGGCCCGCCACGTCCAACGGTGCTCACGGGAACATCCCGCTGTTGACCTCTGGGCGTCGGGCGATGACCAAACCGCAGACTTGGCTCCTACGGACCCTATCCTCGTTCGTCAGGATCAGCCAATCGCGACAGGTACTCCGCTGCGACTTCCGCACAGTGCTCCAGCGTCGGTCGATACCCGGTCGCTGCGATCGCCTCGAACGTCGCCACGAACCCTGGCCCGGGTCGTCCGATCTGCTCGAGGAACCGCTTTCGGTGCCGCATGAGGAAAGGCGCGGCTGCCGCCAGTGCGTCCGGCTCCCGCTCGACCACCATGGCGAGGTCGAACAGATCGCGCGCCGTCGCACGGTCCCCGCGGTGGTACATCTTCTTGGCGATCACCTCCGCAGCCGTCTCGACGCGCACTGGCCGACCCTGGATCTCCCACCTCTCCCAGGCCGCGTCGGTGAGGTTCGGTGCAGCCACGAAGTCGATCTCGCCTTCCTCGAACTGCAGCTTGACGAACGAGCCCGGCATCTCCGTGTACTCCTCGGTCAGGGATGCCGCGGTGTCGCTGAGTCGGGGAGTCACGTAGCCGAGGTACTGCGGGTCCGGCACGAAGATGTCGATGTCCTTGCTGAGGCGGTGTCCGTACCTGAACATCAGGACGGTTCCGCCTCCGAAGGTCCAGAACGGGTCCGCAAGTCCCCCATGGCGCTGGATGTCGT